>Ga0066798_10000739_pt1 | contig 15543 bp, 15 predicted proteins | sample PersoiDNA2013203_FD_70961 | JGI IMG/M metagenome (GOLD analysis project Ga0066798, IMG submission 70961) | Permafrost soil microbial communities from the Arctic, to analyse light accelerated degradation of dissolved organic matter (DOM) -... | ecosystem: Environmental > Terrestrial > Soil >...
AAGGAAATTCTGTATCCTTCGCCTGACTTCAGTAAATCACCTCAGCGGCTGTAGCTCAGTGGATAGAGTATTGGCCTCCGAAGCCAAGGGTCGTGGGTTCGATCCCCGCCAGCCGCACCAGCAAGCCATAGCTTTTCTAGGGCTTTTGTAGAGTTTGGGGAAAATTTTCCGGTATTTTGGGGAAAATATAAACCCATCCCTTACACGCAACTCCATCACCTGAGGAGTTGCTATGAAGTCCAGTACGAAAAAAGTCGAGTCGAACATCTACGTTGAGACTCGCGGTCAGGCTACTCGTTTTATTGTGGCCGTCTACCCCATCCCCAAAGACTCCGCGACGTTCCCGTCCCATGCCGAAGGCCTGCTATGGGCCCGGCGGCGCCGGGTTGAACTGTTAGAGGAGAAGGCTGGCATTCGAGACGCTAGGTCCCCTCAGCCGGCTATTTTCCAGCCTAGTTCCGCTTTCAATCCTGTTGGTGCGCAGTCAGCGTTCGACCCGAGAGCGATATCGATGTCTGCCGTCCTTGAGTATTTCCGAGAGCATGAACTGGGCAAGCTCGGCGGCAAAGGGCCCGAAGCGTCTCGTCTGAAGCAGCTTCAGGAGTGGTTCGGGGACTACTCGTTAGGCCAGCTCAATTCACCTGTCGTCAAGGCATGGCAAGAGAAGCGCCGGAGCGGGTTGCTGGGGTCTGGGAGAAATCCGAATCGTTCCAGCCTAAGCCCGAGCGAGCGAGACGCGGAGCGGAAACGGATAGATGTGGCTATGCTGGCAGGAAGCGCGGGTGTCACTCCTCCAAAATTGCCCCTTACCAAGCATCAGCGCTATGCGCTGAAAAAAAAGACCGGGGTTTCCCCTGAGGCCGAAGTTTTTCCCGTGTCAACGCAAACGGTAAGGCACGAGTTGATGCTCCTCAGGCGCGCTATCCAAATCTACTTCACTGACAACGACTTCATGTTGCCCTACGGGCCTTGGTTGGACACGCTTTACATCATGAAAATGAAGCTGCCAGAGCAAGCGCAAGCGCGTTCGCGTCGTTTTTCCGACGCCGAAATTCGGGCGATCGTTGCCGAGCTTTCGTCAGAAACACAGAAGACAGCTGTCCTATTCGCTCTGCTGACGACGTTGAGATGTAGCGAGTTGGTATCGTTGCGATGGGAGGACCTGAAACTTCACAATCGGACAATCATTTTGCGTGCACCAGGCCATTTGAAAGCGTCGAAGACAAGTCAACGCGAAGTACCCTTGGTACCTCTGGCTATCGAAGTACTGATGCGAATAGGGGTGCAACCGGAAGGCACGATATTCCCACTTTCCGCAATCGGCCTTTCGCAGGCATTTCGCCGTGCAGCAGACCGCGCCGGCGCTCACGATGCCCGTCTTCATGACTGCCGGCGTGAGTCAATCAGCCGACTCGTCGAGACGTGCAAGCTTGGCGTTGAGCAAGTCATCATTTTCTCCGGCCATTCGGACATTACAACGCTGCAAAAACACTACCTGCACCTGAATCCGGGCCGCATAGCACAGGACCTTTCCGCGTTGGCGGGTGCAAGTTCTATGCTGCCGAGCATGTGAAACGTATAAATCCAAGCTCTACATTGGTTTTACCTTTGTGGAGCTTGAATGAGATACCTTACGAAAGCAGAAGTGGCCGACGTCCTTCACGTTTCCGTGCGTACAGTCACTGAATATATGAAGCTGGGACGCCTGCCCGCCGCCTCACGATTGGGCAGGCGTCTTCTCTGGCGCGAAGACGCTATCACGGGCTGGATAGACGCAACCGCTCGGCAGTCCTTCAGTCCCCGACCTGCGACTCCTGTGAAGCCCGGTCGGCCACGCAAGTTTGGCTGACAAAATTGGTTTCGATGGCACCACCTCGGCACATGACAGAAAGTAGCTCTCTCGGTGCTTTCTTTTGATAGAAAAACATGTATATTCTATCAATTAAATCTTCCTACAAGGCGTATTAATGAAGCTCTTACGAGACGCGCGTACTCTCCAGGCCAAGGCCATCGCATCACTCAAAATTGCCATGACTGCGTTTAATTCGTTCGAGGAAGAGGGGCGAATATGCACCACGCTCCTGCATCTTCAGCATGCCTGTGAAATGCTGTTGAAGGGCGTCCTCGTGCAGCGACGGATAAAGGTGTTCGACAAGGAAACCGGGATGTCAATCGGCTTCGAGAAATCTATCCGGCTCTGCGGTCAATCCGCCGGACTGACCGCTGGCGAAGCGGGCATCATGCGTGCCGTCGATGCTTTGAGGGATGCCAGTCAGCACTGGTTCATTTTCGTCTCCGAAGACCTGCTTTACATGCACACCAGAGCGTTGGTGACTGCATTCGACGCGTACATGCAGCGCGAGCTTGGCACCGACCTCCATAGCCAGATTCCCTCTCGGGTCCTGCCTGTATCCACAACGCCCCCCGGGGACTTTCTATTCCTGGTCGACAAAGAGTTCAAACTCATTAAGGACTTGTTGGCTCCTGGCAAACGGCATCGTGATGAGGCTCACGCTCGCATTCGCTCCCTGCTTGCCATGGAGGCCGTAGTCGCTGATGAGGTCAAGGTCAGTGAGAGGGATATCGGACGCATCGAAAGGGCGATTAGGGGCGAAGAGACAATTGACAAGGTGTTCCCGAGATTGACGACGATTTCGACTAACCTCTCGGGCGAAGGAGTCACCCTGAAGGTTCACTTTTCTAAAAAAGACGGTGCGCCAGTGCGATTTGTTGGCGGCGATGACCCCGGCGCCTCAGCTGCAATCCGCGAAATCGACCTCCGGAAGAAGTTCCACTTCAGTGCTTCATCCCTTGCCGCGGATACCGGCCTAACTCAGCCAAAAGCAAAGGCCGTTCGGTGGAAACTGGGCATTGATGCAGACGATACGTGCATGCACGTATTCGAATTTGGCCAGAGCAAATTTCCCCAGTTCTCGGACAACGCCAGGAACAAGATCAGGGATGCCCTGGCGGACACCATTGACTTGGACGCCACGTGGAAAGAATACCGTGCGGCCGCTAATACTTGAGCCAGCGGTCCGCGGTGGCGACGTAGCGCTTATTCGCTAAGGTAGCAGTCGTTCGCGGAACCTGCTTGGTGTGGAATATGCCTCGGCCCGTGCATTCCACACCACGAATGCCGTCCGGCCGAGAAAATGCGGTGACCAAAGGCCACCGCAAATGTCCCAACGATGCATTATCGGATTCGCTCTACAGCTCGCAGGCCGCGTCCACCTGTATCCGACTCGAGCAATGCGCCTCCGCAAGTGCGGCGCCGAGTAGCCTGACAACACCTGTGACTAGCGCGTTACCCATCAAATATCCTCGGCGTCCGCTAGGTATGCCAGGCACCCCGGTAAAACCGCGTGGGAATCCATTTAGCGCCTCTAACTCCTCTGGCGTGAGCCGGCGCAACCGTCCGCTGGCATCTCGTACGACGTGAGTAGTTCGTGACGCCGAACGCCCGCCTTCGCTCGTAATAATCGTTCTCGATGGTCTGTCCAGAGGGTCAGGAAACGAGAGCGCGCCTTCCTTGAAAACATAGGCGAACCCGGTAGAACTCACCCGCTCGATGGATTTTTGTCCTTTCAGGTATTCCCAACGCGCCACCTGCTCATCGTTGAGGAAGAACTCAGCATCGGCGTCGCCAGTGCTACTGATTACGTCGCCCAAGGTCATTGCTGCCTGTTGTCCGACGTACGCTTCAAAATCGGCGTGTACATGAGCGCGTACTGGCACTGTCCATACTTTCCCCTCAATACAGATGCCAGCAGATTGGAACTTGCTAAGGCCATGTACCGGCGCGTAGTTCTCTTGTGTCTGCAGTATGTCGGACGACAGGGGGAAGGAACTCACCTTTTCGTCGGCCTTTACCTCTGCTGGAAGCGATTGTCCGACCGGACCGCTGCCGGTCATCCAGGCCGTGGCCTGCTGTGTCTCTGCGGCGGCTCTCAACCGCGCATAAAGTGCTGTGGAGCGATGATACGCAAGTATGAAGGTCCGCCTGCGTCGCTGGGGAAATCCGTAATCAGCACTATTCACGACGCGCCACTCAACAGCGTAGCCAAGGCCTTGGAGCGTCGACAAAATCACCGCGAAGTCGCGTCCCCGACAATTGCTGGGACTATTGATGAGCCGGTCCACATTCTCGAACATGAGATACTCGAGCGGTTTGCCGGCAAGCTGGCGTGCTTGAACCATCCTGTGAATTGACCACCACAAAACCCCTTTTTTTCCTTGCAGTCCTTCGGAGCGATTCGATGGCAGCGCGACAGAATAATCCTGACACGGAAATCCGCCGACCAACATGTTCGGCTGCAATGCATCTAGTCCGGCCATCGCTTGCTCGTCCGCGAGTACAGCATCGATATCGCGATTGACAAAGCCATCGTCTCCCCAACGTGCACGGTAGACGCTGGCTGCGTGTTGTTTCTTGCAACCGGGCTCGAACTGATTACTCCAGACGACTTCGAACTTAGGCGTTGAACCTGTTGTTTCGACCGCTGCCAGTCCTTGCCTGAAACCGCCGACGCCGGCGAAAAGTTCGACGACACGTAGTGGGGCTACCGCATGCTCAAGGTGATTCATTCGCCATCTCCAGAATCCTGGCGATGTCGAATGAGGGGTGCACGCTTGTGCAGCCTATGGGCCTCACTCGGCGATATTTCGCCAGGTGAGACTTGTAGGAAGTGGGTTTAGCCTTTTTACGAAAAAAACGAGTAAATGAGCGGAATGCGATCCGTGTGGTCAAAAAAAACCGCAGGGCGAAGCCTGCGGCGAATGGGATTGAAATGGCCTTCTAGTGGGCCGCCGCCGATGGGACTGGGCGGCAGTTTGACAACGCATTTTCTGGACTACGGATGCCCTGCATGAGTTTCGTCCATCGGGCCTGTTTTAATCGTGCCGTCCTCCGCCGATTTTGCATCCTGCAAGTTGCCGGTCGCATGTTCAAGCGCCCGAATCAGCGTTGGTAACTGACGTTGTGGGAATAGGTCTTGATGAGTGGCATCCTCGTACAACGCAATCAACATAGCCTTGACAGTATCGGGCACATCCCATGCTTCCTGTGGCATCAGAGCACCGACCAGTGGGTCGGCCGCTATGCGGTCGAGGCCCGCATTCAGTTGCATTGCTTGGGACAGCCCAGCTTCTGGCATCAAAAAATCCGATGCACGAATGCGATTTGCCGCAACCATTGCTACAACCGCTGGGACACCGATATAACGACCGGCCGCGCGGCAGAAATCCGGTGAAGCGTCCGCTGTCGAGCGAAGTCCCGATGCGAGCTGTGCGAGGTACACATCGCTCACCGAAAGCCTATGTCCAATGTCGAGCACGGATTCATTTCGATTGGCTGCAGTTTGGTAGAGCCAGCTAATCAGCCGCGGGGCACCGCGCGGAGCACGTACCGTTGCAGACGTATCTCCTTCTGCAGGGCAGGAACCGTGCGGAAAAACGATTGGCGAACCCGTGTTAAGTGCTGTCAATTTCATCTAGTTGTCCTTTGATAATGGCCGGTCGAGGGAAGTCCTCATTGCGTATAGCAACTAGTACCTGTTTCGCATTCAGTCGTTGGCCAGGATGCGTGCCGATGGGCACTGATCTGTGCGGAGGGGATTCGCGCTGTGGCAAAAATCGGAATCTTTAGATGTTCGCGCGCAAGGCGCGAACGCTATACGAGTAACACGCGGTGCCGCCTGCGCTTCCTTGTTTGCGCCGACTCTACCCCACCAAAAGCGGCCCGCCCTTTCAAGGATTTCACTATGACTGAACGAATTATCTTCGACCGCAAGGTCGTCTTCATGCAGCGCACCGCAGATTTTGTTCGCGCTGGTTACCGCTTCTGGACCTGCGGCGAAGTGCGCCCTGAGCGCCTTCGTGCGCTGTCAAAGAAATTCGCCCGCTTGTACGGCGTAGACCAGACCCGCCATCAGCGAGCATATGCAAAGTCCCAGGGCGAGGCTTGCGCGGTGCTGCTGCTGTATGCGCCGTATGCAGCGCCAGTTTCGCCAGATGCGGCGGCACACGGGCAGTATCCCGCGCTGTCCGCGCCGTCGACGGCGAATGACGCGCCGTATAAGCAACAACCGGCGCCGTATGCGGCGCCCATCTCGCCGTCTGCTGTACCTTCCGCGCCGTCTGCTGCTGCCGTGCGCTGGATACTGCTGGTCACGCCAGGCGACAACCCCGCGCACCAGCTCGAGCATTTGCGCGATGCCACCGAAACGGCCGGCCGCATCGTGCTGACCGGGTACGAGCTGGTGCAACTTCCACGCCTCGGGCAAGAGAAGCCGGCTTGGACCTGGCGCATGCAAGACGCCACGTATCAAGGCTGGCGTCTCCGGCTCATCACCGCAGCGCGCCGACGCCTGGCTTTGCTCACGACGGAGGTCGCGCAGCTGGCACGCACGCCGGGATTCGCCGGGTGCCGAGCGCAGTCCAAGAAGCTCATGCAACTGGCCGCCAGCGAGTGGCGCCGCCGCCAAGCTGACGAGCCAGCACTGGTAGTGCCGCGCGTGCCGTATGTGCAGCGCCTGCCTGACGGTGGGGCACCGCTGAGTTTGTGGCTGCGTCGCTATACGAGGCAGACCTCGTGTGTTGCCAACACCCGGGTGGATGCGCCTGCCACTGAATCGTGAACGGGGCTGCCACCCCTATTTGCACGAGACCTATGAGCCGGACGGCTCAACCTCCTTTTGCTAACGGGGAGAGACTGCGATAGCTGGATGCTCTTAATCGAGCTCGTCCATGCTGTAACGGGGCGCTGGAGGCTGCAATGCTTCCTTCGACCCCATTCAAACTTCATTGAATTGAAGAGAAGTTCGGGCGACACGGACACGGATACGGGGCGGAAATGCCCCGAGGTCCTGGCGATGGGAGTGCAGGTATTCAATCCTGCCCAAGGGGTGCCGGCGACGGTACAACTTGTGACGAGCTGTAGGCTGCTGAGGACGTTGAGAGACGTCAGGGGTGCAAGGGAGAACTGGCGCACCCGGGCGCGTGTGGCGTAAGCCGCAAGCCTCGCTGGATAGCTTAAGCAGATAAGGCATCTCTTGAAGATGCTTTCGGAGTGTGATGCGCGTAGCGTACCGTTGGTACGCCAAGCCGGTGGTGATGAAATGTATCAGCAGTAAGCGAGCCGTTTTGGAATCTTGGGCCGCCGAAAACCGACAGGTGAGAGGGAAAACCTCAGATAATTTGATGCATGGAGCCAGCGCGCTAAACACTGACCCCGCCGTATAACGTGGGAACCGGCGACTCGGGTACGGGTAGCACCGTGCAGTAACCGAAGCTGGGGGAGACCAGGCAAGTAGCGTTTGAAAAGGAAGGCAGACCGGCTGTTTTGTCTTACTGAGTAGCGAAAGCCTGGTGCAGTCGAAGTGGGTTTCAAATCATCTGGCAGGTGATGCAGGTAAATTGATTGTCCGGGTCGTGCTGATCGCACGGTTAAGAAGCGGGGATGGCTCCTCGCAGTTCGGACAGGCAGCGGAGCGAGGCTGGCAGGCTAAACTTTGTGTGTTATTTAGATGCCCCCGGTTCATCCCGGGGGCATTTTCTTCAATGCCGCCGTGCCTATGGCACTAAGAGGCGTCTCAACGCTTATCTCTTGCCATGGTGAGGACTTCAGGACACCAAACGTACCTTGCCTCGGTTTCCCATGCTTCGGGCGCACGCGCATTAACTGCTTCGGCAATAGCATCGTAGGCCCAGTTGCGATGCGGCCGGTAGTTCATGCCCGACGTCATCATCGCGCATTGCATGGCCACGCCGCAGTGCTCATCCCACGGATGCACCACAACCCGCAGCTGCCCATCGCACACCAAGATGAGATGGAAGCCGTCGTCGCCTATGTCGCGCATGGTATCCGACAACAGCCATGTATCGAGTCTGATTTCGTGCGCTCCGCCGGACAGAACAAGGAAGGTGCTCTTTTCAAGCAGGTTGCTACTCGTGATATTCATCGTAATGAGGGCGCTGTTCGACAGTGCGTCAAGGGCATCTTTCATCGAATCTGGCAGGCAAAGCATCACGACCGGGCCGTCACTTATCTGCGCCTGCGGAAACAACTGCGGTAAATCGGTTTGACTCATTTGCGCAACTTCCGGCTTGGCGAATATGCCGTGACCGTGGCATGCCAGAATGCCTCCCAATGTCGGTTGCAGCTCGGGTTCGATGCTGTGTGCTTCGTCCAAGGTCATTTTCATCAATAGCGTCGGTGCGTAATCGTTCAACATGTTCATCAAGTCTTTCGGGTTTAGAGGTTCCTGGCAGCCCCAGGTGGACATCGAAGCCAAATCGATTGTTTTCGACTTGTTTCTCATTCCGAGTAAATCACCACGGTTTATATCCGCGGCCATTTTTTGGCGTTTTACCATCCAAAAATCTCGTATTGATGACCGTGCATACCCCAAAAAACGAGCAAATCCTTCGTGAAAATCGCACGCAAAATTATTTGAAATATTTTGGCTTGCGAGAAGCCTTGCTCTTGGGGCCAAGAAGCAGTGTTCACCTCGCAGGGAAATTGAGGCAAACCAAACACCCCAAATTCTTGTGCGGCCCGCCTGCATATAACAATGGTCCCTATAAGCCTCGGCGACTTTCCGCCAGCCACTTATTTGGAGCCGCACATGCAAATCCGCACCAGGAAAAACACCATCTCGCTCATTCGCACCACCTACGACCCAGTGACCAAACGCGGCCGTAGCGAACAGCTGGGCACGCTATCGAAGGACGCAACCGCGGCGCCTGAGGGTGTTTTAGCGAAACTGACCGATATCGAGCGTCGCCATCTGGCCAACTGGCTGGCTTACCAGAAGACCGCGCGCGACGTGGAAACCCAGGGCGACGCCGCCCTGAACCTGCCGCAGCTGCTCCAGAAAGTCGCTGCCTGGTATCGCCGACAGCCGAAATCCACGAATTTGTCTGCGCTGGCGTCGGCGTCGAGGGATGAATGGAGCACGCTGCTTGCCGCGATGTCCGCCGCCGGCGTCGGACGCACGCGCAAGCGCCAGACGAAGAAGTAATAGAAAAAGACCCGCCAGATCGGCGGGTCGAGAAACAACCAGAATTAAAAAATTGAACTGGGTGGCTTCGCACTTAAAGTGTCGGAAACCGCCGGTTTTTACTGGGGCGGAACGATAACGACGTGCGCCTCTTTGACCGTAACACCATTAAAAACACTCGCAATCATCGATGTTCGACTAATTTCATTGAAAGCGTGTCCGAAATCATTTATCAAGTCCTGTCCCGTCAAATCACGGCACCGCTTTGCGATATCGAGCACAGGCGCGACGGCTGACGGCGCAACACCAAATTTCCTGAGTATCGTAGTGGAACTGTTGTTTCGCGCAATAGACATGTGCAGGCCGCAGAGGCTGGCGTCCTTCAGAAACCATGCAACTTTTTCGCTTCCAAGGGGCAGCAAAAAACGCGCCTGTGACTCTTCCACTTGAATGGTGAAACAGCAATACCCAGTGTTACATGGCGTCGTGAACGCACTGAGCCGAAATCCTACATCCACTTGCCCACCCACCAGCACATCCCACATCTTTTCCGGGATGTCACCGCAAAGAAACCACTCGTGCTTGATTTGATTTGAGATATCCGCGCGGCTCAATGTCGCCGCATAGACCTCGAGGGGCGACATTAATCGACCGACGGTTTCGCAATGTTCCGCTATATGCATGATGTCCTCTGAAAATGGTCCCGAAATGGGGCCTCACGTCGTATAGCGAGCGGCCATGTAGTAAGGCCGCACAGGTTGGAATTGACGCAGGAAGTGGCCTCGGCAGAGTATCCCGGCCAATGAAGAAGAAACGGCACCGCCCCAGCTGCACTACGGTAACGGGGGGATCGGGCGTCGTAGGTCAAGGTAGACTTGCTATCCACGGAGCCGTGTCCGAAAAACGGACGTCCTATGGCTTCTGATTGGACCGAGGTTCCAGGTTGGCGGACCGGACACGCGCAAGAGCCGTCCATTGCCGTAAAAATCGCAATTGCTATTTTCATCGCAACGAGCAGCAACGCACGCATATTCGAGACGCTCCAGCGGCGCCGTCTTGTTCAGCCAACTGCATACACTCCCTTCGCTGCCGGCGAGCAGCGCCACGGTCGACTGGGTTGAGCCTGGCGCAGCCGGAGCAACTTCCGGCCAAGTTCCGCGAACGCGTTGTTTCCCCTCAGCCGTTGGCGTTTTCCCGCACTTAGCGGTGACATAGCCATGAAAAACGCCCTCGCAACGATATGCGAGAGCGTCTTATTCCTCCCCCGACGAGACGAATGACACGAGTGTCTACGTGTATAGCGACAGTTTTTCAAAACTTAGCAACATTTCTTATAGAACGCTCTTCTTCGCATCGATAGCTAAACGCTGCATCCCCCCGAACCGGATGCAATGTCATGCCAATCACTACCCTTTCCAGCGCGCTCGGGCGCCCGTCTCAACCCGATGCTGTTGCGTCAGTTCTCGCGCCAAATTCGCCCTTCTGGGCCTTGCCGTTGCCTGCGGCAACAAATGTCTGCTCCGCATCGTCCCCACCCAAAAAGCTGCGGCCATCGCAACAGGGCGTCGACGCCCTGCTGGCGCAAGCCCTCGACACGGAAACCACGCGCCTGCTCGGCCTGGCATACTCGCCGCTGTTTCCTGACGACGCGCCGTTTCGCACCATTGCCGATATCCCGGCCGAACAGCTGGCGCGAGACGGTCCTATCCTGAACGCGATTGCCAAGGGCTTGGCCCGACGCAAGGCCGACCTCGTTGCCGCGGCGGGCGAGATATCGCGCTATATCGATTACAGCGAGGACGACGTGCGCGCGCTCGCCATGAAGCTCACCAAAGAAAAGATGTCGCCTTTGTTCAAGCTGCGACAAGCAGAAAAACTACTCGGCATCACCATCCCTGGCCAGACTCTCGCGGCGCAGCTGGCGCGCCTGTCGGATGCCCGCTACTGGCGGCGGGCGCTGCGCGTGCGCGTCCTGCGCGCCCGCGAACATTTCTTTCTGCGCCTGCACCTGATCGGCAGGCGCGGCGAACCTTACGCTTCGGATGCCACCGTAACGATGCGTGCTGCGCAGCTCAAGCGCCAAACGGCCTGGATGAAGGACACGGTGCTTCTGCCGCGCTATCACCAGGCGCCACTTGCCGACGGCAAACGATACGAGCCGATGACGTTGGAACGCGTGGCGCCGGGCCCGACAGAGCGCTTTGCAAAACTCTATGCCTTCGTCAAGGCGATGGACAGCCTGAGCCTCGACTCAGGCCTTGCCGCAGCGATGGTGACACTGACTCTGGAACCAGAGTGGCATCCGAACCCTTCGCACGGCAACCACAGCTGGAACGGCGCCTCGCCGCGCGACGCGCATCAATCGCTGTGTCACCGCTGGCAGGCGATTCTGCGCGACCTGCACCGGGCCGGAATCCGCTTGTCGGGGCTACGCGTGGCAGAGCCGCACCAGGATGCATGTCCCCACTGGCATATCTGGCTGCTGTACCGCCCCGAGCAGGAAACCAGAATCCTGGCCGCCATCATGAAATATTTTCCTGGGAAGCTGAAAATCAAGGCGCCATCCCATAAAAATGAGAAGAATACCGCCGCCGACGTGATGTTCGAAAGCCGCGAGCATTTGCTGGAAACTAGCGCTCGCCCAGTCACGCATGCAAAAGAAGGCGCGCAAGTTGAGATGTCGCGGATCAACCGCGACATCTCCAGCGGCGCGTCCTATGCAATGAAATACCTGCTCAAGACGGTCGACGCCGGCGACGAACTGAACAAACAAGCCGGACTATTTACCGACAATGATGAACTCACGCAAGAGAAGAAAAAAAAGCACCAGCAATCGGTCAAGCGTGTCGATGCGTACCGCAGTCTTTGGGGCATCAATCAGGGGCAACTGTTCGGAGTCGCGAAATGCCTGACCGCGTGGGATGAACTGCGGCGCTTGACGACTGCACCGGTCCACAGGGCGCTCAAGAAATTGTGGGTTCTGGCGCGCGGCAGCGACAAAGAGGGCCGTATTGAGTCCGGAGCCGGTCAGCGCGGCGATGCGGCGCGCTTTCTCAAGGCTTTGGGGGGCCTGGATGCTTGCCGCCAGGGTAAGCCCAAAACCGCCCGACGCTTCGTACTGGGACGCCTGCTGGAGGAGGCGTTGAATAGTTATGGCGAGACTATCACCCGCACCAAGGGCATTACCTTGCTTATGAAGCACAAAGGAAGGAGGTCAGAGGAACGAGTCGACGGCAGGACAGGAGAAATCAAGACGACACTGTCGTGGCGCACGGCGATAACCGTGGTCGCGTCTGTGCGCACGCGTCTGACGGAATGGATGCTGGCACCGAAGGGATTGGCACAGCAGATACTAGACCGGCCGGAAATGCTGGAACGGCACGCCCGCGAGCAGGTCGGCGCCAAACGGCGCTACATGCGGCAGCGAGACATTCTTGAAGCCGGCCGCATGGAGGAAGCGGCTAGAGTCAAGGCAGCGCTCCTCGCCTAAATTCAAAACAGCAGCACAACCTCACTATCCGGCATGCCGGATAGTTCCGCTTGCCTGTCGTCGTTGCAAAGTCAAAAAATCAGCCGACACACGCAAAAAACAGCCATATTCGTGAGGCAATCAGCCAAAAAAGAAGCGATATGCGAAAAGGTCGGACTCGTGACCTGCTCTCGTCGCGGAAAACTTTACTTAGTTATCCAAGAGGGCGTCGCACACTCCACGAAGCTTTTCGCACGGCGGCACTGAACGGCACGGTCGATTCAACCTACGGGGGCAGACAGGCCACACTGCTCAACTGAGCGGCAACCGCATATGTTTGAGCTACGGTTATCCGCAATAGACGCGCCCCGCCCGTTGCCGCGCTACCGGCGGGCCCGCCAATCGGTTCACCATGAGCCGCCATGTGCAGCATAGTTTAGCCCGCCTTATTTTGATTCAAAACATTGCTAATAAGGTACAATTGGTCTCAATATGCCAATGCACTAGGCGTTACAACCCGCTAGCCCTTGTACAACGAGAACCATGCCCGACGACCATAACAATCGAAACGAGACGGTACTCGACCTTCTTGCTGAAGCGACTAGCCTTGACGTGGTCAGCGATTTCTTACGTAAGAAAGGTTTGCGCCACAGCGCCGGTAGCTGGAAGGACATGCGGGAGAAACGCCTCGTCCCCTACCTGGACAGCTTTCAGATTTCACTAGACGAGCTTGTGAATCTGCTTAGCTCGGCAGAAGAAAGTGGGGATCAGCATATTTTCCTGTTCCACTGCCGCCCGGAGGATGCTGTCGCAATGATGGACCGCGCGCAAACGCAAGGGCAACTGCGGGCGGCCGGGCTCGGGCATCTGGTCGATGGGCCAGACATGGGGCGCGTCCCGTCGACGCCTACAATTGTAGAGGTCCGCTGGGAGGCCGCAGACGTCGATTTGAACATGGTCATCAAAGTCGCTGAGGTCCGCACTAAGCGGGTCTTGGAGCGCGAGCGGACGCTGAATGGGAAATTCATCAGGATTTATTCGGACAAACAGGTGCGCGCAATCAATGTGGCGAAGCTGCATCGGGCTGGCTTCCTGGAGCTGCGCATTCAGTCCCACGATAACACTAACAAATACGACGGGGATTTGAATCGCTTCATACGACTCATTAATACTTTTTTCCCAATAGCACGCTTCGGCGAAACGTCGCTTTCCACCGCAAAGGATGCGATGTGGGCGAGGCGGGACGAGCTACGTGAGCTGATACGGTACACGGACGCGTCGGTGGTCGACGAACAGGGCAATCGTATCAAGGCAGCGACTGGCTCAGACAAAAGTAACCTTTCCGACAGCGCGGCGGGGAAGAGCGTAGACTATGTGCTTCGGGAGGACGTGAACGCCTATTGTTCCGACTCCAACATCTGGTTCTATAAGTCTGACAAACTATCGAGTGAAGTCCATGTGCTGCTGAACGGTGCCTCGAATGAATTTGCAATTCCTAGGAAGTGTTCGGCAGCGGATTACGAGTATGTACTCAACCAAATTCGACACTTTAATCGATGAGTTCCCCGAGGAATCGGCCGCTGTTGGCCGGTTGCTTGAGCTCGTCCGTGACGGTGAGTCGCGCCCTGGCATAAAGGAATACCCGCCCAACCGGTTGTATGATGTGTTGCGGCCGTCGAACTTCCGCGTCCTCGTACAAATTCTGTCGAGCGCTGTCGACAAAGGGCTTTTGCGCCGTTCGTTTCGCGTGCTTTCAAGCACTGGGGGGGGCATCGGCGACTTCGACTCTATCGTTGATATCCCGCTCGAACTCTACGACAGCCGCATGGGCCGCAATGTTGAGGTTTCACAGGATGCAATTGAGTTGATTTTCTTCATCAAGCAGTAGCGGCACGACCCATGCAATTTAACAGCCTGCAAGAGCGGCAAAGCTACTTACGGTCTTTTAGCGATCCGGCCGAATATCGGATTGCGGAGGCTGCTCCCTATTTTTTCTCTGCTGGCTTGCCACAGCGACAGCATATTGTTGTGTTATTGCACGGTATGAACACGGACGCAGAGTGGCAGGAGGCTATCGCTGATGCTATCCGAAACTCAACGAATATTGAGCCTCTCGTCGTCGGGTATGGGAACTTTCACCCGTTAAAGTTTGCTGTGCCCTTTTTTTTTCGACAGGGCAGGATTAACAAGGTTTTGACGGATTTACGTGGTATTCGCTTGCGTCATCCTGACGCTGACATTTCTGTCGTAGCTCACAGCTTTGGTACGTATATCGTTGCGAAGATTTTGGCAGCCGGGGGAGAGGTTAAATTTCATCGGGTTTTGCTCTGTGGAGCGATTGTTGATACGGACTTCGATTGGTCTGCGGTGTCAGGCCGGTTCAGTGCGCCCGTGTTAAATGATATCGGCCGTCGCGACATTTGGCCTAGCATGGCGAAGTCTTGGTCTTGGGGCTACGGGAACAGTGGCTGCATCGGTTTTCAGAATAGCCTGGTTCGAGACCGGCATTTCACTCTTGCGCACAGCGGCTTTTTAAACGTCCGTCATATGCAACGGTACTGGCTACCTTACCTACTTGATGGGAAAGTGGTGGCATCGCGCTACTCTGCAAGGCGTAGACCTATGGGCACGATAGAACGTGTCTTTCGTGCATTTTCGTGGAAATACCTGGCACTGCTTGTTGGCGGAGTTTGGTGGGCGGCTAAGCACTGGTTTCTACGCTAACTCGAGTCCATCGTGTTCTCACCGTCCCGGCGGCGTCCCTGCCTAGCAGTTGGTGGAATGTTGGCAGCAGCTTCGTGGGAAAGCATGGCGTTCATGGGTAAAATTTGGGGAAAATTTCATCTGAATTACTTCCTCTTACCGCTTCTCGTTGCTCAACGTTGCCGCTTCAATTATGCTGTGACTTCAAGGAGTTGCAGCTGAAATATGGCAATCGGGGGAAACTACGGCTGGCCTCCGAAGCCAAGGGTCGTGGGTTCGATCCCCGCCAGCCGCACCAAAAATTCTTCCGGTAGATCAATCAGTTAGGCCAAGCGGATTGACCTATCCAGCCGATGCCGCGGAATTTCG
>Ga0066798_10000740_pt1 | contig 15522 bp, 16 predicted proteins | sample PersoiDNA2013203_FD_70961 | JGI IMG/M metagenome (GOLD analysis project Ga0066798, IMG submission 70961) | Permafrost soil microbial communities from the Arctic, to analyse light accelerated degradation of dissolved organic matter (DOM) -... | ecosystem: Environmental > Terrestrial > Soil >...
GCAGTGGCGTGATTTTTCGGATAGCTTCATGCAATGCTTTGCCAGTGTTGAAGCTGCCACCTGTATCAATCACTGCAACGCCTTTGCTGCCCACCACAAAGCTGATATTACAAATATCACCGTGATAGCCTTCCGATAAATCCTCATGCACGCCCTGATGTACATATAGGCCGTCAGCAATTTTTGTGACTGATAATGGCTCTGCTTGAACTGCTGTTTGAAATACGATTTGAAATAATAGTGCAGCGATTGCAAAATAGGTACAAATCCAGCGATTGATTAACAGCATTTGATACTCCTCATCAGCTTATAGTACGTACTCAACTTCTGACGTGTTGAGTTTGTATTTTGAGTCATTATGACAGGAGGTGAATCCAGCATGTTCAATGAACCTGTCTATATTTCGGCTGAAAAAATGATTGTGAACTTGGTCATTTAATATACGTACTAAGTAGTTAATAGCTCAAAAAAACTTGATCCATCATTACAATAGCTTCAAAATCCAATTCTGAGTTTAGTCATCACATCATTCATTCACACAAGGTAATAAAATGGTTACTACAAGTACGCAATACACTAAAACCGCAGTGGTTCTGCATTGGTTGATAGGCTTAGGCATTATATTCATGTTGGCATTGGGCTGGTATATGTGTGATTTACCCAAAGAAGGCGCAAAAACTGCAGTATTCAATTTGTTTGACCTTGGTCTCTATCATTTGCAACTGACAGAAGCGCTTTCTCCACGTACTTTTTATTTCAATTTGCATAAATCTATTGGTGTGACAGTACTTGCGTTGATTGCTTTGCGCATTTTATGGCGTATTACGCATAAGCCGCCTGCGATGCTGGAGTCACACAAGTTGTGGGAGAAAAAACTGGCGCACGCCACGCACCACACACTCTATTTGCTGATGATAGCCATGCCACTCAGCGGCCTTATTATGGCGGCATACAGTAAATATGGTGTTAAATGGTTTGGCACCCAGCTCATTGCAGGTTTGGATGATAATGCCAAGCGTGAGATATTCGTGGAGATACACGAGTTCTTGGCGCTGGTGTTTGCTGTCGTTATTGTGTTGCATGTCTTAGGTGCGTTAAAACATCTGGTGATTGATAAAGACGGTACATTGAAGCGCATGTCATTGCTGAAATAGTCGATCAAGTCCCCCAATTAAAAAGGCGCAGTGCGCGCCTTTTTAATTGGGGATAGACAAAAAATTAATTAGTCAGCGTTACCTGGTTTGAAAATGCAGTCCCCTCGTTATCTTCTGCTTTGACTTGCAACACACCAGGTGCATCTGGAATGAAATTAAAGCGCAGATAAGGGTCTTCACTTGTGCCCACACCAAAATCCACATTCATTACTGGTCTATTGTTAAAGGTAAATGCAGCTTTCTGAATATAGAACGCTGGTACATAGCCTTGTGATACCAGATCGCGTTGCAAGCCAGTGCGCATTGGGTGTTTGATGATGAATGTGGTGGGTGTTTCTTGCCCTAATTTAATCGGGTTTTCTACCTGTAATTTAATTTTACCCGCGGCAGCACGTATGGCTGCATCATCCCCATCTACAGTTCCGCCACAGCCTCCGGCAGCACGTATCGATGTTTTTGACATATATAATTTGCCATCCGCAGATTCACCGACTACATGAATATAAGAGTCGGTTTCCATGCGAATACGTGTTGATAGCTCGAACTTTCCAAGCGCTTCGTTTAGGTGGTAAGTGGCAGCCAGTGGAATGGGGTTGGCATCTACAATCACATACAAGTTTTTAATCGCGTTGGCATCAGACTGTGGCTTATCAATCGAGATGGTCACTGGCACTTGCGCGCCGCTTTCGGCGCGTTTGGGGCCAGTAATCTTGATGAAATCTGCTTCTTCAATAGTACGATTGGTAAAGAAAGCTTCTTTGACTACAGGCCAAAGCTGCTCCGAAGGCTCAGCATATGACTTAGCGTTAAAGGCGAATAATATCCCAGTGGATATAATTATCCTGATTAGCAAGTTTTTATTAATCATCATTTTCTCCCCAAGCTACTATCTATTAATGTCTAAATTATCTATATGACTTAGTAGAGGTGTTATTTAAGACAACTAAAAACAGACAGTTATTCATTCTGTATACAAAATATTTTCTAAAATCTGTAGCTGGCAGAAAGCCCTGCTATATAGTTTCTGCGAGAACCAGCTTCATAAAATTCGCCATTGGTGTCGTTCACTCGTACTGCACTGATGTAATTTTGGTCAAGCAAGTTTTCAATGCGGGCGTATTCTGATAGTTGCCACTGACGGATAGATTGCTTAAAGCCAGCACGCAGATTGGTGATGGCGTAGCCAGGAGCTGCTGCATTATTAATATCATTCGCATACACTTTGCCATTTACTCGTTCTTCTAGCGCGGTTGAGAAGCCTAGTTCTGGATATTTCCAGGAGATTTCGCCATATAACTGGTTTTTGTAGGTGCCTGGAAGCGTGTTTCCAGCATTTACTGTCAGGCTTCCGCCGTTGACGGCGGTTACTTCATTGAATGCCCCGTCAAATTTAGCATTCATTAACGAATAGGCGCCGTAGAGCTCAAAGTTGTGTGCTAGTTGAGAGTCTACAGATAACTCAAGCCCCTCCCGACTGGTGGAAACGGGTATATTTTGATAGTAGGCATATGAATTATTATCCCCAGCTAAACTGATTTCATTGTTTGTGATAACTCTATATACAGCCAAATTCAGCTGGGTATTATCCGAGATGAAGGCCTTGATACCTGCTTCATAGTTATCACTGGTGCTTGCGCCTAGCCCCAAGTTTGGGCCGTTACCTGTACCACTCGCGTTATAGGCAATCTGAATCAAATTGGGCGTTTGATAGCCTCTGCCATAGTTGGCGTAGATGTTGACCGCTGGATTAAGTTTCCAGACGATACCTATCACTGGCGTGGTATCGATGAACTGAAGTCCGCCTGCTTTAATGAGTGCTGCTTTTGATCCAGTAGGGCTTGCTAGTGGGTCAACCCCCAATATGGTATGGATGTTTCTAATTCCTGCATGTAGATCGACATTGTCCAGAATAGAGAGTTGACCTTGTGCGTATTCATCAAAATCGCTGGCACTATCTTGTTCATTGCGATTTGGTGAAGCGATGCCAGCAGCAGTCACAACCCCATTCACTGCATTGAGGTCTAGCCTGTCATCGGTCTGACTACTATAGGACAAGCCTGCAGTTATTAGGTAATTTTTACTTAATAGCTTGCCCTTGTTCGTCCAGTTAAGATCGGTGCCCCAGAAGTCACGTGAAATTGTACTATCACGACCACAATAACCTACGCCTCCACATGTTGCAGGGTTAGTTGTATTGATAGGTGAGGTTGATAGGTATTGCGAATTGTTTCTGTGTCCTGCATAGGCAACCAGGTTGATTGTATTATGATCATCGATCACATGTTCCAGATTGATGCCTACTTGAGTGTTCTCTCTGGAAACGCGTGTATTTGCTCCAATAGCAGCCTTCGGAACTGCCTGTGGATTCGTTGAAAAGGTTGGAATATATCCATTTTTTATGTCATTTGATATTGCCGTGCTTACATTGGCGCTTCCGGGCCCCGCCAATCCCAGCGGATCCTGCGCATTCATTTTTAAATAGTTGGCTAGGATGGTGACGTGCGTGTCGTCACCGAGATTAAACTTGAATTGTGCTGTTGATTGCTCTTTGTGTGCTGCACTATGATCGCGATAGCCATCTGTATCTAATACCGATTCGTTTAGCAAATAACCGATGCCGTCTGCTGTACCAGCTGCCTGTGCCGATTCCTTGGTCGTGCCATAGCTGCCAGTCAGAAAGTCTGCGGAGACCTCGTTATCTTTTGGTGCATCCTTGGTGATCATTGAAATGACACCACCAGAGGCGCTGCCGTATAGAGATGAGAATGGGCCGCGCAACACTTCAATAGATTGCACAGTTTCCAGATCCACGTTTCCTGGTTGTCCGATGCCATCAGGCATGGTCAGGGGAATGCCATCTACATAGAGCCTAACGCCAGATACCCCGAATGTTGATCTGGCACCAAAGCCACGGGTTGAAATCTGAGGGTCTTGGGCGAACTGATTGCGGCTTTGCGCGGTGACACCTGGTACACGAATCAGGCTCTCAGATAGCGTCATGCCAAGTTGCGCATCCTGAATCTTGGATTCATCAACTACATCGATTGAAACTGGTAAATCAAAGCTATTTTGTTCTATTCTAGTTGCCGTAACAACCACGGGCGCAGTGATGGTGATTTTTCCTGTACTCGGTTCGGTAGTTTCTTCAGCGCTCACTGATAGGCTGAAGCCATAAATACTCAGAAGTGCCAATGACACTATTTTTTTGCTGAACATGGTGACTCTTCCCTGATATATTGATTTATTGATTGAGCATGACTGTATTACAAATACTTACAATTGCGCATCAGGATTTTCATTAATTCACTGGTTTACCTTGGTACAAACAGCGTTACACTTAATATTTGCAAGGAGGTTGTTGTGCCAGTTTCAGGATTTAACCATTACAACATTCGTGCGCCACGCGTTTTGCTTGAACGGCTTAGAGATTTTTATTGTGACGTGGTTGGTTTGCAACAGGGCGAGCGACCAGCTTTAAGGAGTTTTGGTTATTGGCTGTATGCGTCTGGCAAAGATGTGTTGCATTTATCGGAGACTAAAGACGGAGAAGTACGCTTGACTGATGTACAAACTACGTTTGATCATGTGGCATTTACCTGCACAGACTACGCCGCCACGGAAGCCTTGCTGCTTGAATGCGGCATTGAGTTTACCAGTCGTCTGATTGAAGCCTCACAAGTGCGACAGATATTCTTCAGAGACCCTGCAGGCAATGGTGTCGAGTTTAATTTTGCGCTGGATGATTGATGATCACGGTTTAAAAGTCTCGTTAAGCAGAGTTTCCTTAAATAATACCTTCAAGCAACTGCACTTTTACTGTTGATCCTGCATCCAGGTTGCCCGTTTCTTCTTGTAGCACAATAAAGCAGTTGGCTGCTGACATGGAACTTAATATCGCAGACCCTTGATTGCCTGTGGTTTTGACTTTCCAATGCCCGTCAGTATCGGTGAATAAAATGCCACGCTGGAACTCGGTGCGACCTTTCAGTTTTTTGATGTCTGAAGTACAAATGACCGAAAGCAAGGGTTGCTGTTTTGGTGTGGGTTGACCCATCATGAAAAGCAATGCGTCACGCACAAACTGATAAAACGTGACCATCACGGCGACTGGGTTGCCAGGCAAGCCAAAGTAATGGGCATTACCGACTTTGCCGTAAGCGAGTGGGCGACCTGGTTTCATCGCAATTTTCCAGAAGACTACTTGGCCGAGTTTTTTCAGTAAGGCTTTCATGTGGTCGGCGGCACCGACTGATACACCACCGCTGGTGATGATCACATCTGCCTGTTCCGCTGCTTTTGCGAGTGCTTTCTCCAGTAATTGTGGATCGTCTTTCACCGCACCCAAATCAATGATCTCAACGCCTAGTCGAGTCAGCATGCCATAAAGCGTGTAACGATTGCTGTCATATACCTGGCCGATATTGAGTGCTTGGCCAACACTTGCCAACTCATCGCCAGTGGAGAAAATCGCTACGCGCAGCTTTCGATATATCTTGACTTCACCTATACCCAGTGAGGCGATTAGACCCAAGTCAGCAGCTTGAATCATGTGTCCTTTTGATAAAACGACCTGGCCTAGTTTTAAATCTTCACCCGCGCAGCGGACGTTTCGTCCCTGTTTGAGCGGCTCAGTAAATACAATATCTGCAGCATCAATCTTGATATATTCCTGTGGAATCACCGTATCTGCACCTACGGGAATAGCCCCGCCAGTCATGATGCGCACACACTCACCGCGCTGCAGTGCGCCAGTAAAACTGTTGCCAGCGAAAGCATCGCCAACAATTTTCAGGCGAGTTTCACCTTGAGCATTCTGGGCATCTGCATTAAAAGCATAGCCATCCATCGCTGAATTATCGTAGTTGGGTACGTTGGCGGTGCTTAAAATATCTTCAGCCAGTATGCGGCCTAATGTTTCGCGCAAAACGAGCGTTTCAGTGGCGCTGACTGGATTCAGGTAATCACGAATATAATGTTTGGCTTGCTCCACAGGCATTGAGTTTGGGTCGTAATCTTCCATGCTGTTTGGGCTATTGACCAAATCTGAAATAGATTTTTCACTCATGATTAGGGTTGGTTCTTTAAATAGATTTAAGGTTGTTTAGCCAGCCATCGCCGAATAAATACAGCGATTTCGCTAATATTATTCAAGTCTAGCAATGGTAACGATGTTTCAATGGTTTCGTCGCTGGCAATCGCGATGATATTCGCATCATGGTTCGCCAATATTGGCATATTTAAACTTGGGCGATGCACTTCTATTTTGCAGATGAGTGCATCTTTAAAGCCCTCAACCAGTATGATATCTACCAAGGCTGTGTCGATTTTCTGTACCAATTCAGATAGTTGTGGTTCACATTCCGAATGGTCTTGCACATGCTGCAGTTCAGTAATCAGTGCCCAACGGGCACTAGAGGCTACTAGGGTTTGTATGGCACCTGCCTGACGTAAGCGATAGCTGTCTTTGCCAGGGTGGTCTATATCAAAACTATGGTGCGCATGTTTAATGACCGATATGCGAACGCCTTGCGCTGTTAATTCGGGGATTAATTTACTTAATAGCGTGGTTTTACCAGTACCACTGCCATATGCAGAAATCCCCAATATTGGCACGGGTTTTATCATTAAAAATCAGGCTGCACCTTCGAGTATGGTTAATTCATCGTGGGTATTGATATTGCTGAAGGCTTTTGCATTATCGCTAAATGAAACGCTAATCGCTTCGAGACTATTTTGCCAATTTTCTACTTTACGCCCGCCGTTTTGCAGATATTCAAGCAGGCTTGGCAAGACGCTGCTGCGATATAGACAGAATACTGGTTGAGTTTGATTGCCTGTTTTTACCACGGCCAAATCGGCGTCATGTTTAATCAGGCTATTCATCAGACGTGCTGCTAGATTAGCAGCTAGTAATGGCGAGTCACACGGTGCAGTGAGCAAGTAAGCACTTTCTGCTGTCTGCAAGCCTTTTTGCAGGCCAGCTAGCGGGCCTGCAAAATCTGCAATGTCATCCTGTATGACTGGATAGCCGAATGATAGATATTGGGCGATCTCACGGTTTGCGCTGATCAGGATTTGATCTACTTGTGGCGCCAGGCGCTCAAGTACGTGCTGCACCATGGGTTTGCCATGAAATTTGATCAAGCCTTTATCAGCGCCATCCATACGGCTGCCTTTGCCGCCTGCTAGTACCAGTCCTGTAATGCTCATTTATGTCATTCTCAATATTTAAAATCAGCTTGGCCAGTTTGCTAGTTGATTAGTTTGATATTGCTAAAACTAACCGCCAGTCACAGACATGAACCTGATCACAGCGGGCTTAGCGCGCTGCAGATCGAAATCATGTCCTTTGGGTTTGATGGTCATCGAGTCGATGATTGCGGCAATCAGCGGTGCATCATCGTTGGGGAATTCTCTTAAGAGTGGCATTAACTCGATTTTATCTTCTTGCCCCAGGCATAAATAAAGCTCGCCCTTGCAAGTAATACGTACGCGGTTGCACGACTCGCAGAAATTATGGCTATGCGGAGAAATAAAACCAACGCGTGTTTTTGTATCGGGTATGCGCCAATATCGTGCCGGGCCGCCACTGCTCTCTGCGCTGCTAATCAGCGCATGCTGCTGTTGCAGAAGTTTTAGTATGGCTTGATTACTTACAAACGTGCTTTCACGACTGTGATCTACTTGGCCCAGTGGCATTTCTTCTATGTAAGAAATATCAATTTCTTCTGCGATGGCGAACGCTAGTAATGACAGCGCTTCGTCTGCATTAATGCCTCGCATCAAGACTGTGTTCAGTTTGATATTCTCAAAACCCGCTTGTTTGGCGGCTGCAATGCCGCGCAATACTTTGCCTAGGTCACCAGTGCGGGTAATGCTGCGGAATCGTTCTGGAATAAGGCTATCAAGGCTGATATTAATACGTTTTACGCCTGCATTTTTCAGTGCTTGTGCTTGTTGCTCAAGTTGTGAGCCATTGGTGGTGACAACAAGTTCACGTAAGCCTGGCATTTGCCCGATTTTATCAAATAGCCAGATGGCGTTTTTTCGTACCAGCGGCTCACCACCCGTAATGCGCACCTTACTGACGCCTAAACCCACAAAAATACGCACCAGTCGTGCAGACTCTTCTAACGATAATACTTCGTTGCGCGGCAGAAATGTCATGTCTTCGCTCATGCAGTAAGTGCAGCGAAAATCACAGCGATCGGTGATGGATAGGCGTATGTAATCTACCCGACGACCAAAGCCGTCGATCAAGGTAGGTTTAACATGGGCTAAAGCTTGATTCATAAGACTTTCAATTTTAAGGCTTTCACACAGCCAGTACAATCATTAAGATAGCTGATACTCTTGGTGAGTATTGAGACAGCTTGTAATGTATTTAATTTGTTTTTATATGGATTAGGGCTTGAGCATGGCAGCAATACTTAAAATTCGTATCGCGAATGGCAAGCTAACCGCAATGGGGCCTGGCAAGGCTGATTTGCTCGAGGCTATTCACAGTACAGGCTCTATCTCTGCTGCGGCCAAGTCTATGCGGATGTCTTACCGCCGTGCTTGGGAATTGGTAGATGCGATGAATCAATGTTTTAAAGAGCCATTGGTCTCTGCTTCACATGGCGGTAGCCATGGCGGGGGCACACAAATCACTGACTATGGCTTTCATATACTCAAATGCTATCGCGCACTAGAAGTTAAAACGCGAGCGGCTGCCTCTGCAGAGTTGCTTGAGATCACTCAGCAATTCAAGCCATTAGACTAAAATCTACATAAATCTTGGCATGCTAATGCATAGCGACCCTAAATTTATATTAAACTTTGCTATTCCCGCATGGGAATATCGAAAAAACTATCATAGGAGTGCCGCATGTTTAAAAATATTTCAATAGGGATAAGCAGTTTTCTTTTGGTTTCAATGTCATTGTTTGCTCATGCGGACGATAAGGTCACGGTATTTGCCGCTGCAAGCCTGACTAATGTCATCACCGAACTTGGTGCGCAATATGAAAAAGAGCGGTCAGTGAAAGTAGTGAATTCATTTGCTGCATCGTCGGCCTTAGCTAAGCAGATTGAAAATGGTGCTCCAGCGGATGTGTTCATATCGGCTGACAGTAAATGGATGAATTATCTGCAAGACAAAAATCTGATTGATGTGAGTTCCCGAATCAACCTTTTGGGCAATCGACTGGTTTTGATTGCGCCTAAAGGCCGCTCATTTAAGGTGGATTTCAAGAAGAACTTTGATTTTGCAAAGTCCTTTGATGGCAAATTGTGCACAGGGGATATTGATGCTGTGCCAGTCGGTATTTATGCCAAGCAGTCTTTCAACAACCTGGGCTGGTGGGATGATATTAAGACCAGAATCGTTGGGTCTCAGGATGTGAGAGCTGCATTGGCTTTTGTTGAGCGCGGGGAGTGTAGTGCTGGTGTTGTGTATGAAACAGATGCGAAAGTGTCAGATAAAGTAGAAATTGTTGGTGTATTCCCGGATGATACGCACGATGCTATCGTTTATCCTTTGGCGATTCTGACTAAAACCTCTGCTATTAATCCTTTAGCCCAGACTTTTGTTAATTATCTTGCCTCCCCAAAAGCGGCGGAGATTTTTAGCAAATATGGTTTTACAGTGTTGAGCAAATAACCCTGTCATTGGATGTTAGCAGAGGAAAATCGTTTGGATTTATTCAGTTTCACCAGTGCAGAAATTGCCGCGCTCCTACTCTCGCTGAAAGTGGCATGCTGGTGCACACTGGTGATTGCTATCCCTGGCGTGGCAATCGCGTGGCTCTTGGCGCGCAAAGATTTTCTGGGTAAAACACTTTTAGATAGTCTGGTGCATCTGCCGCTGGTGCTGCCGCCCGTAGTGCCAGGTTTTATATTGCTGCTATTGCTAGGCAATCAGGGTTTTCTTGGTAAATGGCTGCATGCTCTTTTTGGAATTACAGTGGCCTTCACCTGGGTGGGTGCAGTCATCGCCTCGGCATTGATGGCTTTGCCCTTGATGGTACGTTCTACCAGGCTAGCTATTAGTCTGGTAGATGTTAGGCTTGAGGATGCCGCCAAAACATTGGGCGCGCAGCCTTTCTGGATATTTCTGACGATTACATTACCTCTGGCTTTCCCAGGAATATTGACTGGCCTGATACTGGCTTTTAGCCGTAGTCTGGGTGAGTTTGGCGCTACCATTACTTTTGTAGGCAATATCGAGGGTGAAACCCGCACCTTGCCGTTGGCGATTTATACCTATACGCAAATTCCTGGAGGCGATTTGCCCGCCATGCGTTTAGTGACATTGAGTATCTTGATTGCCTTGGCTGCGCTTTATTGTGGTGATTTGCTCGAGCGTAAAATGCAAAAACGGCTAGGAGTAGATCATGGCCGTGATTGATATTGATCTAAAGTTCGAGCGCCCTGCATTTAAGCTAAATGTGAAATTTAGTTCGGATCATCTTGCTACGGGTCTATTCGGACCTTCAGGTTCTGGCAAGAGCACTTTGCTTAGCCTTCTGGCGGGCTTAATTCGACCACAAAACGGACATTTTGTGCTGGATGGCATACCCCTAATTGATTGTGCTCAGGGCATACATGTGCCTGCACACCAAAGACGGATAGGCATGGTATTTCAGGAAAGTCGCTTGTTTCCGCATCTGTCAGTTCAAGCTAATCTTGCTTATGGCTTGAAGTTGCTGGCAGAAAAAAATCAGCAATTCACCATGCAGAAAATTGTGGATTTACTTGAAATCGGTGATTTGCTGGCGCAAAAACCAGACCAACTCTCGGGCGGCCAAAAACAGCGGGTAGCATTGGGACGTGCCCTGTTAACTTCACCGCGTTTACTCTTGCTGGATGAGCCACTGGCAGCACTGGATATGCGTTTACGTGACCAGATATTGCCGTTTTTGCGCAGGGTGAAAGAAGAAACCAAAATCCCTATGCTGTATGTGAGTCACAGCATAGACGAGACACTGTTCCTCACCCAGCAATTGGCGATTATTGAAGCGGGCGAGATCGTTGCCAGCGGTGATTTTCATGCAGTGATGCATGATAGGCACGCCTTAGGCCTGGCACTATCACTGGGCTTGGATAATTTGTTACATGCCACATTGATTGAGAGTCATGCTCTACTTGGATATGGCCTAGCACGGTGTGGCAAACACATGCTAGTGATTCCTCATGGTAGTCATAAACTGGGTGATGAAATCGCCATTGCATTTAGTTCCAGTAACGTGGCCTTATCTACCCAACGATTGCATCATGTCACGATACAAAATCAATTGCAGGGGATGGTCACATCCATAGACATCATTGATTACCGAACGCTGGTATCTATAGATGTTGGCTTTAAGCTGATTGCCGAGGTATCTGCGAAATCCATAGAAGCCCTTGGCTTAGCTGTGGGATCGGAACTCTATTGCCTGGTAAAAACCCAGGCGATACGCAGTTATGCGCTGAGCTAATGCTTGGCTTGGCGTATTTCTAGGACTTGTTGGTTCCCGGACTTAATCTGGTATCAGTCGGGCTTTTTCTGGTATAGCCTGAAACTCTCACGCCTGTCTGTCGGGCGCTTGCCTTGCCAGATCAGCTTCCATTCACTCCCTGGCTGATATTTACTGCGATCGCGGTCATCCTGGATCAGGTAAAAATCGCAATTCAGCTGGCTATTATTCTCGATGAGTTCAGTTTTGACGTTGGCATAATAATGCAGCAAAGCCAGTTGCGAGTCGCTCACATCGTGGCTGATGATACAGTCGTAGTGATCAGGCAAGGCATGTTTGATTTCTGCGACCACATGCTCATAAGTTTTTGCATGATCAATCCACGGTAGCCAAAGTGTCATCAGTAGTGTCCAGGCCATGGTAATGCCAACAGCCCAATCGGTAATTGCTGCACGGCTAGAGCGCTTAGCATTAATCACTACCAGCAGCCAGATGAGCGTAGCTGTAAGTGCAGCAAGCAGCGCGAATAGACTAAAGTGTGGGTCTGGTGTAGCTGAGAGGATTTTCATGCGACGGCTAAGCGTTGCTGGCCAGCCTGTCATCATGGCAAACCAGCCTAGCCATATGAGGATCCCTATGATGGCAAACAGGATCAAACCAAACCAGTTAAGTGCGCTGGCAGCTCCACGTTTCAGGGTTTCTACGCTGCCTGCAGCGAGCACCGCAATCGGTAATAATAGCGGTAGTGCATAAATTTCACGCGTGCTTGGCCCGAGGCCAATCACGATTAATCCTACTGTAAAGAAGCTGATCAGCAGCTGGAATTTTGGTTTATACAGCAAGTTACCGCGGTAGCGCCACAAACCCCAGATGGCGAGTGGCAATGCTGGCCAAGCGAACCATGCTAGCGTTTTTAAAAAACTGCATTGGTTCAGATTACCAAAGCTGCTGATGCTGATTTGCCACCAATCGTGAAATAGATTGGGCGCCGTGTACCAGCATAAGAATGGCCATATCAGCAGCCAGGGTGCAGCAACAATAGCAGATAGGGCAAGCACGATGCCATAACTGCGTGTGCGCCAGTTGTTGAACAGGAGTGGCAATATTAAAGCAGTGACTAAGCTAATCGAGGCATCCAGTAAGCCTGTTGCAAGAAAGCTAATACCGATGCCACAGCCCAGCAAAACACTGGCGCGAAAAGGCCGCCGTTTAGCCAATGCCAGAGCATACAAGCCCATCGCCGACCCTGTCAATGCAGCAACATCTGGCATCAGTAGATGTGCTGTGACAATCAAGCCCAGTGAGCTGATAAAAATAAAGGTGGTCTGCCGCCCGCTACCCACGCCCCAGAGCTCACGCCCTATCATGCCAACTAACAATAAGGTAATCGCCATCCACAGGCCAGATGCCAGCCTTGCAGCGTCATGCATCTGCAAAACGGGGGCGAGCACTTTGACGAACGCGGCCGCCGTTAAATAATACAGCGGCGGGTTTTCTATGGAAGATTGCCCAACAACCACTGGGGCAATCCAGTTGCTATGATGGACTATGGATTTTACGATGCTGATAGATTGAGATTCATCAGGCTTCCATGGGGCGTGACCAATCAGGCCGAGACAAACCCAAAATACACATAGCAATATGAGCAGGCGGGTTTTGGCGCGTTCACCAACTTTTGCTCTCGGCGTGGCTAAATTGCCTTGCCAATCGTGTTCTACTTCAAATGCCATAAATAAATGTCATACATCCTAAATTGTTAAAACGCCAAGCGGGAAGTAAGATTTACTTTGAATGTTTGGCCGCAGCTGCAACGCGTGGGGGAATGCGCTCTATCAGTCGTGGGTCAAACGGTTTTGGGATAATATAATCTTTACCAAATGTTAGCGCAGTCAGATTATAAGCCTGGAGTACAGATTCTGGCACAGGCTCTTTTGCCAGGTCAGCCAGTGCTTGTGCGGCAGCAATTTGCATTTCAACAGTGATCTGTTTCGCTCGAGCATCTAGGGCGCCGCGGAATAAAAATGGAAAGCACAAGGCGTTATTCACCTGATTGGGGAAATCAGAGCGCCCAGTTGCCATGAGTATATCATCGCGCACCGCCATCGCCACTGATGGCAGAATTTCGGGGTCAGGATTGGCCAAGGCAAATACGACTGGCTTCGCAGCCATGAGTTTGAGCGTTTCGGCTGATAATGTATTCGCGGCCGATACTCCAATAAATACATCGGCCTCAGGCATCACTTCTGCCAGTGAGCGTGCTTTGGTATCAATCGCCAAATGACGATTATTCTCATGCAGATCATGGCGCTCGCTATGCAATACACCATCTTTATCTACCATTGTAATATTAGTCGCACCCATGACCTTTAGCAGTCGTGCGCATGCGCAGCCTGCAGCGCCAGCGCCAAGAAAGACGATTTTAGCACTGCTGAGTGTTTTGCCTTGAATCTCAAGTGCATTTAATAATGCTGCACTGACAATCACGGCGGTGCCATGTTGATCGTCATGAAATACGGGAATATCCAGGCGTTCGCGCAGTTCTTTTTCAATGCGAAAGCAATGGGGCGCAGCAATGTCTTCAAGGTTGATGCCACCAAAGGTCGGGGCAATGTTGACCACTGTTTCAATAAAAGCCTCAACAGTAGGTGCAGTAATTTCTATATCAAATACATCAATCCCAGCAAAGCGTTTAAATAAAACGGCTTTGCCTTCCATCACGGGCTTGCTAGCCAGGGCGCCCATATTGCCTAATCCTAATACAGCAGTGCCATCGGTAATCACGGCCACCAGATTACCTTTGTTGGTATAGCGATAAGCGTTTTCAGGGTCGCGATTGATTTCGCGTACAGGCTCTGCCACACCAGGGGTGTAGGCTAGCGACAAATCGTCTTGAGTAATGCAAGGTTTTGATGAGTCGACAGACAGCTTTCCTGGTTTAGGGAACTCATGATAAGCCAGTGCACGCGATTTGAGAGTATCCATATTGATTTACCAAAATCCCAAAAGATATTGAATGCTAATTTAAATATAGATCTATTTTAGTCTGCAATTGTGAATGCATAAATAAAAAAGGCAGCTTACGCTGCCTTTTCTTGAATATGAGCTTGTTAAAGCAAATATTACATACCGTATTTTTGACGGAATTTTTCAACGCGACCAGCCGTATCAAGAATCTTTTGCTTACCAGTGTAAAACGGATGAGACTGTGATGAAACTTCAATCTTTACTAATGGGTATTCTTTTCCATCAGTCCACTTAATCGTGTGCCTGGTTTCAATGGTTGAGCGTGTCAGAAATGTGAAATCTGCACTAATGTCTTGGAATATCACTTCACGATATTCTGGATGGATGTCTGCTTTCATAATGCTACCTTTGTCTAGCCGGATTGTGCGGCAAATAATGACTCGCGACTACAATTTGCGAAAAGACGCGATTATATTGATATAACGCGTTTTTTGCAAGAATTAGATGCTTGTGACTTATAGTTAGATAACCCACCCCAGCACATAGAGTCAAATAAATCAGCATTATTCTTGGTTGCCTTAATTTTATCGAGCAGGAATTCCATCGCTGAGTGGTAATGATGGCGCCACGTTGGGCGTAGCCTTGGTGCGGGCGCCAGCATTGAGACCTCGAACTCCTTTAACCTCTGCGCATAGAGTCGAAGAAGTCAGCGTTATTCTTGGTTGCCTTAATTTTATCGAGCAGGAATTCCATCGCTTCGAGGTCGTCCATAGGATAGAGCAATTTCCTTAATACCCAGATTTTTTGCAGAATGTCTTTTTCGATTAACAGTTCTTCACGACGAGTACCTGATTTATTGACGTTTATGGCTGGATATTGACGTTTTTCTGCCATCTTCCGGTCAAGATGGATTTCCATATTACCCGTGCCCTTGAATTCTTCGTAGATCACATCATCCATGCGTG
>Ga0066798_10000741_pt1 | contig 15521 bp, 10 predicted proteins | sample PersoiDNA2013203_FD_70961 | JGI IMG/M metagenome (GOLD analysis project Ga0066798, IMG submission 70961) | Permafrost soil microbial communities from the Arctic, to analyse light accelerated degradation of dissolved organic matter (DOM) -... | ecosystem: Environmental > Terrestrial > Soil >...
ATCCAATCAACCGATTAGAAAGAAAACGAACGGAGCTGAACGCTTAGCTCCGGGTAACGCAATGCATTTGCATTGTGAAGTAGACGCCGGAGAATACCGGCGTCCGATGGATCAGATTTCTTCGTACAACGGCAAAGTCAGGAATTCAGCGAAGTTATCCGAAGTCGACATTTCTTCAAAAATCTTGGCAGCACGATCATAAGTCACACCGTTACCGGCAATTTCCTTGACCTTGACCAGCTCTTCCGGAATCATCGCGCGCACCATGTCGGCAGTGACCTTGCGGCCATCGTCGAGCTTACCCTTGGTGCTGCGGATCCATTGCCAGACTTGCGCACGGCTGATTTCAGCAGTCGCAGCGTCTTCCATCAAATTGTGGATAGGCACGCAACCATTACCAGCCAGCCAGGCGCCCAGATAGTGAATGCCAACATTGATGTTGTAACGCAGACCGGCTTCGGTGATCGGCGTTTCCGGTTGGAAGTTGAGCAAGTCGGACGCTTTCACGTCGACATCGGGACGTTGCTTTTCAAATTGGTTAGGCTTGTCGCCCAGCACTGCAACAAATTCCTTCATCGATGCTTCGACCAAACCTGGATGCGCAACCCAGCCGCCGTCGTAGCCGTCGGTGGCATCGCGCTTCTTGTCGTTGATGATTCCTTGCATGGCAACCGCATTCTTTTCTGGATCGTTCTTGATCGGAATCAAAGCACTCATGCCGCCAATTGCAGGCGCACCACGCTTGTGGCAGGTCTTCAGCAACAGCAAGGCATAGGCGCGCATGAATGGCGCGGTCATGGTGACCTTGGCGCGGTCGGCTAGACAGAAATCCTTGTCGTTCTTGAATTTCTTGATGCACGAGAAGATGTAATCCCAACGGCCGGCATTCAAACCGGCGCTATGTTCACGCAGTTCATACAGGATTTCTTCCATTTCGAACGCAGCGGTGATGGTCTCAATCAGCACCGTGGCTTTGATTGTGCCTTGTGGCAGGCCGATTTCATTTTGCGCCATGACGAAGATGTCGTTCCACAGACGTGCTTCCAGATGCGATTCCATCTTCGGTAGATAAAAATACGGACCAGCACCGCGCGCCAACTGCTCCTTGGCGTTGTGGAACAGGAACAACGCGAAGTCGAAAATACCGCCAGAGATGCGCTTGCCATCGATGGTGACGTGTTTTTCATCGAGATGCCAGCCGCGCGGGCGCACGACCAGCGTGGCGATCTTGTCGTTGAGCTTGTAGCTCTTGCCATTTTGCTCTAGCGAAATGGTGCGGCGAATTGCATCGGACAGATTGATCTGGCCGCTGATTTGATTGTCCCACACCGGCGAATTGGAATCTTCGAAGTCGGTCATGTAACTGTCAGCGCCCGAATTGAAAGCGTTGATGACCATCTTGCGCTCGACTGGGCCGGTGATTTCCACCCGACGGCATTCCAGCGCCTTGGGGATCGGTGCAATCTTCCAGTCGCCGCTGCGAATAGCGGCCGTCTCAGGCAGGAAGTCAGGACGCTCACCAGCATCGAGACGCTTGACGCGCTCGGCACGAACGGCCAGCAATTCCTGGCGACGCGTTTCAAATGCACGGCTCAATTTTGCCACCAGCGCCAGGGCGTCTGGTGTCAGAATCTGTTCGTAGCCTGGCTTGATTTCACCAGAAATCTGCATGCCGGCTGGCAGGGTCAATTGCGTCATTGCTGTGCTCCTTATCGTTATGGATCGGTAAATGTTGAATCAAGTATATTTAAACTAAATCGACATGAGTAGCACGATTTATCACTTTATCTTTGCGTTTTAGTCATAAGTGGAAAGATAATGCAGAAGTCAGATTCGAGGTTACCGCGATGGATCAGTTCAAGCAAATTTCCACTTTCGTTGATGTTGCCGCCAAGGGTAGCTTGTCGGCGGCCGCCCGTGCCGAGGGCATTGCACCAGCCATGATAGGGCGCCGCCTGGATGCACTGGAAGAAAGACTGGGCGTAAAGTTGCTTCAACGCACCACGCGCAAGATTGTGCTGACCAATGAAGGTACCGCGTTTCTGGAAGATTGCCAGCGTATTCTGGCCGATCTGGAAGATGCAGAATCATCGGTATCGGAGCGCAGCGCCAAGGCGAGTGGCAATCTGCTGATTTCGGCGCCGGCCGGTTTCGGGCGCCAGCATGTGGCGCCGCTGGTGCCCTCCTTCCTGGCAGAACACCGCGATGTGACGTTGACACTGAATCTGAACGACCGCATCGTCGATTTGATCGGCGAAGGCGTTGATGTCGCGATCCGCATCGCTGCGCTAACCGACTCCAATCTGATCAGCGTCAAGCTGGCCGACAACCATCGCGTGGTAGTCGCCTCCCCTGCTTATCTGCGCCGCCACGGCGAGCCACTCAGCCCGGACGATTTGGTACGCCACAATTGTCTGGCCATCAGCAGCGAAGGCAGCCAGCGCGGCTGGACCTTCCGCCATCATGGCAAGAACAGTGTCTTCAAAGTAACCGGCAATATGGTGTGCAATGACGGCGAAGTCTTGCACAACTGGGCCTTGAACGGCAAAGGCCTGGCTTGGCGTTCGATGTGGGAAGTCGGATCGGCGATTGAATCGGGCCAACTGGTAACGGTACTCGACAAATTTGCCGCGCCGGGCAACGACATCTATGCCGTGTTCGCCCAGCGCCGTCATCTGCCATTTCGCATCCGGGCATTCGTAGACTTCCTGCGCCACGCCTATGCGCAACCGGATTACTGGCGCAAAACCTAAGCCTTGGCTTTTATCGGTTTACAGGCCGGTATGCGCTGCCACAAACGCCTTCACCTTGGCAGCATCAGCGGCCATCACCTCGAACCGTTGCGGCAAGGCTTCGATATTTTCAAAACCGGCTGGGCGCTCGGCATCCCGGCCCAACGCTTCGCGAATGGTTTCATTGAACTTGGCTGGCAAAGCGGTTTCCAGCACGATCATGGTGACGCCGGGCATGAGGTTCTCGCGCGCTACCTTGATGCCGTCAGCGGTATGCGTATCGACTGTGATGCCGTATTGCTGCTCGGCGAAACGTATCGTCTCCAGACGATCAGCATGCGTCGACTTGCCCGAGGCAAAACCGTAACGCAACACACTGGCGAATTCATCGCCGTCGCTGCCCGCAGCGCCAGTCAGATCAAAACCACCGGCATGCTCGACTTTGTCGAACAATGCCTTCACGCGCGCGCTGTCGCGCCCCAGCAAGTCATAGATAAAGCGCTCGAAATTGGAGGCCTTGCTAATGTCCATGCTGGGGCTGCTGGTGTGATAGGTTTCAGCTGATTTGCGGACACGATAGATGCCGGTGCGGAAGAACTCATCGAGCACATCATTTTCGTTGGTGGCAACCACCAGTTTATCGATCGGCAACCCCATCATGCGTGCAATATGGCCTGCACAGATATTGCCGAAATTGCCCGATGGCACCGTGAACGACACTTTTTGCTCATTGCTGGTAGTAGCGCTCAGATAGCCGCAGAAGTAATAAACCACCTGCGCCACCACCCGCGCCCAGTTGATTGAATTGACGGTGCCGATCTTTTGCGTGGCCTTGTAATCGAGGTCGTTGGAAATGGCCTTGACAATATCCTGGCAATCGTCGAACACGCCTTCAACGGCCAGATTGAAAATATTCTCGTCTTGCAGACTGAACATTTGCGCAGTTTGAAATGCGCTCATCTTTTTGTGTGGCGATAGCATAAAGACGCGAATACCCTGCTTGCCGCGCATTGCATATTCAGCGGCACTACCGGTATCTCCCGAAGTAGCGCCGACAATATTGAGTTCAGCGCCCTTCTTGGCCAGCGCGTACTCGAACAGATTACCCAGCAATTGCATCGCCATGTCCTTGAATGCCAAGGTCGGGCCGTTCGACAGCGCCTGCAAGACCAGTTTCTTGCCATCCTGATCTTCCAGCACACGCAAAGGCGTGATGCTGGCAGCATCTTCACCAGCCCGCACATTGCGATAGACCTCAGCGCGATAGGTCTGGTCGGCCAATGCCTTGAGATCGGCGTCAGGAATATCGGTGGCAAACTTCTTCAGCACTTCATAGGCCAACTCTGCATAGGACAGCGTGCGCCACTGATCAAGCTCGGCACCACTGACTTGCGGATAACTGGCAGGTAGATACAGGCCGCCATCAGGAGCCAGGCCGCCCAGCAAAATTTCGGAAAAGGAAGGTGTTGCAGAATGACCGCGAGTGGAAACGTATTGCATGGCGTAATGTAGTTAGGTCTGACGTTAGGTCCAACAGCAGAGGCAAGCAGATGCAGCAAGTCCGACATTATAGCTGGCAGCGGCAGCACCGCGCCAATTCCGGCTTCACATGAGTGCAAGTTTAACAAAATGAAATAAAACGTTACTGCACTTGTAAGCACCAGGGCGGCAGGCTATGCTTGCAGCCCTTGGCATGCGATGGTCGGCAATACGACTGTCGTCTACGACGAAACAGATTGCGGGCCGCAATACGGCACTCGCGCCACCTGAAAAGAATGGGATAAACGATGAAAAAATGGCTTTTGATGTTGTGTTTCGTTTGCGTCGGCGCCCATGCCGAAAACTGGCAAAACATCGGTGGCAGTGAAGCTGCCAACCTATCAATGGATATTGATTCAATCAAGGACGTCAACGGCATTCGCGAAGCATGGTCGCTGTGGAATTTTTCCACGGCACGCCCCAATAATGAACGTGAGTTTCCTACACTCAAGTCCTACAAGGACAAGCATCAATACAATTGCAAAGACCAGACCATGAAGCTGACCAATGAAATCATCTTCGCCGACAATGATGGCAAGGGTCCTAAGCGCGATCACTCCGATGCATTGAAAAACATGCAGTTCGCCATGCCCGTGCCAAACTCGGTTGCCGATGCGATGCTGCAGTTGGTTTGTGGCTATAAAACCCCATCCAAATAAGACTGTACGATGAGCCGTGACTGCAGTCAGTGGGTCTAAATCATCATAAAAAGAGCCCGCGAACTCCTCAGACTGCCGATAAGCCCTCGATTTTTCGGGGGTTTATCATTTTGGCGCTAGATTAAGAACATCGGTCTCCATCACCCCCCGCAAAGCGTTACACAACACCACCCGCTCAGCCCGCGCCAGATCCCCCCGAGTAAGCATCCGTTCAGCAGCCGCCCAATCCTGGTCCTGCAACAACACCGTGCGCATCACCCCCGGTAACACGCCGGCAGACAGCGGCGGCGTATACCAATGTCCATCAAGCTGCACAAAAACATTGCTGCGACCGCCCTCCATCAGCTCACCATGCTGATTGAAGAACAGCATGTCGAACCCGCCACGTTGCTCAGCTTCTTTCCAGGCAAGATCGTAGACACGACGACATGAACTTTTATGCCGCAAGAACACATCATCGCCGTCCAGTAGTTGCGGCGAAATAAATGCCCGTACGCGCGCACCCAGCGTTGCCAACGCCCCCAACTGCACCCGCAGTTCACCGTCGCCAAACAAATCCAGCCGCAACCGATGCGGCACATCCGCCGGCAATTGCAGGCAAGTCTGCGCCAGTAGCGCACGTATTGCCTGCACGTCAAAACGGAAATGGAAATAGGCCGCCGACTGCTGCAACCGTTGCAAATGTAGCTCCAGATGACGGCAACCGTCTTCCTGTGTTGCATAGATGGTTTCAAATAGACTGAAATCGCTTTCCAGCGCGGTCAAAAAGCGCGCTTTCAAATGACATTCTGCATATTCATCGGCAGCCTGGCTGTCATGCACGATACCCGCACCGACGCCCATTTCGCCAGCACGCACACCGCGCTGCGGTGCTTGCAGCAACAGCGTACGGATCGGCACCGACAGACAGAAGTTAGCAATCGCTCGGCCATCCTGCGCCGCATCGAACCAGCCGATGGCACCGGTATATAAACCGCGCGGAGTACTTTCCAGTTCGGCAATGATCTCCATGCTGCGCCGTTTCGGCGCGCCGGTAATCGAGCCACATGGAAACAGCGCCGTGACCAGTTCGCTCAGGCTGACCTCGGGCCGCAGTTGCGCCGTTACAGTAGAAGTCATTTGCAACACCTGACCGAAGCGTTCCACCGCAAAGAGATGCGGAACGGCCACCGAACCATTGGTGGCCACGCGTCCCAGATCATTGCGCAACAAATCGACGATCATCAGATTTTCGGCACGGTTTTTTTCATCCTGTGCCAACAAGGTAGCGCGCTGGAGATCTTCCTCCGGCGTCGCGCCTGCAGCGGCAGTGCCTTTCATCGGCTGGGTGCGCAACACGCCTTGCTGATGCTGCACGAACAATTCCGGCGAAAACGACAGGATGCAGCGCTGATCAGGCAGGCAAATCAACGCACCGTAAGGCACAGCCTGGCGTGCGCGCAGTTTGCTGTACAACTGCAGCGGCGCGCCAAACGCATCGAAGTGCAGCCGATAGGTGTAATTGACCTGATACGTATCGCCAGCGGCAATGTAGTCATGGATGCGAGTAATCGCCGCAGTGAACGCTGCTTCATCGACACTGGCGCGTACCTGGGCGATACCGCAGGCGCCGGTTTCATGGGCAGCGGTCGATTGTTGTTCTTGCAGCCAATGCGCTGCCTGTGCCGCGCTCAAGTGCTGGCATTGTGAAAATAACAATATTTCTGCCAATGGCGTTGCACCGGCCTCGTCAGTGGTAATCCGATGCAGATGCGCGCCCAATTCATAGCCAAATAGGCTGACTGCATGCAAACCTTGCTGCAACGCTGCCTGCATGTGCACCAACAGTCCCGGCAAGCCAGCCGCATCATGGCAATGCAGGCTGGAGTGGTAACCGGTATACAGACGCGAACGCGGCGTATTGTCGGCGTCATCACGGCGCGTATTGTTGTCGTCAAGCAAAGCAAAACAGGATGGCAGCATGGCGGTGCAGATTCAGATCAGAGTGGCGCACAGGGGCGACAGGCAGCCGCAACATCGCTTGCCGCCCGGCAGCATCATAGCTTAAACGGTATACTGGCGGCACTAGTCGGCTCCCAACTCTCCTCTCATTTGCATACGATGGCTCTACAGCGTACCTTCATCATTCCCCTCATCGTTGCCTGTGCCTTGTTCATGGAGCAGATGGATTCCACGGTCATTTCGACCTCACTGCCGGCGCTGGCGATCGATATGGCGGTCGATCCGATTTCGATGAAACTGGCACTGACTTCCTATTTGGTCAGCTTGGCAGTGTTCATTCCGATCAGCGGCTGGATGGCTGACCGCTTTGGCGCACTGACCATCTTTCGCTCGGCCATTTGCGTATTCATGCTGGGATCGATCCTGTGCGGCGTGTCGCAAAACTTGCCGGAATTTGTCGCGGCGCGGTTTTTTCAAGGTATCGGCGGCGCCATGATGGTGCCGGTTGGGCGTCTGGTGGTGTTACGCAGTGTCGATAAGGTTGACCTGGTCAAGGCGCTCAGCTATTTGACCATCCCGGCTTTGTTCGGGCCAGTGCTGGGGCCACCGCTGGGTGGCTTCATCACGACGTATTTTCACTGGCGCTGGATCTTCTTCATCAATATCCCGATCAGCATCCTTGGCTTGTATCTGGCCACGCGTTTCATCGCCAATACCAAGGCCGAACAGGTAGCACCGCTGGACTGGTTCGGCTTCCTGTTGTCGGCGCTGGGTTGCTCCTTGCTGATGCTGGGTCTGGCCACGACTGGACGTCATCTGATCAGTGGCGATATCTCGCTGGTGTGTGTGGTGCTTGGCGTGCTGTCTTTGCTGGCCTATGTCTGGCATGCGCGGCGTGCAACGCATCCCTTGATCGACCTGCGGCTGCTGAAGATACCGACCTTGCAGGCCGGCGTTGGCGGTGGATCGTTGTATCGCATCGGTATCGGCGCGATTCCATTTTTGTTGCCGCTGATGTTGCAGCTCGGCTTTGGCTTCAATCCGTTTCATTCTGGTTTGCTGACTTGCGCTGCTGCTGCTGGCGCGATGTTCATGAAAACCATTGCCGCCGTATTTCTGAAGCGCTACGGCTTTCGCCGGGTGCTGATCATCAACGGCAGTTGCGGCATCATATCGCTGGCAGCCATTGGCCTGTTCACGCAAACCACGCCGTACGCGGTGATGTTCATGGTACTGCTGATCGGCGGCTGCTTCCGCTCCTTGCAATTTACCAGTATCAATGCGATTTCCTATGCCGATGTTGACACTCAAAAATTAAGTCAGGCCACCAGCATCGCTAGCGTAGCGCAGCAATTGTCGGTCGGCATGGGCGTGGTGATCGCCGGCTTTTCCTTGCAGTTGTCGAATCAACTCCAGGGCCATGCGACCTTGGTGGCCGCCGATTTCTGGCCGGCCTTCTTGGCGGTGTCAGTGGTAGCATCGCTGTCGATTCCACTGCTCATGCGTTTGCCTGACAATGCTGGCGCCGAAATGTCCGGGCGTGGCAAGGTTGCCAACGCGGCCAAGAGCGCGACCTGATGCAAGCGGGGCAACCAGGGTATCTATGCAACTAAAACACGCGATCTTTCCGATCAGTGCCATTCTGATCTGGTCCGGCAACACCATCATCAGCAAGATGAGCGCCGGCGTGATCGAACCGGCGGCGATTTCGTTTTATCGCTGGCTGCTGGCCGGTATCCTGCTCACCCCATTTTGCCTGCGCGGTGTCTGGCGTCAACGTCGGCAAATCCGTCCGCATCTGTGGAAGGTGGTGGTGTTGGCCTTGTTTGGCATGGTGCTCTATCAAAGCCTGGCCTATTTTGCCGCCGCTACTTCATCGGCCATGAGCATGGGCATGATCGCCTCGCTGATGCCCTTGCTGACCTTGCTGATCAGTAGCTGGGTACTGCGCGAAGCGCCGACCTGGGGCACCTTGCTGGGAGGCATGTTGTCCCTGTTCGGGCTGATGATTCTGATCGGCAAGGGGCATCCGGCGCAATTGATCAGCAATGGTGTGGTGTTCGGCGATTTGCTGATGCTGCTGGCGACGATTGCCTATGCGTTCTACGGCGTGTTGTTGCGGCGCTGGGCGTTGCCGATGGCGACCTGGCATTTGCTATATCTGCAAATCTGGGTGGCAGTCCTGCTGTTGCTGCCATTGTGCCTGGCCGCGCCGTATTCGCCAGTGACGGCCGCCAATCTGCCGTTGATCCTATATGCCGGCATTGCGGCATCGATCATTTCGCAAATCCTGTGGATGAACGGGATTGCGCATCTGGGCGCCAGTCATGCCACCATGTTCATGAACTTGTCACCGATATTTACCGTCATAATCGCTGTTGCGGCGCTGGACGAATCTTTGCACGCTTATCATGCAATCGGCGGCGGTATCACGCTGGCCGGGGTCATGCTGGCCCAATTGATCAAGCGCAGAATCGTGCCGCAAGCTGCTTAACTCCTATAGGGGCGAAATGATTAATGCCAACATGATCGTCAATTGCACCGCTTACAAGAGCGGCAAGAAGCTGCGCGACATTACCATCGAAGAAATCAGCGACGTGCTGATGCAGGAAGATACCTTTGTCTGGGTCGGCCTGCTCGAACCGAGCGTCGAACTAATGCGCCAGATCAAGGAAGAATTCAACCTGCACGAGCTGGCAGTGGAAGATGCCTACGCCGCGCATCAGCGGCCCAAGATCGAGGAATACGGCGATACCTTGTTTGTGGTGCTGCGTACCGCGCAGGCGGTGGATGACACCGTGCAGTTCGGCGAAACCCACGTGTTCGTCGGTGCCCGATTTGTGGTGTCGGTGCGGCATGGTTCTTCGCGCAGCTATACCAAGGTGCGTGAACATTGCGAGTCATTGCCGGAACGGCTGGTGCGCGGACCTAGTTATGTACTGTATTCGATCATGGATTTTGTGGTCGACAACTATGCGCCGATCATGGATGAGCTTGAAGCACAGTTTGATCGTTACGAAGCCGATCTGTTCGAACGTGATTCCGAGCGTGCGCATTTGCAGGAGTTGTATCAACTCAAGCGCCAGTTGATCAAGATCCGTTCGGCGGCGGTACCTTTGCTCGATGTCTGCACACAATTGTTGCGCTTCCACGAACACATTATCACCAAGGACGGCAAGGTCTATTTCCGCGATATCTATGACCACGTGGTACGCCTGGTCGAAACCGGCGACCGCTTGCGCGATATGGTGGCGGCGGCGATGCAGATCGATCTGGCGCAGGTCACTATTCGTCAGAATGAAGTGGTCAAACGGCTGGCCGGCTGGGGCGGAATACTGGCGATTCCGACCATGGTGTTCAGCCTGTACGGCATGAATTTCAAATTCATGCCCGAGCTGGAATGGCACTGGAGTTATCCGGTGGTGCTGGTGGTGATTGCTGGGTCTTGTAGCTGGTTGTATTTTCGATTGCGGAAGGTGGGATGGTTGTAGTTATCGCGACGAAAACATCAAAGGGGAACAAGCTACTGTCATGCCGTTCAGTCAAGAAAAACATCCACCTTTTTTCTTGCTTGCCGATGCGACGATTTCGTCGAACTGGTTAGCCGGCGGCAGCCCGGCTAACTCTGCATCTCCAAAAAACGAAAAAAATACGCCACAAATATCCAGTTAAGGCGCCTTCTTGCTCAGCTCAGCTTGATCGTTCAAGCGCCCCATATCCATCACATTTTGCTCACTCCAGCCACCGCCAAGCGCCTTGGTCAACAACACACTCGCGGCCATCCGCCGATTGAGAATAGTCAACGCCGATATCTCGCTACTGAGCGCCGTCGCCTGCGCCGTCACCACGCTGGTATAGCTGACCGTACCGGCCTTGTATTGATTGGTGATCAAGGTCACTGCCTGACGTGCCGATTGCAAGGCCTCATTCTGCACCGCCGCCTCCTGCTCCAGAATCCGCAATGCCACCAGATTGTCTTCCACTTCCTGGAACGCTGTCAGCACTGCCTGTTTATAAGTCGCCGCCGCCAAATCATAAGAAGCCACCGCCTGCTTGGTCGCCGCCCGCAAGGCACCGCCATCAAACACCACTTGACTCAACGAAGGCCCCAACGACCACACCCGGCTCGGCAGGCTCAACAAATTGGCGATGCCATTAGTGCTTTGATAGCCTCCTGATGCCGATAAGGTCAGACTCGGATAATAAGCCGCCTGCGCCACACCGATATTGGCATTGGCTGCCGCCACCAACCGTTCGGCTGATGCCACATCAGGCCGCCGCTCCAGCAACATCGATGGAATCCCGGTCGGGATCGGTGGCGCCACGGCCGCCAATGGCATCGACTTGATCGAAAACGCCGAGGCCGGCTGTCCCACCAGCAAGGCAATCGCATGCTCCAACTGCGCGCGCGTGACACCATTGTCGAGTGCCGATGCCTGCGCCGTCTTCAACTGCGTCTGCGCCTGGATCACGTCGGACTTGGCGACAATGCCGGCGGCATACTGGTTTTGCGTCAAGTCATACGAGCGCTGATAAGCCACGACCGTATCGTCCAACAAGCGTTGCTGCGAATCGAGCACGCGCAATTGCAGATAATCCTGCGCCAGCAACGCCTGCGCACTCAAGCGCGTGGCCGCCAGATCAGCCGCGCTGGCCTGGGCACTGGCTTCATTGGCTTCGACATTGCGCTGCACCCGGCCCCAGACATCCAGTTCCCACGTCGCGGTGAGTGAAGTGGTATAGGTATCCTTGACCTGGCTGGCGCCATTGACGATAGAACCGGAACGTGTCTTGCCTGCGCTCAAACCGACGCTGGGAGAATATTCCGCACGGGCCGTCTGTACCAGGGCCATGGCCTTGCGGAAGCTGGCGGCGGATTCAGCCAGATTCTGGTTGGAGATATCGATCTGCGCGATCAATGCATTGAGTTCGGGATCGTTGAACATCTCCCACCACTTGCCGTTCATCGCCAGCTCCTGCGGCTGCGCTGGTTTCCAGTCCTGCATTTCCTTGAAACCTTGCGGCAGGCCAGCCATTTGCGGCCGCACATAATCCGGCCCCACGGTACAAGCCCCCAGGCTGGCCAGCACCGCCACCAGCGGCGTCAGCAACAGGATGCGGTTGATTTTATGTTTGCTCATCTTCATGTCACCTATACTGCCGCGCCCGGATTCGCGCTCGGCTTCGTTTTGCGATCAAACCAGCGCATGCTCCACTGACGCAGGCGCTCCATATATAAATACACCACCGGCGTCGTGTACAAGGTCAGCAACTGGCTAACGATGAGACCGCCGACAATCGACACACCCAGCGGCTGCCGCAATTCGGCACCATCGCCCTGCCCCAGTGCCAGCGGCACCGCGCCCAGCAGGGCCGCCATGGTGGTCATCATGATCGGCCGGAAACGCAATTTGCACGCTTCAAAGATTGCATCCTGCGGCGACAGGCCACGCTCGCGCTGCGCTTGCAACGCAAAGTCGATCATCATGATGGCGTTCTTCTTGACGATGCCGATCAACAAAATCACACCGATCAAGGCAATCAGGCTGAAATCCAAGCCAGTCACCAGTAAGGCCAGCAAGGCACCAACTCCGGCCGATGGCAAGGTCGAAATGATGGTGATGGGATGTACCAGACTTTCATACAAGATTCCCAGCACAATATAGACCGCCAGCAAGGCGGTCAGGATCAGCAAGGGCTGACTGCCCATCGACGACTGAAACGCGTTGGCGGTACCGGCAAATTCACCCTGCACTGCGGTCGGCACACCCAGTCGCGCCATCGTATCGTTGATCTTTTCCGTCGCCTGCGATAGCGACACGCCTTCGGCCAGATTGAAGGAAATCGTCGACGAAATGAATTGACCTTCGTGATTGACACTCAGTGAAGTAGTCGTCGGCGCAAACGTGGCGAAGCTGCGCAACGGTATTTGTTTCGATGCCGAGGTCGACAAGGTCTGTGCCAGTGACGAATTGGAACTGAGCTTGCCATTGGCCGTGACCGCTGCTGGCGTGCTCAGCACCGAGGTGGTCGGCGACAGATTGGAGCTGGAGGTGGAACTGGCCACGCTGACATAGGTATTGTTAAGCGTCTCCGGGCTTTGCCAGAATTTGGGATCGGCTTCCATCACCACATGATATTGGTTCATCCCGCTATAGATCGTCGAAATCTGGCTCTGACCATACAGATCGCTCAAACTGGTGTCGATCAACGAAGGGGTCACGCCGGTGCGAATAGCGGTTTCGCGGTCAATCGTCAGCGTGGTCTGCAAACCCTTATCCTGCTGGTCGGTGGTGACATCTTCCAGTTCTGGCAAATTAGAAAACGCCAGCCGGATCTTGGGCTCCCAGGCACGCAGCAATTCCAGATCATCCGACTTCAGGCTGAACTCATATTGCGAATCGCTCTGGCGCGCGCCGACCCTGATATCCTGCGCTGCCACCAGAAACACATTGGCACCGGCCACGTGCGCCAGCTTGCCGCGCAAGCGATTGATCACCTGATCAGCAGACACCTTGCGCTCCGACAGCGGCTTGAGGGAAATGAACATGCTGCCGCTATTACGCCGCCCGCCGCCGGTATAGGCAGTGACGTTTTCCACGGCTGGATCGGTGCGAACGATGTCAATGAACTCATCGAGCTTGACCCGCATCGCCTGGAACGAAATCGCCTGGTCGCCGCGAATGCCGCCGATTAAACGGCCGGTATCCTGTTGCGGGAAGAACCCCTTGGGCACGATCACATACAGATAGACGTTAAGCACAATGGTGGCCAGCAAGATCACTATCATCAGCGGCGAGAACCGCAACGCCCACGCCAGCGAGCGCTCGTAGCCGCGCAACATGGCAGCGAAAATGCGTTCCACGGCACTGAAGAAGCGACCCGGCTTGCGGTCTTCTTCGCTCTGGCGCTTGAGCAGCTTGGCGCACATCATTGGCGTCGTGGTCAGCGACACTACCAATGAGACCAGAATCGCTACCGACAAGGTCACCGCGAATTCGCGGAACAACCGGCCGACAATGCCGCCCATCAGCAGAATTGGGATGAACACGGCGATCAGTGAAATACTCATCGACAACACCGTAAAACCAACCTCGCGCGCGCCCAGCAGGGCCGCCTTGACCGGTTTCATGCCTTGTTCGATATGGCGCGAAATGTTTTCCAGCACCACGATCGCATCGTCGACCACAAATCCGGTGGCAATTGTCAGCGCCATCAGCGACAGATTGTCGAGACTGTAGCCCAGCAGATACATGACGCCGAAGGTGCCAATCAGCGAGACCGGTACGGCGACGCTGGGAATCAGCGTGGCGCGGCCATTGCGCAGGAAGATGAAGACCACCATGATGACCAGCGCAATCGACATCAACAAGGTTTTTTCCGTGTCATGCAACGAGGCGCGAATCGTCGGGGTGCGGTCGAGCATCACATCCAGATTGATGGCCGCCGGAATCGAAGCGCGCAATTGCGGCAGCAAAGCGTTGACGGCATCGACGGTTTCAATGATGTTGGCACCCGGCTGGCGATTGAGAATCACCAGCACCGACGGTTTGCCATTGGCAGAACCGGCATTGCGCACATCGGCCACGGAATCCTTGACCTCGGCAATATCGCGCACACGCACCGGCAGACCATTGCGATAGGAAATGATCAGCGGCGCATATTCGGCCGCCGTCTTGGCCTGGTCGTTGGCAGCAATCTGCCAGTTGCGCTCACCATCGTCCAATATGCCCTTGGGGCGATTGGCATTGGTGGCGGCAATGGCAGTGCGTACATCGGCCGTGCCGATGCCATATTTGTTGAGCGCAGTCGGATTGAGTTCGATGCGTACCGCCGGCTGCGAACTACCGCCGACGCTGACCTGGCCGATACCGGTGACCTGCGCCAATTTTTGCGCCAGGATACTGTCGGCGGCGTCATACATCTGGCCCTGCGTCATGGTGTCCGAGGTCAGCGCCAGAATCATCACCGGCGCATCGGCCGGATTGACCTTGCGATAGCTGGGATTGCTGGTCATCCCGGTCGGCAACAGATTGCGTGCGGCATTGAGCGAGGCTTGCACATCGCGCGCAGCACCGTCAATATCGCGGGTCAATTCGAACTGCAAGGTGATGCGGGTCGAATTGAGCGAGCTCGACGAGGTCATTTCAGTGACCCCGGCAATCGAACCGAGCGCACGCTCCAGTGGCGTGGCGACAGTTGCCGCCATGGTTTCTGGACTGGCGCCGGGCAACGAAGCCGACACCGAAATGGTCGGATAATCCACCTGTGGCAGCGGCGACACCGGCAACAGCGTGAACGCCACCATCCCGGCCAGCGCAATGCCGATCGTCAGCAACGTGGTGGCAATCGGGCGTTCAATAAAAGGACGCGAAATATTCATGCCGGTGCGCCTCAGGAATGTGGCTGCGGTTGCGGCGTGACAGGTTCTGCATCATCATCATCGTCGTCATACTGCGAACCTGGCTTTTTCAAGCCATATCGCTTGCGCACACGCGTCGCCAGGCGGTCGAAAGCCAGATAAATCACCGGCGTGGTGAACAAGGTCAACACTTGCGAGACCAGCAAGCCACCGACCATGGTGATACCGAGCGGTTGCCGCAATTCCGAACCGACACCGGTGCCCAGCATCAACGGCAAGGCCCCCAGC
>Ga0066798_10000745_pt1 | contig 15392 bp, 13 predicted proteins | sample PersoiDNA2013203_FD_70961 | JGI IMG/M metagenome (GOLD analysis project Ga0066798, IMG submission 70961) | Permafrost soil microbial communities from the Arctic, to analyse light accelerated degradation of dissolved organic matter (DOM) -... | ecosystem: Environmental > Terrestrial > Soil >...
TCTGCTGGGGCACGATGAGGTTCTCAAACTGTGGGAGGGGGCTTGCCCCCGATAGCGGTGGGTCAGCTACAGATAAGCTGACTGTTCCTCCGCCATCGGGAGCAAGCCCCCTCCCACAAATTGTTGTGTGTGGCTTAGGCCGGCATGGGCAGCGCGCCCATCTTGCCGTGGCAATACACCAGTGGCCCGGCGTTCTGCTGGGGCACGATGAGGTTCTTCACCGAGCCGACCATGATCGCGTGGTCACCGCCTTCATACTCGCGCCACAACTCACATTCGATCACCGCCGTGGCATTCGCCAGGATCGGGTTGCCCAGCTCGCTGAGCGTCCACTCGATGCCTTGGGCCTTGTCCTTGCCCTTGCGCGCAAAGGCATAGGCTTCGGTTTGCTGCCCGCCGGAGAGCACATGGATGGCAAAGCGTTTGTTCTTGATCAACACCGGGTACGAGTCGGAGCTGTAGTTGGGGCAGAACAGCACCAGCGCCGGGTCCATCGACAATGAACTGAAAGCACTGGCGGTCAGCCCGACGATTTGCCCGTCGTCATCGAGCGTGGTGATCACGGTGACCCCGGACGGAAACGAACCCATCACTTGTTTGTAGATAGCGGCATCGATCATGGGACGGTCCTCGGCGGTGGAACGGTTTTTATAAGTTTGTAGGTATGATGGTATACCGTAATACAAAGCATGCAACTGCTTTTTCAAGCGCCCGATGAACGTCAGTGCTTGGTCTTATCACCAATAAATACTGGGGTAAAGGCGAGAAATGGCTATTGGCCATGCGGCACACTAGCAGATCAGATAAGCGCCAGAACTACGGATCAGTCTTGTGAAAAAATTGGGGTGCGTGTGGCGCTGTCGGGAGGCGCGTCAGCGCACGCACGCAGGCGGTCAGGGCGGGCAGTTGGGCTATACCGACTGAAGACGGCGATCTGTCTGATGCGCCGCGATTCAAATGTGGGAGCGGGCTTGCCCGCGAATGCGGTGAATCAGTCGCTAAATACAGTGACTGACACTCCGCATTCGCGAGCAAGCCCGCTCCCACATTTTTGACCGATATCGACATGAGATGCCCGTTGGTTCTTAGGCCACGGGGACACGCATGCTTCATCTGCTGTGTAGGCCGTTCCCGCCAAACTCCGCCAATGCATCCCGCAACGCGCCATCGAAGTACTCCTTCGACGCGCGGTCCCAGAGGATATGAAATGCCGGCGTTTCCACGCTTCCCGAATGGATGACGATCACATTGATCCGCGCCGCCGCCGTCTGCGCCACCGCCCCCGGCTTGAAGGCCGGGAAACTGAGGTCGACGCCGCACAGCTTGGCCATCACCTGGGCAATCGCGCCGCCGCTGAGCAACACGCAGGCGTGACTGTCCTGGCGCGGCAGCAGGTAGAGGGCGCGGTGGTCCAGTTCCCAGCGCGCCTCTTCATCGGCAATGCGCTGGCCCTGATCCTTCGGGCTGCCCAGCAACAGGTATTCGTTCTGCGACAGGCGCGCCACCCAACCGCCGTCCGCTTGCGCACTGGCTCGGTTGGCTGCGGCGGGCAGGCTGAAGCCGCGCGCCGTGAGGTACTCGGCGCTGTGTGCGCCGCGAAAGCCGACCCGGGGCAGGTCGGTCTGGTCGACCAGATGGCAGGGCCGGGTGATCAATTCGTGGGCTTTCAGACTGGTCATGGCTTAACCCTCCTGGCGTTGGTTGGTGGGGTCGAAGAACGGTAGCTGCACCACTTCGGCCTGGACGACGATGCCGCCCTCGACGCGAATCGGAATGCATTGCCCCGGCGTGCTCTGGTCGATCCCGGCATAGGCCAGGCCGATGATCCGGTCCAGGCTGGCGGAGTATTCACACGAGGTGACGTTGCCGCTGATGTCCGGGCCGTTGAGCACCAAGTGGCCTTCCAGCGGTTGCACGCTGCCCTTGGGCAAGCTGAAACCCACCAGTTTGCGTTTCAGCGGTTGGGCTTCGAGGATGTCCACCGAACGGCGGCCGACGAAGAACGGTTTGTTGCGGCTCACGGCCCAGCCCATGTCGATTTCCGCCGGATGGGTCATACCGTCGGTGTCCTGGCTGATGATCACGTGGCCTTTTTCCAGGCGCAGCAGGCGCTGGGTTTCGACGCCGAAGGGGCGAATATCAAAGGCTTTGCCGGCGGCCATCAAGGCATCCCACAACGCCAGGCCGTGGCGTGCAGGCACGTGGATTTCATAACCCAGTTCGCCGACGAAGCCGACCCGTAGCAGTCGCGCCTTGATCCCGGCCACCGTGCCCTGGCGCACGCCGAGGTAAGGGAAACCCTCGGCGCTCAGGTCGAGGTCGCTGCACAGCTGTTCCAGCACCTTGCGCGAATCCGGCCCGGCCACGTTCACCGCACAGATCGCGGCGGTGACGTTGGTCACATCCACGTCCAGGCGCCATTGTGCGTTCCACTTGAGCATCTGCTGGTAGATGCGGTCGACGCCGCTGGTGGTGGCGGTGACGTAGAAGTGCTTGTCGGCCAGCCGCGCGCACACGCCGTCGTCGATCACCACCCCGTGTTCGTTGGTCATCAGCGCATAACGCGAACGGCCCACCGGCTGCTTGAGAAACGCGAAGGTGTACATCCGGTTGAGCAGTTCGGCAGCATCCGGGCCACGCACGTCCAGGCCGCCGAGGGTGGACACATCGATCAGCCCGACCTTGTTGCGCACATGCAGGGCCTCGGCCTGCATGCAGGCGTCGCGGTCCTCGGCCTTGCCGTAATAGGCCGGGCGTTGCCAGATGCCGGCGGGCATCATCTTCGCCCCGGCCTGCAGGTGCCGCGCATGCATCGGCGTTTGCCGGTAAGGGTCGAAGGCGCGCCCGGCCACATGGGCGAGTTTCTCCGCGACAAACGGCGGCCGTGCGGTGGTGACGCCGGTTTCACTGATATTGCGCTGGGTCGCCCAGGCCACCAGGCGTGCGGTCGGCAGCGCCGAGTGGCGGCCCTGGGACGGACCCATGCCGACGGTGGAATAGCGTTTCACCAGTTGCACATCGCGGTAGCCGATGCGGGTGGCGTTGACGATATCCGCCACTTGCAGGTCTTCGTCGAAGTCGACGAAATCCTTGCCCTTGGGGTGCGCGAAGATCGGCCAGTTGAAGTTGACCTGGGCTTCGGCGCGCAGCGGTACGGGCGCGCTGGCCGTGATCAAACCGAGGGCGAGAGCGATGGTGTTGGCGGCGTTGGTCGCGTCTACCAGCACATTGTCCAGTTGGTGCCGACCGTGGACCGAACCGGCCACATTCAGGTTCTGCGGCAGGCCGCTGAGGCTGAACTCCGCACGCGAGTCCTCATAGGCCAGCTTGCCGCCGGCCTGGCACAGCAGTTGGTACACCGGCATATAGCCGGCCGACATGCACAGCAGGTCGCAGTCGATCACCTGCCCATTGTCGCTGACCTGGCCCTGAGCGGTGATCTGGCGCACATCGACACCCTTCACATGGCGCAGGCCTTTTTCATGCAAGGCCTCGAACACCGTGCTGTTGGGCAGGCAACGGATCTTGCGCTGCGCCAACGCGCCGGCCAGGGCCTGGTCGGCGGGGGCGTGGCGCAGGTCGATCACGGCGGCGACTTCCACGCCCTGGTCATGCAGGTCGAGGGCGGCGAGGTAGCCGTCATCGTTGCCGGTCAGCACCACTGCGCGTTTGCCGGGCTTGACCGCGTAGAGCTTCATCAGGCGTTGCGCGGCACTGGTCAGCATCACCCCCGGCAGGTCGTTGTTGCGAAAGATCACCGGCTGGTCGAACGAGCCGCTACACACCAGGCACTGCTGCGCGCGCACCTTGTACATGCGCTTGCCCTGGATCACCGGCAGGTAGTTGTCGGTGAACCAGGCGTTGCAGGTGGCCTCGGTGAGCACCTGGATATTCGCGTGTTGCTGCACCGCGCCGAGCAATTCGCGGCGCAGGCTGTCGGCGCGGGTGCCGGCGATATCGAAGCGCGCATAAGTCAGCGAACCGCCGAGAATCGGCTGCTGCTCGATCAGCAGCACCTTGGCCCCGGCATCGGCGGCGGTCAGCGCCGCCTGCAAACCGGCGGGGCCGGCGCCGATGACGGCCAGGTCGGTGAACAGGTAGGCCTTGTCGTAGTACTCGGGCTGGAAGTTCAGGTCGAGCACGCCCAGGCCGGCCTTTTTACGGATGATCGGCTCCCACACTTTCCACATGCCTTTGGGCTTGTAGAACGAGCGGTAATAGAACCCCACCGGCATGAATTTGGAGAACTTGCCCAGGTAGGCATCGCGGTCGTTGTCCAGCGTGCCATTGACGTTCTGCGCGCTCACCGCCAGGCCGGCCGACAGCGCGTGGGCATCGGCCAGCACGTTGGGCTCCTGGGGCAATTGCACCAGGCTGTTGGCGTCCTGGCCGGCCATGCTCAGCGGTCCGCGTGGACGGTGGTATTTGAACGAACGCGACATCAGGAAGCGCCCGTTGGCGAGCAGGGCGCTGGCGATGCTGTCGCCCTGCAAGCCCTGGTAGGGTTGGCCGTCGAAACTGAAATCGAGTGGCTGATCACGCTGGATCAGCAAGCCCATGGGGGCGGGGAGGCGGTTCATCCGGCGATCTCCTTGGCGGTGTTGAAGTCGACACGCGTGTTGAACACTTCCCTGGGGTCGAAGGTGCGCTGGATTTCATCGGTGACGGTGTGGCGCTCGACGAGGAACCAATAGCTGGACGGCGTGTGCATCCACCATTCGCGCACCACACCGGCGAGATTGTCGGTGTTGAACACGTAGTCGGCCCATTCGGCGTCGCTGCAGTTGACCGGATCAGGCATTGGCTTGAACTCGCCGCCGTAGGTGAACTCGCTGATATTGCGCGGCCCGTTGAGCGGGCAAATCATGATTTTCATAGTCCGCTCTCCATCAATGACTGGCCGCCGTGGCGCCCATTTCGTTGACTTGCTGGAAGGTCGAGAAACGTTCGAGGCCGAAGGGTTTGATCAGCTCCGGCACCTTGCCGCCGCTGGCGACCAACTCGGCCATGGTCTTGCCGCAGATCGGCGTGGCCTTGAAGCCCCAGGTGCCCCAACCGGCGTCGAGGTAGTAATTTTTCACCGGCGACAGGCCCATGATTGGGCTGTAGTCCGGGGTCATGTCGGTGATCCCGGCCCACTGGCGCATCAACTTGGCGTTGGCCAGGAACGGGAACATCTCGATGGCATGGGCCAGCAGGCTTTCCTTGAGGTCCAGGGTCGAGCGCGTGTTGAACAGCGGGTAGGGATCGGAACCGCCGCCGAACACCACTTCGCCGCGACTGGTTTGCTGCACGTAGCAGTGCAGGGCCGAGGAACTCACCAGCGGGTCGAGGAATGGCTTGAACGGCTGGGTGACCATGGCCTGCAGCGGGAAGGTCTGGATCGGCGAGCGGATGCCGGCCTTGGCCATCAACAGCGAACTGTGCCCGGCAATCGCCTGCACCGCGCAGCCGCACCGGATGGTGCCGCGATTGGTTTTCACGGCGGTGATGGCGCCGTTCTCGATGATCAGGTCTTGCACTTCGGTGAGCTGATGGATTTCCACGCCGCGTTTGGCCGCCTGCTTGGCATAGCCCCAGGCCACCGCATCATGGCGCGCGGTGGCGCCGTCGATGTGCCAGAGCCCGGCGAGCACCGGCAGGTGGCCGGGGTCGAGGTTGAGGCTGGGCACCAGTTCGCGGATCTGCTGGCGGTCGATCATCTCGGTGCGCCCGCCGAAGTGCTTGTTGACCTCGGCGCGCTGGCGGAACGAACGCACCGTGGCGTCGGTGTGGGCCAGGGTCAGTTGGCCGCGCTCGGAGTACATGATGTTGAAATCGAATTCATTGGACAGCGCCTGGAACATCTTTACCGACTCGGCATAGAAGCGCACCCCTTCGCTGGTCAGGTAGTTGGAGCGGATCACCGCCGTGTTGCGCGCGGTATTGCCACCGCCCAGGTAGGACTTTTCCAGCACGGCAATGTTGCTGATGCCGTGGTACTTGGCCAGGTAGTAGGCGGTCGCCAGGCCGTGGCCGCCGGCGCCGATGATCACCACGTCGTAACTCGACTTGAGCTCTTTGGGCGGTGGCAGATCCACCTCCACCGGGTACTCCGAACTCAGCCCGTATTTCAATAGATTGAATGGCATACGGCCTCCGATTGGCTGCGTAGGGCGTGATGTTGCGCAAGAGCGGCGGTCACGGTGTTTTTCATCAGGAAGGCAATGGTCATCGGGCCGACACCGCCGGGGACCGGGGTGATGGCGGCGACGTGGGGCAGGGCGGCAGCGAAGTCGACATCGCCCACCAGGCGGCTGCGGCCGTCGTCGTCAATGCGGTTGATACCGACGTCGATCACCACCGCACCAGGCTTGAGCCAGCTGGCATCGATCAAGCGTGGGCGGCCCACGGCGGCGATCACGATATCCGCCTGGCGGCACAGGGCCTGGGCGTTGTGGCTGCGCGAATGCAACACCGTCACCGAGCAATCGGCCTTGAGCAGCAGGGCCGCCATGGGTTTGCCGACGATGTTCGAACGGCCGACCACCACCGCGTGTTTACCGCGCAGGTCGCCACAGGTTTGCTCCAGCAGATACAGGCAACCGCTGGGGGTGCAGGGTGTGAGCACGGCGCGGCCCTGGCTGAGGCCGCCGACGTTCTGGCTGTGGAAACCGTCCACGTCCTTGTCCGGTGCGATGGCTTCCAGGGCGCGCAGTTCGTCCATCTGCGCCGGCAGCGGTAATTGCAGGAGGATGCCGTGAATTGCCGGGTCGGCGTTCAATTGGCCGATCAGGATCAACAGCTGTTCGGTGCTGGTATCGTCGGGCAGCCGGTGCTCCAGGGAGTGGATGCCAACCTCGGTGGCGCGCAGGACCTTGTTGCGCACATAGACCTGACTGGCCGGGTCGTTGCCCACCAGGATCACCGCCAGGGCCGGTTGAATAGCTTGCGCATGCAGACGCGCTACGTCCTCGCGGACCTGCAGCAGCACCCGCGCAGCGGCGGCTTTGCCATCGATCAGTTTAGGCTCGCTCACCGGAACACCACCGTTCTGTCCTGGTTGAGAAACACCCGGTGCCCCAGGTGGTACTTGACCGCCTTGGACAGGGCCACGGTCTCGGTATCACGGCCGATAGCAACCAGGTCGTCCGGCTTGTACACATGGTCCACGCGCTGCACTTGCTGCTCGATGATCGGGCCCTCATCCAGGTCGCTGGTGACATAGTGCGCGGTGGCGCCAATCAACTTCACGCCGCGTTGATAGGCCTGGTGATAGGGCTTGGCGCCTTTGAAACCGGGCAGGAACGAATGGTGAATATTGATCGCGCGCCCCGACAGTTGCCGGCACAGGTCGTCGGAGAGGATCTGCATATAGCGCGCCAGCACCACCAGTTCGGTGCGGGTGTCGTCGACGATCTTCATCAGCTCGGCTTCCTGCGCGGCTTTGTTGTCCTTGGACACCGGCAGGTAGATAAAGCGAATGCCCTCGCGCTCGGCCATGGGCCGCAGGTCGAGGTGGTTGGAGACGATGGCGGTGATGGTCATGTCCATCTCGCCCTTGTGGTAGCGGTAGAGCAGGTCGGTGAGGCAGTGGTCGAACTTGCTCACCATCAGCAGCACGCGCATCGGCTCGCGGGTGTCGTAGAGCTCCCACTGCATGTCGAAGGCCTGGGCGACGTCGGCGAAACCGGCGCGGATCTGTTCCAGATCGCCTGCGTGCCCATCGTTGAAACGGAACACGGCACGCATGAAGAAGCGACCGCTGAAGTCATCATCGAACTGCGCCATCTCCCCGATGTAGCACGCGTTGTCCGCCAGATACGTGGTGACGGCAGCGACAATGCCGGACACCGCGGGACAAGTGACCTTGATGATGAAATGGTTTTTTTCGTGTTGCATGACACGTCCTCGGGATGATGGCGGCAGCTCATCGCATAGCGAAAAAATGTCAGAGGACAGCAGGCTCATTCCGTGAGCGCATTTTCTTGTGAGGAATAAAATATTCCTGAGTTGGCTTTATAGGGGAATGGACGCGGGGCGTCTAGGGGTTTTGGGAAAGTTTTTTAACTGAGGGGAATTTTTCCACAGGCCCAACGGCATCGAACGCGGTTAAAAATGTGGGAGGGGGCTTGCCCCCGATGAGGGGGGGTCAGTGAAAGATGCATTCATTGACACTCCCTCATCGGGGGCAAGCCCCCTCCCACAATTGGATCTCTGTGCTTCAGGTGTATCGCGAGTCCGGATTATTCCTTGTCGTTACCGTAGTTCATGATCGACAACAACCGAATCGGCACCCGCACCAACTCTTCCGGCCCATGGGGAATTTCGCCCTCGAACGTCAGGCTGTCGCCGGCTTCCATCCGATACAGCTGATTCCCATGCCGATAAATCAGCTCCCCTTCCAGCAAGTGCAGAAACTCGGTCCCCGGGTGGGCAAAGGTCGGGAACTCCTCGCTGGCGTCATCCATGCTGACCATGTACGCCTCAAAGCTCTTCTTCGGCCCCCGCGTATGGTTGAGCAGATGGTAGGTATGCCCCTTTTCCGTACCCCGGCGCACCACTTCCATGCCTTGGTCGGCTTTGACCAGCAAGGCACTGCCATCTTGTTGATCGTATTCGGCGAACAATTTCGACAACGGCAGCCCGAGCACGTCGCACAGGCGACTCAGGGTGTCGAGGCTGGTGGACACCTGGGCGTTTTCGATCTTGCTCAACATGCCCTGGCTGATATCGGCAATCTTCGCCACGTCGGACAGCTTCAGGTCCTGGGCCTGGCGTTGGCGTTTGATCTGCAAACCCAGGTATTGCTCCAGCTTGAGGCGGGGGGCGGTTTCGGTGGACATAGTCATCAGATCCTGCACACTTTCCGTTCAGTAATATTAGTTTCGCACTAGGAAAGTGCAAGTGGCGGCTCTTGGCGGCCGCGCCCTGACACGTATTCCCACGGGGAAAAGAATTTTCCCATATATACAGCACAAAAGCGCTTTCACCGGCACTTCAATCGGCCGCTCGCGAATCTGGCAAGGGTATTGCATTCCTGTGGGGAAACTAACTTTCTTTTTAAGAATAAAAAGACAGTCTAGGCCCACCCACACGGTTTTGCCTTTCGCGAGGAGTGACACGCAATGTTGCCAGCAGAAACCCAGCGCATCATCGACAAGTACGGCATCAAGTACGTGCTTGCGCAGTTTGTGGATATACACGGTGCGGCCAAGACCAAGTCGGTGCCGATTTGCGGGCTCAAGACGGTGGCCGAAGAGGGCGCCGGGTTTGCCGGGTTTGCCATCAGCGGCATGGGCATGGAACCCCACGGCCCGGACTTCATGGCGCGGGGAGACCTGTCCACGCTGACCCCGGTGCCCTGGCAGCCGGGTTACGGGCGCGTGGTGTGCGTCGGGCATGTCGACGGCAAGCCCCATCCCTTTGATAGCCGCTACGTGCTGCAGCAGCAGGTGCAGCGCCTGCAAGACAAGGGCTGGACGCTGAACACCGGCCTGGAACCCGAATTCAACCTGATGCGCCGCGACGAGCAGGGCAAGCTGCAACTGGTCGACCCCAGCGACAACCTCGACAAGCCCTGCTACGACTACAAGGGCCTGTCGCGCTCGCGGGTGTTCCTGGAGCGCCTGACCGAAGCCTTGCAGGCGGTGGATTTCGAGGTCTATCAGATCGACCACGAAGACGCCAACGGCCAGTTCGAGATCAACTACACCTACAGCGACGCCCTGACCTCGGCCGACCGCTTCACCTTCTTCCGCATGGCCGCCGGCGAGATCGCCAACGACCTGGGCATGATCTGTTCCTTCATGCCCAAGCCCGACCCGAAACGCGCCGGCAACGGCATGCACTTTCACCTGTCGATCAGCAGCGCCGAGAACAAGAACCTGTTCCATGACGCCAGCGACCCGAGCGGCATGGGCCTGTCGAAACTGGCCTATCACTTCGCCGCCGGCCTGCTCGCCCATGGCCCGGCGCTGTGTGCCTTCGCCGCGCCCACCGTCAACTCCTACAAGCGCCTGGTGGTGGGCAACTCGCTGTCCGGCGCCACCTGGGCCCCGGCCTTTATCGCGTTTGGCGCCAACAACCGTTCGGCCATGGTGCGCGTGCCTTACGGCCGCCTGGAGTTCCGCCTGCCGGATGCCGGCTGCAACCCTTACCTGGTCAGCGCCGCGATCATCGCGGCGGGCCTGGACGGTATCGATCGCCAGCTGGAAATCGACCACGTCTGCAATGAAAACCTCTACAGCCTGAGCCTGGAGCAGATCGCCGAGCGCGGCATCAAGACCTTGCCCCAATCCCTCAAGGAAGCCTGCGACGCGCTGGAAGCCGACCCGCTGTTCGCCGAGGTGCTGGGCCCGCAGATCGTGGGTGAGTTCATCAAGCTCAAGCGCATGGAGTGGGTGGAATACAGCCGCCATGTGAGCGACTGGGAAGTCCAGCGCTATACCGAATTTTTCTGACACCGTGTGACGGAGACTTGATATGTGTGGAATCGTAGGTCTGTACCTGAAAAACCCCCGACTGGAACCCCAGCTCGGCCAGCTGTTTGAACCGATGTTGCAGGCCATGACCGACCGTGGCCCGGACAGTGCGGGTTTTGCCATCTACGGTGATGAAGTCGCCGACGGCTGGGTCAAGCTGACCCTGCAAGCGACCACCGAGGCCTTCGACTGGAAAGCCCTGATGGGCGAACTGGAAGGGCGCCTGGGCTGTTCGCTGGACTGGTTTCAGAACGCCAGCGCCGCCGTGTTGAAGATCCACGCCGACGAAGCCCCGGTGCGCCAGGCCCTGGCCGAACTGGCGCCGAGCGTGCGCATCATGAGCGCCGGGCAGAGCATCGAGATCCTCAAGGGCATGGGCCTGCCCCAGGAGATTTCCCAGCGCTTCGGCCTGGCGGGCATGCAAGGCAGCCACATCATCGGCCACACCCGCATGGCCACCGAAAGCGCGGTGACCATGGAAGGCAGCCACCCGTTTTCCACCGGTGCCGACCTGTGCCTGGTCCACAACGGTTCGCTGTCGAACCACTTCCGCCTGCGCCAGGAACTCAAGCGCGAAGGCATCCATTTTGAAACCGACAACGACACCGAAGTCGCCGCCGGCTACCTGACCTGGCGCCTGCAACAGGGCGACTCGCTCAAAGAGGCGCTGGACCACGCCCTGGAAGACCTCGACGGCTTCTTCACCTTCGCCATCGGCACGCGCAACGGTTTTGCGGTGATCCGCGATCCGATCGCGTGCAAGCCGGCGATCCTCGCCGAGACCGACGACTACGTCGCCATGGCCTCCGAGTACCAGGCGCTGTCGAGCCTGCCAGGCATCGAGAACGCCCGTATCTGGGAGCCCGCACCGGCCACTTTGTACATCTGGGAACGCCAGTCAGCTTAAGGAGCGCACACATGAAAACCATCGATCTTTCCACCGCCACCGTGCGTGACCTCAACCAGGCGCTGCACGCGCAGGCCATCGACAACGAATGGCGCGTCACCCACTCCAACGGCAAGCACAACCTGGCGGTCGGGGTGAATCAGGCGGTGTCCATCGATATCGAGGGCCACGCCGGCTACTACTGCGCGGGCATGAACCAGCAGGCGTCGATCACCGTACACGGCAACGTCGGCGTGGGCTGCGCCGAGAACATGATGTCCGGTTCGGTGCGCGTCAAAGGCAGCGCGTCCCAGGCGGCCGGGGCCACGGCCCATGGCGGCTTGCTGGTGATCGAAGGCGACGCGGGCGCGCGTTGCGGCATCTCCATGAAAGGCATCGACATCGTGGTCGGTGGCAGCATCGGCCACATGAGCTGCTTCATGGGCCAGGCCGGGCGTTTGGTCGTCTGCGGCGATGCCGGCGATGCGCTGGGCGATTCGCTGTACGAGACCCACATCTACGTGAAGGGCACGGTGGAGTCGCTGGGCTCCGATTGCGTCGAAAAAGAGATGCGCAGCGAGCACCTGCACGAGCTACAAGAGCTGCTCGATCGCGCCGGTTTCGCCCACCGCGCTGCGGATTTCAAGCGCTACGGCTCGGCCCGCCAGCTGTACAACTTCAAAGTCGATAACGCCTCCGCCTACTGATTCAGGAGCTACAACATGAGTGAACAAACCCCTCCGGTACTGCGCGAGTCGGCCACCTTCGACCGCCTGACCATCCAGGAAATCCAGCGCGCCGCCGAAACCGGTATCTACGACATTCGCGGCGGCGGTACCAAGCGCAAGCTGCCGCACTTCGATGACTTGCTGCTGCTGGGCGCCAGCGTGTCGCGTTACCCGCTGGAAGGCTATCGCGAGAAGTGCGGCACCGACGTGATCCTCGGCAACCGCTTCGCCAAGAAACCGATCCACCTGAAGATCCCGGTGACCATCGCCGGCATGAGTTTCGGTGCGTTGTCGGCCAACGCCAAGGAAGCCCTGGGCCGTGGCGCGAGCATCGCCGGCACCAGCACCACCACCGGTGACGGCGGCATGACCCCGGAAGAGCGCGGCCAGTCGCGGCACCTGGTGTACCAGTACCTGCCGTCGCGCTACGGCATGAACCCCGATGACCTGCGCAAGGCCGACGCCATCGAGATCGTCCTCGGCCAGGGCGCCAAGCCCGGCGGTGGCGGCATGTTGCTGGGCATGAAGGTCACCGAACGCGTGGCCGGCATGCGTACCTTGCCGATCGGCGTGGACCAGCGCAGCGCCTGCCGCCACCCGGACTGGACCGGCCCGGACGACTTGGCGATCAAGATTGCCGAGTTGCGCGAAATCACCGATTGGGAAAAACCGATCTACGTGAAAATCGGCGCCAGCCGGCCGTATTACGACGTGAAGCTGGCGGTCAAGGCCGGTGCCGATGTGATCGTGCTCGACGGCATGCAAGGTGGCACAGCAGCCACCCAGGAAGTGTTTATCGAGCATGTGGGCATCCCGATTCTGTCGGCCATCCCCCAAGCGGTACGGGCTTTGCAAGAGATGGGCATGCACCGCAAGGTCCAGTTGATTGTGTCGGGCGGGATTCGTAACGGGGCCGATGTGGCCAAGGCCATGGCGATGGGCGCGGATGCGGTGGCCATCGGCACGGCCGCGCTGATTGCCCTGGGCGACAACCACCCGCGACTGGACGCGGAACTGAAAAAGATCGGCTCGGCCGCCGGTTTCTACGACGACTGGCAGAACGGCCGCGACCCGGCCGGCATCACCACCCAGGACCCGGAGCTATCGAAACGTCTCGACCCGGTGGAAGGCGGACGTCGCTTGGCCAACTACCTGCGGGTGATGGTGCTGGAAGCCCAGACCATGGCCCGTGCGTGTGGCAAGTCGCACCTGCACAACCTCGACCCCGAGGACCTGGTGGCGCTGACGGTGGAGTCGGCCGCCATGGCACGGGTGCCGTTGGCAGGGACCAGCTGGATACCGGGTTCCGGTTACTGAGTTACGAGCCGGCTTGCCGGCTGCTACGGCGTTCCACCCCTGTAGGAGCGAGCTTGCTCGCGAAGGTCGTTAACGATAACGCGGGCATCCTGGATGACCGCGTTGCCTGGACGTTTTTCGCGAGCAAGCTCGCTCCTACATGCATCTCCCCTATCTTTTGCAGGAGCTTTGAACATGATCAATCGTCTTCTCGGCAAATCCCTCTTCGGTTTACTGGCCGCCAGTGCCTTCGCACCCTTGGCGCAGGCCGCCGATGCTCCCACCATGAATACCGGCAGCACCGCCTGGATGATCACCGCCGCCGTGCTGGTGCTGTTCATGTGTCTGCCGGGGCTCGCGCTGTTCTACGGCGGCCTGGTCCGTGCGAAAAACATGCTCTCGCTGTTCACCCAGTGCTTCGGCGTCGCCGGCCTGGTGGGCGTGCTGTGGGTGATCTACGGCTACAGCATGGTGGTCGATACCACGGGCATGGTCGAAGGGCAGGTGACCTTCAACAGTTTTGTCGGCGGCCTGAGCCGCGCGTTCCTGGCGGGCATGACCCCCGACAGCCTGGTGGGGGATATTCCGGAAGGCGTGTTCGTGACCTTCCAGATGACCTTTGCGATCATCACCCCGGCGCTGATCGCCGGCGCCTTTGCCGAACGCATGAAGTTCTCGGCGGCGCTGCTGTTCATGTCCATCTGGTTCACCCTGGTGTATGCCCCTGTGGCGCACATGGTCTGGGGCGGTTCGGGGGCCTTGATGCATAACTGGGGCGTGCTCGACTTTGCCGGCGGCACCGCCGTCCACATCAACGCCGGTGTGGCCGCGCTCGCCGCATGCCTGATCCTCGGCAAGCGCAAGGGTTACCAGAACACGCCGATGCCCGCGCATAACCTGAGCCTGACCATGGCCGGTGCGGCGATGCTCTGGGTCGGCTGGTTCGGCTTCAATATCGGCTCCGGCGGCGGCCTCAACGGCACCTCGGGGATTGTCATGCTCAACACCCAACTGGGCGCCTGTGCGGGGATTCTCGGCTGGATGTTCACCGAGTGGTTCAAGGTCGGCAAACCCAGCGCCCTGGGCCTGGCCAGCGGTGCATTGGCCGGCCTGGTGGGGATCACCCCGGCGTGCGCCTATGTGGGCGTCGGCGGCGCGTTGGCCATCGGCTTGCTGTGCGGGGTGTTCTGCTACTTGAGCGTGACTGTATTGAAGCGGCGCTTCGGCTACGACGACAGCCTCGACGTATTCGGCCTGCACGGCATCGGCGGCATGATCGGCGCCGTGCTCACCGGTGTGTTCTGCGTACCGTCCATGGGCGGCCTGGTGGCAGGCGTGACCATGGGCGCGCAGGTGCTGGCACAGCTCAAAGGGGTGGCGCTGACCACCGTGTACTGCTTCGTGGTCAGCTGGATCATCCTCAAGGTGGTCAATGCCCTGGTCGGCCTGCGCGCCCATGAGTCGGTGGAAGAGATGGGCCTGGACCTCGCCGAGCATAACGAGCGGGCCTACAACCACTGATCTTCCCCCTGAGTAAATGCAGCTCAAAATGTGGGAGGGGGCTTGCCCCCGATGGCGCCGGATCAGTCAGCTTGTTTGTAGCTGACCCGCTGCAATCGGGGGCAAGTCGAATCGTCGCACCGCCCCTCCCACATTTGCCTTGCTGCGCCACGTTGGATGGGGCTGGACCTCGCCAAGCATAACGAGCGGGCCTACAACCACTGATCCTCCCCCTGAGTAAACGCAGCTCAAAATGTGGGAGGGAGCTTGCTCCCGATGGCGCCGGATCAGTCAGCTTGTTTGTAGCTGACCCACTGCAATCGGGGGCAAGTCGAATCGTCGCACCGCCCCTCCCACATTTGCCTTGCTGCGCCACGGTGGATGGGGCAGGACCTCGCCGAGCATAACGAGCGGGCCTACAACCACTGATCCTCCCCCGGAGTAAATGCAGCTCAAAATGTGGGAGGGAGCTTGCTCCCGATGGCGCCGGATCAGTCAGCTTGTTTGTAGCTGACCCAC
>Ga0066798_10000746_pt1 | contig 15384 bp, 14 predicted proteins | sample PersoiDNA2013203_FD_70961 | JGI IMG/M metagenome (GOLD analysis project Ga0066798, IMG submission 70961) | Permafrost soil microbial communities from the Arctic, to analyse light accelerated degradation of dissolved organic matter (DOM) -... | ecosystem: Environmental > Terrestrial > Soil >...
GACACTCCTGGTTCCCACATGATGGCCGGACAGATCGGCTGGGCTCCAACCTTCGAGTCCATTAACGGAAAGATCGTCTTCGACGGTTCCCTCGTCCCCCCGATCGTTGGCCTCTTGCAAACTCCCGTCAGTTTAACAATCACAAAGGGAGAAGTCGTGAAGATTGAGGGAGGAAAGGAAGCCACAGAGTATGAGAAGTTCCTTAAGAGTTTCAATCACCCGCAAATGCTCAAGCTGGCTCATGTATGCTATGGATTTAACCCTGGGGCAAGACTGACAGGCAACATCCTGGAGGATGAACGAGTCTGGGGCGGGACAGAATGGGGTATCGGCAATGTTGGTGCAATACTTACCGTACCCGATATTCCCGGTGGGATTTCCGGACCTTCGCACTCTGATGGCATTTGCTTGAATTCCTCCGTATGGCTCGACGGAGTCCAGATTATGGACAAGGGCCAGCTCCTAGACCCAGAGCTTAAGAAGTTAGCAAAAGAATTGGGGAAATAAGCTTTCAATGACGATCTGACCTCACTGGTTGAAATCGCACATTTGCATGTTAAGTGATCTGGGGGTATATGTTCTCAGTTTCCCGGATGATTCACTCGCATGGGATTTCAATTCCGGTTTACCAGTGAGGTTATAAAATTCCCATAAATAGTGAAACTGGAGGATTCTATGGAAGAAAGGTTGACAAAGACTCTGTGTGAACTCGTGAGCATTTCCAGTGAGTCTGGGGAAGAGAAGGAGTTTATCCAATTTCTTAGAAATAAGCTCCAACAGGAGTTCAATGGGCAATGCCAGTTGGACAGTTACGGAAATCTGATTTGTAAAATACCTGCTAAGGATTCTTCGGTCTCGGAGCCGCTTATGCTTGCCGCCCATGCTGACACAGTGAAACCCGGTAAGGGTGTGAAACCAATAGTAAAGGATGGTGTTGTTTATTCCAGCGGGGACACAGTGTTGGGAGCAGACTGCAAAGCAGGAATAGCGGAGATGCTGGAAGCTGTTTCAACCTCACGAAGGCACCCACCATTGGAGATTGTCATTACTCGCGAGGAAGAAATTGGGTTTGTAGGAGCTAAGAACCTTGATTATTCCCTCTTGAAGGCAAAGCGCGGTGTCTTGGTGGACATGGATGCCTTAGATGCCATCGTGATCGGTGGACCATCCTTTATGAATATTGATATCGAGATCACCGGCAAAGCGGCTCACGCAGGAATGGAGCCAGAGAAAGGGGTATCCGCCATTAAAGCAGCCAGTCTGGCCATAGCAACACTGAAAGATGGCAGAATCGACCCTGAGACCACTGCAAACTTCGGCATTATTCAAGGTGGTCTGATCCGAAATGGCGTTCCAGACAAATGTGCTGTAAAAGCGGAAGTAAGAAGCCTGAACAACGACAAGTGCCTAGCTTTGAGTAATACTTATAAAGAAGTTTTTGAGGTAATGGCTCGTTCCATTGGAGCTAAAGCAGACGTAAGTCTGAATTTGGCATTCAAGGCAACCAGAGTTCCAGAGGATGCCCCAATGGTTCTGGTCGCAAAGGAAGCTTTGAAGAGCGCTGGAATTGACCCCAAGGTAATGGTAATCTTCGGTGGCCTGGAGTCGGCAGTTTATAACGAGAAAGGGATAGAGACAATCCCTATCGGAAACGGAGTCAAAAGCGAGCACTCGACGTCCGAAAACGTGTCTGTCGAGGACATGAAGAAGGTGGTTCAGATTCTTCAACATATCCTTGAGCAGTTTGCTTGACACCTTTGAGAGATGGATGTCTGGGCTGCGATTAGAAATAGAAGGAGCATAAGGAAGTTTACTGATGATCCGGTGGAGGACAAGGTGCTTAAGAATCTTGTCCTGGAGGCGGGGATCTGGGCCCCGTCAGGTGGAAATGCCCAAGCTTGGCGATTCCTCGTTATCACTGACCCCAAGATTCTACATAAAGTCAAATTGGTTTCCCCCGGCCTCTTAGGGACTTTCACCTCGGTCATTGTTGTCTGCCAGGATCTAGCTCACGCTTTGGAAAAGGGAGGGGAATTGGGGGTCAAAACCTTGTCTTTAATGGATACTGCCATGGCGGCTCAAAACATTATGCTCGCCGCCTATGCGGTTGGCTTGGGAACCTGCCCAATCGCTTCTTTTCATTCCGAGGCCATTCAGAAAATTACTGGTTTGCCTGCACACATTCACCCACAGCTTCTAATCTCGGTAGGTTTCCCCGGGGAAAATCCTCCTGCCCCTAGGCGAAGACCCGACGTAATTTGGTTCAATTCCTATACAGATGAATGAGACCCTTAAAGAACAAATGTTCGGATTAGTTGGCTATATGCTTACCAGCGCTTGCAATTTGGTTAACGAAACGAAAAGCTATGGCCCCTTGAGGCTTATTGATGCAGCAAGCCGTCTAATTACTATTCTTTCTGAGAACAATATTGCGTCGCCATCCCTGGAGAAAATTCAAGCACAAATTGAACAGGGCAAGTACAAAGTGATGGAGGACGATTCTCAGTTCAGTGCATTCTTAAATGATCTCGTTCTCTACACCGTGTCATTGATGGAGAACTAGAATTGAACCCAGTATTCCCTAACACCGAAAGGAGGTGCGGAAAGAAGGGATAATGCCGGAACTCCTAATTGGTAGGGAAAAAGGTAAGAAGTCAAATAATGCAAGGGGGAAGGTTATGAAGAGAAGTAAGCTTGTTACGTTCTTGAGAAGTGGATTGTTTTTGGTTTTGGTAGCGAGTTTGGTGTTGAATCTTGTCGGATGCAAACAACAGACTACTCCTACTCCTACTGCGACAGAGATTAAGGTCATTCGCCATACCAATTCGTGGCCCTGCTACATTGATCCTGCAGTAGGATCGGACTATGCAAGCTCGACTGCTATATGTAATATGTACGATTCGCTGATCTTTCCAGAACCGGATGGTAGCGTAAAACCCTTGCTGGCAAAGAGCTGGGTAATCTCTGAGGATTCATTGACCTACACTTTTACATTAGTACCCGGAGTTAAGTTCCACAACGGAGACGAGTTGACAGCAGAGGATGTGGTTTTCTCTCTCCAGAGAATCAAGACTATCGGAGAGGGATATGGGTACCTTTTTTCCACTTCCGTCAAAGAAGCTAAAGCCCTTGACAAATACACAGTTCAATTCACCCTCAAACAGCCCTTTGGGCCTTTCCTGGGAGCCCTGGTAAGGCTTTACATTCTTGATAAAAACCAGGTAATGGCAAATCTTCAACCTGGTTCCTACGGGGAGTTTAAGGATTACGGTAAGGGATGGTTGGTCACCAATGATGCTGGCTCCGGACCTTACAAAGTCAAGGAAATGAAAACGGCAGAATACCTCTTGATGGAGAAATTCGACGGTTACTGGGCCGGGTGGGATAACAAGGACGCTCCCCAGTATGTTAAGGAAATCGGGACCACTGAGGCGGTAACCGTAAGAGCTCTTATGTCCAGAGGGGAACTGGAAATCACGGACCAATGGCAGACGAGTGAAAATCTCGCTGCTATTGACCAGCTTCCCAATGTCGACGTAACCTCTCTCTTCGAGGGCTCAGTTCTGAACGTCATGCTTAACACCAAAAAAGCTCCGACAGACGATATCCACTTCCGGAAAGCTCTTGCTTACTGCATTGATTACCAGCAAATTATTGACAAGATTTTCCCAGGTTCGCGCCCTTCCACTGCTATTGCTGCCAGTACCCCGGGATACGATCCCGATTTGGTGCCATACAGTCTGGATCTGGCGAAGGCAGAAGCGGAGTTGAAGCAATCTCCCTATTACGGAAAATTGGACAAGAACCCCTTTGAACTCGCTTGGGTGTCGGAAGTTCCGGATGAGGAAAAGATCGCTTTGATGGTTCAAGCTAATGCCGCCAAGTTAGGAATAAAGGTAAACGTTGTCAAAGTACCTTGGCTTTCCTTGATCGATTTGTTGGCTAAACCCGCAACTACCCCCAATGGATCGGTCATCTTCGTCTCTCCTCATTATGCTGAAGCGGGATCGATGTTGGAATCTCGTTATCAATCCAGCTCTACCGGAACCTGGGAACAGGGAGAATGGCTACAAAATCCTGAAATTGACACATTGATCAAGGCTGCGATTGCCACCGTTGATCAAAAAGAGCGATTCCAAAAATACTATACCATTCAGAAGAAAATTCTCGAACTCAGCCCAACATTATGGATTTTGGAGCAGGTAATAAAGGAAGCCTATCGAAGTGATTATATTGTAATCCCTGCAGTAGAGCTTGTAAAGGGAGGGAAGCCGAGTAACCCTGTTATGGGCTACAACTGGTATTATCGGGATTTCAAGGTCTTTCCCGAGAAGGCACAACAGCCATATACGCCGTTCGTACCGTAGTTATTATGCTTGCCAGCCCCTTGCTTTCCTCGAAATGATGTGGGGCCGGGCCTGTTTCTTCGTGAGGAGAAGGTCTTACAGGTGCCGTTCATCTGCAAGGATCGTATCATGGAGGGCGACGGGATCAAGATGCTGGTACTGACGTTTGAGCGCCTCCTGTGCTTCCTCGGTGATATAGGGTGAAGCCAGGAGACGCCCATATCGGGAGCGAGGATGTTGCAACCGGTCACAGGTGGCGGACTCATGTGGAGGAGGAGATCACGAAGAGCAGGAGCAAGGTCAAGTTGTCCCCGGGTCTCGAGGAAGGGGATGATGCGTCGCAGGAACGGGGTTGAGATGCGTCAGGTCCACGAACTCATCCAGGATCCTCGACTTCTCGTGCTTCGACGCATGGAGATATTGTCCTTGCAGCTCCTTCATGACAGCTTGTCGTTGCTTCACCGTTAACCCCATCTCTTCACCCTTTTCCATTGCTCCTCCTCAGTCTACTGTGTTGGAGTAGATTTATCCGTGACGCAACGATGCAATTTGGAGTAGAAAACGGATGAGGCAATACGATGGATTGTATAAATTAAGTCAGGTACAATGATATAGGGGGTAAAACAAGTGAAACTTGGCAGTTTTCTTCTCAGGCGTTTTTTGCTTTCAATTTTTGTAATTATTGGCCTTTCAGTAGTAATTTTTATAATAGCTCGAGTTGTCCCGGGTGACCCGGCCCGCATGGCACTGGGGCCGAGAGCTCCTGAAGACGTGGTTCAAACGCTGAGGCAGGAAATGCATCTGGATAAGCCCTTACCAGAGCAATACTTTTACTGGATCAAGGGAGTTTTTCGGGGAGATTTCGGTCACTCCCTGGTTAGCAAGAGACCAGTGCTGGACGATATTAAAGAATATTTTCCAGCAACAATGGAGCTGGCTATTTTTGCAGGCATATTGATGGTTATTTTTGCCATCCTCCTCGGAGTCCTTGCAGCTCAATATAAGGATACCTGGGTTGATAGCTTAATAAGAATTGCAAGCTATTTCGGAGTAGCGATTCCAGCATTTGTAGTAGCGATTGTTTTCATGCTGCTGTTTGGATTCTACTGGCCAATACTGCCAGTCTTAGGAAGGCTAAGTCCCGGAATGATCCCCCCTCGGACTATCACAGGTTTGTTGACACTTGACAGTTTAATTGAGGGCAACTTTCCCGCCTTCTGGGATGCATTCAAACACATGATCCTGCCAGCAGTTGCTTTATCTTTAGGGGGGCTTTTCCAAGAAGCACGAATTACCCGCTCTTCTATGATTGATAATATGCGTAAGGACTTTCTTGCCGCAGAACGAGGTTATGGAATACCTGAAAAGATTGTTATGTTCAAATACCTCCTTAAACCCTCTCTGATTTCTACTGTATCGATTATGGGTTTGGATTTCGCATCTCTATTATCTAATGCTTTCCTTGTGGAACTGATTTTTAACTGGCCCGGGATTTCACGTTACGGTATCAATGCCATGCTGCACAAAGATTTGGACGCGATTTCTGCGGTTATCATCGTATTTGGAGTCGTTTTCGTGGTCGTAAACGTTATCGTTGATGTCATTGTAGGGCTCCTAGACCCCAGAATTAGACTAGGCACCGCCCGAGACATGTAAAATGAAAAACCTGAGCGGAGGTCAGTCCAATAGTTCAATAGCTGTTAGTTTAGCAAGACCTAAGTCCTTATTCTGGACAAATCTGGGAAGGAATTGGTATAAGTTTTCCCGGAATCCCTTATCCACAATAGGGTTAGTAATTGTCTTGGTAATAATTATCTCAGCAATTTTTGCACCCTGGATAACCCCTTATCCTGAGCACGCAGGACCTTTTGTTGATTTCGAGAACGCTGGACAACCACCGTCATTACAACATCTTTGTGGAACGGATAATATGGGAAGGGATATCTTCTCAAGGATCATCTTTGCGTTTCGCGGCGCTTTAATTATGGCACTTGTAGTTTTAGGTTTAGCTGTGCCTCTAGGCGTTCTTCTGGGACTAATCGGAGGTTATTTCCAGGGCGGATGGATAGACACTGTAATCATGCGCATCACCGATATCTTTCTCGCCGTTCCCCCCCTAATCCTCGCCCTTGCCATTGCATCAATGTTAGAGCCCAATCTGATGAACGCTATGATCGCAGTCACTGTTATGTGGTGGCCCTGGTATACCAGGCTTTTGTACGGAACAGCCTCCTCCATTAAGAATGAGTACTTTGTCATTGCAGCTGAGTTAACTGGAGCGAGCAAATTCCACATTATCTTCAGAGAAATCCTTCCCAATTGTTTATCTCCCATTTTTACGAAGATGGCACTGGATGTGGGGTGGGTAATTTTAATAGGGGCTTCGCTAAGTTTCGTAGGGCTTGGACAACAACCACCTACCCCTGCGTTGGGCCAGATGGTTTCGGATGGCGCCAGATATATGCCTACCTTCTGGTGGATGACTATTTTCCCTGCTTTAGCCATCGTACTCATCCTTGTGGGTTTCAATTTAATGGGTGATGGCATAAGAGATATGTTTGAGAGAGGGATGGGATAAAAATGGAAACCAAAGAAAATATTCTCTTAAGCATAAAAGACCTTCATGTTTGGTATCGAGCTTATGGTGGTTATCTAAAAGTTCTTAACGGTGTTGACCTGATAGTTCGAGAAGGAGAGCGCGTTGGCCTCGTGGGGGAGGCTGGTTGCGGGAAAACTACTACCATGAAATCGATCCTACAAATTCTTCCGCCAAGGAATTTCCTCATCCCCAAAGGAGAGATCTATTATAAAAGGAAAGATATCTTGAAGATGAACTTCAGTGAAATTCAAAGGCTTCGCTCTAAGGAAATCGCCATGATTTTTCAAGACCCTACAGCTGCCCTGAACCCGGTGTTTACACTAGGAACTCAAATTGGCGATGTCATCAGGTACTCCATCGCTTTGGATAGAGGGAAAGTACGTAAAGAGAAAATCAGAGCACTCTCAGTCAAGGCTTTAAAGGAAGTGTCCCTCCCAGATCCCGAAAGGATGCTAGTAAATTACCCCTTTCAATTAAGTGGAGGCATGAGGCAGAGAGTCTGTATCGCTATGGCCATTTCCTCCAGCAGGAACCTGCTCATTGCTGACGAACCGGGGACATCGCTCGATGTTACTATTCAGGACCAAATTTTGCGTCTTTTGAAAGAGATAGTGGAAAAGAAGGGAACCTCCATAATTTTGATTACACACTCCTTGGGGGTAGCTCGGGAAATGACGGATAGAATATATGTAATGTATGCAGGGACGATTGTGGAAACCGCTCTCACTAAAGATCTCTTTAAAAACCCTGTGCATCCCTATACCAAAGGTTTACTTGCTTCTGTGCCCAAATTATCTGGGGGCGGTCTAGCCAAGGGCATTCCTGGAAGAATTCCTGATTATTTGAATCCACCACAGGGGTGCCGATTTCAGCCCAGATGCGAGTATGCTACTCCTTCCTGTGTAGAAACTCCCCCACAATTGTTTGAAGTTGAGAAGGGCCATTTAGTCGCATGTTATTTGGCTCAGAGGTGAACACAATGACTCAACTAGGAAATAACGAAATCTTAAAAGCTGTAAATCTGAAGAAGTACTTCCGCATTGGTAAGGACAAGAAAGGTCCAATATTCGTCCGAGCCGTAGATGGAGTGAACTTCAGCATCAGGTATGGTGAGACCTTAGGATTGGTGGGAGAATCGGGATCTGGTAAAAGCACCATTGCCTACACCGTTGTAGGCATGTATGGCCCTACCTCCGGCCAGGTTTTATTTAAGGATCAAGACATCGGTATGAAAGCCGTGAGGAGGCCATTATCTCTAAAGAAAGAGATCCAGATTGTTTTTCAGGACCCTAGTTCCTCGTTGAACCCCGAGCAAACTATTGAACAGATTCTGAGTTTGCCCCTCAGGCTTCATACTAGGACTCCCAATAGACAGTTCAAAGAAAAAATGATTGAGCTTCTGGAAAAGGTAGAACTTCCCTCAGAGTACCTTTACAAATTCCCCTCCTCAATTGGCGGCGGGGAAAAACAGATGGTGGCCATCGCCAGAGCTCTGGCATCCAACCCGTCCTTGATCGTCCTCGATGAACCAACCTCAGCCCTGGATGTATCTATTCAGGCAAAAGTTATCAATAAGTTAATGAACCTTCAAAAAGAGTTACACTTAACCTATCTATTCATCACCCATGACTTGAGTTTGATGAGAAACGTCGCCAGCAGGATTGCAATTATGTATTTGGGAAAGATTTGTGAGGTAGCTGATACTGCTACCTTTTTCGAAAAGCCTCTTCATCCCTATACCCAGATGCTAATTTCCTCGGTTCCTGTGATTACGGAGGAAGAGGAAAAGTTAAAGCCAAAGAAAGTCGTTTCTATCGGTGAGATTGGAAGTCCTGTCAACCCACCGTCAGGATGCAGTTTTCATCCAAGATGCCCCTTCAGGATGCCCATTTGCTCGGAAGTGGATCCCGAGATGATTGAGGTTTTCCCAGAGCATACGGTGCGATGCCACCTTTTTTCTAGGCCGGAAGAAACTGGTAGCAAAGGAGTTTGAACAAAAGAAAAGGAATCATGTGTTTATTAGAAGTAATGAGATTTTGTAGAAAAAGGGAAAAAGGTTATAGCTTGTAAGCGACAATATTGAAACCCTAAGGAGGAATGGATGACAAAATTGCTATACATTGAACCAGTAGTCAGTGACATAGTCGATGAATGGAAAAGGTATTTGCCTCAATATAAACGCCCTGAAACCGAAGTGGTAGTAACCTCTTTGCCAGAGGGCCCAAGGCACTTGGAATACTATTCCTACGGGGCGCTGGTTGTGCCTAAACTTTTAAAAATCATAAAAGGTGCGGAAAAAGAGGGCTTCGATGGCGCAATCATTGGGTGCTTCTACGATCCTGGCTTAAGAGAAGCCCGAGAAATTGTAGAAAAATTGGTGGTCACTGCTCCAGCGGAAGCTTCGATGCATATCGCGTCAACACTTGGGCAACGTTTTTCCATAATTGTGGGACGGACTAAATGGATACCTCTTATGAGAGAAAACGCCATTAAGTATGGATTCCAGGATCACTTAGCATCCTTTCAGGCTATTGGCATGGGGGTACTGGACCTTCAGGTGGATCCTGAAGAGACTAAAAGGAGGATAGTTCAGGCTGCGGAAAAAGCGATTGAACAGGACGGAGCGGAAGTCATCATCCTTGGCTGTACTCACCAATTTGGGTTCTATCAAGAGTTACAGGGTATTTTAGGGGTACCAGTTATAGATGTTGGTTTGGCTGCCTTAAACTACGCTGAATTCCTTGTGGATTTGAGAAATAAGCATGGATGGTATTTCAACAAGAAGAATGAATACCAAGCTCCCCCTCGCGAAGAGATCGAAGCTTGGAAACTCTCAGACCTTTTTTAAGGCCTCTGGGTCCTATATGATGGCTGGACAAATTGGCTGGTATTGCATGAGATTGGAGACTCCTTGCGGGCTTTCAGAAGTAACCATGTATACTTCTTCCGCTTTCGTGGGTACGGGATCCCAGCCTTGGTCCATCTGGTGGTACAGTCCGTGACAGCAAGCGTCTGGCCGAAGTCTCCCGCTGCCAGCCCTCCACCTCGACCCGCTATATTCACGACCGGGACGCCAAGGATGTTCAGGGGAGGATCCATGCACGCCTGAACAGGGATCCTGCCACCCAGAAGAGTGCTCTGGGTACGATAGAGCCCGTGCAGATGGTGTGTGCGTCTCTCTCCTGCTCAGGAGCCGGAGGGTCGTTGCAGGACTTATCTGCAAAATAAATTGCTGTGTCTTGTCACCATATGGAGATGTCTATGCGCTATGAGGTTGTCCACGAAGAACTGGATACCTCTTGCCAGACGGACAGGACCAAGAAACATATTTGTGTTCCAGCTGGTGATTATTAGTGCCTCCTGCACCACAGAGCCACACACGGGAGGCTGATGCTAGCACAGACGCTTCGTGAAATCGGTAACGAACCTCTCTCCTCCAGGAAGTGCGGCTGTCCTGCCTGATGCAGGATACGAGTGATATGTCTCGCACAGCATTCGGTGAACTCACAGAAATCGTCGAGTATCGCCAACTTCTTGGTCTTCCCTACCCTTAGATATGCCTATGCCTTGACCATTGTGAGCTCTATTCCTGCTGCTCCTCTTTCGTCCAAAGGACCAGAGCATCCTGTCATCCTTCATGCACATTCTCTCATGAGTTTACAGAGCTAATTCATCTCTATGTTGGATGATCCTCATGTGGCTAACAACCTGGGAACGTATAGCAGCGATCCCCGGCGTTCCCATGATGATTTTGAAACATGCGTTCCAAGCGGCTGTAACCGTCAGCGTGAGAACTGTTGACTTTCCTCTGAAACCTTCTAGGATTGTTAATATAACGTTAGGAACAGATTGACTGCATTGACTGCACGTCTGGAATCGCTGTTGAACTGCGAAGTCTGACCTGCACATGATTATGAACGGGCCGTGCAGGGGGTAAGAGCGAGACGGGATGGCAGAGATGAAAGAATGCATTATTGGTATCGACGCGGGGACGGCATCTGTTAAGGGACTGCTGGTTGATGTGTCCGGTACGATTGTCGCAACAGCCTCGGTCCCGATTCGGCTGTCGACGCCGCGACCTGGGTGGGCGGAACAGGACCCCGTGGACTGGTGGAAGGCGACCATTCAGGTCCTGGACACACTTACCGTCGATCGCAATCTCGAGATCCTTGCCGTGTCGATATCCGGACAGATGCACAGCCTCGTACCGCTCGATGCGGTCGGTGACGTCGTGCGCCCCGCCATCCTGTGGTGTGATCAGCGCACTCAGCACGAGTGCGTCGAACTGACCGAGGCCTGCGGTGGCGAGCAGGAAGTCATCAAGGTATTCGGCAATCCCGTGCTGACAGGATTCACCGCGCCAAAGCTGCTGTGGCTACGCGCCAACGAACCTGACAACTTTGCCCGCATCGCGCGGTTTTGCCTGCCCAAAGACTACCTCGTCCTGAAGTTGACCGGCCGGCTCGTCACCGAAGCTTCCGATGCGTCTGGCACGTCACTCTACCGTGTGCGCGAGGGCATATGGGACGATCATATCCTCGACGTCCTGACAGTCCGGCGTTCGATGCTGCCGGACCTGGTGGGTGTCGGTTCGATCATCGGAGCGATCACCTGCCCGGACCTGCCCCGGCTCAATGGTGTTCCGGTCGTCGCCGGAGGAGCGGACAATGCAGCGTCGGCGTTCGGGTGCGGCGTTGAGAAGCCTGGCGATACAGTTGTCAGCCTGGGGACCAGCGGTACTGTCGTGGCCGTTACCGCCACCCCGAGCCCGGACCTCACGGGTCGGGTCCACTTGTTCAGTCATGTCACGAAGGACTGCTACTATCACATGGCCGTCATTCTTTCGGCCGCGGGAGCGCTCGACTGGTTCCGGCAGCGCTTCGCTCAGAACCTTTCCTATGGCCGTATCGAGGAGATGGTTGGACAGAGCCCGGTGGGCAGCAACGGCGTCGTGTTCCTTCCATACCTCAACGGTGAACGGACGCCTCACCGGGACCCTGATGCCCGGGGTGTCCTCTATGGCATGAGCTCGTTCAACAGCCAAGGCGATATCCTGCGTGCGGTCCATGAAGGCGTCATCTTCGCACTGCGCGAAGGGGCCGAGAGCATTGCAGACATGGGGACTCCGATGACCAACGTGCGCATCGTCGGGGGAGGGTCGCGTTCTCGCCTCTGGTGTCAGATGCTTGCCGACAACCTTGGGACGCCCGTCTGGAGCCCATTGGTAGACGAGGGGGCAGCCTACGGGTCTGCCCGTCTGGCAGCCAACGCAGTGAGCCTGGACACATCCCGATGGGTGAAGCTGGTGGAACGGTATGCCCCCGACGCGTCGCGCAGACAGCAGTACGATCCATGGTTTGCTCAGTACAGGGCGCTGTACAGGGCGCTGAAAGAGCAGTTCAAAGATACCAGACGGCTCACTGAACGGCGAAGCTAGACACGCGGAGGTAGTGATGGTGTTCAAGAACATCAGGACGATTGGATACGAGGGCAGAGATTCGCGGAACCCTCTTGCGTTCAAGTACTACAAGGCAGACGAGGTCGTCCTCGGCCGTACGATGGCCGACTGGACGCGGTTCGCCGCCGCCTACTGGCACACGCTGGGAGCGGACGGCACCGACATGTTCGGGTGGGGCACCATGCAGCGGCCATGGACGACAATCAGTGACCCCATGGAAAAGGCGAAAGTCAAAGTCGACGCCATCTTCGAGTTCTGTGAGAAGCTCGGCATACTGTTCTTCTGCTTCCACGACCGGGACATCGCGCCGGAAGGGGACACCCTGCGGGAGACCAACCGCAGCCTGGACGTCATCGTCGGGCTGATCGAGGACCACATGAAGACAAGCCCGGTCCGCCTGCTGTGGGGCACAGCTAACATGTTCAGTAACCCCCGCTTTGTCCACGGCGTGGCCAGCTCCTGCAACGCCGACATTTTTGCGTTCGCCGCCGGCCAGGTCAAGCACATGCTCGAGGTCAGCAAGCGCCTTGGCGGTCTCAACTACGTTTTCTGGGGAGGCCGCGAGGGGTATGAGACCCTGCTCAACACCGACTCCAGGCTTGAGCAGGACAACATGGCCCGGTTCTTCCACATGGCCGTCGACTACGCCAGGGAGATCGGGTTCACAGGGCAGTTCCTCATTGAGCCCAAGGCCTTCGAGCCGTCGAAGCACCAGTATGATTTCGATGCCGCGAACGCACTCGCTTTCCTGCGCGGCTACAGCCTCGACCCCTTCTTCAAGTTCAATATCGAAGCCAATCACGCGACCCTTGCCGGTCACACCTTCCAGCACGAGCTGCGCTACTGCCGCATCAACGGCAAGCTGGGCAGCGTCGATGCCAACCAGGGCGACCCTCTTCTTGGCTGGGATACCGACCAGATGCCGACTGACGCCTATACCTCCACACTCGCGATGGTGGAAGTCATCAAGAACGGTGGTCTGCAGCCGGGCGGGCTGAACTTCGACGCCAAGGTACGCCGTGCGTCGTTCGAACTCGACGACCTGTTCATCGGGCACATCGCGGGCATGGATACTTTCGCTCTGGGTCTGAGGGCGGCTGCGAAGCTCATCGACAGTGGCGAGCTGGACGGATTTGTCGAACAGCGCTATGCATCCTATGCTACAGGTATCGGCAAGGATATCGTGGATGGCAGGGCCGATTTTGCCAGCCTTGAAGCTTATATCCTCGACAGACAGCCGGCGCCCAGCCATTCGGGCCGGCAGGAGTACCTGGAAACGCTCGTGACGCAGGCAATTGTGGACTGTCTGCATTAGTACGAGGTCCCGCCACGAGAGTGACGGGACGAACCAGCCCTCTTGGGGTTGGGCTTGGTGTTGGCACGCAAGGTCAGGTTTTCTGGCAAGCGTGAGTTTCTGTGGCACTGGCAGTGATGCCAGAATGGTTCAAGGAGGAATGGGCTCATGAAGAGAACGTTTAGGGCAATCGTCGTACTGCTCGCCGCAATGCTGTTCGTCTCGGTCCTCGCAGGGTGCAAGACCGCTGTTCCTGCGGAGAAGAAGCTGAAGATCGGCCTTTCTCTTGCCACGCTGCAGGAAGAGCGGTGGGTACGGGACAAGGATCGTATCACCAAGGATTGTGCTGACCAGGGCATCGAGCTGTTGACACAAATCGCCAACATGGACGCTGCTACGCAGGCAAGCCAATGCGAAAACCTCTTCACCCAGGGCATCAACGTCCTCATCCTTGCACCACAGGATGCTGCTGCCGCCGCAACGATCGTCGACAAGGCGCATGCCGCAGGCGTCAAGGTCATCTCTTATGACCGCTTGGTCCTGGATACCGCCAACGACGACGTCTACATCTCATTTGATAACGTGCAGGTCGGCGTGCTCCAGGGTACTTGGCTGACCAAGGCTGTTCCGAAGGGCAACTACGCCATTCTTTCCGGCGCCCCGACCGACAACAATGCCAAGCTCTTCAAGCAGGGAGCCATGAGCGTCATCCAGCCTCTTGTCGACAAAGGTGACATCAAGATTGTTGCCGATCAGGCTGTTGTCGAGTGGAAGCCCGAGAACGCACTGAAGATCATGGAGAATGCGCTGACGGCTAACAAGAACAACATCCAGGGCATCCTCGCTCCGAACGACGGCACAGCCGGTGGTTGCATCCAGGCGCTCGCCGCTCAGGGTCTTGCCGGCAAGGTTCCGATCACCGGTCAGGACGCTGAACTGGCCGCTGCTCAGCGTATCGTGAAGGGTACCCAGGGTATGACCGTGTTCAAGGACACTCGTATGCTTGGCGATGCTGCGGTCGAAGCCGCGGTGACGATGTTTGCCGGCCAGCCTCTTACCAAGGCTACCCAGACGGTTAATAACAACAAGGTGGATGTCCCTTCTATCCTGCTGACCCCCATCGCTGTCACCAAGGAAAACATTGACGTTCAGCTGATCGACAGCGGATACCTCAAGAAGGCAGACGTCTACAAGTAGAAGACCATTGTACGAACCGGGGAGCGGGCTTGCCCGCTCCCCCGATGCGTTCCGGAAGAGCATGGAGGTGCAGGAACCCCGCCGATCGAGCGTGCGGGCCCAGCGAAATATGGAAGGTGAAAGGTATGGATGACTTCATTCTTGAGATGAACCATATCACCAAGGAATTCCCAGGCGTCAAGGCACTCAATGACGTCAGCTTCAACGTGAAGCGAGGGGAGATCCACGCGCTGGTTGGGGAAAACGGCGCTGGCAAGTCCACACTGATGAAGGTTCTGGCAGGGGTGTATCCTTTCGGGTCCTACACTGGGGCAATGATGTTCAACGGTGCGGAGCTGCAATTTACCGGAACGCGGGACAGCGAGAAGGCCGGCATCGCCATTATCTTCCAGGAACTTGCACTTGTGAAGCAGATGAGCATCCGAGAGAATATCTACCTCGGGAGTGAGTTTCAGAAGAACGGCATTATCGATTGGGACACGACGTTTGT
>Ga0066798_10000747_pt1 | contig 15383 bp, 16 predicted proteins | sample PersoiDNA2013203_FD_70961 | JGI IMG/M metagenome (GOLD analysis project Ga0066798, IMG submission 70961) | Permafrost soil microbial communities from the Arctic, to analyse light accelerated degradation of dissolved organic matter (DOM) -... | ecosystem: Environmental > Terrestrial > Soil >...
GTAGTTTTGTATTGGAATTGCGCACTCTCGCTCAGTGTGATGAAGCCATGTGCAAAGCCCGGCGGAACCCATAATTGCCGGTTATTCTCAGACGAAAGCCTCACGCTTAACCAACGGCCGAAGGAAGCCGAATGGCGACGAATATCCACGACCACGTCCAGTACCTCGCCGGCCGTCACTCGTACCAACTTTCCTTGCGCATGTTGGATCTGGTAGTGCAGACCACGTAACACGCCCTTGCTACTGTAAGAGCTATTGTCCTGGACAAAGTTGGCCTGTAGCCCAGTCAATTCCTCGAAGGTCTTCGCATTGAAGCTTTCAAAGAAATGACCACGGGCATCGCTAAATATCGCCGGTTCGAAAATCAAGACACCGGGCAGGGTAGTTGTAAGGGCGCGCATGATAGCAATTGGTATTAATTAAAAATGGGATTCGTTAAGCAAATTAAGGAGGTATTGTCCGTAGGCATTTTTTTGCAATGGCTGAGCCAGTTTTTCTAGTTGAGAGGCGTCGATATAGCCTCGCCGGAAAGCAACTTCTTCCAGACAGGCGACCTTGAGGCCCTGCCGCTTTTCAATAGTGGCAATGAATTGACTAGCTTCCAGCAGAGAGTCGTGGGTGCCGGTATCAAGCCAAGCCATGCCGCGGCCTATCAATTCGACTTGCAACTGTCCTTGTTGCAAATAGCAACGATTGAGGTCTGTGATTTCCAGTTCTCCACGCGCCGAAGGACGTAATTCCTTGGCAATATCGCAGACCTGCTGGTCGTAAAAATACAAGCCGGTCACGGCGTAATTCGATTTCGGCTGAACTGGTTTTTCGACAATATCAATGGCGCGTCGATTGACGTCGAACTCGACTACGCCATAACGTTGCGGATCATTAACATGATAAGCAAATACTGTCGCCCCAGTGTCATTGGTATCGGCCGAGCGTAGCTGACGCTCAAAATCGTGACCATAAAAAATATTGTCACCCAGTACCAATGCCGAAGGCGAAGTACCAATGAAATTCCGGCCAATGAGGAAGGCTTGCGCCAAACCTTGGGGTTGCTCCTGCACAGCATAGCTGAGGTTCAACCCCCATTGCCGACCGTCGCCGAGCAATTCGGTAAAGCGCGGCGTATCTTGTGGTGTCGAGATAATCAGAATATCGCGTATACCCGCCAGCATCAGGCTACTGAGCGGGTAATAAATCATAGGCTTGTCGTAGACCGGCATCAACTGCTTGGAGACAACCAATGATGCCGGATACAGGCGTGTGGCCGAACCGCCGGCGAGAATGACACCTTTACGCTGGACAGGATTGTGCTGAGTACTTGTCATTATTTTTTTCCGTTAAATATAAGATTCCGACCACTGCAAGTAGCTACTAGAACGAGCCATGGCGATACCGGGTTCAACCGTTACGACGAGTTTCCAGCCCCGTTCGCGTGAGTAGATGTTGAGTATGTACTCAGCGTGTATGGTCAGATAGTCGAGCATGAAATTACCATCGAAAAAGCTGGCGCCACCTGCGACAAAAATCATGAGTAACCAACTTATGCTACTAAATGCGAAAGCCCTGGGGATTGCCGCTTTGCCAGCGCCAACTACTGGCGCACATGGTTTCAAGTGAGTGCTGCGCAGCCCAGCCCAAGGCAGATTTGGCCAGTGTCACGTCGGCATAACAAGCAGCAATGTCACCAGCGCGGCGCGCCGCAATGGTATAGGAGAGCGACTTCCCGCAGACTTGCTCAAAAGCATGGAGTACTTCTAATACGCTGCAACCGATGCCAGTTCCGAGATTGACCGCAAAACACTGCGGCTCCTGTAGATATTCCAGAGCCCGGAGGTGGCCAATGGCCAGATCTACCACATGGATATAATCACGCACGCCGGTACCGTCTGGGGTGTCGTAATCTCCACCCCAGATATTAAGTTGCTCGCGCTTGCCAATGGCGACCTGTGCCAGATAAGGCATCAAATTATTCGGAATGCCCTGAGGATCTTCGCCAATCAAGCCGCTTTCATGTGCACCGACAGGATTGAAATAACGTAGCAATGCAATTCGCCAGTCCGGATTAGCACGATAAAAATCCCGCAACATATCTTCGATCATGATCTTGCTGCGGCCATAGGGGTTACTGGCAGACAGGGGATGCGTCTCTGTCAGTGGCAGGTATTGTGGACTACCATAGACGGTAGCCGAGGAGCTGAATACTAAAGTCTTGACGTCACAGGCTTGCATCGCTTCGAGTAGACGCAGGGTGCCAACCACATTGTTATCGTAGTAGGCGAGTGGCTGCTCCACCGACTCTCCAACGGCCTTCAGTCCGGCGAAATGAATCACTGCCTGACAATGATGTTGGCGCAGCGCAGTTTCCAGTGCAATGCGATTACGTATATCACCTTCCACCAAGCTAACCGTCTTGCCGCTGATCTGCTCTACGCGCCTGACCGCCTCGGGGAAGCTATTGCAGAAATTATCGAAAATGACAAGCTGGTGTCCCGCGTTGAGTAACTCTACGCAAGTATGCGTACCAATATAGCCGGCGCCACCAGTAACAAGAATATTCATAGGGATGCGTATTCAATAACGGAGCTATTGATTATCGCAGATTCTGCTACAAATCGATCTGGCTTTCGCTCAGACTGCCCAGGTCTTCATGGTCGCTGTATCCGACCTGCCATGTGGTCATCAGCGCTAAGAATCATCCACGACTCCCAGCGCGGAATCAAATTCAGGCGCCAGAAGACAGCTTACTGCAGCGTAACTTGAGGATCGGGCGCTGTTTCAGGTCGATTGCCCGCAGGCGCAGCGGCCGGGTTAATCTCAGATTCGGCGTACCCAAGACCGGCGGCAATCGCCTGGCGCGCAGTGGCGGCCAATTGGCGGCGGTGTGCGCCATCGGTCGGAATGACCGGCAATTGCGTCAACTCCGCCGTCATCGTACGCGCATTCAAAATGGCCAATATGCTTTCCACAATGGTCATTTCGCCAATAAAATCCGCAGCCGGGTGAAATTTTTCCTGCGCATCCAGATAACGTAGCGCGAATGGCTGCACCACGGCCCTGGCATTGAGCGCCGCTTCAAACAGATTGGCGTGAAACGATCCCAACTGCCCTTGCGCAGCGGTGGTGCCTTCGGGAAAGAAGGCCACCCGCTCACCAGCCTCGATGCTGGTCACCAGCCCCTTGAAGATACGTCCAACGTCACTGATCTTGGCGCGCGATATGAAAATGGTGCCGGTCTTGGCGCACAGCCAGCCAATAAACGGCCAGCTGCGAATATCCGACTTGGCCACGAAACGACATGGCTGTATCGAATTGATGACGAAAATATCCAACCAGGAAATATGATTGGATACGAACAAGGCATGCTTGGGCAAGCTCGTGCCCGCAGGCTGGCGCAGCACCACTTGAATGCCGCAAATACCCAGCAATTGACGCGACCAGCGGCGGATATGATTCTCCCGCCCAACAGCACTGGTCCACGGGAACAGGAAGGCGCAAATCGCCATGCCGACAAACAAATGCACCACCAGGCGCAGTATTCGAAACGCAATCATCGTGTCATCGCTCTACTATTGACGTTCGTAAGCGATATGACCCGCAACGATAGTGATCTTGACCTGCCCAGTCAGTTCGTAACCCAGGAAAGGTGTGTGCTTGCCCTGGCTGGCCAAGGCCTTGGATTCAACCGTCCAACGCGTGTTCGGGTCAAAAATGCAAATATCGGCAACGTCGCCCGGCGTCAGACCACCAGCCGGCAAACCAGCTACACGCGCAGCATCGGTGGTGACCTTGGCAACCGCCTTGGCCACCGCATCCTTACCCGCACCAACTTCTTCGGCCCATTTCAGCGACAACGACAGCAACAGCTCCAGCCCGGTCGCACCTGGCGAAGCTTCGCCAAATGGCAACAGCTTTTCATCGTCATCAACCGGCGTATGGTCGGAGCAGATAGCATCGATAGTGCCATCCAGCAATGCCGCGCGAATTGCATCGCGGTCGCGTTGCGAACGGAACGGCGGGTTGACGCGCGCATTCGAATCGAAAAAGCCGATGTCCATATCGGATAAATGGATGTGATGCGCACCGACGTCGCAGGTGATCGGCAGGCCTTCTTTTTTGGCCGCGCGCACCAGCTCCAAGCCGGCCGCCGACGACATGCGGCACAGGTGAACCCGAGCGCCGGTGGCGCGCACCAGTTCAAAAATCGTGTACAACGCAATCGTCTCCGACATCACCGGCACGCCCGACAAACCCAGTCTCGATGCAGCCGGGCCGCTATGGGCGATACCGTGGCGGCCCAGGTGCGGGTCTTGCGGACGCAACCAGACGGTGTAATTAAAAGTCTTGGCGTATTGCAGCGAACTCAACAACACCGTGGTATCGAGAATAGGCTCATCAGCTTGCGAAAAACCAACACAACCGGCCTCGGTCAACTCGGCCATTTCGGTCAGTGCCTTGCCCTTGAGACCAACCGTCAGCGCTCCCAGAGGATAGACGTGGGCCTGATTGAGCGACTTGGCACGGTGCTTGAGCATTTCCACCAGGCCCGGCTCATCCAAGACCGGCTCCGTGTCGGGCGGGCAGATCAGACTGGTCACGCCGCCCTGAATTGCCGCCTGCATTTCGGATTCCAGCGTGGCCTTGTATTCATAACCAGGCTCGCGCAAGCGCGCACTCAGGTCAACCAATCCAGGCGCGACCACCAGGCCGGTCGCGTCAATGGTTTTGTCGGCATTGAAATCAGCCGGTGCCTGACCGACGCCGACGATCTTGCCGGCGGCAACGTACAGGTCTTGTTGCGCGTCGATGTTGTTGGCAGGATCAATCACCCGGCCATTCTTAATGTGCAGTTTCATGCGCTTATTCCACTCTTGTCGGCGTCAGTTGTTTCGGTAGATGCTGTTGAATTAGTTTCCGGCAACGATGCTCATCACCGCCATGCGCACCGCGATGCCAAACGTCACCTGCGGCAGAATCACCGCTTGCGGACCATCAGCCACGGCCGAATCGATCTCGACGCCGCGGTTCATCGGTCCCGGGTGCATCACGATGGCATCCGGCTTGGCCAATGCCAGCCGTTCCGGTGTCAAGCCATAGCTCTTGAAAAATTCCTGCGCCGACGGCAGCAGGGCACCACTCATGCGCTCATTCTGCAGGCGCAGCATGATGATGACGTCGACGCCCTTCAAGCCTTCTTCCATGTTGTGGAAGACGCGCACGCCCATTTGCTCCAGGCCGCTCGGCAGCAAAGTGCTGGGACCAATCGCACGCACTTCGGGCACCCCCAGCGTGGTCAGGCCATGAATGTCGGAACGCGCCACGCGGCTGTGCAGGATGTCGCCAACAATCGCCACGCGCAGGTTGGTGAAATCCTTCTTGTAGTGGCGGATCGTGTACATGTCCAGCAAACCCTGGGTCGGGTGCGCATGCCGGCCATCGCCAGCATTGACCACGTGCACGTGGTTTTGCTTGGTGTCGTTGAGATGCTTGGCAATCAGGTAAGGTGCGCCCGATTGCGAATGGCGCACCACGAACATGTCGGCATGCATGGCGGCCAGATTATCGATGGTGTCGAGCAGCGACTCGCCCTTGCTGGCGCTTGAAGCCGAAATATTCAGGTTGATCACGTCAGCCGACAAGCGCTTCGATGCGATCTCGAAAGTGGTACGGGTGCGCGTGGAATTCTCGAAGAACAGGTTGAACACGCTCTTGCCGCGCATCAGCGGCACCTTCTTGACTTCGCGATCGCCGATGCTAACGAACGACGATGCCGTATCGAGAATGTTGGTAATGATGGCTTTGGGCAGACCTTCGATGGTCAGCAGATGTTTCAGTTCGCCGTTCTTGTTCAGTTGTGGGTTAAGCATGGACCACCGTCAGGGAAAATCGGCCGTCATCGGCACGTTGCAGTTGTAATGATTGGTTGTCGGCCAGCGTGATCGACTCAGCCAGGAAATCGGCGGCGATTGGCAATTCACGGCCGCCGCGATCAACCAGTGCCGCCAGCAGGATACGCGCCGGGCGGCCATAGTCGAACAATTCGTTGATGGCCGCGCGCGTGGTGCGACCGGTATAGAGCACATCATCGACCAGCACAATGGTCGCGCCTTCGACATCGAAGCCAATCTGGCTCGGTTTGACGTCAGGGCGCAAGCCTTTCTCGGCAAAATCGTCACGATAGAACGAGACGTCGATGAAGCCCAGGCGCTCGCTCAGTTGCAACTCTGCCGCCAGGCGCTCGGCCAGCCACGCACCACCGGAATGGATGCCGACAATGGCCACCTGCGAGACGCCCTGCAAACCACTTTTGACCTGCTGCGACAGCTTGCCATAAAGCGCTTCGGCGTCCAGCGCCGATGGAGATGTGGAATTAGTTGTGCTCATGATTTTCGTCAAAATATTGCTGCAAAATAATCGCGGCGGCCTCGGCGTCAATGATCTCGCCCTGCTTTTGTGCGATCACGGCGGAGGAATAACGCTCGTCCACCAAAATCGTATCGACGCCGAAACGGCCGTGCAACTGATTGGCAAACCGACGGCAGCGCACTGTCATTTCGTGCGCTACGCCATCGGGATGGCTGGGCAGTCCGACCACGCAGCGCTTAGGTTCCCATTGCGCGATCAGCTTGCCGAGTTCGACGAACTTACCATCATTGGTGGCAGCGCTGATCACGGTCAGCGCACTGGCCTGGCGAATCAGCGTGTTGCCGATCGCCACGCCGATACGCTTTAAACCGAAGTCGAAGGCCAGGAGCGTTTCCACAATGTCCTCAGGCGCGGCCGAAGTCGCCGCTCAACATCACCGGATCGATCCCCAGCAAGGCCAGCGCGGCGGTAAAGCGTTGCTCTACCGGCAAATTGAAGATGATCTGCGGATCGGCTTTGACAGTGAGCCAGCCATTGCGACCCAGTTCGGCTTCCAGTTGACCGGCACTCCAGCCGGCGCAACCAAGACTGACCAGCACCTGTTGCGGACCATCGCCATGCGCGACCGCTTCCAGCACATCCTTGGAGGTCGTCAACGAAATGCCTTCGGTGACTTGCAGCGTCGAGGAAAACTGCTCCATCGTCGAATGCAGTACAAAGCCGCGCTCCACCTGCACCGGACCGCCGAACATGACTGGCCGACGATAAACCTCCGGCATGGCTGCGGGCGAATCATGGATGATTTCGAGTTTGAGATTGATGCGATCGAGCAAGACATCCATTGTCATGTCGGTCGGCTTGTTGATGACCACGCCAAGCGCGCCGTTGTGATTGTGCTCACACAAATAAACCACGGTGCCGCCAAAGATTGGGTCCAGCATCGACGGCATTGCGATCAGGAAATGATCGGTCAGGTCGAGTTCCAGCTTGACGCTGGCGGCATCAGTGTCGCTGTCGCCAGCAAAATCCTCGGCTTCCGCGTCGTCTGCAACAGCGTCGGGAGGGGGCATGGGTGGGGCAGAACGTCGCTTGATCATGCGCGGCATTTTAGCATTTTTACGGCCAATGCCCCAGCCTGTAGCAGCCGCGAGCCGCGCTCAGGCTGCCAACAAGCGCCGGGTCTCCGCGCGTGCCTGACGCCCCAGTACCGCCAGATCAACGCCAGGAATGTTGTCGTCCAGCACCACTGCCCTGCCGCCCACGTACAAGGCTTTCAGATAAGGACGTCCGCCCGCCACCACCGGCCCCAATGCCGGATCGTGCAAACCAAAGTAACGCGGGTCATCGAGCCGGTACAGGGCAATGTCAGCCTGTTGCCCAATTTGCAAGCCATCGATGCCATCCAGTCCCAACACCCGCGCGCCACCGGTCGTGCCCCAGCGCACCACATCTTCCACCGTCGCAGCGTCTGCGCCGCCTTCAAAGTCACCGCCAGCATACGATGGCAGGGCGTCCTGGCCACGTCGTGCGCGTTGCATCAACCAAGCTGCGTGGGTTTCGGAAATCATGTCGGCCGCTTCATTGGACGCCGCGCCATCGACACCAATCGATACCGGCACGCCGGCTTGCTCCAACTGCCGGATCGGCGCAATACCGCTGCCGAGTCGGCCATTGCTTTGCGGACAATGCGCAATACCGGTGCCGGTGCGTCCCAGCAAAGCGATTTCCGCAGCATCGAGCTTGACCAGATGGGCGAACCAGACATCGCTGCCCAACCAATCGTAACGCTCGGCAAACTCCACCGGCGAACACTGGTGCTTGCCCTGCGCGGTTTCCTGATAACCGACCGTTTCCGACAAATGACTGTGCAGGCGCACACCGGCATTGCGGGCGAACGCCGCCATCGTCCGCAATTCTTCCGGCGTGGCCGAATACAGCGGCGTCGTCGGCGCCAGCACCACACGCCGCATTGCTGCCGGCGATGGGTCGTGATAGTGCTTGATCAAGCGTTCCATGTCACGCAAATAAGCATCCAGCGTCTCCGGTCGCAAGGCACTTGGCAACTCTGCCTCCAACTGGCGCGTCTGCGTGGCACCGCCACGGCACAGCACAAAACGCAAGCCCAGCGCCTCGGCTTCCTCAAACAGGATCGCCGACGTGTCATACGGCATACCGGGGTAATACAGGTAATTGTGATCGGCCACTGTGCCGCAGCCGGAGCGCATCAATTCCACCAACCCGATGCGCACCGCCAAGCGAAACAGTTTCTCATCAAACTTGGCGCGATAACGATAGGGCGTCGCCGCCAACCACGGCGTCAGCGAAGCATTGATGCCTTCCGGATCGCCCTTGAGCATTGATTGGAACAAATGATGATGGGTGTTGACCCAGGATGGGTAGGCCACACAATCGCTGGCATCCACAATGCGCTCGCCCGGCTGCGGCACCAGTTTGCCAATGGCGGCAATGACGCCATCGAGGATGCGAATATCCGGTCCGGTGTGGCGAGCTGCACCGTTGGGCAAGCCAGTCATGATGGCGTCGAGATTGCTGATCAAAAAAGAGTTATGCATTGTCATGGTATCCATTTAGCCCTGTTCGCTTTCATGCCAGCCCGCCAACGCCATGCGTGACAACACCATCATCGCCAGAAACAGCACAATGCCGGTCATCGTGATCAAGAACAGTGCGGCAAACAGGCGTGGAATGTTCAACTGAAAACCAGCCTGCAAAATCTGATAGGCCAGCCCGGAGCCGGTGCCGCCAGTACCGGCGACGAATTCGGCCACTACGGCACCGATCAACGCGAGTCCGCTGGAAATCCTCAAGCCGCCGAAAAAATAGGGCAAGGCGCTCGGGATACGCAAGCGCCGCAAGGTTTGCCAGCGCGAGGCCTTGTTCAGCTTGAACAGATTGAGCAAGCCGGGATTGACGCTACGCAGCCCCAGCGTAGTATTCGAGATGATCGGAAACAAGGCCATGATGGTGGCGCAAATCACCAGTGCAAAGGTCGGCTCCTTGACCCAGATGATGATCAGCGGGGCAATCGCCACAATCGGTGTGACCTGCAAGATGATCGCATAGGGAAACAGGCTGACCTCGATGAAGCGGCTTTGCACAAACAGAAAGGCAATCGCCACGCCCAGCAACACCGACAGCGCAAAGGCAAGGAAGGTAATTTTCAGGGTCACCAGCAAAGCATCGGACAACAGCCCCCAATCGCCGACCAGCGTTTTGGCGATCAACCAGGGTGTCGGCACCAGATAGGCGGGCACTTCCAACACCGTGCACAGCATTTGCCAGACCAGCAGCAGCAAGACGCCGATCAGCAGCGGTGCCGCTACACGCAAAAAGCGCGGATTAGTGATCAACGGTGTCATGCACGCCTCCCTCTTGATTGGCCAGCGTCAGATAATCGGACAATATTTTGCAATAGCCCATGAATTCCGGCGTGATGCGGAATGCGTCATCACGCATTCCACCAGCACCGGGCGCTTCAATCGGCACATCGGCAATCACCCGTCCCGGCCTTGCCGCCATCACCACCACCCGGCTCGACAGATACACCGCCTCATAAATGCTGTGCGTGACAAACACCACCGTCAAATCCTGCTGGCTCCAGATGCGCCGCAGATCGGCATCGAGTTTGTTGCGGGTGAACTCATCGAGTGCACCAAAGGGCTCATCCATGAGCAACAGATTGGGCCGGGTCGCCAAGGCGCGGGCAATCGAGGCGCGCATTTGCATGCCGCCCGACAGCTCGCGTGGGTAGGCATGCTGAAATTTTTCCAATCCCACCAATTGCAAGGCATCGCGCACGCGTAGATTGCTTTCGGTACGCGGCATGCGGTTCAGCTCCAACGGCAGACGCACATTCTGCTCGACCGAGGCCCAGGGCATCAACGTGGCTTCCTGAAACACCATCGCCAGCGTGTGGCCTTCGGCGCCCACCGTGGCCAGGTTCTTGCCCCACCAGCGGATATGGCCGTGCGAAGGCTCTTCCAGTCCGGCAAACATTTTCAACAAAGTGCTCTTGCCGCAACCGGACGGCCCCAGCAAGGAGACAAATTCACCGCGCTGGATATCGAGCTTGACCTCGTCGAGCGCGCGCGTGCCGTTGCGATAGGTTTTCTCCACCCGCTGCGCGCTGAGCACCGCATCGGCGGCCCCGGTTGCGACGGCTGAGCCGATGTCCTTATGTTGCCATGCCGCCAGCGGCGGCAAGTGCTGATTGTCTCGTTTCATCATGGCTCCCAGCGGTGGATTCAAGTTTTGCTGCGGAAAACTTCTGTCTCGCCATGCTCTTCCAGCAACAACAACAGCATGCGCCGCATGATCAGACCAGGACGGTCCGACACCATGTGAAACTCCTGCTTGCGGCGCACATCGATGCAGGCATCCGGATCAGTGGCTTCGAGAATCTCGCGATCTTCCACCAGAATCGGCGCATCCCAGGCAATCAGTTCGGCTTCCGAACAGTCTTCTTCGGTGTCGTTGCGATACAGCCATTGCGCCAGCATGATGGAACCATCGTCGATCGGTGTGGCACAGTTGTAAATGATGTGATGGCGGCCCGACTCCGGATAGGTGCAGCCGAAGCGGCGCGCAAACGGCAAATACCAGCGGTTGAACATGTGGCGCATGGTGGTGTCGCTGGTGCTGCCGGTGACACGATAGCTGGCCGGCACATTCTTGATCGGCACCAGCGTTTCTGCCTCGAACCCATAATCGGTTTCGTTGATTTCATATTTCTCCGGCTTAGGCTGATCGTAGAGTCCAAATGTGGCCCGATGCACGTAGCTGAAATGGGAGTTGTCGAAGGAGTTTTCCATCATGCGCAGCGCGCTGGTGTCCCACCGTTCATAGAATTGAAAAATGCGGCGATAGCCAGGCGTGGCTTCTTCCGGAAAGAAGGGAATATCGCGCAGCGGTTTTTCCAGCGCCACCCAGACATAACCATAGCGCTCCTCGCAGTAATACGACTGCACCATGGCCCCCGCCGGCACAGCGCCGTCGGCGTTCTGCGGCACGCGCACGCAGGTGCCGGAACAATCATAAGTCCAGCCGTGATAACCGCAGACGATATTGCCATTCTCGACAAAGCCCTTGGACAATTTGGCGGTGCGATGACAGCAACGATCTTGCAGCGCTGCCGGCTTGCCCGGCGACTTGAGCCACACCACGATATTCTCACCCAACAGCGTGAACGGCTTGGGACCGTCTTCGAGCAGTGAAATCGGCATCACTGCGTACCAGAATTTGCGCAAGACCTTTTGTTTTGTCACTAACATGTTGCCACTCCTTGAGAACCTAACAGCCGGCGCGCCATCGTGGTCGCCTTCGCCGTTTTCAACTATTCAATTATTCAACCTGCTGCTGCCAGCACACTGGCCGCACCAAAGGTTTCCTGGACCTTCTGCGCCAGATACTCACCGATCGTGCACGGCGCATAGCGCGCCGGCAGCTGTTCGGAACAGCACGAGGGCAGGCACGACACGGTCACCGCATGATCGCCATCCATGAAAAACGGCAAGGAATAGCGCGGCACCGGATTGTCGTTGCGCACGCGATGCAGATTGCTGTGATAGAGGTCGTTGCTCCAGCGCTGCAGCAAGTCACCAATATTGACCACGAAGCTGCCATGCACCGGTGTGGCGCGCACCCAGTCGCCATCGGCATTACACACTTCAAGGCCACCGATATCATCCTGCGCCAATACGGTCACCAAGCCCCAGTCGGTATGCGCGCCGGCACCGATCTGGTTGTGCTGGGCCTGCGCCGGTTGCGGCGGATAGTGCAACATGCGTTGGGTGGCAATCGGCGTGCCCAGACAGAAATCAAAAAATGTCTCTGGCAATTGCAGCGACAGCGCAATGATCGCCAACAGCCGTTGCGACAGCACACGCATGGCGGCGTGATATTGCAAAGCATGGGCACGCATAGCAGGCAATTCCTGCGGCCATAAATTGTGGCCGTAGCGCAGCACGCCCTGCTGCACATAGGGATGCGAGAGCGGCAAGTCGGTGCCAAACTGAAAGCCCTCTTTCAGATCGGTCGGACCATCATCGAGCGCTTGCGTACCGATGCGCTCGTAACCGAAGCCTGCCGGTGACAAGGTCATGTCGACACTGGCCTTGACCGTATCAGACGCGGCAAAGAAGCGGCGCGCCCAATCGAACTGACCGTCCACCAGCATTTGCGGCACGCCATGATTGACTAGGTAAAAGAAGCCGACATCGCGCGCGATCTTGTGAATCTCCCAAGCGACCGCTTCGCGCCGCGCCAACTCCGGCGAAAAGGCATCGGCGAAATCAATCACCGGCAAGCGTTGCGCGGTTTTGGGTGGTGTATATAGAATCATGGCGTCCTCACACAAATGATTGACTACATTGACAATCGGCGGCGCCGTTACCGCAGCAGATGCGGTAACGGCGCACCACACTTATGGCATCACGTGCATGTCTTTGACGAACTGCGTGGTATAGGCCTTGTGGTAATCGACGTCGGCCTTGAGCAAGCCAGTCGAGACCATGGTGTCGTAGGTCTTTTTCCAGCGCTCATCGGTCATCACACCAATGCCTTGCGTGGCAGCATCACCGCCGGTGACGACTTTCAATTCCTTGATCTTCTTGACGGCATAGACCAGTTGCTCATCGCTCATTTCCTTGTTGTCCTGCTTGATCAGCGCATTGGCCGGTGCCGGGTCTTCCAGGTAACTCTTCCAGCCTTCGGCGGTTGCCTTGACGAAGCGCTTGACCAGATCAGGCTTGCCCGCCACGGTCTTTTGCAAGGTCACGATGGTGGTGCCATACGGTGGATATCCTTCCTGTGCGAACAGGAAGAATTTGGCCTTGGCACCGGTCTTTTCAGCCTGGAATAATTCGGAGGAAGGATAGGCTTGCTGCACCACATTCGGATCAGCAAAGAACGGCTGCAAATTAAAGGTATACGCCTTGGTCTGGGCATCGGTGTAGCCATATTTGGCCTTCATCCACGGCCACCAGCTGGTTTGTCCGGAACCGGCCACCAGGATAGTCTTGCCCTTGAGCGCACCGAGCCCGCTGACATCGGCATGCGTCATCATGCCCTGCAAGTCCGACTGGAACGATGTGCCGACTGTTACCAGCGGCAAACCATGCTCGATGCCAGTCAGCACCGCAAAGTCGTAACCCATACTGAAATCAGCCTGGCCGGCCACCAGAATCTGCATATTGTTGACTTGCGGCCCGCCCATCTTGATGGTGACATCCATGCCGTATTTCTTGTAAATACCCTTGGCCACGGCCTGATAGAAACCGCCGTGTTCTGCCTGCGCATACCAGTTACTCAACAGCGTGACCTTTTCCAGCGCTTGCGCCTGTGCTGCAGCATGCAGTGATAAAGCAGCAATCAATACGGCGGCGATGCGGATGAGGGATGTTCTTTTGCTCATGGCCTTCCTTTCAGGTGGGTAATGGGATAAACACGATCAGCGATGCGCATGCGACATGCGCTGTGGACGAGGGCCATCAAAGCCGTCGCGCCATAAGCCATGCCAAGGGGAGTGAAATGCAGAGGAGGTACTACAGAAAGGTAGTCGGCGCAGCATCGTCGTGTCCCATGTATTTACAGGAACTACCGGAAGATTCCGGTAGCGTCACGAGCAATGCCCCACAGTCGATGGTTGTTGGATCGACGGCTAGCCGCTTCTACTCAGTCTTCAATCTAGCAAGCTGTGTGCCATGTCCAGCGCCACGCCGCTATCACGCGCAAGCTGGGCTCGGCAATAAAAAAGGGATGACGCAAGCCATCCCTTTTTGCCATTTTTTGATCTAAATCAGTGCAAGGACTTTCCGGGCCTACTGATCGCTCCCCAAAATCTGGCGTGCACCACCCTGCCTGCCTTGCCTTGCCGCATCACGCCACACCGTGTGATTTGAACCAGGCAATCGCCCGCTGCCAGCCATCCTTGGCATCGGCTTCCACATAGCTGGGCCGATAGTCAGCATGAAACGCATGACCGGAATTTGGAAACACGACGAACGCCGACTTGTTGCCGGCCTTTTGCAATACTTCTTTCATCTGCTCCACGGTCGCCACTGGAATACCGCCATCCTTGCCGCCATACAACCCGAGCACCGGCACCTTCAGCGTCGGCGCGATGTCGATTGGAAACTGCGGCATCAGCGCACTCTTCTCTCCGACCAGACGGCCGTACCAGGCGACCCCGGCCTTGACCTTGGGATTGTGGGCGCTATAGAGCCAGACAAACCGGCCGCCCCAGCAAAAACCATTGATGCCGACCTTGTCGATATCGCCATTGTTATCTTTGGCCCAGGCAATATAGGCATCGATGTCACCCAGCACTTGGGCATCGGGGACCTTGGAGATGATTTCCTTATTCAGTTCGGCAATGGTTGGATACGCGGCGGGATTGCCCTGCCGCACAAACAGATCAGGGGCGATTGCCAGATAACCGAGTTTGGCGAAACGGCGCACAACATCGGCGATATGTTCATGCACACCGAAAATCTCCGACAACACCAGGATCACCGGCAAATTGGTCTTGCCCTCCGGTTGCGCACGATAGGCCGGCACTTTTTGGCCGTTGACGACAATGCTGACTTCACCGGCCGTCAAGCCGACGGTATCGGTCTTGATCATGGTCTGCGCACACACGGGCAATACCGCGGCGGCAAAGCCGGTGCCCAAGGCAGTCTTGATGAAAGCGCGCCGGTTACCGGCATCAAACAGGCCAGTGGTGCCGGTCAGGCTATCGACATCATTCTGCGGATCGTTCATACCCATCTCCAATCATCAAAACTGCACTAAGGGGTGACGCTATCGGTTTGGCTGCGTCAGGGATTCTAGAAGAGCCGCATGACATTCCCTGTTTCGCTACGCCGCCATGCTGTCTCGCAGTTGTGGTGTTAGCGGCGTGATATCGATGGTGCGCGCGTTGTGTGCGGCGAATTGCCTGCTGTGGGTCAACCCGCCATCGAGTTTGAACACGCTAACCAACTCGGTCAAATTACCAGCCT
>Ga0066798_10000748_pt1 | contig 15370 bp, 13 predicted proteins | sample PersoiDNA2013203_FD_70961 | JGI IMG/M metagenome (GOLD analysis project Ga0066798, IMG submission 70961) | Permafrost soil microbial communities from the Arctic, to analyse light accelerated degradation of dissolved organic matter (DOM) -... | ecosystem: Environmental > Terrestrial > Soil >...
AGACAAGAAAAGTAAGCGGCTGCCGGGCCGCACCCGGCTAGGTAGTCCGAAGAAAACAAAGATTCAACTACGCACTGAGGTAAGCGGCTGTCAGCCCGCACCCGGCTAGGTAGTCCGAAGAAAACCCAACATCAGCAACCAAGAAACCAACGACCGATCGTCCGAATTGGCGCGTCGCCTCGGTACACGACCACAAGAAGTCAATCGTATTGTTGACCTTCATCACACAACCAAAATAGATACGTTGGCCGAGGCGTTTCACGCGTTGGGCAAGCATTGGACTTTGTCTGTTACCTAAGGCAGTTAAGAAATTTGTGAGGCATTGTGCGGCGCCTTGTCACACGCATTTTGCAACAGCCGCTACGTCGGTTACGCCTGGCGCACCAGCGATGACACAGACATCAACCCGCAGACGGCGCCGCACAGGCCGGCAACATCACCGTCACCGTCAAACCCGTACCGTTCTGATCGGCGCCAAGCGTGATACTGCCTTGCGCCGACTGTACGATCTCCTTGACGATGGCCATACCCAGACCCGCGCCATGCTGGTCGGGCGCAGCATTGCGATAGAAACGTTCGAACACCCGCTCACGCGCTTCGGCAGGAATGCCGGGGCCATTGTCGGCCACTGTGATGATGATTTCCTGCGCCACCTGCGTCACTGCCGCAGTGACCTTGCCGTGCTCGGGGGTGTAGCGCAATGCGTTGTCGATCAGATTCATCAACATCCCCGAAAATAATGCCTGACTGCCCATCGCCCAGGCACTGTCGATGGCCACTTCCATACCCAGGTCGATGTGCTTGCGTTGCGCCAGGCTGACCAGTTCTTCCAGCACTGTTGCGGTCAATGCCACCAGCTCAATCGGGCGGCGTGGAAAGGCGACGCCGTTGGAGGCTTCAGCTTGCGATAGTTGCAGTAGCTTGTTGGTCAGATCGGTCATGCTGCGGCTGCTGTCCTGCAAGGCTTGCAGCACCTGCGGCAGACGCTCCGGCGCATTGAGCTGGCGTGCAAATTGAATCTGCGAGTCGATCAGCGTCAAGGGCGTGCGCAACTGGTGGGCCGCATCGGCAATGAAGCGTTTCTGTACCGCGACCTGGGTATTGAGGCGTTGAATATATTGATTGATCGCCTCGACGATGGGCCGCAGTTCGATCTGCAGTTCACCGGCGCGAAGCGGCGTCAGTGAGTTCGGATCACGGCTGGCCAATTCGTCGGTCATGCGCAGTAGCGGGCGCAGTTCGATGGTCAGGCCGACCACCACTAGCGCAATTGCCAGTAGCAGCATGATGATCTGCCGGTGCAGTGCCGGTTGCCATAATTCATTGAGCAGTTCTTGATGGCCGCGTAAGCTCTGGCCGACCGAGACGGCGACCATGCGCAAGGTGCCATTGTCATACAGCGCACGGACGTAGGTGACCGTGCGTAGCGATTGATTGTTGAAGGTGGTGGTGGCGTAAGCCGGTGCAATGATGGAAAAATCAACATCGGCAGGGAAGTCGGGACGTCCGGCCAGCAGCGACTCATCGTCCATCAGTACCTGGTAGTACACCTCGTCGTGACTGGGCGTGGCAAACAATTCCAGCGCCGCTGGCGGTACATTGACCTCGGGCGCGCCATCCTGCCAGCCGACCTGGCCTGCGATCATGCGTGCCGACGCCAGCAGAGACCGGTCCTGCACCAGATCGGCGCTGGCTACGGCACTGTCGTAGGTGGACGTGGTGCTGATGACGACGTACACCGTCAGCGGTATCAGCAGCCATAACAACAGCCGCAGGCGCAGGCTAACGATCATCTTTTTGTTTGAGCAGGTAACCGAGGCCGCGCAGCGTCATGATCGAGGCCTGGCAGGGTTCCAGTTTTTTGCGCAGGCGCGAGATATAGATTTCGATGGCATCGGCACTGGGTTCGTCGGAGAGATTGAAGATGCCGTTGACCAGCGCATTCTTGGAGACCGTCTTGCCTTGCTTGAGCATGAGGATTTCCAGCACATCGTGCTCACGCGCTGGTAGCGCCAGGGTCTTGCCGGCAATGGCGAACTGCCGCGTGTTGCTGTCGTAGCAGAGATCGCCGCAGTGGATTTCGGCGGCCTTGTCGGGCGTCTGGCGGCGGATCAATACCTTGATGCGGGCCACCAGTTCGCGTACTTCAAACGGTTTGACCAGATAGTCATCGGCACCGGCACCGAGGCATTCGACCTTTTCATCAATGGAGCCGCTGGCAGTGAGGATCATCACCGGCACCGCATTGTGGCGTTCGCGCAGACGCCGCAAGACATTCTTGCCACTCATTTTTGGTAGCATCAGGTCGAGCAGTACAACATCGTAATTTTCCGTCAGCAAGACATGATCGGCCATTTCGCCGTCGCTGGCGACGTCGACGCTGAACTTGTTCTCGCGCAGGATTTGCGTGAGCCAGTGCGCCAGGGGCGGATTGTCTTCAATGAGCAGCAGTTTCATGCGAGGTATCGTTTAATTATTGTTGCACTGCAGAAGAAATACATACTTTTTGGAAAGCTGGATGAAGGTTTTTGCTTCTTAAAATGGCGACCAATAATACAAGTATAAGTTGAGTAGTGCTCGTCAGGCTGTTAGTCGCGGGGCAAGGATCTCACCAGGAGGCATCATAATGCGACATCGCGTCCACGTGTGCAGTGTTCGTGTCGAGCATCCGTTTGCAGCGTCATTGCACGTTGTTGGCTCCGGAAGTTGATCGCCCGCTGCGGCGGCCAAGTCATTGTTGGCCGGCCTGGCTGAGCTGTTAAGGAATTTCTGATTGGTATTTCAACTAGGAGACAAGATGAACAATAAAATGCGCCGCACCCTGATGTCGCTGGCCATTGCTGGTGCCACTGTGCTGGCTTTGCCAGGCCAGGCTAATGCTGCAGGCAAGATCACGATCATGGTAGGCGGCATCACCAAAATGATTTATCTGCCGGCCAAACTGACCGAGCAACTTGGTTACTTCAAGGAAGAAGGTCTGGACGTCGAACTGCAATCGCAGCCGGCCGGTGTCGATGCCGAAAATGAATTGCTGGCCGGTGCGGTGCAGGCCGTGGTCGGCTTCTACGATCATTCGATTGATCTGCAAACCAAGGGCAAGGAAATCACTGCCATCGTGGTATTCGGCCAGGTGCCAGGTGAAGTTGAGCTGGTGTCGAGCAAAGCGGCTGCGTCGATCAAGAGCATGGCTGATGTCAAGGGCAAGACCTTGGGTGTGACCGGTCTGGGTTCGTCGACCAATTTCCTGACCCAGTACCTGGCATCACGTCATGGCATCACCTCCAACCAGTTTTCCGTCTTGCCGGTGGGCGCGGACAATACCTTCATCGCTGCCATGAAGCAGGGGCGTATCGATGCTGGCATGACGACCGAGCCGACCGTGTCACAGATGTTGAAGACCGGCGAAGCGGTGGTGCTGGTCGACATGCGCTCCGTGGAAGGCACCATGAAGGCGTTGGGCGGTTTGTATCCAGCCTCGAGCCTGTATGTGCAACGCAACTGGCTTAACACCCATAAGGATGACGCTGCCAAGCTGGCGCGCGCGTTCGTGAAGACCATGCGTTACATCAAGACGCATAGTGCAGCTGAGATCGCCGACAAGATGCCTAAGGATTACTACGGCAACAACAAGGCGTTGTACGTCCAGGCGCTGCAAAACTCGCTGCCGATGTATTCGCCTGATGGCAAGATGCCAGTCGGTGGACCAGAGACTGTGTTGTCGGTACTGGCGGGTTTCAATCCCAACGTCAAGGGCAAGCACATCGATTTGTCCAAGACTTACACCAATGAGTTTGTGAACCAGGTCAAGTAAGCGCCAGTCACTTTACCGTAGCGTATTTTCCGTCTAGTACCGATGCCGCCGGTGTCCTTTTGGATGCCGGTGTGGGCGGTGCTCGTGCGCGAAACTTCTAACACCTCGTGTTGACGATGAAAGAAACATCATGAACCAAATTGCCCCTGCAGACCCTGTCATGAAAGCCGCCGATCTTGCGACACCGGCAATCGAGTTACGCAATGTGTCGTGCCGCTTCATCACGGCAGACGGCAAAGCCACGGTTGCCTTGCGCGATTTTTCGATGAGTGTGGCGCGCGGCGAATTCTGCGCCGTGGTTGGTCCTACCGGTTGCGGCAAGTCGACCACCTTGAGTCTGATCACCGGCCTGCTCAAGCCGACCATCGGTGAAGTGCGGGTGATGGGTGAGCCGGTCAATGGCATTGATCCGCGCATCGGTTTTGTATTTCAGACCGATGCGGTGTTCCCGTGGCGCAATGTGCGCGACAACGTCGCCGCCGGTCCGCTGTTTCGCGGCAAGCCCAAGGAGGCCGCCTACGAGCTGGCCAATGAATGGATTCGCCGGGTCGGTCTCGACAAGTTTGGCGATCATTATCCGCATCAATTGTCGGGCGGCATGCGCAAACGGGTAGCGTTGGCGCAGACCTTCATCAATAGTCCGGAAATCCTGCTCATGGATGAGCCGTTCAGCGCGCTCGACATGCAGACCCGCACCTTGATGCAGGATGAGTTGTTGCAATTGTGGTCGGCCCATTCCGGTTCAGTGGTGTTCGTCACCCATGATCTGGAAGAGGCGATTGCGCTGGCCGACAAGGTCTATGTGTTGACTGCCCGCCCGGCGACCTTGAAGAGTGTGTACGAAATTGATTTGCCGCGTCCGCGTGTGATGGAAGAGGTGCGCTACGAGCAGCGCTTCATCGATATCTCGCGCAAGATCTGGGCCGATCTGCGCGAAGAAGTGCAGATCAAGTAACGAGCGCACCTATTCACATCACACCAACGACAATAGAGGTGAGTAACATGACACAAGTAACAGCAACAGGGGCAATGAGCCCGGCCGCCATCGCTGAAGTCGAGCGCGAGGCACAACGCAAGATTCGTCAGCGCTATTGGCTGGTGATTTCCTTGCGCTTGATCATTCTGGTCGTCGTTCTGGGTGGCTGGGAACTGGCCGCTACCTTGCAATGGATCGATCCATTCTTTTTCTCGCAGCCTTCGCTGATCGTGATTCAGATATATGACTGGATCATGGAGGGCACGTCGCAAGGTCCGCTCTGGGCTCAGGTGCTGGTCACGCTCGAAGAAACCGTGCTGGGCTTCCTGATCGGGTCAATAGCGGGTGTGATTGCCGGTATTCTGCTGGGGCGCAACAAGCTGATGTCGGACGTGTTCAGTCTCTACATCCAGATCGCCAATTCGATTCCGCGGGTGGTGCTGGGTTCGATCTTTGTGATCGCATTTGGCCTGGGCATGGCGTCAAAGGTGGCACTGGCGGTGGTGATGGTGTTCTTCGTGGTGTTCGGCAATGCCTTCCAGGGCGTGCGTGAAGCGGACCGCTACATGATCGCCAACGCCCAGATTCTTGGTGCTTCGCGTCGTCAGGTAACCATGGCGGTGGTGATTCCGTCGGCGCTGAGCTGGATTCTGGCCAGCTTGCATGTGAGCTTCGGTTTTGCGCTGGTCGGTGCCGTGGTCGGTGAATTCCTTGGTTCCAAACAAGGTATCGGTTTGCTGATCTCGACGGCACAGGGGGCTTTCAATGCCAGCGGCGTGTTTGCTGCCATGATTGTGCTGGCGGTGGTGGCGCTTGGTGCCGACTATCTGCTGACGTCGCTGGAGAAGCGCTTGTTGAAATGGCGTCCGGCGGCATTCTGAGTCCGTCGGCAGTAATTCCAACGGGGCGCTAAAATTGCAGTCTATGCGCCTCTCAAATCTCCCCTCTCAAAAAGCCCTGTTGTGGATTGTCGCAACGGGCTTTTTCATGCAAACGCTGGATACCACCATCGTCAATACCGCCTTGCCATCCATGGCCGCCAGTCTGGGCGAGCCAGTGTTGGCGATGCACCCGGTGGTGGTGGCCTACACCTTGACGATGGCATCAATCACGCCGGCGTCGGGCTGGCTGGCGGACCGTTTCGGTACCCGTCGTGTGTATTTCGCCGCCATTCTCATTTTTGTACTCGGTTCGCTGTTTTGCGCCAGCGCGCATACCTTGACGCAATTGCTGGCCGCACGCGTGGTGCAGGGTGTCGGTGGATCGATGCTACTGCCGATCGGGCGGCTGGCTGTGTTGCGCAGTGTGCCGGGAGCGCAATACATTGCGGCGCTGGCATTCATCTCGATTGCCGGACAACTGGGGCCAGTGGTGGGGCCGGTCATGGGGGGCTGGCTGTCGCAAACCATCGGCTGGCACTGGATTTTCCTGATCAATGTGCCGGTGGGTGCACTCGGTCTGTTTGCCGTGCTGCGCTTCTTGCCGCAGGAAGAGATATTGACGCCGCCACGCTTCGACATGTTGGGATGCGCGTTACTGTCGACCTGCATGGTGGCATTTTCGCTGGCACTGGATGTGCCGTTCGACAGTAATCAGGGTGCCTGGAGTGCGGCATTGTTTGCCTTGTCGGTGTTGACTGTGTGGGGTTATTGGCGGCATGCGCGCGGCAATGATCGGGCCTTGTTTCGGCTGGGATTGTTCAATGAACCGAACTTCAGTGTCGGTCTGGCGGGTAATCTGATTTGCCGCATCGGTTCTTCGGCGATACCGTTCTTGTTGCCGTTGTTGTTGCAGGTCAAGCTCGGTTTTTCACCATTGCATGCCGGCTTGGTGCTGTTGCCGGCGGCGATTGCCGGCACCATTGCCAAACCGTGGATTGCACCGCTGGTGCAGCGTTTTGGTTACGATAAATTCCTGATGGTCAATACCGTGATGGTGGGCGGCGCGATTGTGTCGTTTTCTCTGATTACGCCAGCCTGGCCGCTGGCCCTGGGGATTGCTCAACTGGCGGTATTCGGTGCCAGCAATTCGATGCAGTTTGCCGCGATGAACAGCGTCACGCTCAAAGGTTTGCAAAGTGCCGATGCCGGCAGCGGCAACAGCCTGTTTTCAATGGTGCAGATGTTGGCGCTGGGCTTGGGTGTAACCATCGCGGGCACCATGGTCGGTGCGCTTAATAAATTGAGCTGGGCGCAGAACTGGAGTTTTTCGCTGACGTTTATCTGCGTCGGTATGGTCACGCTGTTGTCGGCGCTGGTATTCCGGCGCATGGATGCGCGCTATTTCGGCTAGGTATCGCTCCATTGGCGCATCAGATTGTGGTAGCAACCAACCAGTGTGCGGCGGGCGACTTCGTCGGCATTGGTCTGGTTCAAGGTCTGAATGGCATTGTCCATTTCAAACAGCATGCTGCGCTGGGCATCGTCGCGCACCAGGCTTTGTATCCAGAAAAAACAAGCAGTGCGGACACCGCGCGTCACCGGCGTGACTTGATGCAAACTGGTCGCCGGGTAGACCACCACGTCGCCTGCGTCAAGCTTGGCGGCGTGCATGCCGTAGGTGTCATGAATCTGCAATTCGCCACCGTCATAGTCGGACGGCGCTGACAGAAATAAGGTGGCCGAGATATCGGTGCGCAGTTTGCGGCCGTTGTGCGGATGGATGCGCACACTGCCATCGACATGGGCGCCGAAGGTCATGCCGGCACTGTAACGGTTGAACATCGGCGGATAGACCATGTTCGGCAAGGTCGCGCTGATGAAGCGCGGATGGCGTTCCAGTGCACTCAGGATGATCTGCTGGCACTGTTGAGCAACCTCGGAACGTTCGTCGATCTGCTGGTTGAGTTTGACGGCGGCACCTTGATAGCCTGCCGTGATACGGCCATCCACCCATGCTGGTCCGGCTTGTTCCAAAAGATGACGCACGGTCTGCAATTGTTGTGCGTCGAGCAGCTTGGGGATCGTTATCAGCATGGGGGATTGGTCTACAAAAACGTATTACATATGATAGTTGACGGACAGCATGGCGGTACGGCCGCTGCCTGGCACCGAGCGACCACCATCCGACTGGATCAGCGTATCGTAATACATTTTATTTGTCAGGTTGAACAGGTTCAAGCGCACATCGTAAGCCTTTTGTGTATAGGCCACGGTGGCATCCCAACGCACATAGCCGCCAACCTGCACGGTGTCAGTTGCAGTGGCGTAGCGTTGCGACATATACGTTGCACCGCCGCCGACCTGCCAATGCGGCATCACATCATAGGTCGTCCAACTGGTCAGCGTGTGCTTGGGTGTGTTCACTGGGATCTTGCCCAAGGTGCCATCGGCAGCCGAGGCCTGGATCACTTGCGCATCCAGATAGGCATAACCGAGCGCTACTTGCCACTGCTTGTTGATGTGGCCAGTGGCGCCAGCACGCACGCCCTTGGAGCGTACTGTGCCATCCAAGACATAGACGCCGGTACTGACCTGGCTGCGGGCATTTTCCTTGGTGATCTGGAACAGCGCGGCATTGAGCGACAGACTTTGGCCGACATCCCATTTGCCGCCGACTTCATAGGCCTTGTTCTTTTCCGGATCGAGGCTGGTCTGGCCAACGGTGCCGGTCAACTGTTCCAGTGACGGATCAAACGAGGTGCTATACGACAGGTAATAGGCCTGGGCCGTGGTTGGTTGCCAGATACCACCGGCGCGCACGCTGAGGAAGTTGATCGCCTGATTGGCACTGGCGAGGGCGGTATTTTTGGCGACCGCTGGCGTATTGCTGGAGTTGAGCGAATTGGTGATGCTGGCGACATAGCGGTCGAAGCGCAGGCCGCCGACCAGCTTGAATTGCTGGCTCAGTTCCATCGTGTCGTTGAAGTAGGTGGCAATCGTGTTGGCGCTGCCGCCCTGATGGTTGCCGGCCTGATCGGCGATGCTGGAACCGGCGCTGCTGAAGACCGGGTTGGTCAGCGAGACGCAGTCGTTATAGCCGCTGGTCGGCGTGGTGGCATCGGTGAGTGCCACGCCATTACAACTGCCGTTGCGATAATAGGCCTGGTTGTCGTAACCATCATGGCCGACTTCGAACCCTAGCAGCAGGTCATGCTTGAAACCGAGCGCCTGGATTTTGGCTGACACTTCGCTTTGATTGAAGATCGAATAATCGTGGATATCGCGGTCATGGCTTTGGGTTTCTACATACAGGCTCGACAGCGGCAAACTGCTGGTGGTAACTGCCGTGAAGACGCCGCCACTGACGGTGCCGACGGCGTGCGGCGAGGTTTCCATGGCATTGGTATGCACATAGTTGAACTGGGTTTGATTGCGCACGATGACATCGGGCGTGATCTTGTGCTTGATGGTGGCACTCAGCGCGATGACGTCCTGGTCGGTGCGGTCGGTATTGAGGCCGTAGGCGGTATCACGGTCAACATTGACGGGATGGCCGTTGAGTGACGGCACACCATAATCTGGTTGGTCGTGATTGTGTTGCAGCAAGGCCGACAAGGTGATTTCGGTCGGTGTGCCGATACCATGGACGTAAGACCCGGCCATGCCAAAATCCTGGATGTTGGTCTGGTTGCGGGTCGACGCTGCGCCATCCTGCAGCATCGCTTCGACGCGCATAGCCGAGGTTTCCGACAAAGGGTGATTGTAGTCAGCGGTGGTACGCACCAGGCCGTTGCTGGTCACCGAAGCGGAAACGTCGGTGCTCTCCTTGAGATTGGCTTTCTTGGTCACCTGATTGATCGCACCGCCGGTCGAACCGCGCCCGAACAGCATGGAGGAGGGGCCCATCAGCACTTCCACTTCATCGAGCGCGAAGGTGTCACGATAGTATTGGCCGCGGTCACGAAAACCATCGAGATAGATATCGGTACGTGCCGAAAAACCATTGAGGTTGATGTTGTTGCCAATCTGGCCGCCTTCGGCGCCACCGAGAGTAATGCCGGCGACATTGCGCAAGGCATCGGTAAGCGAGGTGGCACCTTGCGATTGCATCAAGGCCTTGTTGACCACTATTACCGATTGCGCGACATCGTGCAGGTCGGTCGGCAATTTGCTCAGCGCTGTGGTGGTGGTACTGAAGTCATCGCGCTGATCTTGCACCACGACTTCCTTGAGCGAAGTGGCGGTGTCAGGTGTGGATGGTGTTTGTTGGGCATGCAAGGAGAGCGGTACGGCGTACAGCGCAAACAGGGCGGCTGCGATTGGAGTAAGGCGGTTCATGGCGTCGTTGAGTCAGGTTAATTTGCAGAAAGACAAATAGTTGGCCTGGCTGGCTACACGCTGAAGCGTCTGGCTTGCTGGGAGTCTTGGGATACATCGCCGTCTTGCTAATGATTATCGTTATCAGTATCTTGTAAGGAAGTGTAAGGTGCTGTTCTGTCTGACCGCTGACGTGTTGCTGACGCAATGCTGACTGTGGCGAAAATATGACGATGTGGTCATGCAATCTCGGTTTTTGCTGGTCTTGTGAAGGCTACAATACGCGCTATGCACGGGAAATTGGCTGGATTTCGAAGGTTTTTCATCGAGTCCAGACGCTCTATTGTGTTTTTTTGATAACGATTCTTTTCATAATCTGGTTCCGACATATGAACGTTCTGCTGGTAGAAGATGATCTGGTATTGGCCGACGGTTTGTCGCGCATGCTCAAGTCGCATGGTTTGAGCGTCAATACGGTCAATAACGGTACCGATGCCGATGCCCTGCTGCAGCGCTATACGGCGACTGTGCTGGTACTCGATATCGGCTTGCCCGGCATGGATGGGTTTGAAGTGGTGCGACGCTTGCGCGCGCGCGGCAGCAATATGCCGGTGCTGCTGTTGACGGCGCGCGATACGATTCCCGATCGCGTGCACGGCCTGGAATTGGGCGCCGACGATTATCTGGTCAAGCCCTTCGCTACACCGGAACTGGTGGCGCGCATCAAGGCCTTGATCCGGCGCAGCAGCCCGCAGCCGACGCAATTGACCATTGGCGGTCTCTCGCTCGATACCTCTTCCAAACGCGCCACCATCGAAGGCAAGAAGGTCGATTTTTCAGTGCGTGAGTGGACCGTGCTGGAATACTTGATGCAGCAGGCGTCGCGCGTGGTCTCCAAGCAGCAGATCATCGATGCAGTCTTGCCCTGGGGCGAAGATGTCACGCTCAACGCGGTGGAAGTGTATGTCTCGCGCATTCGCACCAAGACCGCTGGTTCCGGTGTGGCGATACGCACCATCCGCGGCTTCGGCTATATGCTGGAAAAAAGCGACGCCTGATTGCCGCTGACAGGGCTATGTTGCGCTGTCCTTTCTGATTTCTGAACGCTCCCATGCGCCCCTTGCGTCCCAGCATCAAATTCAATCTGCTCAAATGGTTGATCGCGCCTCTGCTGATCATCAACCTGGTCGGTGCTGGCATGACATACTGGCTGGCCTGGTTGCCGGCCGAGCATGCCTTTGACCAGAGCCTGGCCGATGCCGCCTGGGCGCTGACTTCGCAGATCAAGCAGGTACGCGGCAAGACCTCGCTGGAATTGACCAAGCAGGCCGAACAGATGTTGCGGGCCGACCATTTCGACAAGATGTATTTCGTGGTGCGCGATGCTCAGGGAGAAACGCTGGCCGGCGACCGCAATTTCCCGGCGCTGACGGATGCCGTCGAACTGCACGAACCTTACACTTTTGATGCCGAGATGAATGGCGAGCAGGTGCGTGTTGTCGCGCTCTATGTCAGCATCGACCGCAATCCGATTTACATCGGCATCGCCGAAACCTTCCGCAAGCGCAATCAGACCCACTATGTGATTCTGATGTCTTTGTTCCTGCTGGATGGCGCCTTGACCTTTTTTTCGATTGCCGTCGTGTGGATTGCGGTCAACAAGGGCTTGCATCCCTTGCGTGAATTGCAACAGCATCTGGGCCAGCGTAATCACGACAATCTGACGCCGATCGAGTTTGCCGAACATACCGAAGAATTGGCGCCGGTGGTCACCTCGATCAATGGTTTGCTCGACAACATCCGCAAGGGCGCCTCGGCGCAACAGAATTTTCTGGCCAATGTGGCGCATCAGATCCGCACCCCGCTGACCGGCTTGCGACTGCAACTGGAGTGGTTGCACCAGCGCCATGCCGACGAGCCTGAGACCGCGCATTCGACTGAACTGATGATGTCTTCGGTCGAGCGCATGGTGCGCCAGAGTAATCAGTTGCTGGCGTTGGCACGCGCCGAGCCGAGCCGCTTCAAACCGGCTTATCTGGAAGAGTTGTCACTGGATAAACTGGTGGAAGAATCAGTGCAGCATTTCATTGAGCAGGCCGACAAGAAGCAGATCGACCTCGGGTTTGATCTGCAATCGGCGCGTATGCGTGGCGACCACTTCATGTTGCGTGATCTGATCGATAATCTGGTCGACAACGCGGTGCGCTATTCACCGCCGCAAAGCACGGTCACGGTCAGTTGCCGCGAACATGCCGAGCTGACCTTGCTGACGGTGGAAGATTCCGGCCCCGGTATCGCGCCGGAACATCGTGAATTGATTTTCGACCGTTTCTATCGCGCCAATGACAAGATCGCCGGCAGTGGTCTGGGCCTGGCCATCGTGCGTGACATCGCCAAGGACCACGGCGGCGAAATTTCTGTGACTTCCGGCGCAGACGACCGCGGCACGCTGTTTGTGGTGCGTTTTCCGCGCCATGGACTGGCACCGACCACCGAGCATATTGTGGTGGATCTCAGTAAAGTTTGAGGTCAATGTTATTATTTTTTCGAACCTGTGTGCTAGGCCCCGGTCCAACTTTCTTCCTATGTGCAAGGAGGTTGATATGTCAGAAAATGTCCTACAGAGTGGTACCCATATTGCACGCTTCGCTGCTGTCAGGAAAGACGATGATGTCTATGAAGCGCAGGTATTTGTTCGTCTGACGCGTGAACCTGAACTGGCCGAAACCTATATCCCTGCCGGTTTGTTCGGTTCACAACAGGAAGCGCTGGACAATGCCCGGCAACGTGCCGAACGCGCCCTGAAGGAGCATGAGTTTTGATGTGTTCACGGCCCTCGTGCAAGCAATGGCTGTTGCTGCTGGGTTTGAGTCTGGTGCTGCTGGCTGCCAGCCGCAGCAGTCATGCACAAGCGGCGACCCGCTTTGAAATCAGGGCTGCCAGTCTGACCGCAAGTGCCGATTGGCAAGCTGCCAAGTTGCGTGGTGAGGACGATCCACTGTATGTCGCACCGGAAGTGTTGCTCGACAATGCCAGCGTGGCGCAGGCCGATGCCAAGAAAGAGTTGGGCGGCCAGGTGTTTGTGATCATCCAGTTGACGCCGGCCGGTGCTGCACAATTGGAACTGGCATCACGCGTGTTGCTGCGTCAACGCATGGCGGTAATGATCAATGGCGAAGTGTTGATGGCGCCAGTGGTGTCGGCACCGTTGACCAGCAACCGTTTTGCCATCAGTGGTTTCGTGTCATTGGAAGAAGCGCAGTCCGTGGCGCAGGGCATCCTCGGCAAATCCTAGTCCGCAGTGACGGCGTAGCTGCCACCGTGTGCACCCGCATGGTAAGGTGAGGGCCATTCAACTTTTCCTTTGCCGCCATGTCCGTTGCCCGTTATATCGTTCAGGTTCATCCACGTCTGGTGGGCGCCATTGTGCTCGGTGCACTGACCTATTTTCTCTATCCGTCGGGCGCCACGATCACGCGTTTGCTGGTGGCCTGGAATGTCGGCGTCTGGTGTTATCTGCTGACGATGTGGCTGAAGATGGCGCGCGCCAGTGTGGGCGACGTCAAGCGTTTGGCTGAAGCCGAAGACGAAAGTGCGCAACTGGTGCTGGCAACGGTGTGCGTGGCAGCCATCGCCAGCCTGGCGGCAATCATCATCGAACTGGCCGGCGCGGCCCATCAGAGTGAAGCCGACAAGTTGCTGCGCTACGCGTTCACTGGTGGTACGGTACTCGGTTCCTGGCTCTTGATTGGCACCATCTTCACGATTCACTACGCGCGTCTGTTCTACAACGCCGACAACGATGTCAACAACTTGCCGCTGCGTTTTGCCGATGGCGAGCAAAATCCGGATTACTGGGACTTCCTGTATTTCTCGTTCACCATCAGCGTGGCGGTACAAACCTCAGATGTCGCCGTGGCCACGCGAGCTTTGCGCAAGACTGTGCTGGCGCATTCGGTCATTGGCTTCTTGTTCAATGCGGCGATTTTGGGTTTGTCGATCAACATTGCGGCTGGTCTGGCGGCTTGATCGTTGAATCGGTAATGGCCATCGCTCTCGTGAATGTCCACGCTTAGCTTGTCCGGGTTGATCTCGACAGCGGCTAGCCGCAGATATCGCTGGCATCCTTGATGGTCACGCCAGTGGCGACGATAGTCTAGAAAAGCGGCAGAAACAAAAAACGCCGACCATCAGGTCGGCGTTTAAAAAAACGATGTCTGCTTGTCGCTGCCTGTCACTGCATTTTGCAGTGGCAAGCGGCGGCAGATCGCGACTTTATTGCCAGCCGAAGCGGCGGGTGTACCAACCCTTCATGACTTGAATCAGTGCACCGTAAGCCAGCAGGATCACCAACAGCCATGGGAAGTAGCTCAACGGCAGCGCTTGCAACTTGAAGTAGCTGGCCAGCGGCGACATTGGGATAATGATGCCGATGCACATGATGATCAAGGTCATGCCCATCAACGGCCACGAAGCACGGCTTTGCAGGAATGGAATACGCCTGGTGCGGATCATGTGCACGATCAGGGTCTGCGACAACAGGCCTTCAATGAACCAGCCCGATTGGAACAGCGTTTGGTGTTCCGGCGAATTGGCACCGAACACATACCACATCAGGGCAAAGGTGCTGATATCGAAGATCGAGCTGATCGGACCGAAGAACACCATGAAGCGGCCGATTTCACCTGGGTTCCAGCGTTGCGGCTTTTCCAGGAATTCCTTGTCGACGTTGTCGAACGGGATCGAAATCTGCGACACATCGTACAGCAGGTTCTGCACCAGCAGATGCAACGGCAGCATCGGCAGGAATGGCAGGAAGGCACTTGCCACCAGCACCGAGAAGACATTGCCGAAGTTGGAGCTGGCCGTCATCTTGATGTACTTGAGCATGTTGGCGAAGGTCTTGCGGCCTTCGAGCACGCCTTCTTCCAGTACCATCAGACTCTTTTCCAGCAAGATCAGATCGGCCGCTTCCTTGGCGATGTCGACGGCGGTATCGACCGAGATACCGATGTCGGCTGCGCGCAGGGCTGGTGCATCATTGATGCCGTCACCCATGAAACCGACCACGTGCCCCTTGTCATGCAATACCCGCACAATGCGTTCCTTGTGGGTCGGGCTGAGCTTGGCAAACACGGTGGTCTTGCCAACGGCTTCGCTGAGTTCGGCATCGCTCATTTTTTCGACTTGCGAGCCGAGCAACATGCCTTCTACTTCGAGGCCAACTTCACGGCAGATCTTGGCCGTGACCAGTTCATTGTCGCCGGTCAGAATCTTGACTGTCACGCCATGCGCGCGCAAGGCAGCCAATGCCGGTTTGGTCGATTCCTTTGGTGGATCGAGGAAGGCGATGTAACCGATCAATACCAGATCCGATTCGTCGGC
>Ga0066798_10000750_pt1 | contig 15355 bp, 13 predicted proteins | sample PersoiDNA2013203_FD_70961 | JGI IMG/M metagenome (GOLD analysis project Ga0066798, IMG submission 70961) | Permafrost soil microbial communities from the Arctic, to analyse light accelerated degradation of dissolved organic matter (DOM) -... | ecosystem: Environmental > Terrestrial > Soil >...
GGTTGCCTTCAAGTCGTAGGTGCTGAACATCAGCACCAGCGGAATGCAGATCAGCAGGGCCATCTTGAGGGCTGCCAGCACCATTGGGAGCGCTTGACGCACTACGTCCATGGCAGGGAAATACGCCAGGGTTCCAACGGTCAATCCGACGGTTCCTGTCGCCCGACTCATGTCATTGAACAGCGAGCCACCGACCTGTCCGCCATAGTCGGTGTACACCTTGCCCTGAGTCATGCTCTGACTGCTGGGCGACACCACCTGACGAATGATTGCATCGTTCACCTCTTCCTGAGGCATGAAGCTGGCCCAGTGAATAAAGCGCTCCAACAGGCTGCTATCGACCTGGGCGAGTAATCGACCACGAAGTCCCTTATCGCTATCTGCCCACCACTGGTTGCAAGTCGGATAGCCGCCACCGGTTCTCACCTGGGCCAGTCCCATATCCCTCGTAGAGTCGTAGGGCCATTCTGAACGTGGGGTTCTTGAATGGTAGGTGTCGTAGTAACCAGGCTGACCAGTGAAGTATCTAGAGCCAATCCAGTTGATATCGTTGGTCAGCTCATCGTTGAGATTTGGACGGTTCATGAACAGCTTCGCTCGTGAGTAGCCGTAGCAATCGTTTGTGAAGTCGGCGACCTCCTGGGTGAGTACTGGATCATGCAGGCGCGTGTTGTTTACCTGCATACGCATCTGCCTCAGATCACTCCCGCAGGGAATGGCAGCAACCGCGGCGCCGGTAATTGCCTTGGACATAGAGTGCACGAAGAACCACCAGACGGGGACTTGTGCGCTTTGGTTGTTCAGGGAGGTGAAGGATCTGCCCCAGCCAGTGTCCTCTGGCGCGGGTACCTGGTACTGACATTGTTGTGAGCGGCTATCGTCGAACTGAATTGTGCTCAGGTCGAGATGGATGAAGGGCAGACCAGCGAACATGATCACGGCCGTCGCCATCCAAAGCCGGCTCTCGATCCGGGTGCTGGACAACAACCCTTTGTTGCCTTCGTCCGCGCCCTCTCCTCGGGCCTTCAGCCACTCCTGGAGCAGGATGGCGAAGATGGGCAGGGCGAATATGCCTGAGTCCATCAGAACGTCCCAAATGCCGTTGCTGATAAGCCAGCCTACGAGGGTCAGGTAATACTCCAGATAGTCATTGGTGTAGAGCGTCATGTCAGGCCCCCGTCCGCAGTTGAGCTCTGGTTAGCTCGAGCAACAGTAACGATAAAGTCACGGCCGTCTCTGCCTTGCGCACGCAGGATTTGGAGGAGGGCTCACGATGTATCTGACGATCTCGATAGCGAAGCCAGATGGATAGAGCGACGCTGTACAGCGCTACTCGCCAGCTAAAAAAATACCAATAGGAATGGACTCTCCACTCTTGCCAGGCGGGCAGTCCCCTCATGATCTGAATGCCCAGAAGGTTGAACGCCAGGGCAATGACGACCACTAGACTTACTACTGCGATGGGAGCCCAGAGGCCCAGACTGAAAAACCTGCGTAACGGATTTTTTGTCATGGTCGGCGTCCCCGGCTGTTGCTGGACACATCTCGTTCTGCTTCTTCAAGGCGGTTGGTATCAGGGTCACCCTCATAAATGGCTCGTGAGTTGTCTTTACGCTCCTTATGGCGGGCGATGATGGCAGCGGGGGAGTTGCTGGTCAGGGATCTACGCAGTTCCATCTCGGTGCGTAGGTTGGTGATTTCCTGTTGCAGTGACTGGCGCTCATTGCTCACCGCGTTAGTGGCCAAATCGTTGGCCGCCACATTGGGTTCTTTGTTGCCGGAGAGGAGGGTGCGTTGCAGCAGAAGCGCCTTCTCCAGAACACTAGTGACAGCAATTTCTGACGCCAGACGCTGGGCCAAAATCTCCTGATCCGGTTCATCACGTAAGGCTGTGATAACGCCTCGGGTGATGGGCATTGAGTTGCTGCCGGCTGCGGACAGGTTCTCTGAGTTGGGAAGCTTGGAGCCAGAGATCAGCTCTTGCAGTAGCTCAAGTTTTTCTTCGTATTCTTCCTGGATGAGCGGGGTTAATCCAACGCCTGCGGTTGCGCTGCTTTTGGTGCAGCTTTCGCACGTCTGTTGCTGCACCTCGCCCAGGACACGATTGGCAAATGCGCCAGCCTCTTCAGGCGATCGCCAGGTACCGCAGAGCATGCCGCTGTTGCAGTCACTTGGAGCGATCGTAGAGGAGTCGCTGGCGGTACGGCCGTTGAGCAGGTTGTATCCGGCTTTGGTGACCTCGCTAACCACCTTGATGGGAGGCTGTCCTCGGCCACCAGCCTTGTTGCCGCCTATCCATGGAATGCCGGTATTGCCGTTGTCAGACTCTGCCTGAGCCGTTACGGCCACTGCGTCCTTGTTTTGGACAATGGCTTCCTTGAGCGCTTGGCCTTCTGCGAGTGAACCCCATCCGGTTTGATTGCCAGCAATAGTGACCATGCGCTCGGCCATCGCGCGGCAGCTTGTCTTCGATCTGTCGAAATCCAGACGCGCCTGGAGAATGCCGTTGGTGAGCAGGTTGTAGAGGCCGGGGTCCGCACGCTGAATGATCAGCGCGGGCAGCGAGGCGACAGCCCCTGTCGCGTTTTGAATCACGCTCCCCATGATGCTCTGAAAGCCACCAGTCAAACCATTGAGTTGGTTATGCAGCGTGGTCGACAGGTCCATGTTTCCGCACATCAGGTTGCTGTTCCAACCTACGCCGACGCCGACGCTTTGCATGTTGCCCGCGCGGCCCATGGATACCGCGTTGCCGCCGCCGATGCTATACAGCACGTCATCGCCAATGACGCTGCCAGAACCACCAAAACTGGATGCGAAAGCGAGAGAGGAGACACTCCAGAGAGCAGCGCTTAAGACTAGCCAGCAGCAGGCTGAGGGTAGTTGGGGGGCTGACGTCCGAGTCATGTTCAGGCTCCGTGTTGAATTGAGAATTAATGAGGGCCGGTGCTGCCGAGGAAGGTTTGTCCTTCCCGTTTGCAGCAGGTGTAAGGGCGCCATAGGGACCAAGCGTATCCCCCATCGATGGCTTGAAGGTGAGGCCCCGATGCTGGGAACACGCTGCAGGAGTTGCTGGGGCGAGGCGTGAGCTGTTGCCACTTGCCTGTGGCGGGTTCTGATTCGCGCAGTTCACCCGCGGGCCAATAGCCTGCGCTGGGTGATGCGAGGAGCGGTTGGTACACATGGACCTGGCCAGGGCGCGTCACAATATCGCCTGCACGCTGAGCCATGACGGCGGAGGCCTTGTAGTCGTCCACTTGGTGTAGAAAACCGCTGCGGGGATAAATGTTTCCCCACTGGTTTAAAGACAACCTGCTGCCTACCTCGCGAATGCCAGGAATAAGTGATTGAGGGTAGATACCTTCTGGAATGCCGTAGCGCCAGCCGACGTAATCCAGTGTGCTTAGCATGTTCGGCACGTAAGGCGTGCCGGCGCCGGCACAGGTGTATCCGGAGCCGCTGGCGAAAGCGTTGAATGCGGCGATGCCTGGATGGCCAATCACGTCGACATTTTTGAAGATGGAGAGGTTGTTCTCGTGTTGATCGTTGGTCGTACCGCTGCCACCACCTTTGGCGTGGGAGATCGGTGCACTGAGTTCCCTGACTTCATTCCAAGGGTTTTGCCCTGTTGAGGAATAGCTTGAGACAACGGCGTCCGGAACGTAGTGGCGAACCTTGGCAGAGGTTTTGACCTTGCACCCAAAGTTGGTGCAACGGAGCCAGAAGCAAGCGCCCACGACTTGGTATTCAAGACAATCGGGCGATATCACCGTAGGGATGATGGTTGCCGTGGTTAGAGCCTGGTTCAGGGGGCTGTAAGTAAGTGTGAGTAGTAACGGTGCGATGAGACAGGAGTATTTGCGATCCTTGCTCATGGATACGCTTCCCGGTACAGCTGGATCTTTGACAGCGCTCGCTCGATGTTTGAGTCGCCGTAGACCACGTATTTCCTGTCCACCACGACCGCCGGAATGTTGGTGACTCCCAGGCTCCAGGCATCGACGATGTCCTGGTGAGCCTTCTCAATCTTCGCGCTCATCTGAGCGGTCACTTGATCTACGAACATGGCTTGGGCTGCAGCGGGTGAGGAGGGCAACCCACTGGAGAGCTCATCCTCCAACGCTGAAAGCTGGTCAATGAGAATCAAGTGAATCTCATTCGTCGGCTCAATGGGGTGAGTGCTGTCGGTGATGACCCAGGGCATGCCGGAGGAGGTTTGGCCGACGGCCAGCGCTACAAGGCTTACCAGAATGACATTGGGCTTCATGGCTCAGATCCGGGGGAGTGAGTCCTGAATCTTCTGCGTAAGCTTACCCCGGCACATCATGAAAACTGATTTGTAGTGTTCGCATTAACGGAATGAGCGGCCAGCCGCATCTTTGCCTTCAATCACGGCCGCTTTGCACGAATGTGTCTTATGCAAAGCTTGCACTTGAGAAAGCAGATTGCTAAATTCTGACGGGCGAATGGTAGGCGCACCTCACCCGTCAGTGAAAGCTGGAAACGGCACTACCAGTTAATGTTTATTGCTAAAGGCCATGTCTTTTTCTAGGCCCTAAAGCTGCGTAGGCGGGTGACGTTGCGGAATGGGTGGAGAAAAACCATGAGCACTATCCCCGATGCAAGTCCGTCCACGATTGACGGAATCAAGCGTAAGGCCAAATCTCTACGCCGCGAAAACAATCTTTCACACCTCGCAGCTTTGGATGTTGTTGCCCGGCAGTCTGGGTACGACAACTTTCATCATGCTAGAAGAGCGCTTCAGCGCACCCAAGGTGTTCCCTCACTGCACAGTATTTTCCTATCTGCGTACTGGAGTGATGCGTCTGCAAAGCCGCGCTCCGCAGGTCTTGAGATCCTAGAGATAAAGTTGCCGATGCCGCTAACGTCTTTTTTGAGCAAGCATCAATGTGGCCATGCTCAAAATCTTCAGGGATTCTTTGCCGAGTATTCGGACCACTTGGAGATGCGCGGCAACGTTGATACCCAGGAGCGGGCTAGGGAACGTTTAACGCGGGCGGCTCTAACGTTGCAGTTCATTGAGGCAACGGGGTTGCGACCGGTCACGACCCAACGTCAGCGGGCGGTAATGAAGGACGCAGAGAAACTGCCTTCTTCTGATCATGTCTCAAGGTGGGTCTCTGCAGAAACTGGGGACTGGCTGATACTGGATGAGCCATATGACCATGTAACGACGCAGCCAGAATTGGGTAGGCGAGAGGAGTGGGTTTCTGCCAATGAACTACATTGGGCTAAGCCAAAGTGGAGCGGTCTGTATTACCCAGGGAACGCGGTTCCGCACATTCTTACCCGCGATCTTGACCTGCTCAATCAAACCGTAAAGACGATTGAGCGTATGTCTGATGCTGCACTTAAGCAGAATAATGAGTGGGTCATACAGACAGATGTCTACCAAGCCCAGTTCATAAGTCCGGCACGGAAACTAGAGGGTAAAAAGCGCAAACCTCGCTTAGGAACCACCTATGGTTCAAGCAAAAACTCCATTGAATTTCAGTGGAGTGCGGGGCATCCGCCCCGCCGACGTCCTGCTAAAGCAATGAGTATGAAAAATCACAAAGAGCTCGGCAAGATTTTGAAGCGCCTAAGTGTTTCTCGAATTCCTCTGAATGCTCACTCAAAGATATTGGGGCTTAAGTCGGATCTTGAGGATTGGATGTTTGCAGAGTACAGGGGCGAAGGCAGGAAGGATGTCGATGTGGATGTCTACTATGGAGGCAAAAACATCAAAGGCTATTCGGATACTGCGAAGATGCTTGAGGCTGTCGACCTTGTGCGCTCTGCTTTGTTGAGTGCTTACCCAGACAGTAAACCTTTGAGGGATCAGCTCAAGAGCTTGGATGCTGCGCGCTCATATATCGCGAATGCGAGTAGCTGATTCAACCGCGATTTACCGGCACGGAAACGTGCCGGTAGCGGCCACGAGCCCCCCCTCTAAAAGCCTCTGCCTTTCGTTCAGGCAGTGGCGAAGCGTTCTCAGTATCCGCCCGGTGATAAGGGCGGACGGTAGGAGCATGGGGGAGTGAGGTCCTTCTACATGTCTAGCTATTTTTGCCACGTGGCGCTATATTTTAGCCATATGGCAGAGGAGCGCGATCATGATTGCTGCAGGTAAAGAGTCCTATTCAATAGCGCACGACCCAATACGGCCGTTGCAGCTGTTGTTTGGAGAGGGGAAAAAGCTCAAAGCCACCAGCGCGTTTGAGCTTCACGCGATGATGGAGAAAGGTTTTCCGTCTGACCTGGTCATCTCGTTTGTTCAATCGTACAGCCAGTTCCGTGACCATCACGTGTTCTCCAAGATCATTGGCCTGTCTGAACGTACGGTGCAGCGTCGGATCAAGAGTCCTGAGCCGCTGACCGCCGAACAAACAAACGGCACCTGGCGCTTGGCTACGGTGTTGAGCAAAGCTGAAGAAGTCTTGGGTGATCGCCAGCAAGCGGTTAACTGGATGACGTCGCCAGCAATGGGGCTTGAAGGGAAGGCGCCTATAGACCTTCTGACCACACAAATGGGATTTGAGCTGGTCGAGGACTTTCTTACCCGCATGGAGTATGGGGTGTATTCCTGATGACGATAGTGCCAGGGAATGGTGAGCTGTATTTGTGGCGTCTGGATCAGGAGAAACATGCGTCCACCTGGTCGTCCGGCATAGGTGCTGAAATTGCCGGCGGCCGGTGGAACTCTAAAGGTTGCAAGGCTGTGTATTGCTCGGCGGATCCTTCCACGGCGATTCTTGAGGTGGCCGTGCATAAAGGCTTTCAGGCATTAGACACGGTCCCACACGTCTTGACGTGTGCCCGGGTAAAGGAATTCAAGTTGGTTCACCAGGTGATGCCGAACTCGCTACCGAATGCCAACTGGCTATTTCCAGGCTCCCCCGGCCGCGGCCAACAGCAGTTCGGTGACGGCCTGCTAGCGCAGCATCCCTTCGTATTGATCCCGTCGGCGGTTTCTCGGCATAGCTGGAATGTACTGATGAACCCCGTTGCGGCAGAGAATCTGTTTGAGCTCGTTAGCCAAGAGCGATTTGCTTTGGACACCAGGCTCAATCCCCCATAGCAATTAATGGTTCAGCCTCCCCAATCGCCGTCCTGTCCAACGTGGACGGCGATGCCTGTGGTCTCGCTATTAAGCTTTCAGTAGGTACTTTTCGATATCTTCGATAATGGCGTACGACCTCGTAACCTTTTCGTCAAACTCGGTATTTAGGCCGGAAAGGATCGCCTTGTTTCGCTCGGCTTTAATTACGCCGAGTAGATCCATTTTGTCGATTAGGTAGCAGGCGAAGGTCATACACAGAGCAGTAATAGCACCGACCAGAACAGCGGTGAGCATAGGGGCGATCGGTACCAAGAGGGGGACGCTCATGATCAGCTTCTCCACCATCTCCTCCAAGGCGACACCACCAATTACTACCCCACCTACTGCCAAGAGCTTTAAAGCTTCGTGGGCAACTTGGGCAAAAGTCAGGTTTTCTGGAGGGAAAACCATCATTTTCATCGCTTTTAAAAGAGAGAAAACACCCTCGCGAATCATGCGTACAGCGCGTTTCCCTGTAGTGACGAACATGTTGATAAGCATCGTTAGCGCATTGGAGATAAAGCCGGAAATGAAGCCACCGCTAAAGCCCTCGATCATGTCCTTCCACTTAGATGCTATCCTCGTGCCCAGGCGCTTCAGTCGTATAGATAGCTCGTCTAAGACTGATTCACTCTGCTGGCCGTTTTTGTAAACGTCTTTAATTTCCTCGAGTGCGCTTGAAAATATTTCGACCATCAACAAACCAAAGGCTTGCTGGGTACCCATCTTCAAACCTTCGTTTACGCCCGTTGCAGCTGCATTTTTGGTGTAGAACTCAGCTTTTTCACTCAAGGACGGCCCGTGCTTTTCTGCTGCCTTTTCCCCGCGTTGTACGGCAGCCTCGAGCTGAGGTTTCTTTATTTTGTAGTGATCTTCGTTTGTGACCTTTCGGCCGTTTGATTTTCGATCAACCCATTCACGCTTGTCATCATCACTCATCGAAATGTTGATGTCCCTGCGAGTTGAAATCAGGTTGTCTGTATCGGTACCAAAATCGGCTTTTCGGTTTGTAGGGAGCATGTAGCCCCCATCCTTGTGGAAAGCACTGTTTGAGATGATGTGATCAGGGCTGCTTTCACTGCCTTTGATGCGTTCAAGTGTATAACCATCAATGACGTCAGTTTTATCGATTAGCTTTGATTTCGTGAATTCGCTACCTACTGATTTTTTACCATCACCAGAAAACCTCTTGCCTTCACTGTTAGGTGCATCTGTGTATTCGGCTCGGTTGTACCCGTCCTCTTTCCGGGCGTAGATGTCCTGTCCAGCGTTATGGATCGTGGTGACATTACCCCCGACTTTATCGTGGACAGCGAGTACCTTACCCAGCCCCAAGGGCCCCGCTATTGCCCCAATCACGTCCCGCTGGCATTTCTGCAACATATCGTCGAGTCGGGCAGCGTCAAAGCCTTGCTCGAGCTGCTCGATCAATCGAAGGGCTTCATCAGAGTGGTCTGCTGCAGTTAGCGATATGGCTTCGAAGTAGCTAAAGGATGAGAGCCGCACATAATCAGGTTCGACGCTGAGTATTTGCGCAACTGCCTCGGGTGACACAGCGCTATGAATCAGAGGTCTGTTGCCCACGGAGGCTCGTAAGGCTTGCTGCTTTCTAAAAATTTCTAACTTGCTCATTGCGTCCCTTCCTTAGGCGGCTATTAGCTCATTCCATGCCTGCATGAATGTGTCCCTGGCGACGTGAGCGAGACCATCTGATTCCATAACAATGTTGATGATTCCGCGAAATTCGGTCAGGTCCACATCTGATGCTTTTGCTAGCTCAAAGGCATCGCGAATGGAGGGTGGTTGTTGATACTGGGAGGCAATTCTTTCAAGCAACGCAGGCGGCATTGAGTCAGAGGCAACTCCTAAGATAAGCATTTCGATTGTCTGCTTTTCTGCCTCAGAAACCTCGCCATCGCAATTTGCGGCTGCAATTGCGACCGCGTACATGGCGATCACACCATTGAAGAACCGCTCAGTGTCATTCAGTTGATTGAGTAGGCGTTCAAATTTCTCACCTAGCTTTTTAATCTCAACGACGTTTTCAGCTTTACCCTCAGCGAATCCTTTGTTGTAGCCTTTTTCCCGCTCGGCGGTGCTATCACTAAGGTGTGCTCCCACTACCGCGCCAGCCACTCCGGCTCCGACTGCGGCGGCTACTGTTGCACCTCCAGCCAAGGAGCCCATCAGTGTCGCGGCACCCAGCAAGGAGCCACCCCCTGTGAATGGAATCGCTGCGACAGCTCCGACACCAATTGCGGCTCCTCCGGCGATTGCCCAATAGTTGGTTGAACCGTCGGCATCAGTGAATTTGTCGCCTAACTCGCTTACGTATTCTTGTGAGGCGTCGAGCGCGTCCGACGCTGCATATGCGACAGTTTGCGCCGCTGTAGAGATTGTTTCGGTCGTAGCGCTAAACGCGTCAGACGCGACTTCGGAGATTTTTTCTGCCGTTTCAGATACGACATTTCGGGTGGCGCTGTATGCGTCGGATACGACATCGGCTGCTTCAGAAACTGTCTCTAGGGTCGAGTCATAAGCATCTGAAACCTTATCCGCCACGATGTCAGCCGCTTCCACCACAGTCTCACGAGCCGAGTCGTAAGCTTTTGAAAGCGCGTCACTGATGGATGAGAAAATGTAAGTAGAAACTACTGGGAAACGCTTCGGAGAGGAGATGTCATATTCCCGCATGCCGGCGTAGTAACCTTGCTCGGGTGTGCCAAAGTACCGTCTAAACATCACTCACTTCCTTGCGAAAAATGGGCCGTCTGGCAAAAAGCCAGAACCAGAAAGGGCACGGCTGAAAGCAGAATCGACGTGCATAATTTCGAGTTTATCGGCAAGGAATGGAATTCGGTTAGCACTTTTTGGCGATGTGCCACTACGGCAGCTGTTTTGCCTATTGCTCCGAGCGTTGCTCAAGGAGGGGAACGGGATCTGATGACGTGTTTTTCATGCGGTGACACTTTCCTGTTTTGACGTATGAGTGGCATCACAGATAATGCTGAGCACCTGAGCTGGAGGCAGTTAGCGTTGCTGAGCATTGTCAGCTCATAAAAGAGCTGGCCGCCTTTGAGGTGCAACGCCTGGCCGAACTGGGAGCCATTTCAGGACGATGATGTGATGCCATCCTATACTCAGATCTTCAGGATTGGGGGGGTAGGATGGGAAGCCTTTCACGCGTGCTTGCAGTCGTATCCGCGGCGCTAATGCTGACGGCATGTTTTGACCCCCACGTTTCTGGCACTTACGTTGCCACCCGCTCATCAGGGGTAGAACTCTTGGAGCTTACCCAGTCTCAAGGTGACGTAATCGTCGGTAGCCTTCGGTCCATTGAGCTCTCCGGCAGTGGCGAGATCAATACGTTGATGGCCAATGTCAGAGGAGCCGTTGATGGCGAAAGACTGACACTGGCGATCTCTACACCTAGGAGCTCGACTGCGCTGAACTACTTTGACTGATAGGGATTGGCTAAATGATTCCGTCCTTAAACTGCACAGCTTTTTGCATTGCGGATTCGAGGTTTGGAGGTCGTAATCTTTGAATGTTTTTTGAAAAAACTTTAAAGATTTCTTTTCTGCAGGGCTCCCATGATTCTAATATTTCAACGTCTTCTGAATATAATGCCATTACACTTTTTCCAATCGATTCTACTTTGTTATGGTAGCTAAATGCTCTGTGTCCTCTCTGCGCAATCTCAGTATATAAAAATTCAAGAGAAAGAATCTCGGAACCCGTTCCAGCGCTCTGAAGATCTCTAAGATATTTGCTTTTCTTTTTTCGATCGTTTAACGCGACTTGGTTGAGGTAGGCTATGAGCGCTGATTGGTGAGTAGGGGTGTCCCAGTTAATTGTTAGTATTATATTAATATTCTCAGAGCTAGGCTCCCATTCAAAAAAATTTAACTCGTTGCCGCATGGTAGCGATCTGTGTCCTCTATGTAGCATCTCTTTATTTAAAAGCTTAAATGCAATAGTCTCAGAAGAGTCTCCTGATTTTTGGAGTTTGTCAATGTATCCGTTTTTCTTTTCTAGATCAGATTTCGCCATTTGATTTAGATACGCCATGAGCGCGGCTTGAAGATTAGGGCTTCCCCAATCGACTATTCGATATATATTGTTTTTTTTGAGTTTAAGCCTGCATTTGTACAGGGTTGGCAGAATAGGCAGTTCGCCGTCAATGAATGCATGCGCGCCAATACATACTAGAGCTTGTTTGAAGGTGCCAAAATGGCTTCCAGGGTTAAATGATGTGATGCCTCTGGTCAGGCTGCCATGGTAAACAATATACCCTTCATCTTGATCCGGTTTTTTACTATTCGCAGCTATGGGTGAGCTCATTGCTATTAATCCTTGGTGTCCTTGTCGGAGAAAGCTCTAGCTAGACTCAATGGGAGGGAGCGGTTCAGCTGTGCATCGTTGATATTATCTTTAAGTTGGTGGTGATTAATGATGAATTTCACATCGGGCGATTTTTAATAAGCATAAGGACGTCCGTTATCTTAGCGGTATACCTCGATGCAGATCAATTTTCCGCGCGATAGCTAGTGCAGCATCCAGTTCACTGATTCCTTGCTTTTGCATAAGCGCGAAGCGCTCGGCCTTCTCTTCTGGCTCTGTCATTGCCATCGCCAGGTAAAGGCTTGGCGGTACTGCTCGAAAAAGCACTTCGGTGGACTTCGACAGGACGACCCCCTCCGTGAATTTCCCTGACTCTTTACGGGCTGAAAGCATCAGCGCTTTTTGAGCATCATTGAGTTCGCGGAACCGTGCAATTTTGTTGACCTCGTCAGGTGGCATGTTCAAGCAGATCCACCACTCAATCATGTTCAACATCGGCTCTGCTGCTTTGGGCAGGTCATCGATATTCTGAGTAGCTAACCAGTACCACGCTCCGAGCTTGCGCCACATCTTGGTGATCTTGAGGACGTAGGGAGAGAGCAGAGGGTTCTTGGTGATGATGTGTCCTTCGTCAGTGACATTGATGATCGGCCGGCCAAGCATCTGATCGCGCTCAGCGATGTTGTTCACCGTGTTGATCAACGAGATGTAAGCAATCGAGAGTTGAGCGTTGTAGCCCTCTCGGGCATAGGTGGCGAGGTCGACAATGGTGATGTCAGCTTCCGGCCACGGCGTACCGTCACGGTTGAATAGATTGCCATCAGAACCCTGACAGAACATGTCCATTGCGTCGGCCATTTCAAGCATTCTGATGCGCCTTTGTTCTGGCAGACCTGCATCATTACCGGCGGTTCTCAGGGCGTCTCGTACATCCTGGGTCAGAACCGTTCGGTGTTGGTCTGTGCAGGCTGCTGCTGCATCGATGATGCATTGGCGGATCATGCTTCGATCGGCGCGAGTCAGCCGCTGCTCTTCCTTCTCTTCACCGCCGGTAATCATCAGGCGTGCAGTGATTTCGAGTTCGCCCAGCACGTCTCGCTCGTCGTCTTCCGTGAGCTCTGAATCGTCCAACGCTTCGGCATCCAAGGTCCTGACTTTGCCTGGTGTATCAATCAAGCGGTACGCATCGGCAAAGGGCGCGAGACTGACACCCGAACCTGGCGCCAGCTTCACAGAGTTGACCGTCATGCCCAGGCGTTTGGCGAAGTCTGCGAAAAGACCAAAGCTATTGCCGGCCTCTGCAATGAAAATGCGTGGCCTGTACACCGCAGTGACCTGGTTCAGAATGTTGTTCAGAGTTGCTGACTTGCCGGCGCCGGTTGGGCCGAACAGAAACAGGTGAGCATTCATCTGCCTGTCGAGACGGTTGAGCGGGTCAAAGGTGACCGTGCCCCCGCCACGGTTGAAGAAGGTTATCCCGGGATGGCCAGTGCCTTCGCTGCGCCCCCACACCGGCGCCAGGTTGGCAAGATGCTGTACAAACATCAGTTGCGTGTACCACTCGCTATTACGAACGCCTGGGTTGAACACACAAGGCAGCCAGCGTAGATAGCTGTTGAGTGGCGCTACCTCATGCTCGTCGCGCACGGGCTGTAGTCCGGCGTTGAGCATTACGTTGTGAAGCTGCAACGTGCGTTCGTCTAGCTGCCCAAGGTCCTCGCCGCGCAGATAGAAGGCTACGGCTCCTCGGTACAACTTGTGAGCGCTGCCGATGTGGGATCTCGCTTGTTGGACGTCTTCCCTGGTTTGCTCTGACGCCAACGTATCACCGACTGACTTGCTCGCAAGGTGATTAAGGTGCGCTTCCAGCATGTCCTGGGGTGTGACCACAAGCGTGATACACAAAGTGGTTTCTTCAGGCATCTGATCGAACAGGGCATTGGTAGCATCGCCACCTTTAGGCGTTTCGCCTGTCAGGTGACCTGTGGGGGGAGGGGACCGAAGACGATCAAGTACCACCACACGGTGCGGCATGCCATCCAGGTACCAAAGGCCCTGTTCTGCATCTGAACGGGGTTGTTCGAAGAACAGTCGTTGCGCAAAGTCTGTACCACTGGCGAGCTCCAGTTCATCATCTGGGTTGTCTTCTGGCAGCGCCGCCAATTGGTAAAAGGTTTTTCGTGCTTCTGCGGTATTGCCCAGTAATCGCGGATTCGGGTTGAACCATCGCAATAGCCAGTTGTGAGTCTGTGAGGCAATCATGCGGCAAGATTTCACGCCAGCATTTCCCAGCCCGGCCACCAGGCAATCACAAATGCTGTTGAGTGCCTGCTCACTGGATTGACCCCGGCGGGAGGGCGAGCCTTTGCTGCGGCGATAGACGACCATCCGTACTTTACGGGTTTGGCCCCGCCATGGAAGTTTGGTCACCGCTGTGTCTTCGAATAAACCACCCGACTTGGAAATAGCCTGCAGGTGCTGCTCGAACATCTGGATGTAGTACTCAGTGAAAGCCGTTCCTTGGGCGCGGGGTTGGATGTATGCCCTGAGATTTCTCATGTAGCCATCCCAGTCCGTTTCATTCTGCGCATAGAGCTGAACGACCCAGGGTTGGTCTTCCAGTTCATCGAAGCTGTCCTGCAGCGCGTTCTCCAGAGCGTCTCGCACTGTACGCAGCCAGCTAGCCTCCCGTCCTTCTGTACCAACCGGCGTCAGTTCGTAAAACGCAGCCACTGACTCGCCATCTTCAAGCAGCATGCATTGGGAGTCAGGAAGAAATTCAACCCAAGGCAGCATGTCGACAAAGCTGGGTGCTTTTGCGTAGAGGGCTCGCTCATCGGCTACTGTGCTTGGACGCTCTTGAGAAGTCCTCCACGCACCAGGTGCTTGTAATCCGTGGGCTGCAAGCTTATCGACGTGATCCTGCCCTGCATCCGTCATTTTCTGATCCATCAGTAGTCCTCCGTCCGCTCGCCAGGCAAGGCGTATTGCACGCGCTGGTAGAAGGGGAAGATGGTGCTGTACCCGGGCACAGGAACGGGATCAGTGCCTGCCAAGTGAGGGAAGATGTACATCACCAGGTCAGGGTTAGGGAGGCGTTTAAACTGGCTGTAAATCTCGGTCTGAGCGGTTCGAGTGTAGGTGGCTAGATCAAGTGTCGATACATCCATTGGCCTGCGCAAGGACACGCGTGCGTCATGCAATTGCCGATCGACAGTGCTTTGTGACGCAGACCTGGCGTTCGCATCCCAGATGTCCACCATGTTCTGCGGGCCGTGGGGGAGTAGTTGATCCTTGTCGGTGCTGCAGCCAGCGATGAACAACATACCGAGTAGAACCAGCAACCAGGGGTTAATCGAGCTCGGGTACATAAGTTCCTCCAGAAGCGTGCCGCACCTTGCGGCCCAACGTTTCGTAGTCGATCTCCAACTGTCGGTCCAAGTGCACGGACACTTGGGCACCGGGCTGTACGTAGATGGCGGCGAAGGCTTGGCCGTAGAGTTTGTTAACCCAGTCACCGATGTCTTTTACGCCGCCTGAGAGGATGGTATTCATCGCGTCGGTTCCGGTTGAGCCATTACCTACTGGCGTGCCGGATGCACTGAACAACGTGTTTGAGCCTTGCTGGTCTGATTCCAGCAGTTTGGCCACGCCGGCGCCGGCGGCGGTGATCAAGCTTTTGGTACCCAGGTACTGCTCAGCGTTGGAGCGTCGTTCACCCGAAATACAGGGGATGCCATAGGGATCACTGAGCCAACCAATCCCGCCCTGGATCTTATCCATTTGCGTTCCACTGGATTGGCCTGGGCTTTGACGGTTGGTGAGCTTCTGCGGGGTGGGTACCGTGCGGATGCGACCGTCATTGAATACGAAGGTCATGCTGATGATTTGCCCCCGCACACAGGAAAG
>Ga0066798_10000752_pt1 | contig 15300 bp, 15 predicted proteins | sample PersoiDNA2013203_FD_70961 | JGI IMG/M metagenome (GOLD analysis project Ga0066798, IMG submission 70961) | Permafrost soil microbial communities from the Arctic, to analyse light accelerated degradation of dissolved organic matter (DOM) -... | ecosystem: Environmental > Terrestrial > Soil >...
CTATCGACAGCACCGCACATCGCCGCATCACGGGTCGCCACCATGGCCGCACCACCGCCTACCTGACGCACAACGACACCAACGCCTGCGACAAACCGCCGCGACGATCGACCAGAGCGGGCCACCCTGGCAGCCCCCTCAGCAAGCCGCACCGATAGCGGTTGGGGTCTCCCGCTGGCACTGGCCGCGGCCAGATCCGCTCGGCCTGATACCGTCCCAGGAAAAGATAGACGACATCACACGTCAGCACATTCAGAACACCTATCAAATGACAACGAATCTCCTGCATGAGCACAGCCGCAACTATCCAGATGTCATCATCGCCCCACTGTCACAGCCGATTCCTGCCGCATCCCATCGTCCTGACGGTGCGGATCGGCGCAAGATCAACAATCTGGATAAGGCATCAACCAGCACACGGGCGGTCTGATCAATTTCATAGCCCAAATCGTCCGACCTTGAGACTGCCTAGGTTGGTGACGCGCAAAGTTGCGGGAATCAGGCTCAAGGCCAGCACGGACGATTGATTCATACGACACGGTACCACTCAGGCAGTACTACCGCCATCGACGGTAATTGACGTTCCCGTGATCATCGCTGCCTTGTCTCCCAGCAGATAAATAACCGCTCCAGCAACGTCATCCACCGTCGCCAACCGCCCCAGCGGACTGCGCCGCTTGATGCTAGCCAGCTTCTCGCCTTCCAGGCCTACGGTCATCCCCGTTTCCATATAACCGGGGGCAATTTCATTGACGGTGATTCCGGCTTTGCCAACTTCACGCGCCAGCGACTTGGTGAAGCCGCTCAACGCCGCCTTGCTGGCAGCGTAGACACTCAGGCCACTGAAACCGGTAGACGCGATAATCGATGAAATATTGATAATGCGTCCGCCCTGGTTGAGCAGCATCGGTCGCAACAAATACTTGCTCATGAGAATCGGTGCTTCAACATTGACCCGCAACAGTTGACCGATCTGGCTTTCATGCATGGTCGCCAACACGCCGTCATATCCCAATGCCGCATTATTGATCAGTCCATACGGTCGGCCAAACTGCTTGCTGAGGCTGGTGCAAAGTACGTGTATTCCTTCGATTTGCGAAAAATCGTAAGGCAAGAAATGCAGGTCGTCGGGATACGTACTGGCCAACGCAGCCAGCTCGGGTGTATAGGTGCGCGCAATACCCACCACCCGATAGTCGTTCTGCAGCAAGGTATTCACGATGGCCAGGCCCAGACCTTTGCTGGCGCCGGTGACGATAATCAGTTTTTTCATCTCAATGACGATTCATTTTTCCGGCATCACCGGCGGGGATGGAGGCGACCCAATTCAATTTAACGGGAATCTGGTAGCGCGCCAACTGTTGCAAACATTGCTTCATGACCGCTAGCTGCAACGCGGCCTGCTGCAGCGGATCGACTGCCACCACGTCGGCCGCCACCAGTTGTCCGACCATGCTGCTGCGCTTGCCATAGACACGCGCCTGCAAAATGCCTGGCACCGCCAAAATGACTTGTTCGACCTGTTCGGGATGGACTTTGTTGCCACCAACGTTGATTACCCCTCCAGCGCGGCCAAGAAACAGGACGCGCTCGCCAGCAAGCCGCACAAGATCTTCCGTATCAAGAAAGCCATCGGCATCGGTACGCGCTGCAACGACGGCAGCCTCGGCGACGACCGCTGGCCGCACCAGCAAATGCTGTTGCGCATCAATGCGCAAAGCCAGCGGTGCGGTGCCCGCCACACCATCGAGCCAGGATGCTGGAAAGCCGGCCTGGCCATCGGCTACAGTAAAGCCAACGCCAGCTTCGGTGGAAGCATAAATGTGCAGCAATTTCGCCTGCGGAAAATAGCGCCGCAACCAATCCAGTAAGCCCTGGTCGGCGATTTCGCCGCCTAGCGTCAACTGTTTCAACTCGAGCTGCGTCAAGCGACCTGTCATCAACAATGCACGCCACAGTGACGGCGTCGCCGACAAGGCAGTCACCTGGTGCAACAACATGGCATCGATGCGCTGATCCGGTTCCGGTCCTTGCGCATCCACCAGCGTTGCGCCCGACAATAGTGCTTGCAACATCACCTGCAAGCCGGCGAAACGATAGGGTTGATACACCAGCCCCCAGCGCAAGCCACGGCTGAACGATGAAGTCTTGATCTTGTCGGCCAAGCCGCTCAGTGTATGACCAATCAGTTTCGGCGTACCCGAGGTGCCGGAGGTGGCCAACCACCAGCGCGTCGCCGGCTTGGCCGCGCTCATGGCAAATGCAGACTGGATCGGTAATGATGATGCATCAACGAGCTCACCGTACTGCCAGAAAAAATGACAGTCGAGTTGACGCCGCTGGTGTTCGCGCTCGTCCGCAGCAAGGTTTGGGGTCACCAGCCAAAGGTCGCTGCACCAGCCATCGAAGGCCAGCAAGCTGACACAGAAGTCGACCAGATCAGAACAATCCAGCGCAACACTGCAATTGCGTAACTGTGGATAGTGCTCGCGGCGTTGCTGCGCCTGCTGCAACAATGTCGCATAAGCGTGTGAGCTACCGTCGACATGCAAGTGGCCCGATGCGCTGCTCTGCGCGTCATCGATGGCAATGCCTGCCGCAACGCGCTCCCACAGACTGGTCATTGCGCCGGTGCAAATTTCTGATAAATCGCAAGAAACTCGCCCAGTGTTGCCGGATAGACCGGCTCTTCCATCTGCACGAACGGATCGAAACCGAGCTCCTCCTCCAGACGCGAAACCAGCATTGCAAAACCAAGCGAATCGAGACCGCTTTCCAGTAGCACCGTGCTGTTTTGCAATGGTGACACCAGTTGACACTCGGTCATCTCGGCAATTTCCTGCATGCAGGTAAAGATAGTGTTGTTCAGATCCACGTCGTCAAGTCTCATTAAAAATGAATTGTATGTTGCCGGCAGCCGCCGCAACCTGTTTTGGCAACTTTGCCAGGATGCCTGCCCGCGCCACGCGCCAGTCATCCATTACATAGCGAAACACCAATGCATCATGCGCCACACCGTCGCGTTCAACCACGGCAGCTTTGTTGTCGAGCTGCTGGTAAGCGAAAAATCGATGCAATTTGATCGGCGGGAAATTGAAATCGAGTACCTCGGCGCGTAACTGTTGCGCGCCATGTGCGGCCGCGAAATCGAGCGCTGCTATTTCCAGCAAAATACCGCTACCGGGCCAGACCGCATTTTCGCCGATATAACAACCCCACTCCCATTCCGGCAATTGCATTTCCGAAAAATTCAGGCAACCGATTGGTTTGCCGTTTTGCGACATCACAAAAAACCGTCGTGCCGGATCCTGGCTTAGGTTTTCAAACCATTGCTTATGCTGCACCAGAGAGATTACTTCCTGGCTGTACATATTTTGCCGTATCCGCGGCAAATTGCGCCACGTCAGAATTTGCGGCAGGTGTTCCGATGCCAGCAGGGAAAATATCGTGACAGGATAAGCTTCATTCATGCCACACCTATCAACATAGTTGCCACGACAAGGCAGTACCACGCGCGATATCTTGCTGTGCCCGGCGCCCCAAAATCTGTTCATAGAATTTGGGCGGTAATCCGAGACCTGGACGAATTGCCCGCAAATTATCCGGCGTGAATGCTTCACCTGCCTTCATATCCTGCACGACATACAGCGAACGGCGGTATTGCAGCGATGCTTTTTCTTTTTCGGTCGGGCCGTAACTGACAGTACCGAGCGCCAGCCGCGCGCGCTCGGTTTCGACCACCAGCGCGCTCATCTCGGCCGGCTCCATCGAAAACGTCGAGTCAACCCCGCCATCGGCGCGACTGAGCGTGAAGTGTTTTTCGATCACGCTGGCACCTAGCGCCACACTGGCCACCGAAACACCGATGCCCATCGTATGATCGGACAAGCCGACCTCGCATTGAAACAATTCACGCAAATGGGGAATCGTCAGAATATTGGTATTTTCCGGTGTGGCCGGATAGGTGCTGGTGCACTTGAGCAGAACCAGGTCGCGCGCACCCGCTGCACGCGCGGCACGTACTGTTTCATCCAGCTCAGCCACACTCGCCATGCCGGTGGAAATAATCATCGGCTTGCCGGTCGCAGCAACCTTGCGGATCAACGGCAAATCGGTATTCTCAAATGACGCGATCTTGTAACACGGCACATCGAGCGACTCCAGAAAATCGACCGCGGCGGCATCGAACGGTGTACTAAACCCAAGCACACCATGTTCGCGGCAACGATCAAAGATCGCCTTGTGCCATTCCCATGGTGTATAGGCTTCTTGATACAGCTTATAGAGCGACGTGCCATTCCACAGGTTTTTAGGATCCGCAATAAAAAATTCATCGCGATCCAGATCCAGCGTCATGCTGTCGGCAGTGTAAGTCTGAATCTTCAGGGCATGCGCGCCCGTCGCGGCAGCGGCATCGACGATCTCCAATGCGCGTTCCAGCGACTGATTGTGGTTGCCCGACATCTCCGCAATAATGAAAGGCGCATGCCCTGCACCAACCAAATGCTTGCCGATCCTGATGCCACCAGCGCCATTCGTATCAGACATGATTGCTTAAGCTCCTAAACACATTGAATTCAAAAAATATTCCTGCTCATTGACCAAGGACACAAGCGGCAACACGCGCCAGCCCCTGACCATCGACCAGTTCCAGACTGCGCCGTGACAAGGATGATAGCAGCCAGGGATTGCTCAGTGCAAAGCCCAGCGCTCGCTGCACGTGAACGCTATCAATATCTTCCGAACGCCCCAAATAGAGCAAGGTACCGGCTTCTGCCATCGTGGCTGTGGCACTGACCTGATTATCGGCGATGGCAACGACCAGACTCGGCACGCCCAGCACCGCGCGCTCCCACAGTGCGGTGCCGCCCGCCCCCACGCAAAGGTCTGCCGCCATCATGCGCTCGGCCATATTATTGATTTGACAATAAAATTGCATCTGTTCGTTGCGGCGACACATCTGCTGCACCGCATCCCGTTGCGGATTGGCAGCACCGACAATGACATCGCACTGGAGTCGCTTGCCACTAGCCTGCAAGGCTTCAATCGCCGTCAATACCTTGAGCGTTTCTGCCCCTGGATCGGTACCACCAAAAAAAACTGCCAGGCGCTCGACCTGACCATCACGTGGTCGCAACTGTTTGCGCTGCAAAACAAATTCTGGACGCAGCATGGCGAATTGCGGACCGAGCAGTTGCCGACATGAGGCAGGCAGCAGACCGAGATAACGTTGTTGCAGATCCTGATTCAGATTCTGGTCAAGCAAGACGTCACAATCATGTGCCCGGTCGGCCAGATCGTCTATGACCATGATGCGCTCGACCAACGGTCGCAAACGGGACTCCCAGCGAGCATCCAACTGATAATGGTCAATCACAAAACACTGCTGCCGGGGAAAATCAGCGAGGCAGGCCGCGGTCTGCTCTGCATCTTCGCACCAGTCAGTCGCCAGCGCGGGCAAAAGCCGGCAAGCATGTCCGCGCGTGATCACCTCAGCCTGCAAAGCCTCAATATCACAACGTAAAATGAACAGCACTGATGCCCCATGATCACGCAAGGCATCGGCCAGCGCCAGACAACGCATCAGATGTCCAGAACCAATGGCGACTGAGGCATCCAGCCGAAAGGCGACGTTCATTTGGCACCTGTCGATTGCAAAGCCAACAATTGCGTGACGGCCGGCAACATCAGTTCGGCACGCAGAAAATCGTCTTCCGTGTCAATATCTTGGACGCGCCAGCGCGGCAAGTGGAGCGGGAATGAATCTGCTCCGAACACAGCCGTACCCTGCAACCAGGCATCGGTGCGTCCCCAATAAAACTGCGCTGCGTCATGCAAAGCTTGCGGCAAATCTTGCGAACGGGTCTGTGCATGTTCTGGAAACAGCATGCGCAGACCACCCTCGGGCGCAGCCACGAAAGAGCGGAACACCGGCGCAGCAAAATCGGTCACGGAAAATGCATACTGCCAGCGCGACGACGACATTGCCTGCAAGCCAGCACGTAGATCTTCTGCCAGCAAGAACGGCGCGGTCGGATAGATGCAGCACACCAGCTCCGGCCGCTGTCCAGCGGCGACCAGCCAGTCGATCGCATGCGCGACCACAACAGAAGTCCCAGTGTGGTCATCGGCCAGCGCGGCAGGACGAACGAACGGTACTTCTGCGCCATATTCTTTGGCGACTGCGCACACTTCGTCATCGTCGGTCGACACCAGCACACGATCGAAACAGCCGCTCTGCAGTGCGGCCTCAATGGCCCAGGCAATCATCGGCTTACCGCCGAACGGGCGAATATTCTTGCGCGGAATACGCTTGCTGCCTCCGCGTGCAGGGATAACGGCAAGCTTCATCATGTTGGTCCGCTCATGATTCAGGCACGCCGACGATACAGGCGCAATTCGGAGTGGAAGCCATCCACGGTCTTATAACCGAACGGATAAACATTCGTCGCCAGCAAATCATACGCTGGCAACAGGCCATCGTAATCGCTACCTAGAATCGGCTTTTCAACGCCGTATTGATGTTGCGCAGATTTGACCTGCTTGCCTTCGCGTAAATTGCGCAGCAGCACAAATCTGGCACCCAGGCGGTCGACATGCTGCAGATAATTGGCCACCACATGCGGCTCCATTTCCTGAAACGAAATGAAATTGACGAACAAATCTATTTTGCCTTGCACTGCCGGCAATTGCCAAGGGCACAACACCATCTGCTGCGGCGCATCCGGCACGGCAATACTCTGCAGCGCGCGCGTCTGCGCGTAATCGGTAAATTGGATACCCGACTGCTGCGCCAGATAGTAACTGGACACGGCAGCGGTCGGCGGAATGTCGACATTGATGTAACTGAACTCGCCGGCTTGCAGCAAAATCTCACCCAGTGTGCCAAAACCGCCACCGATCTCCAGCACATTGCGAATACCGGAAACTTCGCTGCCGAGTTGCTGTTTCAAGAAACTCAAGCCGTTCAGATAATTGAGTGCAGAACGGCTGAAGGCACGCCCTTCGAAGTGGAACTGCTCTTGCGGTGCGCCGACATCAGATTCTGAGAAACGTGACAGATCCATGCCGTCTGGCAGCAAACTTGCATTTGCCGCCTGCAATACCCGATAGTCCGCCAGCGCCCAGATTTCACCCGACAGCATGTGCAACAAGGATTGGTATTTCTTGCTGCCGGCCGGCGCCAGTTGCACAATTACCGCCTTCAAATGCTCAAAGTCATCCTCCGCAAATCCACCTCCTGGTGGGCCATAGGTCGGCACAAAGAAATCACGAGTACGTCCCAATCGGCGAAACTCATCAAACCCAGAGGACTGCAATTCAGCGATGATCGGCGCCGATGCCTGCGCCCAAAAATTGGTCGGCTGGAAAATCGTATCCTGCATCGGCAAGTCTGCCAACATCTGTTCGAGAATACAAATGGCAGCAGTAGAGCGATCTGAAACGGGGAGCATTGTCATGTCAATTATGATGAACCAGGAGTCTATATTTTTACCGGAGATGTTCGCGCAAACGCTGGCACACAATATCCTGCTGCTCTTCAGTCAAGTCGGGATACATCGGAATACTGATGGCCTCGGCATAATACTGTTCGGCTTGCGGAAATGAAGCCTTATCAAATCCAAACCGCTCATAGTAAGGCTGACGATAAATAGGCATGTAGTGCAGATTGACGTAAATATTGTCTGCCCATAAGCGCTCGAAAACTTCCCGACGCGTGCTTTTTATTTTGTCCAATTGCAGACGGATCACATACAAATGCAAGCCCGAATGGGAGTCCGGATGCTGCCACGGCAACTGCAGCGGCAAATCGGCCAGCAACTTGTCATAGCGATGCGCCAGTGCATGTCGTCGTGCGATGAAGGCATCCAGATTCTTCATTTGACTTAAGCCAAGCGCAGCATGGATATCGGTCATGCGATAGTTGAAGCCAAGCTCGACCTGCTGATAATGCCAGGGCCCATCCAATGGTTTTTGCATCATGTCAGGATCACGCGTGATGCCGTGACTACGCAGCAACTGCAGGCGCCGCGCCAACTCTGGATCACGCGTGAGCGCCATGCCACCTTCACCGGTGGTAATGATCTTGACCGGATGAAAACTGAAGATAGTAATATCGCTATAGCGGCAGTTTCCAATGGGCTCGCCACGATATTTCCCGCCAATGGCGTGCGATGCATCCTCAATGATCTTGAAGCCATACTTGATTGCCAATGCATGGATGCCCGCCATGTCACAAGACTGCCCACACAAATCCACAGGTATCACGACTTTAGGCAAACGACCGATTTTCTCAGCCTGCTCCAGCTTGGTCGCGAGCGCGCGCACATCGAGATTGTATGTGCGCGAGTCGATATCGACAAAATCGATTTCTGCGCCACAGTAGAGCGCGCAATTGGAACTCGCCACGAAGCTGATCGGCGTAGTCCATACAATATCGCCAGGCCCGACGCCCAGTGCCACACAAGAGAGATGCAACGCCGATGTGGCATTAGTCACAGCAAATGCGTAAGGAACGTCGCAATGCGTCGCAACTGCTTTCTCAAACGCAGGTCCGGTCGGCCCCTGGGTCAGATATACCGAACGCAGAACATTGGCGACAGCTTCGATATCGTCTTCAGTGACATGTTGACGCGCATACGGAATCATATTGCCCATTTTTTCTACCGAATAATGATGTGCGTGTTACTGAGTACTTAATTCGGATAAGTTATCTCAACACAAAAATTAACTGTGGCAAGCGTCATTGGCTCGACCCGGCCACGCATGAAGCACTAATGCCGCCATACCTCAATCCAGCTTGATCCCAATGAACTTGTCTTGCCCTTGCATCTGCTTGATATAACGCACAGCCGACGACGAATTGATCACCACAAACTTGCTGAAGTTGTACAGTGACGACTGAAAACCAATGGCAAAACCGTTCATCTCGAAAAAATCTTTATAAGGAATGCCATAACGATACATCTCATTCTTAAAATCGGGATGTAGATGCAAGTCGTCAGATGGATGGAATTTGATCACCAGCGAGCCGCCCTAACCGGCCAGCACTGCGCTCTGCGCGCGCAGCGTCGCCTTCTTCGATATAGAACACCTTGCGTAACACATCCGCCAGCTTCAATAGTTTGCTGGCCAGATAACGATTGTCATGCCGGTGACGCCCGATCAAGTAGGTAATCGGACTATGGGCATACCTCAGGTCAATCATTGTTTCAGTTTGCATCGTCTATCCAGAGTAAAAGCATCAGGGCGCCCTTGGAACGCTCTTTTTGTTCTTGGGTTCTGCCGTTGTCCATTGTTCGTCATTGCCATTGCTTCAAATCAGCCAAATTGCAGAGCGAGCTATGCCAGTGTGTGACAAATTAAAGCACGCGCACCCACGCCATCAATGCACGATTAACGAGGCTTTTATCGCTCATTCCTGCCAACATGCAAGATTCTTATCTCGTGATTTTCTACGCCAAAATGCCGATCTATGACATAAATACCCAGATTTATGGCGCAAATACTCAATACAGTACATGACAAATTCGCTGACCAGACGCGTCCAACAACCTCGGCATTGCCGTTTCATCCTATCCATTGTTTATTGCCGCCATTTCCCTCTATGAACATCGTCATCATCGCTGCCGACATGTGCAAGCGTATGCAATCTACGTTGTCCAAAGTCCTCCACCCGTTCACAGGTAAGCTGCAACTAGGTATCGGCCATGCTGCAGCACAGACCATACCGCAGCTCGATGACTAGGTGCCGACGCCAACCCGGAAACTGCATACCAGAGAATTCCGGGACTAAGGAGGCGGCGCCCAAGTTGTTACATCGTCTTCAGTCGTTCAACACCTCCACCCGCCGCCGCGCCTCATCGCGGATCAATCCGGCGGAGGCAATCGCCAGCCGCATCAACTGATCCGCTTCGACGATGCCGACGGCGGGTGCGGTGGTCGCACCGGTATCGGCGTCCAGATTGGCCGCGCGTTCCATATCGCTGGCGTAGGCGATTTGCAGGCAGGTGTGAATACCGGCCGTCACATCGAGGGTAGTTTCGAGGAACTTGGCGTAGGGACTGCCTTGCGCTTTGCCTTCGATCCAGTGGAAGTCCTGATGCGCAGGCCGGTGTTGGCGGTAGGTGTCTTGATGGTCGCCGCGGATGTCGGCGTGCTGGAAGTGCTCGGTTTGCTTGCTGCTGTCGGTCATGCTGTCTCCGTCTGATATATCAACAGACCCGCCAGTGCCTCGCAATCAATACAAGGAGGGTGGCGGGCACAAGGCCGGAAATACGCACGGGCCGTCAAACCCGGTCCCCTCTTTGTCAGGGACGCATGCAGAATACCGGTCGCTAAAACCGGGGTCAATCGAATCTTACTGGTTCGCTATTGATGATTGCGTCCTTGCACACAGGCCATCAGGCCGGTGCCGTGTCCCAATGTTGATGCGCGGCCCGAACCTGCGTGCGCATGAGTGCCCAAGAAAGATACTTGGCAGTATCCGCTATCAAAGTGGACATGCGCTAGAAAATTGAATTGCGTCAGCAGATTTGTAATTAATTTTTTTCTTATTTGTGGATTTATTTCGATTCCATGCATTGCCACATGGTATATTTTTGCTGCACCATGTTGACTCGCTTGCGTGAAAAACAGCAGGCGGTCGTGCCCCATCGATAAATACAATCGATGTACAACAATGAAAAAACGTAGTGTTTGCCACGCCGCTGGTCATTACCATGCTGATGGTGGCAATACAAGGTTGCCAGACAGTGACTGCTGCCGCTGACATGGCGCAAGCAGGGATGCCGGGGGGCGTCCACTGGATTGGTTTTATATCGATATCGCCACCATGCCACGCTGCGATATCGTTGCTTGCCACATAAGAAATATGAGAAGAAACCAGACCTACCAGAAGATCGTCGTCCGTACTCTCGTCGTCGCCATTTGTTCCAGCTTTGCTTCAGGATGTGCAGTCGATCCCGTGACTGGTCGCCCGTCATTGAAGGAAACCTTTGCCAGCGATGATCCCTGCTCCCAAAACGCCCGCAACATCGGCATTGGCGTCGGCGTTCTGGCCGGCGCGCTCATCGGCAAGCAAGTCAACGGCTCCAACAAGGGCCTACTCATCGGTGCCGCCCTAGGTGGTGCCATCGGTGGGCTGATCGGCAACGATATCGACAAGCGCCGCTGCGCGTTATCGAAAATCGCCAAGCAATACAACCTCGATCTGCAGGTGACCTCACTCGACAGCAATGGCCAGGAAATCGCCACCTCGGCGGCCACCGGTGGCGCTGCCGAAACAAAGAAGCCGGAGGCGGCCGGTTCGCTGGTAGAGATCCGCGATCCGGCCAGTGCCGGGGGCCACTTCGAAAGCAATTCTGACCGGCTGACGCCGCGTGCGCAGCAATATTTTGCGGCCATTGCCGACACTTACAATCCACAGAAAAGCGCCGCCGAGATTCAGGATCTCAAGGAAAAGGCGCAGTACCTGGCGCAAGCCGGTCAGCGCAAGATCTTGCTGGTGGGGCATACCGATGACACCGGCTCGTCACAGCTCAATGCAGATCTGTCGGAGCGCCGCGCGCGCGCTGTGACCAAATTCATGGAAGACCATGGCGTGCCCAAAAGTAGCCTCTACTTCCAGGGTGCGGGTGAGTTCTATCCGGTGGCCGACAATGGCACCGATGAGGGTCGTGCCAAGAACCGACGTGTCGATATCGTCGAGATGACAGACAAGACCGCCTTTGATAATTACCTCGCAGCGCGCAAGCCACACGTTGAGTTTTATCGTGCACGCGGCGAAGTCGCGGAGGCCAGCGCCAGCCAAGCTGCGGCGCGACCTGGCGCCGCCAAGACAGTTAAAAGCAAGAAGGCCGCCAGTGGCGATGCGGCAAGTGTCGCTAAGTCGGCGGCCCCTTCGACAACCGCACCGCCTTCCACACCGACGGCCAGCACCACCGGCGCGAGCCGCGCCAGTGTGCGCGGCGACACGATTGATTTCGGCGGCGTACCGCTGGTGGCCTCCAGCAATGTTGCCAGTATCGGCCAGGTTGAACCGAAGAAGTCGTTCTTCTCCCTGATCAGCACGGCCTACGCTGATACGCCAATTGTGCTGGACGACTGCACACGCGACCGGCCGCGTGTGGCCAATAGCGTCAAGGCGCTCGGCGATGGCAAGGCTTACAGGACCAGCGAGCATATTCCGGGCTTGTATGGCAAGACCTGGACAGACCAGGTCAACGGCCACCAGATCGTCATCAATAAGGTGGCGGTATTGGCCGGCGACGGTGCGCTCGCCAGCTTGCCGGAGTTCAAGGTCTACCGGAATTACAACCCGGCAAAAAAGAATGGCGCCACACCAGAGGTGTCACTCAAACCAGAGGTCAATACCTACCTCGGCAGCAAGGGCTTGCTGTATCGCATGTTCGTCAACGGCCAGGGCGGCGTGCAGTGCGTCGATATCGTCTTCGAGAGTAACGGTGGCGCAGTTGCCAAGGCTGGCAAGCTGGTCTACCTGCACGGGGCGACGCCCTACGTGGCCGACTTCAAACCAAAAATGTATCAATAAATAATAATTTCATCAGAGGGAATGGACATGAAAGAGTTCTTTGCAACCTATCCGCAAGCAGCCTGGAGCATCGTCAGTGTGCTGCTGGCGGCTGTCGTCATTGTGGCATTGTGGGAGAAGGTTAAATGGTGGTGGTTCAACACCTGGGTGACGTTTCCGCTGGTGGGTCGGATCGCCACGCTCTCGCGCAACGCCACCGAGGACACCGCCGCTCCTGGCTGGTTCACCGGCGAGCGCACCTTGTGCCAGGAATACAAGTCATTCGTTCACGTTCAGGACGAACATGACTTCAACGAGAAGGTCAAATATCTGACCAAGGCTGGCGACAACGGTCGCACCAACACACCCAACTGGATCTGGCTGCTGACGATCTCGATGGTGTTCATTGAAGCGATGGGTTTTTCGTATGTGTTGGCCGGCTATACCCTGCCCGGCGCCAGCGAAAATCTGCAACAGACCGGTGCTTACGGCATCGCCTTTTTGATTTCCATCATTCTGGTGGCATTCACGCACTTTGCCGGTCATGAGCTGTATAAGTCCGGGCTGATTAAGCAGGCGCGGGCCAGATGGAATCGCAATGGCGAGATGAAAACGGAAGACATTTCACTGGCCTTTCCTCAATCAACAGACGATCACCTGCCGTCCTACGTGCAGTTGTGCAATCGCGTCGGCGATCAGACCAGTTACACAATTACCAAGGCAACCGTAGTATTCGTCTTGCTGGTGGCGGCCCTGGCCACCTATGTCCGCGGCCAGGTGCTCGAACGCGAACTCGAGTCGCGCGTGACCTTGAGCAACAACCAGACCGATAGTGCCGCGCGTTCTGCCGGCAACAGTCTCGATATGTCAGCTGCCAATGTGCGTCTTCCCGACGCCGACAGTGCCTCCAACAATGCCGCCGACAAGAAGGCCGTCAGTGATGAAGCCGATATTGATCGCCATGGCGGTTGGGCAACCTTCATTGTGCTGGCATTCGTGTTCGTGTTCCTGCAAATTCTGGGCGTCATTTTCGGCCATCGCTGGGGCTTCGCTGGCAAGAACAGCGCGGCGGCGTTCCGCGATATTGGTAGCGGCCGCTACTCCAGCTACAGCGCAGTGCGCGAACACTACCGCAGGATTGCCGACACGGCACAGGCCAAGCTGGCCGTCCTGCAACACAAGATCATGGACAAGAACAGTGCCGTTGGCACCTCCGGCCAGCATCTGAGCAAGACCTTCCGTGACTTCATCCAGGAAACCCGTCTGACCGACGAAGAAGAGCGCAAAAATGAGCGTCGGCATGCCGCTGCGGTTGCCGCCCACCAGGCCAGCGCAATTGAGGCCAGCGCGCCGGTAGAACCAGTAGCGGCACCTGCAGTGGCAGTGTCAGTGGCGGTCGCACCGATGGCGGCTCCTGCTCCTGCTCCTGCTCCTGCTCCTGCTCCTGCTCCTGCTCCTGCTCCTGCTCCTGCTCCTGCTCCTGCTCCTGCTCCTGCAGTGGCAGCGGCCGTTGCCGGCAATGCGAGCCTGGATCAGGTCATCGCGCAGCTCAATGCACTGGGTAACGACAAGGATGCAAAAAGGGCCATCATTGCGGCCTTGCCGGAAGATCTCGATAAACTGGTGCGGGCTGAATTGAAGCGCTTGAAGGAAGAGAATGAACGCAAGGCGCGCGAAGCAGATGCTGAGCTGGAGGATCTGCTTTGAAACTCTTTGCCCTGTTTGGTGGCATGTTCTTGTGCGGCGCTGCCATGGCGGGCCAGCTGGACGCCATCCCGACCTGCTATGACAACAAGCTGGTCGTCACGCCGACAGCAACTGCCGATACCGAGCTATTCATCGCCATCGACCAGACCACGCCGCTCAACGCAGCGCTGCGCCAGTCAGTGGCGGACAATCTGAAGCCCTTCCTGAGCGCTGGCAATGGCTTCAGCATTGTCACCTTCTCTGCCTATACCCAGGGCCATTACACCGAGGTCGTCGCATCGGGCAGGCTTGATCCGGTGCTGGACCTGGCCAAGCGCAACGACATTTCCAAGACAGCGCTGGCCAAATTCGACCAATGCATCACGCACCAGCCGCAACTGGCCGCACAACTGGCCGGCGGGGCGCTGCGCAGTGCCTTCGATGGCACCACCGGCGAGATTTCCAAGTCGGATGTGCTGGCCAGCGTCAAGGCGATTTCTGGCCTGGTGCAAAAGTCCAGGGCACGCACCAAGGTCGTCTTGCTGGTATCGGACATGCTGGAGAATTCCTCGATTTCCAGCTTTTATGCCGATAAAGGCTTGTCGGTCAGGAAAATCGACCCGGCCAAGGAACTGCAACTGGTCACCGATAACCAGTTGTTCGGGGACTTTGGTGGCGCGCACTTGTATGTGATGGGTGCCGGTCTGCTCAGCGAGGACGCCAAGAAGAGCAAGAGTTATCGCGATCCCAAAACCATGCAGGCCCTGGAGTCCTTCTGGCGCACCTATCTGGAGCGCTCCAAGGCGCAACTGATGGAATTCGGCCAGCCAGCTTTGCTCAGCCCGATCCACTGACTACGCCCGCAGGCAGGAACGACACCATCCGTTCTTGCCTGATGCGGCGTACGCCTTGAACCTACTTCGGTCACCGCTGGCGCCTCAGTCGCACAGCACTTCCACCCGCCGCCGCGCCTCATCGCGGATCAATCCGGCGCAGGCAATCGCCAGCCGCATCAACTGATCCGCTTCGACGATGCCGACGGCGGGTGCGGTGGTCGCACCGGTATCGGCGTCCAGATTGGC
>Ga0066798_10000753_pt1 | contig 15299 bp, 14 predicted proteins | sample PersoiDNA2013203_FD_70961 | JGI IMG/M metagenome (GOLD analysis project Ga0066798, IMG submission 70961) | Permafrost soil microbial communities from the Arctic, to analyse light accelerated degradation of dissolved organic matter (DOM) -... | ecosystem: Environmental > Terrestrial > Soil >...
AGAGCGGGGCGTCGACTCCCGGCCGAGCGCAAGGTACAACAGCCGACTAAACCTGTAGTAGCGCTGTATTTAACGTATTTGGACGCGAGTTCAACTCTCGCCACCTCCACCACGAATACAACAACCCGCCCGCCGGCACCCCAGCCGGTGGGCTTTTTCATTTCCGGCGGCGCCGCTCCCCTAAGAAAAGAGTCATCGCGGAAACCGTTTAGCAAAACCGGACCAACTTCGTTATAATAATGGAAGGGCAAAGAGTAAGCAGCAAGGGGGGAATATGTATCGAAGAACAATTCAAAGGCTTCTCTGTGCGTGCCTCATCGCGCTGCTTGGTCTTGTGACAGTGGGATGCAAGGGTTCTGTGGACTCCGACGGGACTGGTACTCCCACTACTCCCAGTACTCCAGAAAGCCCCGTCAGCACAGGACCGCGTGCCTGGATGGCTCAGGACAGGACCAAGACTCAAGAGGGAGACATGCCAGCGGCGAAGGAGATGTGCGAGAGCCTGATGCGCGACTCGTACGCAGCCAAGAAGAAGTCCGTCTCCGTTGACCTCACCCGGTACATCATCGACCCCAACCTGCTTAAGTATTCTGAATTCAAGCTGAAGCAAGAGGCCTACAACCAGATCATTACGCACGTGGACGTCTCCATCGCCAAAGAAGAGGTGCATGACACCTATCTCTATCTGAAGCTTGCGGCCAGGGTCTACAATGATATCGGTGGCCATAACGGTGAAACAATAGACTTCCTGGTAAAGAACGCAGGCGGTCGGCTGGTCGTTGCGGATTGGGGCGTGATGGGAGGACCGGGCGGCACGAGCTTCTTCGATTTTATGCATCGCCGGCAGTGGCCGGTAACGAACCCTACGATCTGGGAAGACCCCGCGAAGGTCAAGGCCCTGTTCGCAGAGGTGGGGATACAGTAAGAAGATAATAAAGAGCAGAAACAACTGCGGCGGCTGTGCCCTGATTTCTGATACAGGAGGCATCGTTGTCCTGACTGGTGCGCCAGAGCGATTCGAGTTGGAACCTTCTGCTCGCGGAATTGTCGCAACTCAGCAAGATTGTTGAGCAATCCACGAACGACGGGAACCATGAGTCCTCAAATACCTCAGCACCGGCACCGAGGGAGATATAGCACCATCCACGATCATGGGGATATCTTCCCGGTGTTCACTACCTAAGCCTGTAGAACCAATGCTCTATTACTATAGTCATCTCACTACAGTATTCAATCTTTGCTTCTCGAAGAAGAGTTCCTGGAATACTCGCCGGCATCGGCAACTCTCGTTCTGACAACCGAGATGACGTGAGCAGACAGATGAGACTGTTGACTGCACTGGTTGGGACTCGTCCGGACTCCGCCGCGCCAAAGAGCAGGAAAGATGGTGCGCCTGCCTCTCACCCTTCCTGGAAAGCGACTACACAGTCGGGCGACTCGAAGTCAATACGTGAGGTGACAGTGGTCGTGTGGTGGAGAGGGGGGCGAACAGGAAGTCCTGCGATTCGTCCATAACACTGTTATTCAAGCTAGTCTCGGAGGTAGTACTTGGTATTTCGTGCGACGGGACTTAGTACGGGATGATGACATACGAGAGAATCGCGCACAAGACAACATTCTAGACAGGGCCCTGCACGCGACTCGTTGTGGGCTTCTTGCGTTTCTGCATCGCAATCTTCGCCCCGCCACTCCGGTTCCGTCGGAAGAACCAGCAGTATCGGTATCCTTCACGTGCCTTTTCGCATGAGTTGACGGAGAGTCGGTCAATCTCTGTCATAGAAATTGCGATGACATTGACAAAAACGTCGGGAAACAAATAATGGAGGTGGAGCAGCGGAAAAATGCTAGACACAGGGGGAATGACACAGAATAGACGTTGGCCTATCTCCTCTTAGGGCGAGGAGCAGAAACGACAGGGTTGTTGGATGCCGGGGAATTGAGCAGATTGCAGATCACGTAGATTCGATTGCTTCAGCGGTGTAGATGGTGGTCGGTCTGGCCATGGTCAAACTTCAAATAGTGGTTTGAAATGCTTTGGAGACTTGGGGGGTGATTCCAGAGGCGAAAATGACGCAAGGGCAGGGAATAAGGGAGAATTTAGATTTCACAAAGGAGACAGGGAAGATGAGAAACAGGGGAGCGAAGGTTTCAGTTGTGTTGCTGGTGTTGTTGACACTCACATCGAGCCTTATGTTAGGATGCAAGCCAACAGAAAAGGTGATTAAGATCGGGGTTTTTGGTCCAACGACAGGCACGATGGCAATTGGAGGAACTCATCAGAAGGATGGCATTCAGTTTGCAGTGGACAAGATCAACGCAGCGGGCGGCGTGCTGGGCTACCAGCTCAAGCCAATCTACGGAGATACCGAAGGCAACGCGCAGAACGCAGTTACTATCATGAACAAATTCCTGTATGAGGACAAAGTACTCGCGACCATCGGTTCCAACAATAGCCCCGAGGTCCTGGCAGTTCTCGATCTGATTACGAAGGCCCAGACTCCTCATATCGTGCCCTCTGGTGTTGCTGGGGCTATCACCAAGTCTGGCTCCAAGTGGGTCTTCCGTATTACGGCTACCGACGTCATCTTCTCGAAAAAACTTGTTGATTACGCAGTGAACGACCTCAAGGCCAAGAAGATAGCGATTCTCTATGATACGAACGACTATGGCCAAGGTGGAAAGACGATGGTGACTGAGAACCTGACGGCTGACGGTTTGGAGCCCGTTCTTGTTGAAGGTTACACTACCGGCGCTAAGGACTTCTCTCCTTTGCTTCTGAAAGTGAAGGCGGCTGGTGCTGATGCTACGATTATTTGGGGGAATTACACGGAGGGGGCTCAACTCGTCCGCCAGATCAAACAGTTTAGTATTCCGGGCCAAGTGCTTCTGTCCACTGGTGTCACCATCGGTAACTTCTACCAGCTGGCAGGCGACGCAGCGGATAATCTCTATGGCGTAACTTCTGGTTTCAGTGCTGACAGGACCGATGCCGTGGCTCAGGGCTTCGTAACGGAGTTCAACAACAAAATGGGCTATGTTCCAGATGTCAATGATGCGCTGGCTTATGATGCTGTTAATGTTCTTGCCAAGGCCATCACCGACGCTGGGAAGGTAGATAGAACTGCTGTACGTGATGCTCTTGCGAAAATCCAGGACTTTCAGGCCATCTCTGGTCCCATAAGCTTCAAGGAGAACGGGGAAGGCGGCACGAATGCGATAATATTCAAAATTGTAAAAGGCAAGGTTGAACTTCTGCCTTCTCTATAGACCATTCCTACCGAGACTGCAGCATGTTATATCAGCATGGCTGCAGTCTCGGTAGTATGTTCGTCGATGTCAGCAGAGTGCTTTCAGCAGTAATAGCATATTCACGCACGGAGGCAGGCTTTGAAGATACGACTGAGAATAGATAGTACAGCTCAATGTGTTGGGTGTCGTCAATGTGAACTTACATGCAGTGTTTTGCATGAAGGTGCGTTTGCACCATGGCTCTCCAGGATTCTTGTTCACCGTAACGAATCCATTCTTCTAGCTCAGCCTTTCATTTGCCACCAGTGCAGTGAAGCAAGATGTCGGGGCGCTTGCCCTACTGGTGCAATTGTCGCTGACAAGAACGACATTCTTATCGTTGATACTGAACTCTGTGATGGTTGTGGAAAATGCGTCATTGCCTGCCCATTCCATGTTATGGGCATGGACCATGCGAAAAACAGAGCCTACAAATGCGATTTGTGTGGCGGAGATCCGGAATGTGTGAAAGTCTGTCCGGCACACGTATTGACGGTGGAGGTGCCTTAGAATGCGCAAGGTGAATGAGTGTAAGGTTCTGCATGTCAATTTGACGGATAGGAGCTATCGCGTTGAGGTATTCGGTGAAGAATTCGTGCGGAAATATCTGGGTGGACGTGGCATTACATCCTTGATTCTGTACCGTGATGTACCCAGAGGAGCAGATCCGTATGGACCGGACAATATCGTAGCATTTGCGCCTGGCACACTCGCCGGCACCAGTGCTCCAACGGCGGGACGCACGACAGTCACCGGGAAGAGTCCCGCCACTGGCCTGTTTGTCAAGGCGAATATGGGCGGGCATTGGGGAGCAGAGTTGAAATACGCGGGCTATGACGCCCTCGTCGTTCACGGCAACTCCAATGAATGGGTAAATTTGACCATTACGAGCAATGAAATCCGCTTTGAGCCTGCGAACTGCTATCTTGGGTTGGGCGTGAGGGAAACGACAGAACGTATTGAGAAAGACCACAAGGATATGCCGGGTATAACCGTAAGCTGCATTGGTCAGTCTGGAGAAAATCTCGTGAAGTATGCCGGCATCTTCTGCTCCGTTTATAACACGGCCGCAAGAGGCGGTCTAGGCGCTGTTATGGGTGCCAAGAAGCTGAAGGCGGTATCCTGCTTCGGGCGAAATGGCATTCTCGTGCATGACACAAAACGGTTTCTGGCAGCGGCGGAACATACTCGACAGACGATCAGCACTAGCGCCAGATGTGCCTATTATAAAAAATACGGATCAGCCGGCGGAGTTATTGGATTAAATGAGAGCGGACTGCTACCTGTAAGAAACTTTCAGCTTGGGTATAAAGACAACGTCTATGATATAAGCGGGCAAGCCCTTGTGAATGAAGGTCACTTAGTGCGGCGAGTATCGTGTTTCGGTTGTACGATCTCCTGCTATCGCTACTGCAAGACAACGAACAAGTACCCCGGAATCGAATCCGGTGGCCCAGAATTTGAAACGGTCAGCGTGTTCGGTGCTGGTTGTGAAGTTGTTGATATGGATGCCTGCCTGAAAGCGAACTATCTCACCAATTTGTACGGTCTAGACTGTATTTCTACTGGCTCGGCCATACAGTGGGCAATGGAAACGGCAGAACGCGGGCTCTTGCCCAAGAGATTCACTGACCCTGCCACGGACAAAGAGTACGATCTTGAGTTCGGAAATGCAGAAACGATGCTCGTGTTGATCGATATGATCGCATTTCGCCGGGGTCTAGGAGACCTACTGGCAGAGGGCGTCAAGACAGCTTCTGAACGTGTGGGCGGTGGCTCCTGGAAGTGGGCGGTCCAGGCGAAAGGTCTGGAACAGTCTCGAGTTGACACACGCAATGCGAAGGCCTACGCGCTCGCGTTCGCGACAAATCCGAGGGGCCCGGATCATCTCTATGGGCAGCCAATGGCGGAATTTGGCGCACCCGACACGAAGTTCATTATCAAGCAGATCACCGGAGACGAAAAGTATGCAGTAGCAGCTTCCACAGAGAAGAAACCGGAGATTGTCGCATGGCATGAGGAATCGTTTGTCATGACCGATGCCCTGGGGCTGTGCTCGCGCGCAACGCTCTCAACCTATGCCATCCTTCCCAATGATATGGCAGAGATGTTCGAAGCCGGAACGGGTATCGAGATGTCGGAAGAAGACATGTTTGAAGCAGCTCGCAGGGTGATCAATCTGGAGCGCTTCTTTAACATGCGCGAAGGTGTACGGCGCGAGAGTGATACGTTGCCTTGGCGGATAATGAACGAGCCCGTTCAGACGAGAGACGGTGAAACAGCGATGAACTCTGGAGACGAGCTAAACATGATGCTCGATCAATATTACAGGATCAGGGGATGGGATGAAACCGGGCTTCCCCGTCGTGAGACTATCAAGAAATATGGTCTGGATACTGTCATCAAGGAGGGTGATTACGAGCATGGTCATTAAAATCGTAGGTATATCGACAAGTCCAAGACATGCAAATTCAGAGATCATGGTTAAGGCTGCACTTGAAGCAGCAATGGGAATAAACGTCGAGGTGGAGACTCAGTTTGTGTCTCTAGCTGGCAAGAATATCTTAGGCTGTACCAACTGCCGTGCCTGTATCAAGACGGGTCACTGCATCCTGAAGGATGATTGGGAGGAATGCTTCAGGCCATTGAGAGATCCGGTTCCTAATGGCGTTATCATAGGCGCTCCAGTCTACTTCTTCAACCTGAATTCCCAGACAAGAGCATTTCTGGAGCGTACAACCTCTCTGCTGAAGGGAAATTTCTTCCCGGAGGCAAAACAGGTTCCGCCGGATTGGAGTAGAACCGCAGCTGCTGGAATGGCAGTTGGCTTTGACAGAAACGGCGGACAGGAGCACGCTATTGCCGCACTGGATGATTGGTTCCTGATCAACAATTTCGTTGTGGTCGGCGGTACGCACGTAGGCTATATCGGTGCGCCTGGGTGGCTGATGGGGGAATCGAAGAAAGATTCTGTGGAAAATGACATCAACGTTGGCATGAAAGCTGCACGAATCGTTGGCGAAAGAGTTGCAAGAACGGCCTCCTTGCTTCAGCTTGGCAGCCAAACGATGGCGGAATAGTACAGAAGGTAATGAATACGACGATATTCATTGCAGTGAGTGTATGCGGTCGCAGATTACAGCCACTGCAAGCGAACCGGCAGGAATACCGGAACAATTCCGCATTATTGATCTGTCATAGAAGCTGTAACCGGAGAGCAGGTTGCCACAGAAGTCTGGGAATGGAGATGACGTCTCAGAATTCGTCGTCTCTGCCAACGACGCTAGTAGCAGATTGCGCCCATGCTTGAGATGGTGCTGGCCAAACGTGGCCGTGCGGTCGTTCCTCCTGCTCTTGCTGTCAGCGGCTAATCCAACGGATCGACGAAACATCTGCCTTTGCACCATTGGGCAGAAACTAGTTCGGGGGTGAGTGATTTGAAGATTGATCCTTCTGACATCTTGCAGGTTATCGTTGGCGGTCTTGCCATAGGGTGCGTTTATGCGCTTGTTGCGCTCGGCTTCACCATCATCTCCAACGCCCTTCATCTGATCAACTTTGCGCAGGGTGACATGTACATGTTGGGAGCAGTCTTTGGTTTGACATTCTTTACTCAGGTGCGTATGCCTTACTTCGTGTCGCTCGTAACTGCTGCTTTGGTTACGGCCCTTGTAGGTGTGTGTATTGAACGCACGATATTCCGGCCCCTTAGGAATAGCCCGCCGCTAAATATGGTCATTGCAACCATTGGGATTTCTATTACCATTCGCGCTGTTGCACTGCTAATCTGGGGATCCCAGGCGATGTCGTTTCCCGCAGTATTCGGGAGTGTTCCTGTCAAGATTGGTTCTATTCGCATAATGCCGGACTATCTTTGGATCCTTGGTATTGCAGTTGCTGCAATGGTGGCCCTACAGTTCTTCTTCAAGAAGACGCTGACTGGCAAAGCTATGAATGCTACAGCACAGAATAGGAACGCAGCGTCCATGATGGGTATTAACATCTTCAGATCAGATTCTCTTGCCGCTGCCATCAGCGCCGGCCTGGGTGGCATAGGCGGGGTGCTCGTCGGTCCGGTCTTCTTCGTTGAAACCACGATGGGCGCAAGTGCTGCCCTCAAGGGCTTTGCTGCTGCAGTGCTAGGTGGATTCGGAAGTGTGCCCGGAGCTATCGTTGGGGGAGTAGTCTTGGGACTCGCTGAAAATCTCTCCGCGACTTTCATATCGTCAACCTATCGCGATGCCGTAGCCTTCGTGATTCTAATAGGCGTGCTCATATTCCGGCCTAATGGTATTCTAGGAAAGAAGGTGCTGAGGGCATGACCATGAAGAAAGCGGTCCGTTTCATATCAAAGAGGTCTGCCCTGTTATGGGTTCTCCTCCTTATTGCAGCGCCTTTTGTGGTTAGGAATCCATACTATCTGCAGTTGCTTAATTCGGCCCTGATTCTCATAATTGTGGCTGTCGGTTTGAACTTGCTCACTGGCTTCACGGGCCAGATATCTCTTGGACACGCAGCGTTTGTCGGTATCGGTGCGTACATTTCAGCATATTTGTCCGTGACTATGGGGTTTTCCTTTTGGCTTGCCCTTCCTCTTTCTGGCCTCATTACGGGTCTATTGGGCTACTTGCTCGGAAGATCCGTGTTGAAGCTCAAGGGAGCTTATCTCGCAATTGCCTCGATCGGAGTTGGCGAGATTACCATGCTTGTCTTGGTCAATTGGACGAAATTCACCCACGGCGCTGAGGGTTTTAAGGGGATACCCTCGCCGAGGTTTTTCGGATTGGCTATCAATAGTGGTCTAAGATACTATTGGTTGCTGGTTCCCATTGTCATCACTATCTACTGGCTAATCAATACGCTTGTTGATTCGGAGCTAGGACGTGCGCTCCGATCCGTACGGGATGAAGAGACTGCCGCTGAATTCATGGGCGTCGATGTCACGAAGATGAAAGTCCTCGCATTTACGATCTCGGCCGTTCTGGCTGGTATTGCTGGCAGTCTTTTGGCACATATGTACGGGTATCTTTCACCGTTCAGCTTTAACTTCACTGAATCAGTATCATACCTGATGATGGTCTTGGCGGGCGGGCTTGGATTCACGTGGGGTCCGGTCCTTGGCGTTCTTCTCTTGACATCTGCCAAGGAGTTGTTCCGCTCCTTCAACCAGTACCAACTTGTCATCTATGGTTTGATGCTTATTGGGGTTATCGTGTTTATGCCCAAAGGGATTTCTGGCTTTCTTGCAGGCCTCTCCACAAGGGTGATCCATAGGAGCCATGACGATGGCAGATAATGTGCTTGAAACCAAAGCTTTGACAAAACGATTTGGTGGGCTGACCGCCCTCTCGAAATTCGACATCAAGGTCGAGCGGGGTTCGATACACGCAATCATTGGTCCTAATGGGTCGGGGAAGACCACATTCTTCAATGTAATTACAGGATTGTACGTATCAGATAAAGGCCGTGTCATCTTCTGCGGCAAGGATGTCACCGGGACCGTTCCACATAAGATGGCGCGTTTGGGCATGGGGCGCACTTTCCAGACCATCTTCTTGTTCAAAGAAATGACCGTCTTGGAGAATGTCCTTATTGGGTTGCAGTGCAAGTCGGATTACAACTTGTTCCAAAATATGGTTACTACACGCAAACGTATCTCATATGAGAAGACATTGCATGAGCGGGCAGAGGAACTGCTTTCGTTTGTGGGGTTGTATGATCAGCGAGAGAATCTTGCAAGAAACTTGCCCTATGGCAAGCAACGCCTGCTGGAAATTGCCCGAGCAATGGGTCTCAGCCCGTCGATTATCCTGCTTGATGAGCCAGCAGCTGGTATGAACCCTCAGGAAACCATAGAACTTGTTGAATGTGTTAGGGCTATTCGCGACAGATATGACACGACGGTATTGATCATCGAACACAATATGAAGTTGGTTATGCAACTGGCTGATGTCATTACGTGTCTCGATCATGGCACGAAGATAGCCTGTGGGCTTCCGAAAGTCGTGGCAAACGACCCTAAGGTTGTCGAGGCCTACTTGGGGCTTGCTAGGGAGAAGAGGCCCGAAGCGCGTAGTGCGGTCTGATGGAGACCGGTTCAAGCCAATATGCCCATGGGATATGAGGGCTTTGCGCGCAATCATTGGGCTCGTTGTGTATTGGGTACGGTGAACATCTCTATCTTGCAGTTTGCAGCCTTGACGTAAGGACGGCCGTGGAATCTATCGATGCCGATGCCCAGCGGCGGAAGGGGTAACTTGTGAGTATGCTCAAACAGATTTTGGAGATTGAAGATCTCTTGGATGGCATGGTAACAGGTAATGAGGTTGCGGACTTTCTTCGCGCACACGGTGCAGAAGCTGTCACGGTGTTCCCCGTCGAAGGAAGCCGTGGGCACACGGACTTTGTCAGAGTGTCCATCGCTGGCACAAATGGAAAATCTATGGGGGGCGGTGAGCTCACTCTAGGCGTTATCGGGAGATTAGGCGGAATCGGAGCGCGTCCGGAACGCATTGGAATGGTTTCTGACGCAGATGGTGCTATTGGAGCGCTGGCTGTTGCATTGAAACTGGCTAACATGCAGAAGAGAGGGGATCAACTTCCCGGTGATGTGGTAATCTGCACTCATGTTTGTCCGACCGCTCCAACGCTACCCCATGAGCCCGTTCCCTTTATGAACTCCCCTGTTGACATGGGGACACTGAATGAATATGAAGTGACCCGCGAAATGGATGCCATCTTATCTGTTGATGCCACGAAGGGAAATAGTATCCTGAACAGCCGTGGCATTGCAATAACGCCAACAGTCTTAAACGGCTATATTCTGCCTGTTAGTCTAGAACTGCTGCAATTAGAGAGTTATTGCACGGGCATGCTACCCAAGGTTCTGCCCCTGAGTCAATATGACATTACGCCCTATGGCAACGGGCTGACCCACATAAACAGCATCATGCAGCCGTGTGTGGCGGCGGATGTTCCAGTTGTCGGCGTAGCTGTCACTTCTCAGGTGGCCATACCTGGTTGTGCAACCGGAACATGCCAGGAAACCGATGTGCGTGATGCAGCCGTGTTCTGCATCGAGGTTGCAAAGGCCATGAGTAGAGGACTGACTCTTTTCTACAGTAGTGAAGAGTACAGTCACGCCGTCGCGCTTTATGGCAAGCTTGCTCACTTCAAGAAGGACGGGGGTGATGGCCTTGCTTAGTGTGGATGGTGTTCATTGCAGTTATGGGAACCTAGAAGTTCTCAAGGGCATAAGTCTGAAGATAGAAGCGGGTCAGATCGTCGCCCTGATTGGTGCAAACGGTGCTGGTAAGACTACCACTTTGAAGGCCATCTCAGGCATCTTGCCGGTTACATCTGGGACGATTACGCTTGACGGCGTGAATATCACGCGGCAGAAAGCCCACATGATGGTGAGATATGGCATGTCACAGGTGCCGGAGGGGCGCCAGGTGTTCCCTGAACTCTCTGTCCTCGACAACCTTGTTCTGGGCGGTTATTCGATCAAGAACAAGCGTCTCGTGAATGACCGCATTGCCAAGATGTTTGACTCCTTTCCACGCCTCAAAGAACGCAAGAAACAGGAGGCTGGCACACTTTCTGGCGGTGAGCAACAGATGCTTGCTATTGCACGGGCACTAATTTCGAATCCCAAGCTTCTTCTTATGGATGAACCGTCCATGGGTCTATCACCGAAGCTGGTTGGTGATGTCTTCGATATCATCTCCAACCTCAAGAAGCAAGGTATTACGATTCTCTTGGTGGAGCAGAATTCTCGCATGGCGCTCGAGATTGCAGACTATGCCTACGTAATTCAAACCGGCGAGATCGTCCTTTGCGGTACAGGAAGTGAGATAAGTTCCAACGATGAGGTTCGTAAAGCATATCTTGGAGAGTAATCGGCCACGGAGGCCTCCGAGACAATACCTGTATCCTAGTAGTTGGACCCTATGGGACGTTATCTCGACGGTAGTTTCTGATGCCGACTCTGCTAGTTGATGTGGTCAAGATGAAGGACAATTCCTTGCGGTACGTGAACGGTCAAGAAGAAAGAGCCCTTCATCACGTGGACATTGAAGCTACTCTTCAATGCGTTCCACTTTGAAAATAACCGGCCTTAACCCATCGGTGCAGGATGCGATGATCGTACCAGAATTCTTGTACGTAGAGAAGTCGGCGTTGAACATCAGTGCAATAACCTCTTTGTGAATATCTGCCCACGCCCACGAGCAGAATCCTTCTGGCTTATCAAAGGAATCGACGATGAATTCCTGTCCAGCGTTATGACGATAGCAGGGGCCGTAAGATGCCCATTGTTCAGGCAACAAATACTCCCTAATCAAGTCTTCGTGGTATAGAGTTCTTAGTACTGTAATCTTGCATTTTGCTCTCTTCTTTCTTTCCATCTTCCTTTTTCTCCTCTCTGCTATTCCTATACAAATTGCTGACAGATGTACCTAATGGTATTATAGATTAGAAGCGCCGTTTCCCAATTGTACGAATTTCCTCACCAAAAAGTATCGGTGGCTCAGATAGAGAGGTACCCCAAATTGTCGTAGTTATCTCCCAATCTCCTCCATATTTGGAGACAGAAAAGTATCTCCAGACATGGAGGAGATAGAAGGGAACTTTGGCTGTGGAGTAGAAAAGAGCCGTAACCAGAGAATCGAGAGGTTCACCTCTACATGCCTGGGAGCCGCTGCCGAGAGTTACCGGAAGGAGAGCACCGGGAATGAGCGCGTGGAGGCCCCAGGCTTTGTCCGGGAGCAATACTTCTGGTTGCTCCTCTTTACTTTCTCTTCTCTCGAGAGGCAGCCCGTAGCGGCCGACTCCATGCGGAGCGGCGCGGTACGCAGGAGTTCCGGTATGGCTCGCTGCAGTCGATTGTTACAGAAATCGCCGACAAGGTGGTACGCCCAGACAAGTGCCTCTACTACGGCAGGACGAACCACGTGCTTTCGCCTCCTGCGCGAGGGGACGACCTCGTGCCTACCAGTGTCGGGTCTCCCGCAGGACCGGTCGCTTCGCATAGGCGGGGAACAGATACGCTACATAGGAGAGGCTGTACGCTGTCGTGGGGCAGAGGACTCCCGCAGCATGACTCCTTTCTCCTTCCTGCGGGCATGGATATACCGCAGAGCGACCTCTAGCCCGACATGCCGTTTCCCTTGCATCGTTAACGCCATGACACTGCTCCTTTCCCAGATGCTCACACAAGCATGTCAACATCATGGCCATCTCCTCTCCGTTTACGATGATTTCTTCGTTATGCAACGCGGGTACTTTGACGGTACGATGTTGCACTATACTGGAAACACGAGTCTGGTATGCTTCTTCCAGGCCGCTCAGGAGGCAACATGGCCAAACTTCTCAAAGTACCATCGACAGCAGCACTGAGTATGGCGCTGGCAGTCCTCGTGACTGCGGGCACAATGGAATCATCTGACGTCACGACCCTCGCCTGGGTCTCCACGCTGAGCTCGGAACCCCCGATGATCGGCATCAGCGTCCGCCGCGAAGGTTGGTTACATCACTTCATCGTCGAGGGAGGCGCCTTCGTCGTCAACGTGGCTGACACCGCCCATGCACGCGCCCTCGACCTCTGCGGCATGGTGTCCGGCAAAGATACCGACAAGTGGGAGTTGAGCGTTCTTACCCGCGAACAGGGAACGGCCACAGCCGTGCCTCTGGTGGCGGAGTGCCCCCTCAACATCGAATGTGTCGTGCGCCAGACCCTGCACCTCGGCAGCCACGACCTGTTCATCGGCGAGATCGTCGCCGTCCACATGGACGAGCGCGTCAAAGCAGGTGGACATGACCTGGACCCAGTCTGCTACGTGAGTGGGCAGTACTGGAAGCTCGGGAATCGCATCGGCGCCAGGGGGTTTTCGCGCAAGTAGCCATGGTTTCCGACCCATGCTCACAGTCGGGCTAGGCAGTTCGCTAGCGTCCGTCCTGCATCTCGTCCTAGAAAATGAGTGCGGTGAACACAATCACGTCCAGTACGCCCCCTAGCAAGGAAGAGACCAACTTGCGCGCTCTGAAGGGCTTGGGGACGACTCCTTTGCAGTCTCTCGGCCCCTGCTCGTGCTTCTTCAGGTGTCCGGGCCACTGGGAGGACGTCATTTCCTCAAAAGGAAGCCTGGTGCAGCTCACGGGCGTTGAACCCGTAAGCTGCTTTGCTGTATAATTCAGGTGCGAACTATTCATAAGCCCTGCATAGGGAGACACTGCATGAATACGGGAAAGCTGGATTTGTTCTATTTTGGTGATATTGGCAAATACGATGCATTCAATCCTGCACGCGTTTGCGCGCAGAAATATGCAGCAGAGACGCTCTTTCTGATAGCTTCGTGTGCTCCCTATGAGCTTTCAAAAGCGGAAATCGCCCGGTTCCTGGGAGTTGAACAGGAAACCATGGGGCCCATTATTGATTCTTTACATAGAATCAAAGCCATCGAATGCAAAGATGATACATATAGGATCTGCTTTCCCGCATTCCTCCAGGGTGATGTCCAACAGATGAACGGTATAGTGTCCAGTGCGCGCGATTCCATTGTAAGAACACTTGAACAGCTGAACAGTCAATTGGTGCCGATAGCGCAACGGTTTAGATGCCACAGGCAGTTTGGTGTTGGTCGTATCATGTATCATGTGATTTGTGACTCTGTATTTGACGATATAGCGTTTGCCTACTTTGAGAAGGAGAAACTGTTATGTACTTCAAAGCTACAACCGGGCAATCGCGATTATCTCGTTATCGGATATGAAGCTTGTGAGGAAGTCGCACAGAATAGTGACTTACTGCTTTGCAGCAGCAACAACTATGCCTGTGACGGGGTCCGCTTCAACAGCTTCGGTGATTCATACGGTCGCAGAAAAGATATGTATCGCTTCACGCGCCTGTTTGACTCAGAGCCACATGAACTAGCGCAGTTTCTTAATAGGTCCGAGGATATTGAAATGCTGCTGTCGTCTGATATGAAAAGTATTGCTTCCAGGTGCAGCAGCATGGTGAAAAGAATAGTCTCGAATGATGTGTACTGGACCGATCTAACCGATGATGCAGAAACAGCCTTGCTGCTCTCGGAATTGGGATATGTCAGTGGCAGACAAGAGAAGAACCACATATCAATGATGGTTCCTGTGTTCTATCAGGATGAGCAGCTACTAATCACTGCAGTCGGCGACATCGTCTTGCCCCAAATAGACAATGCCGTCAAACGAGCATTTGACTCCTTTTCAATGCGCACAGGCGATTTTACGGCAGTCAGGCATATGGTCGATATTGAAGAAATCGGGAATGAATTGTGGCATCAGATTTTCGGATTTACGAACGAGCATTTGGCTAGAACAGGGTTTGTTGATAAGCCACAGTATATTGATGGACAAGGCAGATTTCTTAGAAGCATCAGAATGGAATCGTAGAATAATGTGGATCATGAGTGTGATCTCCACGCGCATCTCTTCTGTCAATACCAAACAACGAGCAAAACAACTCGCCCGCCGGCTGGGGCACTGGCGGGCGAGTTGTTATCCCCGATTCAGCTATATTCCATGTGGCCAGATTTCAGAAGCAAGAAGACCATTAGCCATGCTGGAGTAGCACACTAGACCCCGAGTATAGTAATGTCCATAACTCGCGACATGTCTGCACTGGCAGACGGGGCCAAGTGTTTATGCTACTCAGAAAGACGTGCAGTGCAGTATGCTGCGAGGACTATGCCGATTCTGCTGGGCAGGCACATTTGAACGTATCCCGAGTGATCTCCAGATACGTTGGGCCCTTTGGAAGAAACTCCGGCCTTGGCTTGCTGACGAACCCCAGTTTTGCGCAGAGTTTCGATGCCTTCTTGTTGTCCGGGTGAGGGTCGGCATATGCCTTTGTGGCCAGATCATTGCTGAACACCTGGTCGATGACATTGCTGAAAGCATATGCAGCAATTCCTTTGCCCTGTGCCTTCGGCAAAAGCTTGATATCCAGTATTGCCAGATCATGTTCATGATCG
>Ga0066798_10000755_pt1 | contig 15267 bp, 12 predicted proteins | sample PersoiDNA2013203_FD_70961 | JGI IMG/M metagenome (GOLD analysis project Ga0066798, IMG submission 70961) | Permafrost soil microbial communities from the Arctic, to analyse light accelerated degradation of dissolved organic matter (DOM) -... | ecosystem: Environmental > Terrestrial > Soil >...
TGGGGGCTTTCAAAAAGAGGAGGCCAAGCGACTTGGTCTAACTGTAGTTGAGAGTCAGGCCTATTCGGGCAAGAGTGTGGATCTTTCATCCCTCGTACTTCGCGTAAAGAGTGCCGGTGCAGACATCGTTTTGCAGACTTCCTACCAAAATGATACGTTGTTATTCTTTCGTCAATCGGCGACGGCAGGATACAAACCCCGCGCATTCATTGGTGCTGGCGGAGGTTATTCATTGAATGATATTGCCCAGACCTTGGGTGCTGCGATCGAAGGTGTTTATGACGTAGATTTCCCGCAGATCACAATGAATGCGGCTGGTGCACCTGGCTTGAAAGAATTTGTAGCCGCATACCAAAAGCAGTTCGGAATTCAGCCAAGATCGGGGCATAGTCTCGTCAACTATGTAGGCGCCAAGGCTTTCCTCGACATCCTGGCCAAAGCAAATTCTACTGATAAAGACAAGATTCGTCAGACTGTCCTTGCATATCGCCAACCAGTGGGGTCCAATGCTGCCGCTTGGGGTTTCCATTTTGGTGAGAATGGACAGAACCAACTTGCATCTACCAACTTGATGCAGTGGCAACACGGCAAGTTAGTGACGGTCTACCCGGAATCTGTGGCTTCTGCAAAGCCAATCGTTGGTAATTAAGGCACGCGTCTAAATCCGAGTTTCATTAATAACAGCTGCGCAATGCGAGAAGCTTGCGTAGCCTTGGGGCTACTGTGTCCATTTTTATTCAATTGCTGCTAAATGGCCTATTGCTTGGCGGTGCATATGCAATCGTCAGCATTGGATTGACACTGATTTTTGGTGTAGTCCGAGTCGTCAACTTTGCTCACGGTGAGTTCTTGATGATAGGAATGTACGCTGTCTGGCTGCTTGCACAGCATTTTGGATTACATCCATATGTTTCTGCGCTTCTTGTGGCACTGCTCCTATTTGTTTTGGGTGCGTCAATGCAGCGGTTCATCATTCAACCCCTTCTATCTGCGGACCCACACATCCAGGTATTCGCGACTATAGGGGTGTCCACAGCGCTATTGAATCTCGCTCTGATGGTGTTTGGCGCGGATGTTCGCAAGGCTGATGTAGTTTTTGGCACCGAATCATTGATGGTGGGTCCATTGACTCTTGTTAGCGGTCAACTCATCACGTTTGTTGTTGCACTCGTCGTAGCAGCTGGCATGCATCTGTTTCTGCAACGAACATATACCGGAAGAGCATTCCGTGCCCTGGCTCAGAACCGAATGGCCGCCGCTCTCATGGGAGTGAACGTCAATTCAACCTATGTGCTGGCGTTCGGCATTGGGGCTGGACTGGTTGGGTTGGCATCAGGTCTCCTAGCAGTGCAGTACCCCGTATTTCCCACAGTAGGACAATATTTTGTTCTAACCGCATTTGTGATTGTGGTTCTGGGGGGCATGGGCAGTTTGCCGGGGGCCGTAATCGGGTCCCTCTTTATCGGCCTGATCGATAGCCTGGCCGGCTTTTACATAGGTCCGGATCTAAAGGAAGTTGTGTACTTCCTGATCTTTCTGGCTATTCTCATTGTTCGCCCGACTGGCCTATTTGGCCTTGGCCGCGGATCCGAGTGACGGAGCTAATAGTGTTGCCTAACTTTAATAACCCTCGTGTCTACGTGAGCTTGCTCTCGCTGCTTATTCTCTTGGCTTTACCATTAGCAGTCCAGTCACCCTTCGTCTATCACCTGGCAATACAAGTATGTGTATTTGCGGGACTGGCGGCAGCTTGGAACATTGTCGGTGGATTTGCAGGACAACTTTCACTAGGACATGCTGTCTTCTACGGAATCGGCAGTTATACGGCCGGATTGTTGGTCGCAAAATTTGGGATATCACCATGGATAGGTATGTTCGTTGGGGCTGCTCTCTCCATGGTTGCTGCAACGATCATTGCCTACCCCACCCTGCGCTTGCGTGGTCCTTTCTTTTCACTTGCGACGATTGCATTTCTTGAAGTAGCCCGCTTGCTGGTCATCTACATGGGAAGCTGGACTGGTGGGTCCGCCGGCCTTAATGTGCCACTTCAAATCGGTCTGCCATGGATGATTTTTCGTGAAAAGTCGGCTTACCTTTTTGTGGCCTTTGGGTTTCTTGTTGTAACACTGTGGGTTAGCTGGCTCGTTCGCCACTCCCGGTTTGGCTTTTACTTGATCGCTGTGCGTGAGAGGGAAGACGCGGCCAGAGCAGTGGGAGTAAACGCCGTTCGGGTGAAGATCGCCGCAGCAGTGATTTCTGCAGCGCTGACCAGTTTCATTGGTAGTTTTCACGCCATGTACCTGACTTTTGTGGAGCCTTCAGCAGCCTTCTCCTTGGAGATGTCCATTCAGATCGCCATGTTTGCACTGATCGGCGGATTGGGCACGGTAGCAGGACCGGTGATAGGAACAGTAATGGTATTGCCTGTGGCCGAATTGGCACGTGGGTGGCTCAGCGCATTCGGTAATGGGACCCATGGCTTTGTTTACGGCATGTTGCTGGTCGTCACGGTGTTGTTTATTCCTCGCGGACTAGTGGGACACTTGGGAAAAAGCGCTCAGCGTTTGATTGATCGCCTGCCAAGTCGGCGCACCGATGTAAAAACAAATACAACGCTTGCACAAAAAACATCACCTGCGAGGCATCAGGGAAAGCCAGTTCTTAAAGCTGAAGGTTTGTATAAGCGGTTCGGCGGATTGCAGGCTACAAATGACGTCTCAATCACTTTACATGCGGGAGAGATTCTTGGTGTCATTGGACCCAACGGGGCTGGCAAGACAACGGTCTTTAATCAGTTATCAGGTTTCATTCGACCCGATCAGGGAACAGTGTCCGTTCTTACAGAGGACGGGCAATGGATAACACCGACCTCGCCTGAAACTTTCGCACGTGCAGGAGTTGGAAGGACCTTTCAGGTCGTCCAGCCGTTTGCAGGACTCTCCGTAATGGAAAACATCATGCTGGGAGCCTTCATGCACACCAGCGATAAAGCGCAAGCTAAAGCAATTGCTATCGAAGTAGCAGAAATTACAGACCTAACGACCTTACTCGATACCGAAGCACGTGGTTTGACTGTCGGTGGGATGAAACGATTAGAAGTGGCACGCGCACTGGCAACCCGGCCACGTGTATTGCTGCTCGATGAAGTCCTAGCCGGACTTAATCCCTCGGATGTCGTTCGTGCCATAGAGATGATTCGGCGTATTCGAGATGCTGGAGTATCTGTCTTGATGATTGAGCATCTTATGCAGGCCACCATGGCACTGTCAGATCGCATCATAGTGATCCATCTAGGGCGGGTGCTAAAGGAAGGCCAACCTGCTGATGTCGTAAATGATCCTGAAGTGATCCAGGCCTATCTTGGAAAGGGGTATGTCCATGCTCAAGCTGCGTGATGTTACTGCCGGATACGGCGAGAGTGAGGTACTACGTGGTGTCTCCCTGGATGTGCATGCTGGAGAGGTTGTCACGCTCGTAGGTGCAAATGGCGCCGGCAAGTCCACAACGCTAAAAACTCTGTGTGGGATTGTCAAAGCCCGAAGTGGAAGCATCGAGTTTGAAGGGGTCAAATTGCAGGGGCGATCGGCGCATGAAATTGTCGAACTTGGAATCACCATGATTCCGGAGGGGCGGCAGCTCTTTCCGTTTCTCACGGTAGAAGAAAACCTTCTGATGGGCGCATTCAAAAAATCAGCACGGAAGCTCAAGCAGGAGCGGCTCGAAGAGGTGCTCAATATATTTCCACGTGTACAAGAACGATTGAATCAATTGGCGGGATCACTGTCCGGTGGTGAGCAGCAAATGGTTGCCATCGCAAGAGGAATCATGGCCGATCCGCGCCTGCTTATATTTGATGAGCCATCCCTGGGGCTTTCTCCGCTGCTTGTCGAGCAGATGTTTGATGTGGTGCGCATGGTTGCAAAGCGTGGAACTACCGTATTGCTAGTGGAGCAAAACGTATTTCACACGTTGCAGATAGCTGATAGGGGCTATGTTTTGGAGAACGGACTCGTAACCCTTTCAGGAACAGGTAAAGAATTGCTGAGTAACCCCCACGTGCGTCGTGCATATCTTGGGCACTAAAGACCAAAGGCAAAGGAAGTAGATATATGTCAGACAATCTCTCACACAAGGGGCGTGTCGTGCTGGTCACTGGTGGAGCAGGTGGTATCGGAGCGGCGATTGTTGAACAATACGTTAGACGAGGTGCCGCGGTTGCGATCGTGGATCGATCGCGTAGTGAAGGACTTGCCTTCACCGAAAAGCTCTTGTCCCAAGGGCACCGAGTGCACTTTGAATCCGCCGATGTAGGCAGTTTCGAAGAATGTGAATTCGCTTGCCGCAGTATTGAGTCCGCACTGGGAAGTGTTGATACGGTTATCAACAATGCAGGCATCTCTCCCAAACACCATGGATTCCCGGCGCCAATATGGGAAATGGAGCCATCAGAGTGGCGGCTGGTGATGGATGTAAACCTCAATAGCGTCTTCCATTTCACACGGTTGCTGGCGCCTGGTATGGTTCAAAGGCGCTTTGGTCGCATCGTATGCATGTCCTCTGTTGCCGGCAAAGCGTACCTAGATATCGTTGCCGCGCACTACAGTACGACCAAAGCCGCCTTGATTGGCTTGACTCGCCATCTCGCAGGAGAACTTGGCCCGTATGGAATAACGGTCAACGCCTTGGCTCCAGGTCGCATTGACACCCCGTTGGTGGCCGGTGCCCCCAGGGAAGCCAACGAAGCCGTCATTAAGGTCACGCCGCTCGGGCGCCTTGGTCGACCTGATGAGGTTGCGAACGTATGCACTTTTCTGACATCCGATCAGGCTGACTTCATCACTGGACAAGTCATTGATGTGGCCGGTGGCTGGTTGATGACTTGATAGGCAGAAAAACATCGCCTTCACCTATTCTTTTAAAAACTTGCATACATAAATATGAATCTCCACAAAAACATGATTGACGGTGAATGGATTGAGGGTGTCGACATTTCTCGAAACATCAATCCTTCCGATACCAATGACGTGATCGGTGAGTACGCTAAAGCGGATGAATCCCAAACGCGGCGCGCTATTGACGCTGCATTTGATGGACAACAAATTTGGGCAAGGTTTACGGCGGAGCAGCGCTCGGACGCACTCGATCGAATTGGGACAGAAATCCTGGCACGTCGTGAGGAGCTCGGTGCACTGCTCTCGCGGGAAGAAGGAAAGACTTTGCCAGAAGGCATAGGTGAGGTCGTACGTGCAGGTCGGGTATTTAAGTTTTTTTCAGGTGAGGCGCTCCGTCTGGGAGGCGAGAAGCTTCCTTCCATCCGCCAGGACGTGGAAGTGGAAGTGACGAGAGAGCCCGAAGGCGTGGTGGGGATCATCACACCTTGGAACTTTCCGATTGCCATTCCAGCTTGGAAGATTGCTCCCGCCTTGGCTTATGGCAATGCGGTGGTGTTCAAGCCGGCCGATCTGGTTCCCGGTAGTGCCTGGGCGCTGTCAGAAATCATCGTTCGCGCGGGCGCATTGCCCCATGGTGTGTTCAATCTGGTGATGGGATCGGGCTCTTTGGTGGGGCAAACCATAGCAACATCCCGGAAAGTCCGGGCTCTATCTTTTACCGGTTCAGTCGGAACGGGTCGTCGCATTGGCATGATGTGCATGGAGCGCGGTGGAAAAGTGCAGATGGAAATGGGCGGCAAGAACCCCCTGATCATCCTCACTGACGCCGACCTCGATAGAGCGGTTTCCGTAGCCATTAACGGTTCCTTCTTTTCAACAGGTCAGCGATGCACTGGATCAAGTCGCCTGATTGTGGAGCAGGGAATTCATGATCGCTTTGTCGCTGCCATGATTGAGAGAATGGCAGCGTTAAAGGTAGACAACGCCTTGAAACCAGGAACCGACATCGGACCGGTAGCGTCGCAGGACCAGCTCGACCAGGATCGTTTTTACATTGACTTGGGATGCCAGGACGACGGCAAGTTAGCGGCTGGCGGGGAGCTGTTGCAACGCGATACCCCTGGCTACTACCTTTCACCCGCTCTGATCACCGAAACCGAAAACGCCATGCGTGTCAACCGGGAGGAGATATTTGGTCCCGTTGCAACGGTGATTGCCGTGAAGAACTACGAAGAAGCCGTCGAAGTAGCTAACGATACCGAGTTTGGCTTGGCATCAGGCATCTGCACCACCTCACTGAAATACGCCAACGACTTCAAACGCAAATCTAGCGCCGGCATGGTGATGGTGAACGTGCCTACTGCCGGAGTGGACTACCACGCAGCCTTTGGCGGACGTAAGGGTTCAAGCTATGGACCACGGGAACAGGGGCCATACGCCAGAGAGTTTTATACCGCTGTGAAAACCGCTTATACATTGGCATGACATCATGACAGAAATCACCGGAAATACGCAAGTCTTTGCCATCCTTGCTGACCCCATTCATCAGGTTAAAACACCCCAGCGAATTAACCAGCTTTTTGCACAAGCTGGTTACGACGGTGTGATGGTTCCATTGCATGTCAGCTCCGACGCATTGGCCGGTGTGGTCCACGCATTGCGCTCGGTGAAGAACCTGAGCGGCTTTGTGGTCACTGTCCCGCACAAGACGGCCATTGTTGACTTGTGCGATGAGGTTACGCCCGACGTCAGGCAAGTTGGCGCAGTCAATGTGGTCCGTAGAAGCCCACAGGGTCGACTCATTGGAACCATCCTCGATGGCGACGGGTTCATCGCGGGTTTGCGTGTGGAAGGCATCGAACCCGGCGGACGCAGTGTGTACTTGGCGGGTGCCGGTGGTGCAGCGAGCGCGATTGCGTTTGCACTTGCAAGATCCGGTGTCTCTCGTCTCACGATTGCAAACAGGACGACGGAGAAGGCGCAGCAGTTGATGGACCGTATCACTGTGGTTTTTCCTCATTTGCCGTTGTCAGTCGGGACAGACGATCCAACGGGTCACGACATCGTCGTGAACGGCACCTCGTTGGGGTTGGGTCCGGGGGACCGCTTGCCACTGGACGTTACTCGCCTTACATCGACACAAATCGTTGCAGAAATCATCATGCAACCCGCCGAGACTTCACTTCTGAAAGCAGCTAAGGCCAAGGGGTGTCGAATCCATTTTGGTGCACCAATGCTGGCTGCTCAGATCGAGTTGATGGCCGCCTTCATGCGGGGAAATACATGACACAAGTTTCAGATCACTTGGTCGAAGCTCTTCGAACCATCGTCGGCGAAAAGTCAGTGATTACGGATCAGGCGGACCTTGCGCCCTTTTGTACCGACTGGCGGCACATGTTCAAGGGCCAGGCTCGGTGCGCCGTGTTACCACGCAGCGCACAAGAGGTTGCATCTATTGTTCGGCTGTGCGCGGCCTCCAACGTTGCGATAGTGCCCCACGGAGGAAACACGGGCCTGTCTGGCGGTGCTACGCCAGATGGCAGCGGCCAGCAGATTGTGTTGTCACTTAGAAGAATGAATGCCATCCGCGAGATCGACCTGATCGGCGAAACCATTGCGGTGGAAGCCGGGGTTGTGCTGCAGACAGCGCAAGAGGCTGCAGCCGAGGTCGGGTTGCTCCTTCCCATTAGTCTGGCAGCCGAAGGGTCTGCGACCGTTGGAGGCGTGGTCTCCACCAATGCGGGTGGTACTAACGTGCTTCGCTATGGCATGGCGCGTACCAGGGTTCTGGGCTTGGAAGTAGTTACACCGCAAGGCGAGATTGTCGATGGCTTGCGCCGTTTGCGTAAAGACAATGCTGGCTACGATTGGAAGCAGTGGTTCATTGGCACGGAAGGAACCCTTGGCATCGTCACTGCTGCGGTTCTCCAACTCACCTCCGTACCTACACACCAGGTAACGGCATTGATGGCAGTGCCCAGTGCTGAAGCGGCACTGCAATTACTTAGAGCCTCGCGCCAGAAGATTGGTGAGACGCTCACCGCTTTTGAATTGATGTCAGGACTGGCGCTTGAACTGGTTGCCAGGCATCTAAAACTCAAGACACCACTGGCTGATTCGCCCTGGTATGTCTTGTTGGAGGCTAGCTCGTGTTTGTCGGGTCTCTCCGATGCCACGGAATCCTTGCTGGTAAAGGCAATGGAATGTGAGATCATCACGGACGGCGTGATCGCACAGTCTGAGAAGCAGGCAGCCGAGATATGGGCCTTGCGCGAATCGATCACTGAAGCGGAACTGCGTGAGGGGCGCTCCGTTAAGCACGATGTATCGGTCCCGATTTCAAAGATCGCTGAGTTCTTGCATCAAGCGGATGCGGCGGTTGAGAGTGCCTTTACTGGCACAAGAATCAATGCTTTTGGTCATGCAGGTGATGGCAATATTCACTACAACGTGGTTGTGCCCCCGGAGACCAATGCGGATGATGTCAACACGCTCATCCACAACCTGGTTGTGGACCTGGGCGGAAGTATTTCTGCCGAACATGGGATTGGCCAATATCGGGTCCGAGAGCTTCAGCGTTGTCGGTCCACGGCTGAGCTTTCCCTTGCATACCGCATCAAAGAGGCTATTGATCCCAAGAGCACGCTCAACCCGGGTAAAGTTTTCCCAGCAGTTCATTCATTTGACCCATCATGAATACATTTGACTACATCATCGTCGGCGGCGGAACGGCCGGCTGCATCCTTGCCAATCGCCTGACTGCCTCAGGCAAACACTCGGTACTTTTGCTGGAGGCGGGTGGCGAGCCCAACGGATTTTGGATACCTATCCCTGCAGGCTTTAGCAAACTGCTTACCAACAAGAAGTTCAATTGGCGGTATCAAACAAAGCCTGAAAGCAACACAAACATGCGAGAGATTCCTGTACCCAGTGGCAAAGGGCTTGGTGGATCTTCACTGATAAACGGAATGATTTATGTCAGAGGGCAGGCACAAGACTACGATGCATGGGAAGCTGGAGGCGCTCGCGGATGGTCGTTTAAGGATGTCGAACCGTATTTTAAAAAGTTGGAAAACTATGCACTCGGTGGGAAAACACGCGGTAAAAACGGTCCAATTGACCTTGTACAGGTAAAAGAACGGTTTGAAATCTCAAGTGCTTTTCTGAATGCAGCCGTTCAGGATGGTCAGAAGCTGAATGAAGACTATAACGGCGAAGATCAGATCGGCTTTGGATATTACCAAGCAAACCAGCGAAATGGGCGTCGATGGAGTCCGTATGAAGCATATCTAAAGCCAGCTCGAAATCGTAAAAATCTGAGCATAGAAACCCATGCGCTTGTTCAAAAATTAGAACTAAACGGGACCCGATGCGTTGGAGTCAAGTACCAACAAAATGGTAAACAGATAACTGTGAACGCCAACCTCGAAGTTATTATGGCAGCCGGCGCAATCCGTACACCACAAATTCTTGAACTTTCCGGGATTGGACAACCAGAGCTGCTGAAGTCGTTGGCTCAGCCTGTGTTTCATGCATTGCAAGGTGTAGGAGACAACTACATTGATCACTATTGCACACGCATGAATTGGCGTGTGAAAAATACGATCACCTTAAACGAAATGTCAAGGGGTTGGAGACTTGCATTGGCAGTTGCTCAATATTACAGCACACGCACTGGAATACTGACACTGGGCACAGGCCTCGTGCATGGCTTTGTCAAGACACGTCCTGAGCTGGCGACACCAGATGCCCAATATTTTTTTGTACATGCCAGTTACGCCAATGCAGCGGAACGTATTCTTGATCACGCTCCGGGAATGACAATTGGTGTAACGCAGCTTCGTCCAGAATCGATTGGAAGCATTCACATCAAATCGCTCGACCCGAGTGAAAGTCCATCAATTTGCCCGAATTTTCTGGATAGCAAAGTGGACCAAGAATGCATTATCCGTAGCATGCAGATCGCACGCAGGATTGTCGGTCAACCAGCCCTAAGAGATTTTGTTGTGAACGAATTAAGTCCTGGCCCAGATGTCGAAGACGAATCGGCATGGCTGGAGTTTGCTCGGTCGACAGGTCAAACTATCTATCACCCGTTAGGCACTTGTCGCATGGGTGAAGATGATAAAGCTGTAGTTGACTTGAGGCTAAAGGTTCGCGGCCTTTCAGGGCTACGTGTTGTTGATGCTTCTGTCATGCCAAAGATGGTATCAGGAAACATCCATGCAGCAGTGATGATGGTCGCGGAAAAGGCTGCAGATATGATCCTTGAAGATGCCGTACATTGAAATCTACCTCCGAATAAGCTTGCGATTTCATTTCTTCCGTAATCAATAAAATGCACTCAGCAAATCGCTCAACATTGGAAGACGTCGCTCGACTTGCCGGTGTTTCTCTCGGAAGCGCATCAAGGGCTCTTTCAGTGCCTAGTCAGGTCAAGCCCGGTACCCTGGAACGTGTTCAGCGAGCAGTTGAACAACTGGGCTACGTTCGGCATGGTCCAGCTCAGGCATTGGCATCCAGACGCACCAAAACGGTTGCCGCGATATATCCGACACTTGATAACCCGATCTTTGCCGTGTCAATTCAATCGCTTCAACAGACGCTGCTGGATCTCGGCTATCAGTTGCTTGTTGCTAGCCATAATTACAAGCCGGAACGGGAATTTGATGTTCTTCGCGCAATCGTTGAACGGGGTGTTGATGCGATTGTCCTCGTGGGTACGGATCACTCAAATGCTGTATTTGACCTGGCACGCCAATATCGACTTCCGTTTATCATGACCTGGTCCATTGATGAGGGCAAACGTGACCAATGTGTGGGATTTTCTTATTTTGACGCATCTATTCAAATGGCTGAACTTGTAGTTGAATACGGACACACTAATATTGCATTGTGCGTTGGGACAGCTATCGACAACGAACGCGTTCGCGCACGTATTGCAGGAACCAAAGCAGCCATGAAGGCCGCCGGTTTAGAGTTACGACCTGATTGGATCATTGAACAACCCTTTACCTTTGAAGGTGGAAGAATTGCAGTCCGTGAGTTGCAAAAGGGCCGAGAACGCCCAACGGTGCTAATTTGTGGAACCGATTTGCAAGCTGCTGGTGCTGTTGGAGAATGTCGTGATCAAGGAGTGCGAGTTCCTGAGGACTTGTCAATCACAGGATCTGACGATATCGAACTGAGCAGCCTTTTAACGCCAAGACTAACAACCGTGCACGTGCCAACATTTGAGATTGGAGTTCAAGCAGCGCATCGGGTCGTAGATCTAATCGAGGGGAAATCGACAGAAGACAGGCCAAATCTCACGACCCATTTGGTAATTAGAGACAGTTTGAAACGACTTGTCTCACGATAAACTGGACAGTGCATCCCTTAAAGAGAGCCAATCATCATGAATCGCTTCAATTTTGAAACCACGCCAAGAATCATCTGCCATCGCGGCGCCTGCGCCGAGCTTGGGGGACTGGCGAGCGGTCTGGGCATCCGCCATGTCTTCGTGGTCACCGACGAGGGCCTTCTCAAAGCGGGGCTGGCTACCGCCGTCATGGACGCGCTGCAATCGGCGTCCATTAAGGTGACGCTGTACTCGGACGTCCAGGCCGATCCGCCGGAGGTGACGATCCTGGACGCCGTGGAGAGCGCGAAATCCGCAGGCGCGGACGGAGTCATTGGCATTGGTGGTGGCAGCTCGCTGGACACGGCCAAGCTGGTGGCGCTGCTGGTCAAGACGCCGCAGGAGATGAGTGGCATCTACGGCGTGGGCCTGGCCAAGGGGCCGCGCCTGCCGCTGATCCAGATCCCGACGACGGCCGGCACCGGCTCAGAGGTGACGCCCATCTCAGTGGTCACGACGCCGACGGAGGAGAAAAAACCGGTCGTCTCCTCCTTGCTGCTGCCCGACATTGCGTTGCTGGACGCGGACCTGACGCTGGGCCTGCCGCCTGCCGTGACGGCAGCCACCGGCATCGACGCGCTGGTCCATGCCATCGAATCGCTCAGCACACACCTCAAAGGCAACCCGCTGTCAGAGGCCTTGGCACTCACGGCCGCCAAGATGATCTGCGAAAACCTGCAAGAGGCGGTCACCAACGGCAAAAACCCGGAAGGTCGCGAGCAGATGTTGCTCGCCTCCCTGCTTGCGGGCATGGCTTTCTCTAATGCCTCCGTGGGCGCAGTGCATGCGTTCGCCTATCCCCTGGGCATCCGCTTCCACGTACCGCACGGCCTTTCCAATTCATTGATGCTGCCCCACATCCTTCGTTTCAACCAGGAGGCCGGTCAGGCTACCTACGCCAAACTGGGCCGCACGATAGCCTCGGACCTGGCCGATGTCTCGGACAAGCTGGCGGCAAACACCTTCATCGAGACGGTGTGCAGCCTCGTGCAGAGGATGCCCTATGCCCAGAAGCTTCGCGATGTGGGCGTCACGCAGAAGGACATCCCGGTACTCGCGCAGGACGTGATGAAGATCCAGCGCCTGCTCGACCACAACCCCCGGCCCATCACCATCGAGGACGCAACCGCCCTCTACCAGCAGGCGCTTTGACGGCGTGGTTCAAAAACCCCGGTTTTCGGGTAACACTGGCGTGACTATCCCTCCCTCAAAAAGTCGGGATTTTTCGCAGAATTCGGAAATTGTCGGGGGCTTGTGTCACCCCATCGGGTCAGCCTCGCAGAGGCTGCGGTAGTCCGAACCCAAGCAGCGCGAGCCAATGCGCATGCGCTTGACCCGTCATCAACTGCTTGGGACTCTTGCCCGCCCGATCAGGAACCCTGCTGCGCAGAAATGTGCGGTGGTTCAGAAAGAACTGCAGCAAACTCAGGTACTCACGTAAGCGCCCGACGAATACCCTTCTTGCGCGGGACCGATTGGCCGTGCAATATCTGAGAAGTTGCAGACCCTGATGGTGTGCACTCAACTCAGGTAAGTGCACACCATGCAAACTCCACACTCTGGCGCCAAAGCCGCAAAACGTAGACACAGCTTGGCGTTCAAACGCAAGCTTGTCGGACTCACCAACCAGAGCGGCGCCTCGGTCGCCGCCATCGCGCTGGAGCATGGCGTCAATGCCAACCTGGTGTTCAAGTGGAGGCGCCAGCAGCTTGGCGTCCCAACAGCGGCCAAGCCCGAGCGCACTGCCGTACTACTACCCGTCACGATTGACCCGCTGCCACCAGTGGGCGCTTTGAGCACCTCAACCTTGGGGGTTGTAGTCAACACCACACGCGCCGCCCCTGCTGGCGTGATCGAAATTGAACTGGGTGGTGCCCGTGTGCGACTGCGCGGCGTGGTTGACCAGGCCAGCGTGCGCTGCGTGCTGCAAACTTTGAGAGAAGCGACATGATTGGCGTGCCGACGGGAACACGCGTGTGGTTGGCGGCGGGTTTTACCGACATGCGCCGCGGCTTTGATGGTTTGGCCGCCTTGGTGCAAAACGCACTGACCCAGGATCCGTTCTCGGGCCACGTCTTCGTCTTTCGGGGCAAGCGTGGCGACATCATCAAACTGCTGTGGTGGGATGGCCAGGGCATGTGCCTGTTTGCCAAGCGGCTGGAGAAGGGGCGCTTCATCTGGCCCCAAGCCGACAGCGGAGCGGTCTCGCTGAGCCCGGCACAGCTGTCCATGCTGCTCGAAGGAATCGACTGGAGAATGCCTGTTCGCACCTGGCAGCCGACGCTTGCTGCATAGGTTTTTACAGCCATCTTCAAATGCATTTTTAGCTCTCAAATAGTGACCAAAGTCACTGCATGAAGTGAGTGTTTGGTTGACGGTGAAAGTCCTCTATCGGAGTACGATTTTTACTGGCAAAGTCACCCCCATGAGCTCTGAAATCTTGCTGCAACAAATCGACACCTTGACACAAGGTGTGGTGCAGCGCGACCTCGAACTCAGGACCCTGCGATTGACCATTGAGAAGCTCAAAATCGAGCTCTTCTATCTCAAGCGCATGCGCTACGGCCGCGCCAGCGAGAAGATGGACAACCCAGACTCGCAACTGGAACTGCTGGGCGCAGCACTGGCGCCGATACAGCCCGCGGCTGAATCCGGCGTTGAATCCAAGGACGCCAACGTCACAGATATTGAAGACGCCCGCAAAAAGCGCAAAGCCAAAACGACGCGACCCACACTGCGCCACCTGCCAGAGCACCTGCCACGAGAAGACGTTATCCACACCGATTCACCGAACTGCACCTGCAGTGCCTGTGGTGCTGGCTTGCGCCAGATTGGGCAGGACGTCTCTGAGGTGCTGGAGTACGAGCCCGGCAGCTTCAAGGTCATCCGTCACATACGCCCCAAGTTTGCGTGCGTTGGCTGCAATACGATCACACAGGCAAGCGCGCCGAGTCGCCCCATTGAACGCGGTCTGGCCGGTGCGGGCTTGCTGGCCCATGTGCTGGTGGGCAAATACTGCGATCACCTGCCGTTGTACCGGCAAAGTCAGATTTACGCACGCGAAGGCGTTGAGATTGACCGCTCCACGATGGTGGACTGGGTGGCGGGCTGTGCCACACTGCTGCAGCCGCTGGCAGGTGCGATCCGGTCGTACGTCATGAGCGCCAACAAAATCCACACCGATGACACGCCGGTGCCGGTGCTCAGTCCTGGTCGAGGCAAGACCAAGACCGCCAGATTGTGGGTTTATGCCCGCGATGATCGACCGTGTGGTGACACCTCACCCCCGGCAGTCTGGTTTCAATACTCACCGAACCGCAAAGGCGAGAATCCGTTGCGCCATCTGGCGGGTTTTACCGGTGTTTTGCAGGCCGACGCCTATGCTGGCTACGACCGCCTCTTTGCCGATGGCCAAATTGTGGAAGCTGCATGCTGGGCGCACGCCAGACGAAAGCACTATGAAATCCACGAGCGCCAGGGCAGCGTGCCGGGCACCCTGGCCCACCAGGCGCTTGAGCGCATTGGTGCGCTGTACGCCATAGAGAAGGAAGTCCGGGGCAAACCAGCCGATGAGCGTTGTCGGCAACGACAACAGCGCTCCCGGCCGCTACTGGATGAATTGCATCGCTGGCTCAATGGCGCCTTGAGTCAACTCTCGGCGAAGTCCCCCATGGCGCTGGCCATTGGCTATTCGCTGAGCAACTGGCGCGCCCTGAGCCGTTACGTGGACGATGGACACATCGAGATGGACAATAACGCGGCCGAACGCGCTTTGCGCTGCGTCGTTCTGGGCAGAAAGAACTATTTGCACTTCGGCTCGGATGCCGGAGGCGCGCGCGCTGCGGTCATCTACAGCCTGATCGGCAGCTGCAAACTCAATGGCATTGATCCATATGCGTACCTGCGCTATGTGCTGGGCTGCATTGCTGAGCACCCGATCAACCGGGTTGCAGAGTTGTTGCCGTGGGTGCTCGC
>Ga0066798_10000758_pt1 | contig 15205 bp, 12 predicted proteins | sample PersoiDNA2013203_FD_70961 | JGI IMG/M metagenome (GOLD analysis project Ga0066798, IMG submission 70961) | Permafrost soil microbial communities from the Arctic, to analyse light accelerated degradation of dissolved organic matter (DOM) -... | ecosystem: Environmental > Terrestrial > Soil >...
CCGCGCAATTCGCCGCCCACTTCCACCAGATAGTGGCGGATGCCCTGGCTATCGAGATAGCGCGCCAGGCGATCCACGCCATAGCCCTTGGCGACCGCGGACAAGTCCAGCAGCAAACCGCCAGGCTGGCGCACGCGGCGGGCCGGCAAGTCCAGTTCCAGACGGCGGCGGCCTTGCTGCGACAACAGAAAGGCCGCCGTCTCGGCTGTCGGCGCTTGAAAACCGGGCTGGTCATAACGCTGGCGGGGGCCGAAGCCCCACAGATTGACCAGGGCGCCGGCACAGGGATCGTAAGCGCCGCCGGAAGCTTGCGCCACATGCATGGCAAAACCCAGCACCTCGCAAAAGGCGGCAGGCAAGCTATGCCAGCTACCCGGCTCGGCCCGGTTAAAACGGCCCAGGTCCGAGTCCTCGCTCCAGTGGCTCATCTGCGCCACCACCAAGTCCAGTTGCTGCTGCAAGCCTTGCTGTAAATCAACACTAGCTGCACGCCCCGGCGTGGCGTTGTCGAGCAGGTGCACCGTCCAGCTGGTGCCCATGCTGAGACCACTAAAATGGCGAGGGACGGCGCCAGGCGGCACGGCCTCGTCAGAAATAGTTTGAGGCAGCAATACCCGGCGCATGGCAGCTCTAGTCACGATTACTGCGCACCATTACTGCGGCAACACTTCCACGCTGGCCGCGTAGGTCATGCGGCGCTCGGGGATGGCGGGTGGCTGGCCAGAGGTAGCAACTGCGGCAGGGGCGGCGGCAGGCCAGCTGCTGCTCAGGTAATACATGCCGGCGGCCGGCACGGTGAAGGTGATCTCGCCCTTGGCATCGGTCGTCTGGCGGATTTCACCAAGCACGCCACGGTAGCGCACGCCGCCCGGCACCAGGCTGAACGGCAAGTTGGCGGCCGGCTTGCCATCGATCAGGAAGCGCCAGGTGGCTTTTTCACCCGCGCGTAAATCATTGGGATGCGTGACCGGCACGAACTCCAGGCCAGCACCGGTCGGCTTGAACACCGCCGTGCTGGTCTCGCCATTGCTGAAGAATGTTTCCAGACGACCCGCCGTGCGTGTGACTTTCAATTCCTGTGCGTCGGCCGGCACGTCTTTCTTGAAGGTTTCCTCATTGCCGCGGAAACGCTTTTGCTCGCCATTCACCTTGTAACTGGCCATCACGGTTTGCGACACGATGGCCGCTTTATACGTACCCGGCTTTTCCAGCTTGACGTCGAATACGCTGCGCAGCCGTCCCGTCAACACATTGGCGGGCGCTACCGTGGCGCCATCCGGCCCCGTGATTTGCAACAAATCCAAACGCAGCGGCTGGTGATCGATCTCAAACAGGCCATCGGACACGGCCGCATCCACCGTGACCCAGGCATCCTTGCTTTCCACCATCGTGCTCGATGGCACCATCCAGCCACGGTGCGCGTGGGCGCTCAGGGACAAGCCGGCCAGGGCCAGCACCATCAATGACTTGCGTACTTTGGTCTTCAACATGATGGGCGCGCCTTATGGTTTGAGTTGGACGACGACGTTACCGAGTTCTTCCTTGCCTTTGGCCGCAACGCCTTCAGCAGACTTCGGTGGCCACTGGAAGGGTACGCGCACCAGTTCGCGGCCGCCTGCTTCACGCGCCGCTTCCACCACCAGCTGGTATTCGCCGGCCGGCAATTTGTCGAGCACGGCTTTCGAACCGGGGAAGGTCAGATTGTGTTCGCCCGGCGCGCGCGTGGCGCCGCTGACGCCATCGACCGGCATGGCCAGGTCGCGGCCGCTCTTGCGCCACCACTGGCGCATATCCTTGAGCCACTTTTCGCCGGCCTTGTCTTTCTTTTTCACGTCGTACAGCACGGCCAGGTTGCCCACCACTTTCTGGTCCGGCGTTTCCAGCCAGGCAGCGACGTAGGGACGATGATATTCCGCCACGTTCAGTTGCGGGATTTCAAGCTTGAGGGACAGGTCGGCCGCCATGGCCGAAGTACCGATCAGGGGAAGTCCAAGCGCAAGGGAGTAGCGTAATTTCATGGTATGCCTGTAAAAAGTGGAAAATAAAAACATCAGTGTATGAACAGCAAGGCGATACCACACGGTATCAAAATGCCGAGTCCTACCATCGGCCAGGTCAGGGGACGTTTGACTGCATGGAACTTTAAAATCAACAAGCCTGTGAGGCAAAATACGATACACAGGCCAGCAAAGATATCGATGAACCAGTTCCAGGCCACGCCTGTATTACGGCCCTTGTGCACATCGTTGAGCCAGGAAATCCAGCCCCGGTCCGTCACTTCATATTCGGCCGCGCCATCCTCCAGGGCAATGCGCACCCAGGCGTCGCCGCCCGCCTTGGGCAGCGGCAAATACACGTCATCCATTGACCATTCTGCCGGACGTCCGCCCGCATTGATGGACCACTGCTGGGTAAGCCAGCGCTCGGCGATGCCGGGCAGCGGCGCATTGGCGCCATCGTGCTGATGGGCAAAGGCAGCCAGCTGGGCCACCACGGGCACGGGCACGGTGGCTTTGTGACGCGTGACGGTTGGCTTCGCTTCAATCTGGGTGGCGTGATTCAGGGTAATGCCGGTAACGGCGAACAAAAACATCGCCAGCAAACATAGTGCCGAACTGATCCAGTGCCATTGATGCAGCTGCTTGAGCCAGACGGCGCGGCTGGCATTCTGCCTGGCCTTGTCGGCGGTGGCCGCATCATGCATGGCACGCTCCCGCGCGGCGGTCTGATTGCTTCATTGACATTCCTCACAATAGTATTCTTGGCCAGGCTTGCTACTCTCCCAAGAACAAACCAGCATAAAGATGATAATGATTATCATTTATGAAGTCAACCAAACCGGGGCCCGGCAGGTGCCCGTTTTGTAACAAGATTGAAACATGGATCGCGCCCCAGGGTACGCTGCCGAACGGTGCCAGGGCTCGCCGCCCCCTATGCTGCAGCTTCGCCATCCACCAACCGGAGCATGCCATGAGCTATAACAGCGAACAATTGAACATCATTGCGGGCAAGATCAAACAAGTCAAATTTGGCATGTTTACCACCAGCGATGACACGCGCACCCTGACTAGCCGCCCACTCACCTTGCAGCAAACAGATAGTCAGGGCCGGATGTGGTTTTTCGTATCCGAGCAGACACCGTTCGTGCGCGAGCTATTGAACAATCCGCAAGTTAATGTCAGCTTTGCCGAACCAGGCGACAGCCTGTATGTCTCGGTCTGCGGTCATGCAGAACTGGTAAAAGACCGGAGCAAGGCAGAAGAATTATGGAACCCGCTGGTCAAGCCCTGGTTCCCGGGCGGCCTGGACGATCCGCAACTGGCGCTGATCAAGGTGAGCTTGCAATCAGCCGAATACTGGGACGTGAACAGCAGCAAGATGACGCAATTTTTCGAAATGGCCAAGGCTGCCATTACGGGCGACAGGCCCAAGGACCTGGGTGAGCATGGAAGGGTGGATCTCTAAAAAAAACACTGGCGCATTGCGCCAGTGTTCGACCTGTCTATGCCCGTCAGACACCGGTACTGCCCGTGGTGTCAGGCGCACAGGAGGTATCGGAGGCGCTTTGCCGGTTCTGGCCGGCAGCTCCACCCTGGCGGTGCGGCAGACGGTCGGCGCGGCGCACTTCGCCGATGGCAAACTGGTCGTCACCGATATCGAGACCCTGTTCGCTATCGATCAATACAAAGTTTTGTCCTGCTGCCGGATCGCTTTGCTTGTTGCCTGCCGCACTCGTCACGGTGCTGGATATATTGCCAGAGTGCTTCCCGGAGGGAAGTCCATCGTGTACATTAGCCATGTTGATCTCCATGGTGGTTTGCTGCACTATCGCAGCCTTTTCAGCATAGTCCATATGCATCGCGAGAGGTAGGGCGATGCCTGGCCAGACCGCATCGCCCCATCCCTCAAGCAAGCTCAAGCATCAGCTGCCGCCGCGCGAACCTGATCCGGAACCGGAGCCTGATCCCGACCCGCCGCTTTGCTTGCTGGCGCCGCCCGTAGCATCGTTGGCATTGTCAGGCCGCGTGGCCGCATTGTCGCGCGTGCCCGATGAGGTGCCGGCGCTTTGGCGGTTGCCATCGTTTTTGTGGCTTTGACTACCGGCCCGGCGTGCTTCTTCCGACGTGAATTCATGGGCCGTGCCTTTTTCATGCGCGGCGCGCCCGCCTTCGCTGGCGATTTCACGCTGCTGGGCCGGATCCATGGAAGCAAAACCCCGTTTGCTGGTATCGCTTTGCTTGCTGCCGCCAGTCTCGCCCGCCTTGCCGCCCGCTTTACTACCCTGTTTATTGTCGCTCGATGTAGCCATGATGGTCTCCTGGTAATGAACGCTCTGAAACAAAATGATGTATCCATGCAAAGTTGATAGCCCCGCATGGCAAGGGAAACCTCATCTTAGTGCCGGCATGGTGCATTCCAAATAGGACGGTAACATGAGAAAATGTAGGATATCTCCCGCGATCATGGCAGGGGAAAAATGGCCCCGTCCGCTACCACGAACACGGCCTCGTCCACTGCAGGGCGCACGGCATAGCCGCCCGTGAAGGCGCCAAAGGCAGGCAGGATCAATCGCGACGGCCCCTGCAGAAAACACGGCAGGCGCAAGCCGTCGTGGCCGGAGCGCAAGCGATACACGGGGTGAATATGGCCAGCCAGCACATAGCCCTCGCTGTCCGTCTCAGGATGATGGCAAAACGCAAACGGTCCCAATCGATACGGTTCATCGACCAGTGTCATCGTAAGCAAACTCGACGGCTCGCCCGCATGCAGATCGTGATTGCCGCGCACCAGGGTCAGCAACAATTGCGGATGGCGGCGGCGCCAGGCCAGCATGGCCGCCACGGTGGCTGGCGCATGGGCAGCCCTGGCATGCAAGAAGTCGCCAAGAAACACAATCTGCCGGCAAGCAACTTGCGCCAGCAAGGCATCGAGCGCTTGCAGGTTTTGCGTGGTGGTGCCGCGCGGCACGGGCACGCCCAAGGCGCGAAACGATGCGGCCTTGCCGAAATGGATATCGGCCACTACCAGCGTTTGCTGCGTCGGCCAATACAGCGCCCTGCCCGCCAGCAAGAGCACGCTTTCGCCGGCAAGAATGACGCGGCATGATGCATCCATCATGCGGCCGCCTTTTCCAGCTCGCGCACCAGGCGCGCCACGCGATCGGACAATTTTTCCGTGGTCAGCTTTTCGCGGAAACGCTCCACCATCAGGCCAAACGCAAATGGCGAGGCGCGCGGTAAAGCGTGCAGGGCCAGCCGGCAAGCCTGCATCTGCTGCAAGGTGGCGCGCAAACGCGTCAGTTCCAGCTCCTGCTCCAGTACTTCGCGCTGCGCCTGCGTCAGCAGCAGGTTGGCAGTGTCATGCTTGCGGAACACTTCAAAAAAGAGCGAAGACGATGCCTGCAACTGGCGCGCGCTTTTCGGCTGGCCCGGATAACCCTGGAACACCAGGCCGGCGATGCGGGCAATTTCACGAAAGCGCCGCTGCGACAATTCCGTGGCGTTCAGGCTGGCCAGCACGTCTTCCAGCAAATGTTCCGTGGCAAACAGGCCCACCTCTGCCCCGCGCTCGCCGCGAAACAATGGAGTCAGGTCCAGCTCCTGCGGACCCAGTAATTCAAAGCCGTAATCGTTGACGGCAATCGAAAACGTGGCTGGCTGCGTACGCGCAATGCGATAGGCCAGCAGGGACGCCAGGCCCAGATGCACGGAGCGGCCCGCAAACGGATAGATGAAGACATGCCGGCCTTCACGGCTGGACAAGGTTTCTACCAGCAAGGTAGTACGTGTGGGCAAGGCCGACCAGCGCTGCTGTATCGCCAGCAAGGGCGACAGCGCCTGCATTTCCGGTCCCTGCGCCTTGCCATCGACGGCCAGCTGCAGCTGGTCCAGCACAGCGTGTGCCAGTTCGGACGATAGCGGCATCTTGCCGCCCTGCCAGCGCGGCACGGCGCCCCGGCTGCCAGTAGCGCGCCGCACATAAGCCGTCATTTCATGCACGCGCACGAATTCCAGGATGCGCCCGCCAAACAGGAAATGGTCGCCCTGCTTCAAACGAGAAATAAATGATTCCTCGATGCTGCCTATCCTGCCCCCGCTCATGAACTTCACCTGGATCGACGCTTCCGAGACGATGGTGCCTATGCTCATACGGTGGCGCCGCGCCAGGGCCGCATCGGGCACGCGATAAATGCCTTGCTCGTCGGGCAACACGCGCCGGTATTCCGGATACACGGACAGGCTTTGCCCGCCGCGCGCCACAAAGTCTAGCGCCCATTGCCACTCCTCTGGTGTCAGCTGGCGGTATGACCAGGCCGTGCGCACTTCCGCGTACAGCTCGGGCGAGGCAAAACCGCCACCGAGGGCTATCGTCACCAGATGTTGTACCAGCACATCGAGCGGCTTGTCGGGCACGGGCCGCGCTTCGAGCTCGCCGCGGGCCAGCGCTTGCCGCGCGCCCGCCGCTTCCAGCAATTCCAGGCTATTGGTCGGCACCAGGGTGACGCGCGAAATGCGCCCCGGCGCATGGCCGCTGCGCCCGGCCCGCTGCACCAGGCGCGCAATCCCCTTCGCGCTACCGATCTGCAATACCCGTTCCACAGGCAAAAAATCGACGCCCAGGTCCAGGCTGGAGGTGCACACCACGGCTTTCAAACGGCCTTCCTTCAAACCCTGCTCGACCCACTCGCGCACGGCGCGGTCCAGCGAGCCGTGGTGCAGCGCGATCAAGCCGGCCCAGTCGGGGCGCGCGTCGAGCAAGTGCTGGTACCACAATTCCGCCTGTGAACGCGTGTTGGTAAATACCAGGGAAGTTGCACTGGACTCGATCTCGGCAATCAAGGGGTGCAGCATCTGGATGCCCAGGTGGCCGCCCCAGGGAAAACGCGTGGGATGCTCTGGGATCAGGCTGTCGATCACGATGCGCTTCTTCACCTTGCCTTCGACCAGCACGCCATCGGCATCCTCGCCCAAAAGCACATCCTGCGCCTGCTGCAAATTGCCCAGGGTGGCCGACAAGCCCCACACCATCAAACTACCTTGCCACAAACGCAAACGGGCCAGCGCCAGTTGCACTTGCACGCCGCGCTTGTTGCCCATCAACTCATGCCATTCATCGACGATGACGGTTTCAAGCAAACTGAACCTTTGACGCGCATCAAGCTGGCTCAGCATCAATGACAGGCTTTCCGGCGTGGTGACCAGCACCTCGGGCCAGGCCTTCGATTGCCGCGCCCGTTGCGCAGCGCTGGTGTCGCCCGTGCGCGCTTCGATGCGCCAGTCCGGGATCAATTCAGCGCCCGAAGCCTGCAGCGCCCGCACGGTATCAGCGGCCAGGGCGCGCATGGGCGTGATCCACAATATGCGCAAGCCCTGCTTGCGGCTGCTCCGTTGCCGAGGTACAGCAGACAACAAAGCGCCAAACCAGACCGCATTGGTTTTACCAGATCCTGTGCTGGCATGCAGCAAACCCGATTGGCCTTTGCCGGCTGCACGCCAGACCGTGCGCTGGAAGGGAAATACCGTCCAGCCGCGCTCAATAAACCATTGATCGATGCGCTGGGCCAGCGTGCTCATGCCAGCATGCCCTTCAGGGTGGCCAGGGTATCGGCGTCACCAATACTCTTGTCTTCGCGCCAACGCAAGATGCGGGGAAAGCGCACGGCAATGCCCGCCTTGTGGCGGCTGGAGGCGGCGATGCCTTCGAAGCCGATCTCGAACACCATGCTGGGCCGCACACTGCGCACGGGACCAAATTTTTCTATCGTCGTCTTGCGTATCAACGCATCGACCTGGGCGATCTCGGCATCGGTCAAGCCGGAATACGCCTTGGCGAAGGGCACCAGTTTGCGCCCGCCCTCTGCGTCCGGGTCGTCATCCCAGACGCCAAACGTGTAATCCGTGTACAGCGAAGCGCGCCGGCCATGGCCAGCCTGCGCATAAATCAGCACGGCGTCGATGGTATGCGGGTCTATCTTCCATTTCCACCAGGTACCACCATCCTTGGTGCGGCCCACGCCATAGGCGCTGGAAAGCTGCTTGAGCATCAAACCCTCCACGCCACGGGCACGCGATTCTGTGCGGATGGCCGCCAGCGCTTGCCAGCTGTCGGCCACGATGGATGGCGACAAACGCAGGATGGGTACATTTACTTTGAGCACCAATTGCTCCAGCAAGGTGCGCCGCTCGTGCTGCGGCAAGTGGCGTATATCCACGCCATCGCATTCCAGCACATCGTAGGCCACCAGCACCACCGGCAAGTCGGCCATCAGCCTGGCAGAGACGGTCTTGCGGCCCATGCGTTTTTGCAGGTCGGCAAATGGAGAAGGGACTTCCCCCGCCTGCCAGACGAGGATTTCGCCATCGATGACCGTGCCTTCCGGCAAGGGCAAACGGGCAAGTTCAGGAAAACGCTCCGTCATCAAGTCCTCACCGCGCGACCATAGCCAGCTTTGCCCATCGCGCCGCAGCAGCTGCGCGCGCATGCCGTCATATTTCCACTCGACCAGCCAGTCAGCGGGTGCGCCCAGGGTGGCGGGATCGGCCTGCAGCGGATGGGCCAGGAAAAACGGATAGGGCTGGCCGCCGCGCAAGGCATGTTCCCCCGCATGCGGCTCGCCGATCAATTGCAAAAAACCGGCTGCCGTGGGACTGACCCTGCCATCCGTCCAGCCCATCAAGCGCTGTGCGATCAGCTTGCTGTCGACCGCGGCGAGGGCGGCCAGGGCCCGCGTCACCAGCAATTTCGATACACCCACGCGAAAGCCGCCGCCTATCAATTTGGTCAGCAAAAAGCGTTCGCGCGTTTCCAGTGCATTCCAGTAAGCATGCAGCGCCGTGCGGATAGTCTCTGGCGCCGCGCCGCGCAAAGGGGCGATGCGCTGTTCCACCCACTCGGCCAGGCCCACCTCGCTGCGCCCGGTGGGGGCAGGCAAGATCAGGGCAATGGTTTCGGCCAGGTCGCCCACGGCGTGGTAGCACTCGTCAAACAGCCAGTCGTCGAGGCCGGCAAACTCGGTCGCGTACTGGCGCAGCAGCTTGGTGGGCACGGCCTGGCGCGGCTTGCCACCGGCCAGGAAATACACGGCCCAGGCTGCATTTTCGGGCGAGACCTGCCGGAAATACGCTTGCAGCGCGGCCAGCTTGCGGCTGGTAGACGTGGTTTCGTCGAGTTCGGCATACAGGCGGGCAAAGTCACGCATCGTTGACCTCTTGCTTCGCGGCATCTGCTTCTGTGGCGGACTCCGTTTCTTCGTCGCCATATTCCGTCTCGAAACCGCCCGCCAGCAAGCCTTGCTGGCGCAGCCAGCGCACCATGACGGCGGTGGAGCCATGCGTGACGATCACGCGCTGCGCGCCGGTGGCAGTAATCGCCTGCATCAGTCCTGGCCAGTCGGCGTGGTCAGACAACACAAAACCCCGGTCCACGCCACGCCGACGGCGCGCACCGCGCAGCAGCATCCAGCCGCTGGCAAACGCATCGCTATAGTCGCCGAAGCGCCGCATCCACGGCGAACCGGCAGCCGAGGGCGGCGCGATGACGATGGCGTTCCGCAAAGCAGTTTTATCCACCTCGTTCACCATCACGGTAGGCGGCAAGGCCACGCCGCAATCGCGGTACACCGTGTTCAAGGCTTGCACGGCGCCGTGGCAGACGATGGGGCCGATGCTGGCATCCAGTCCGCTCAGGATGCGCTGCGCCTTGCCGAAGGCATAACACAGCATCACGCTGCAGCGCCCCGCTTGCGCATTCGTGCGCCACCAGGCATTGATGTCGTCGAGAATTTCCTGTTGCGCCTGCCAGCGGTAGATGGGCAAGCCAAACGTGGATTCGGTAATGAAAGTATCGCAGCGCACGGCTTCAAACGGTGCGCAGGTGGGATCGGCTTCCAGCTTGTAGTCGCCCGACGCCACCCATACTTGCCCCTGGTATTCGATACGCACTTGCGCCGAACCCAGCACATGGCCGGCCGGGTGCAGGGAAATCGTCACGCCTTGGTGAGTAAGCCGCTCGCCATATGCCAGGCCCTGGATATTCACAGGTCCCAGACGCGCCTGCAAGACGGGCAGACCAGCAGCCGCACTCAGATAATGGCGATGGCCCACGCGGGCGTGATCGGCGTGCGCATGAGTAATCACGGCCCGCTCGACGGGACGCCAGGGGTCGATATAAAACTGCCCCGGCACACAATACAAACCTTCCTTGCGCACCACCACCAGGTCGTCCATCCAAGCCTCCCAGACCAGTCATGACTGTGATGGGACGAGTGTAGAGCGAGGCTGGCGGCTTATCTGTCCGCCAGCGCACAGAGCTATGCACTAGTGCACGAGGATAGCGGACAACAGCATCAGCAGGCCAGCTACGGAAACCAGCCAGACAAGGGTACGCACCACGGGGATGCCGAAGGCATACAGGGGCACGTAGATGACGCGCGCCGCCAGGTACAGCGCGGCGCCATACAGGGTCAGCGTGCTTTCCTGCGCCGTGACATGAATGATCAGGACGGCGGCGGCGAACAGGGGCAGGGTTTCAAACAGATTGGCCTGGGCCCGCTGCAGCCGGCCCGTAATCTTGCCCACCGGTGGCCCTGCCCCATCGCGCGCGCTCACGTTATAGGCGGCGCCCGTTTCCCGCGTGCGAAATAAAGAAGGCAGCATGATCTGTACCAGCGCCAGTACCAGGGTCCAGCCGAGTATCGTCAGTTCAGGTGTCATGCTTGCCTCTCAAGGATGTTTCAGGTGAAAAATCTGACAGGCAGCCATGGAATAAACATGCCGTCAGGATTGGTCGAGTGCCGCCTGCAATTCGCTCAGGTCATATGGTTTGCGCAACACGCTGGCGGAAAAGCCCAGCTCATCCATCGATTCCTTGCCGTAACCGGTCGAAAAAATAATGCGCGTGTCCGGTTTGTCGCGCAGCACCATGCGTGCCAGCGCGATGCCTGACATGCCAGGCAGGCTGACATCGGTAAACAGGATATCAAAATCTTGCTCATTGAGTAATTTCCAAGCGGACTCACCATCCGACACGCCGCTGACCGTGTGGCCCAGCATGCCCACCAGCTCGCACACCATCAGCTGCGAATCGAGGTTGTCTTCCACCACCAGGATTTTCAAGGACTTGGGCATCTCGCCCTGTGCTGCATGGCCCGTCAAGTCCAGCCCCGGCGTACCGGCCAGCGCGAACTGGCGCGCGCGCAATTGCTGCTGGCGGTTGGCCAGCACATGGCGCAGCTTGCGCGCCAGCTCTTCGCGCCGGTACGGTTTGCTGAGCAACTCCACGCCCGTGTCCAGCCGCCCTTCATGCACGATGATGTCTTGCGCGTAACCGGAGGTAAACAAGACGGCGATATCGGGCTGCAACTCGCGCGCCTGGCGCGCCATTTCCGTACTGCGCACCGGCCCCGGCATGATCACATCCGTGAACAGCAAGTCGATCGGCACACCGCTTTGCAGCACGGCCAGCGCGCTCTCGCCATCTTCGGCCTTGAGCACGGTATAACCAAGCGCACTGAGCATATCGACCACGGTGGCGCGCACGCCCACGTCATCTTCCACCACCAGCACCGTTTCCGTGCCCCCCGTCACCACGCCGCTCCATTCCTGCTCTTCTTCGGCTTCCGCCATCAACGAACGGGGCAAGTAGATCTTGACGCCCGTGCCCAGCCCCGGCTCACTGTAAATGCGGATATGGCCACGGCTTTGCGTGACAAAACCATAGGCCATCGACAGGCCCAAACCCGTGCCCGCCCCCTCCGGCTTGGTCGTGAAAAACGGTTCAAACGCCCGCTGCAATACGGAACCGCTCATGCCGTGCCCCGTATCGGTCACGGACAACATCACATATTGCCCAGCAGGCACATCGACCAGCTTGTGCACATAACGCGCATCGAGCACCACATTGCCCAGCTCGATGGTCAGCTTGCCCGTGCCATCCATGGCGTCGCGCGCATTGATGGCCAGGTTGAGTATCACGTTTTCAATCTGGCTGCGGTCAACCAGGGTATTCCACAAGCCACCGCCGCCCACCAGCACGATTTCAATCGCTTCACCCAGGGCGCGCCGCAGCAGCGCATCCATATTGCGCACCACCCGCGACAAGTCCAGCACTACGGGCTTGAGCGGTTGACGGCGGGCAAAGGCCAGCAAGTGCGACGACAGCTTGGCGCCCCGCTCGACGGCAGCGATGGCCGTATCGAGACGCTGGCGCATCACGCCATCCTGGGGCGACAGCTGTTGCAGCAAATGCAGATTGCCCGAGATAATCTGCAGCACATTATTGAAGTCATGTGCAATACCGCCCGTCAATTGGCCCACGGCTTCCATCTTTTGCGCCTGACGCAAGGCTTCTTCCGCCTTGGTACGCTCCTGCACTTCCTGTTCGACCCGATGTTCCAGCGTTTCGTTCAATTCGTGCAGCGCTTTTTCGATGCGCCGCCGCTCCGTGATATCGGTCTTGACAGAGATCAAGGCGCGTGGCTGGCCGTCTTCATCGACCAGGCGGCTGACATTGCTCGAGACCCAGACATGCGAGCCATCAGGTTTCAGATAGCGTTTTTCCAGGGTGAACGATTCCCCTGTTTCCACCAGGCGCTGGAACAGGACATTGTTGCCCGGCAAATCGTCCGGGTGCAGGATATCGCGCATGTTCAGGGTCAGCAGTTCTTCGCACGGGCGGCCCAGCATGCGGCACAGGGCGCCGTTGACCTTTTGAAAGCGGCCATCGAGGCCCAGTTCCGACAAGCCCACCGAAGCCTGGCCGAAAATGGCGGCCATGCGGTCCTGGCTGGCCGTCAGTTCATCCTCGATCTGGCGCCGCTCGGTCACGTCGAAGGAAACGCCCACGTAGCGGCGCTGTCCGCTTTCTTTGCCCTCGATGACTTCGCCCTGGCGTGCTATCCAGCGCACCGCCCCATCGCTGCGGCGGCGAATGCGGTATTCCACATAGTCGAGCGGATTGGACGCCAGCTCGATACGGCTGGGGCCTATCTTTTCATGGTCGCGCGCATCGACCATGCCAACCAGGAACTGCTGCGTGATCTCCTGCCCATCGTCTATGCCCCACAAATGGCGGAAGGTGGGCGATACTTCCATGCGGCCCGTCTCGGGAAACCATTCAAAGGTGCCGATACCGCCCGCCTGCTGCGCCAGGCGCAAGCGCTCATCGCCTTCCAGGTGGCCGGTGACGTCGATGCCTTCAACCAGGATGCCACTGACCAGGCCCGCTTCATCCTTGATGGGCTGGTAGACAAAATCCAGATAGCGCTGCGCGGTGCTGCCATCTTCCTGCTGCAAGTCCACCTTGACCTGGCGCCCTTCGTAAGGCACGCCACTGCGGTAGACTTCGTCGAGCAAATCGATAAAGCCCTGCGGCTTGACCTCGGGCAAGGCCAGTTCGACTGATTTACCGACCAGTTCGCGGCGTCCCACCAGGCGCTGATAATGCTCGTTGGCCAGTTCGAAAACATGTTGCGGCCCGCGCAGCACGGCCATGAAACTGGGCGCCTGCTGGAACAGCGCACGCAGCAAGGCGCGCTCTTCGCCTAGCTGGCGGTTGGCCAGTTTCAATTGCCGCCCCTCTTCCAGCCGTGCCGTCAGTTCCAGTGCCGTGCAGAGTACGCCATCGACCAGGCCGGCATCGCCGTGTACAGGTGTATAGAACAGGTCGAAACAGACATCGGTGCGCACGCCGTTGCGCAACAGCGGCAACAAACGTTCGCGGTGCACCTGGGTCTCGCCGCGCAAGCCCGCTTCCAGGATGCGCGCATTCCAGTCCCATATTTCGGGCCAGACGGCGGGCACCGTGCCGCCCAGCGCAGCCGGATGGCGCGCGCCGGCGATCTTGACGTACTCGTCGTTATAAATCATCACATGCTCAGGGCCCCACATCAGCACCATCGCCATCGGTGAATTAAGCACGATATCGACGCTGGTACGCAAACTGGCAGGCCAGCTTGCCATCGGCCCCAGGCTGGTGCGCGACCAGTCGAACTGGCGCAGCAATTCCCCCGTGGCGCCGCCCCCAAGCGGCAGATATGCAGCCGCGCCAGACTGCCCCAGATGACTCATATTGTGGCTCATGCTGAGCTGCCCACAACGGTGTTTACCGCCGTGCCTGCGACCTTGTCTGCGGCCACACCGGCCTGCACGCAGACCTGGCAATGACGCGGTATGCGCACCGTAAATACGGTGCCCTGGGTTTGTGTTGAACTCACCTGTAGAGTGCCACCGTGCGCCTTGACGAACATGTTGACAGTGTACAAGCCCAGTCCCAGGCCCTGGCCCGCCTTGCGTTTTTCGCCGCCCTGCTGGAATGGTTCAAACAGGGTCGGCAGCAATTCCGCCGCGATCACACCACGGTTGCTGACGCGCAGTTCCAGCATGTCGGCGCTGCGGCCATCAAGCGCCAATTGCACGGGGGCGTAGGCTTCGCCATGCGTGATGGCATTGCTGAGCAAGTTGGAGATGATTTGCGACAGCAAGCCCGCATCGCACTGGCCATGCAATTCGCCTACGCTGGCAATTTCCACGGGAGCACTGCGGCCCGGCGTATCGAATTCATCGACGATGGCTTGTGCCAGCGCCAGGTAATCGTGGGTGGCGCTGCGCAACTCCATCGTGCCCGAGCGTATCCTGGCCAGGTCCAGCAACTGGTCGACCATGCGCCCCATGCGCCTGGCGCTACTCTCGATGCGCTGGGCCGTGACGATCACCTTGGGATGGTCGCTCATCATCGGCAACACCATGGCGCCATTCATGACCACCGACAAGGGCGTGCGCAAATCGTGGCCCAGCACGGCCGTGAACAATTCATTGAGGTGCAAGGCATGCTTGAGTTCATCGAGCTGGGCCGACAAAACCCGTTTCTGCTGATACAGCTGCACCAGTACTTGCACCTTGCTTTGCAGCGCCTTGACGTCGATCGGCTTGAACAGGAAATCAACGGCGCCCGCTTCATAACCTCGAAAACTGTAGGATGGCTCGCGCGTGGCCGTCAGGAAGATCAGCGGAATGGTGCGCGTGCGCTCGCTGCCACGTATCAGCTCGGCCAGCTCAAAACCATCCATTTGCGGCATTTGCACGTCGATCAGCGCCAGCGCGACGTCGTGGGTCAGCAACAATTCCAGGGCCTCGGCGCCGGAGGCAGCTTTCAGGATAACAATGCCTGGCTGCGCGAGCACGGCTTCAGCAGCAATCAGGTTTTGCGC
>Ga0066798_10000760_pt1 | contig 15178 bp, 21 predicted proteins | sample PersoiDNA2013203_FD_70961 | JGI IMG/M metagenome (GOLD analysis project Ga0066798, IMG submission 70961) | Permafrost soil microbial communities from the Arctic, to analyse light accelerated degradation of dissolved organic matter (DOM) -... | ecosystem: Environmental > Terrestrial > Soil >...
ACCTGAATACCGACCATCAGGGGAAAAGTAAAAAAACAAGTCCAGAGCGTATTCAACCCAAATTGTGCGCCGGCTTGTGAATAGGTCGCTATACCGCTTGGGTCGTCGTCCGCTGCGCCTGTGATAAGGCCTGGGCCAAGTTTTTTTAGACATGAACCGCGATTATCAGCAATGGGTTTGGAGCTGAGCTCTGTCTTCTGCATTTTTTCATTCCCAAAGGCACCAGAACGCCACACTTAGCTTTGCGTAGGGCTCTTGAAGATAGTATCGAGGAGAGTTTTCAGTGTGACTCCTCTGGCAGAGTGTGGACGCTGCACCCATGGCGCTCTGTCTGTTAACGAACACAGACGGCTACGAGGCCAGGTCACTGGTCATTTGCGACTTCATTTGAATTTTTATCAGCGGTCTTGTCGTTGGGTGCTGCTGCTAACGATCGACCTGCTGCGCGAAGTCTCCTGTTAAGCGTTGAATCGCACTGAAGCAGTGCTCATTGAGTGCAACTATGTGGGTTCCCCTCCAGTTTCGGGCGGCGTGCGCTGGCGTACAGACCACCCCCAGCTTTGCGTACATCATGGAAAAAAGCAGCGCCGAAACCTTGGTTTAGTCCTCTGCTCGATTAATCCCGTGGGTATTGATAGGAGTTGAACATGAACTATGAAGAACGCGACACCTATGGCATGTACAAGGTCACCGCCGGCGTTGCCACCGGACCGGGACCTCGGCTGATGGGGGCAGACACGCTCATCGGAAATGACGTCTACAACCGGAAGGACGAAGATCTGGGTGACATCAAGGAGATCATGCTTGACGTGCTCACCGGTCGGGTGGCCTATGCGGTGCTGTCCTTCGGTGGTTTTCTCGGAATGGGCGAGAAGCTGTTTGCCGTGCCGTGGAGCGCATTGACGCTCGATACGGTGAATAAACGCTTCGTGCTGGGCGTCGACAAGGAGCGCCTTGCCAATGCGCCTGGATTCGACAAGGACATGTGGCCTGATATGCAGGACCCGACCTGGAGTAAGGAAATCCATGCTTACTACGGTACGACGCCGAATGCGAATGATCGGTTTTAGCACAATCCGCTAGGCCAGAGTTCAGGCTAACTGCCAGGTTAGCTGCTAATGCACGCGCTTTAAAACCTGTTCACAATCTTTTCGCATCGGGCAAAATCGCGCGATGCGAAAGATCCATTACCCAACGCACTGGATCCTTCATCCTCCGTCATACGCTGCTGACCTTGCAATGGATGGCGTCGACCGGAAACACGATTTGCTCGACGCGATGGGCAATCCCAACGGCGATAGAATCATCGGCGGTAATCAGCTTTTCTTCGGCACTGAGGCATTTGAAAATATCGAGCTTTTTCCCTGCTTGCGTGGTTTCGCGCTTGAAGATACGGACGTAGCGCTCCAGATCGTTATTCAAGCTGGAGAGGTACTCGCGTAGGCGAGAGTGGTCGACCGAGTTTTGACTGAAGTACCAGGTCATTGGGTGAATCAGGAAGCGTGAGTAGGGCGCTGCGACTCGCTCGCTCGCAGCGAGGAACATGACGACGCCCATCGACTCGATGTTGCCCGCATTGAACGCAGAGATTGGCACGGGAAGGGATTTGAGAAAGGTGTAGAGGGTGAAGCCGAAGTTGGTACTGCCACCGGTCGTCGACAAGTTAAGTAACAACGATGAAGCGCCCTGGTCAATGGACTCCAGACAGCGGTCTCGAAAGCGCTCGGTCGTTCCCTGGTCTATCTGGCAATGAAAATGAACAATGTGCTGGCTCATTGCGCAAGCTTTCCTATGTGCCGTTGGTACGGAGCGCACCTTCACAGTGCGCCCCATACCACTGATCAGCTATTGACCGCGGCCACCACCGGGCATTGGATGACCACCTTTTTTACTCGGGTCGGGAGCCTTGCTGGGGTTTTTTCTCATCGCTTCCTCGCTGGAGGCATGGCCGCCTTTTTTTTCGGTGGCAGTGGTTTTTTCACGATCTTTGGAGAGGGTTCCTGGGTTTGACTTGTCTGTATTAGCCATGATTCTCTTCCTCGGTTCAGTCGCGGATACAACAAGATGCAGCATCCACATAGATTGAGATGCACTGAATGCGTCAAAGTTTATTAAGTATTTCAGTGCCTGACCGATGGTAGTCCTGGCTTCATTTCGAGTGTCGAGTGCACGACTAGTCGTGCGTAGTCCTCTACCAGAGCGTCGCAACATTCTCAGGTTGCCCCTGCCGGTCGAGAATGGTGATTTCACCATGGCGATAGCGCATCAGTGCCCTTGGGGAAAATCAGGAAGCTTGGCGGATGGATACATGAAACTGCGCGTCAAGGGTAGCAATGCTGGGCGGCCTGCACGCTTGCTTGCAAGCACCTGGTAGACGCCGATCTCGCCGGACTCGAACTCAAGTGCACAAGCGGCCATATAGAGTCGCCAGGTCCGATAGGTGGGTTCACTGACATACTGCAGGGCCTGTGCATGGTGGTGTTCAAGCCTCGCCACCCAATGCCTAAGCGTCAGCGCGTAATGTGATCGTAGTGCCTCTACGTCAATAATTTCTAGCCTGCTAGCCTCCATCACACGCTGGATGTTACTGATCGTATCCAGTTGCCCGTCGGGAAAGATGTAGCGATTAATGAACTCAGTAGACAGTGTCTTCTTCCAGCCTTCCACATCGTGTGTAATCCCGTGGTTGAGGAAAAGTCCCCCCGGTTTCAACAGACGGTGCACCGTAGAGAAATAGACGGGAAGATTCTTCAAGCCGACATGCTCGAACATGCCGACGCTGGAAACCTTGTCGTAAACCGACTCTCCTTTCAGGTCCCGATAGTCACGCAACTCGATGGTAACCAGATCCTGTAAGCCAGCCTGGGCGATACGTTGGTTTGCCAGCTCCAACTGGTGTTGACTGAGGGTGACGCCGTGGGCATGGACGCCATAGTTCTTGGCGGCGTACATGATCAGCGCGCCCCAGCCGCAGCCGATGTCGAGCAGACGTTCGCCTGGTTTGAGCAGCAACTTGTGGCAGATATGGTTGAGCTTTGCCCGCTGGGCCTGATCCAGATCGTCGTCTGGCTGCTCGAAGTAAGCGCAGGAGTACACCATGGCTTCGTCCAGCCACAAGGCGTAGAACGCATTCGATACGTCGTAGTGGAACGCTATGGCATCACGGTTCTCTGCCTTCGAGTGTGACTTCACACTGAACGCGCTCTGAGGAGCAGGGGCCGTCACACAGCCTGGAACGGCTTTTATGGACGCACGTAGCCGCAGCGCGGCGAACATTGCACCTACCCGGTCGCGCCAGGACATGTAGATCGCATGCAGATGGTCCTTAAGCTGCAATGCAACGAAGAAGTCACCTTCGATGTCAATGTCGTCCCGGAAATAGGCTTCGACAAATCGCAATGGGTTGCGCCCCTGAGCGATGGCCAGGACTGTGCTTGGGTTACGGAATACCAGTGTGAAAGGCGGGTTGGTTAAGTCCAGTCCAGCGCTACCGAGTTTCAAGCGAGTGCCATTCCACAAACGCAACGAGAGATTGCCATCAAGGCCTTGAAATAGACACTTCAGCAGGACAGATGCCTCCTCAACCCCGCGCTGCAACGCACGCTCCGAGGAGCTCATCACGTGTGACGGCACAGAAGGATTTCTGGAAGGCGAATCCAAGGGGGTGGAGCTGTTTTGCTTTCTCATGTCGAGGTTCCAGAGGAAAGCCGCCTTGCTGTGTTCCAGTTTTAGTAGATGCATGGCCATGGCGTTCGTCACTCGGCCAGGTGCAACACTTGGAGGAATTGAAGGGGCGTGACCAGAGTGTGGTCAGACTGTCTGGATGAGTCTGTCTGATAGCGCACTTAGCAGGGTAGCTTGCTGGGCTAAAAAAGACTTGACGCATGCACCACTGACATCGTGGATAAATATTGACGACAATCCGCAGTCGGAAGCGTTGGAGGCATTTCTCACGAGGATTCACATGATCTGCGACTGCCACGGCAGCAAGGCTTCTGAGTCTTCTACGTTCGAGGCTAACCGCTCAAGTGCTTGGCGCAGCCATGCATATGGCTCTTGGCCGTCTCGACCAAACTATAGAGTTGAGCACTGACCGCCGCGCCGTTCAGTATGTCGCTGAACCGCCAGTTTTTACGTCCGATGACGAACGGCCTGATCGCCCGTTCCTCCGCGTTGCTGTCGATGGGCAAATAACCCGCTTCGGTATATCGATGTCGTGTCGCCCCAGTATTTTTTTGTGACCGGCTATGTTGACGCCAATAGCAAGGTAAACCGACTTGTTGCGCAGGGCACCTGCATTGCATCACGCACTTTGACGTGAATGCAGTCCAGGTAGAGGATCGGGTACAGCCACACTGACGAATTGGCGGGGCTGGCTAAAGCGCATCCAATGAACAAAACTTGGGAAAGTGCCCTTTCGCGGACTGACCTGGATCACGCATGAACAAAACCTTGTCGCAACACAAAAACCTGGTGTTTTTGTTGATCCTGGTCACCGCGGCGCTCATGTGGATTCTATTGCCGTTCTACGGCGCAGTGTTCTGGGCGGTAATTCTGGGCATCATTTTCGCACCCTTGCAGCGGCGCCTGCTCTTGAAATTGAAGTACCGGCGTAACCTGGCGTCACTGTTCACCTTGCTGACCTGCTTGGTCATCGCGATCCTGCCGGTGATCTTCATTAGTGCCTTGCTGCTCCAGGAAGGTACCAACCTGTACAAGAACATTGAAAGCGGGCAGTTGGACATTGCCAGCCAGATAGTCCAGTTCAAGCATCTGCTGCCGGCTTCTGCGCAGCACCTGCTCGATCGGATGGGGTTGGGCAATTTCGACGGGTTGCGGGACAAGATCGCAAAGGGCGTCATGCAGGGCAGCCAGTACTTTGCGTCCCAGGTATTCAGCTTCGGCCAGGGCACCTTCGATTTCGTGGTGAGTTTCGGCATCATGTTGTACCTGCTGTTTTTCTTCTTGCGCGACGGCGCGGAGCTGGCGCGCAAGGTGCGCAGTGCCGTGCCCCTGGCTGAGCGGCAGAAGCGTCTCCTGCAACTGAAATTCAACCGGGTGGTGCGTGCCACGGTGAAGGGTAACCTGCTAGCCGCGGTGACCCAGGGTGTCCTGGGAGGGTTGATTTTCTGGTTTCTCGATATCCCCAGTGCCTTGCTCTGGGGGGGACTGATGGGGTTTATGTCATTGCTGCCGGCTGTCGGAGCCGCGATCATTTGGGGACCAGTGGCAGTGTACTTCCTGCTCAGCGGCGCGATCTGGCAAGGTGTGGTACTCGGTCTGTTCGGCGCTTTTGTGATCGGTCTGGTCGATAATGTTCTGCGCCCGATCCTGGTCGGCAAAGACACCCGCATGCCGGACTATCTGATCCTGATCTCGACCCTCGGCGGCCTTTCTGTCTTCGGCCTCAATGGTTTCGTCATCGGCCCGCTGATCGCGGCCCTGTTCATGTCCAGCTGGGAGATTCTCGCCGAGTCCCAAGGGCGCGTACAGTTGCCTTAGGCTCTGGGTGTATTTGACAACGGCTACAGTTAACCGATCACTCAGATGAAAAGGACGAACATGAGCAGCTCTTTTGAATACGTCGGGATCAAAAAGGTGGTCCAGATAAGCAGCGGGACATTCGAGGCGTGCATGGTGTGTGGTGACAGCCTGAACGCGACTGAAGACTTCTCAGGAGCCGTCAACCATTATCTGGATACGCATGGGTATCGGCTGCTCCACATCGGTCAGCAAACCTCCCTCGTTGATGAAGGTCTAAGCAGCGATACCGTTGCGATACTGGGGCAGCCCTAGCGGCCCGAGGCAATCAGTGCCTGCGCGGATTGTTCATGCTCCACGGGCTTTTCGACGCCGATACCACTTCATCAGCGGTTGCACCGACACACCGTGCAGCACAATCGACACGGCCACAGTCACCAACGTCAGAGTGATCAACTGCTGCGCCAGGGCGCCGCTCACACCCTGGTGCAGCGCAAGCATTAGGTAGAAGATCGAGCCGATACCGCGAATGCCAAACCAGATGACCATGCCGCGCTGGTGCAGCTCCATCGGCTCGCCTAACGTCCCTAGCGTGACGGCCAATCCCCGCAATAGCACGAACAGTAGGGGTATGAACCACCACAAGGCGAGCCAGGGCTTCGTGTACGACAGCATTGCACCGACCAGCAGGACTAACGCCAGCTCGGCCAGGTTCTCCAACCGCCCGTTGAAGCTTTCTACCGCATGGCTCATAGCCTCGCTGGCATGATGAGAATGGGTGGCTAGTTCGGCGCTGCTGTGGCCACCCAGCCTGGGGGCAGTGCCCAGGGATGCTGTTCCGGCCCGAGGTTGTTCCTTCACGTGCTGCAATGCGAGGCCTGTGGCAAAGACCGCGAGGAAACCAGATGCCAGACATAACTGCGCAGCGCCATAGGCAACCGCCACCAAACCCAGCGAGAGAAACTCGTCCAGGCCCACCGCCAGGTGATAGCGTGTGCGCAAACGCACCACCAGCTTGCCAATCAACGCACCTAGTAGCCCGCCGATGAGCAAACCGCCAAAGGTTGCCCAAAGCGTGTCTACCAGCCACCAGTTCCAGCCATCGCCCCCCAGATCATGTAGCCCCAACAGACCGAGACCGAGCATGACGAACGGAAAGGCCGTGCCGTCGTTCAGCCCTCCTTCACCTGACAGGCTGAAGCGCAACCGCTCGGGATCAGCGCTGAGTTTACTCTGCACACCTGAAGCGAGCACAGGGTCGGTGGGTGCCAGGATACCGCCCAGCAGTACTGCGCCACCCAGCGACAATCCCAACCCCCAAACACCAACAACTGTGATGAGCCCGACAGTGATCGCCATTGAGATAAACGCCAACCGTAGAGGTAGCAACCAGCGCCGGTCGAACAAGGGGACGGCGCCCATTCTCAGGCCAACGGTAAACAGTGAAATGAGGAGTGCCGCTTCAGCAGCCCATTGCAGGATATCCGCATGTCGGGACGGATCCAGCCTGATGACCCCTAGTCCCGTCGGTCCAAGCGCGAAGCCAGCACCGAGATAGACCATGGCGCTGCTCAGCAACAAGCGCGCGAGCAGCGTTCCAGCCAAGACCATGGTGATGAGCAGGATACCTATCAGTAATGACCAATAGGCTATGGACATGAGGCTTTACGTCCGAAGCCGTCCCGAGTAAAAGCCCATTTGCCGTGTACATGGGGTCGCTGTCGTGTGTGGCTCATGGCAGTATTTGCCAGATATTGGCATTGGCCAGGTAATGGACGCCGCTGAACTTGTAAAAATAGAGCAATAGTGGATGGCGCTGCGCGTTGATGCGCTGTACCAGGCCTGATTCGGTCATGCTGTTCATTGTGTGACCTGCTGTAGTCGGTCTGCTCTGGCGTATCTAATTGTGTGTTTGAGTAGCGCCATGGTCTGTATGCCAGCGAACCGTAGCCGCATTTGAAAAGGTCAATTTGATCCGCCAGCAACCCATGCTTACTCGTTGTTAGCTCCTGGTGGGGTGGTGTCGCTTTTAGGTAAGAGGAGTATGAGCTCATTGAGCAGCGTGGTGGGCTGCTCAACGCGGTTGCTGACCCGGAATTTTTTTCAGCCAAAATAAGAAGGATGACTCCTTCGCTTATTTTTTTAGGTCGTTCTTGATATCGCCTAAACCTGCTTGAGCTTTCCCGACGTCTTTTTCAATACTCCCTTTTTCCTCCAGGTGCTTATTACCAACAGCCTTGCCGGTGGTTTCCTTGAGGGTGCCTGTAGCTTCCTTGACTCTACCTTTTACTTGATCTTTGTTCATGAAAATCTCCAGTGGTTTTATTCAGATAACGGACCTGGGTGTCGAATACTATCCTCAACACCCGCCTTAAAGAGAGTCACCCCAAAGAGGTCTGGGGTCTGTACGGCAACCCACATAAAGGTTCTGAAATTTCCACACATTGGGTCTCTCAAGCCTTTTATGTCATTTCATTGCTTGTGAAAGATAAGTTTGTCGAGTTGGTGTGATGTGGTGTCTGTAGTTGGCAGATGAGCGGCGGTTTTCGCGCCGCCCATCTGTTCACCGCCTAGCCAATACACTAGACCGAAAACCAGAACGGTCCACAACGCGATTAGTACTATCAGGAGAGCGACGAATTTTTTTGCGCTCATGACGACGCTTGCTCATTAAGGACCTAGAATTGATCAGTATAGGTGCTTACTTTTTCGCCAGTCGGACCAGCGGTTGAAAACAGTGGTGCGGGGAAGGGGATCTAACTCTCGTCAAGGCGCAGACGAAAGTGGGCTCCTGTCCGACTCTCGACCAGACTGCTGTGCGGCATCTGTTCCGAGGCGAAAAAGAGATTCTGGTTTCCGAAGACCTGAATCGAGTGAGGTGAATGCGTTGCGGGTGCTGCGCAGCAGATGAACGATCAGTTGGCTACCATGCACATGGGGCGACGACGCCCACCAATGTCTACCCAATCCTGGGTGTTGGCCTCTGCCTATGAGTAGCTTTGAGATCGTCCTGAATTTCAGTTATGAGTTTGCCTATTGCTCGATTGCAATTGAGGCTGGCAGTAGAAATTCCCGTAACAAACAGTTCTACTCGGCCAGAGGCTGGCTCGAAGATTTGAGCCTGCATTGATCCGCCTGGATTGACTCGGCACTCGCAGGACAGGGGAAGGAATGCGGACTCGATGATGTGACGCAACTCAAGCTCGGATAACATGATGGCTCCGTTCAGGACAGTAAGCCCGGGAGGGGGGAGACAGGTCGTCTCATAGCTGGAGTGTGAGGGATACCGGCAGGGTGGTCTGTTCGCTAGAGCACACTGGCGCCAGTCGGCGGCCCTCAGTGAGTTGGCTTTAGCGGAACGTAGGGCAGCAGACGTTCGGTTTCTTTTCTGACTACGGCATAGCACTCGCAACTCAGTTGCTCGAGCTTGGCCCTGTCCAGCACCTTGATATGGCCACGGCTGTATTCGATGACGCCCAGGCGTTGCAGCTTACCGGCGGCATCGGTCACGCCTTCGCGGCGTACGCCTAGCATATTGGCGATCAACTCTTGGGTCATGATCAGTTGATTGTCCTGCAGACGATCGAGAGACAGCAGTAACCAGCGACACAACTGCTGATCAATGGAGTGGTGTCGGTTACATACCGCGGTCTGGGCCATCTGCGTGATCAGCGCCTGGGTGTAGCGCAACATCAGCAGGAGCATCTCCCCATGGCGGTTGAATTCATCCTTGAGGCGCTGGCCCGGCAACCGGAACGCATGCCCGGCACTCTGGACAATGGCCCGGCTCGGCGTGCTTTCGCCGCCCATGAAAACAGCGATGCCGATCAGACCCTCGTTACCGACTACGGAAATCTCCGCTGAGGAACCGTTTTCCATCACATACAGCAGGGAAACGATTGCGTCAGTGGGGAAGTAGACATGGCGTAGGGCATCGCCGGACTCGTAGAGCACCTTGCCCAACGGCAGGGTGATCAGTTCGAGGTGGGACAGCAGGCGTTCCAGCGATTGTGCGGGAAGGGCCGCTAGAAGATGGTTCTGTTGTGGTTTGGGCGTATCAAACATATCACCAGCCTCCGAGGGTGAGACTCCCCATACCTACAGATTAATCCATGGCGCACGCAGTCTGCTGCCATACGAAGCCGTCCGTCGGTTTTTAGGGGACGCATTCAATACGGCCAGGTCCCCGAGGGCGGTGGTTGAGGATTGGCGATTCCATGGACTCTTTGTCATTTTTCATACGTTTGAAGATTGGCGTAACGGAGGAGGACAATGCGACCGCTTCGATCAGGTGTGAATGCGACTACCGGAGGTAGTAAGCGTTTGAGGTAGCAGATCCTCCCCATTCAACTGTGATGGGGCGCCTTGAGGAAGTTGACGAGTTTGAGCCTTACAAGTGTGCTTAACGGTCCGTCCCTGAGGTTGAACAGCTCGCGCATTACCCAAAGCCGCCAGCCTTTTCCGAATACTGCTCTGCCAATGATAAGTCGCTCGAAGGTGTGTTGTGCTTCGGCCTCCAGGTTCAATGCCGAAGAGGCACTGACCTGCTGCTGTGCGTACTCGTGCAGTACGTAAGCATGGGGCTTCCTTGCATGTTTGCCCCTCGTGGATGTGATAAACGTGTCCATGATGACCTCGTGACTCGGTTATCGAGGTATCCAGAATATGGATGTTGCGCCGGTGGCGTCTGTCTGTTAGCGAACATGGGCGACTACGGTGCCAGCCCACTGTTCAGTTGCGACGAGTGCGCGCGTTATCGTCCCGAAACTGTGCTTGGTTGCTACCGCTATACGGACTGCGGACACGCAATCGGCGCCATAGACCTCCTGACGGGGAAAACGCCTGCGCCTAAGAAGAAACCGAAGGAAAGAACGCGCTGATCCCATCCCTCCGATGGGCTTTACGTCTCTTTTTGGTGCAACGGTGGGTGGTGGTGCAAACGGCACCCCTGCCCAGGCCAGCTGTGGGTTCTACGGGAGGGTTGGCAATTGCACGGTTGCAGAGTGGCGTAGGCAGACGTCACTTATGCGGCAACGCTAGAGCCCCGGTTTCATTGGTCAGGAAAGCTAAAAGCACTGAGGTCGTCGTATTTTCAAAGTCCGTATATTAGAAATTTATTTTAAATATTTAATTTTATTGGTTTTTTGGTTTAAGAAAAAATTACCAAAGTTAATTTTTTCCGTGGGTCAACCGAAAACGTAGATGTTGTTTGGGGCGAGTGGGCTTGACCGGCGCTTCCACGCAAATCGTGTCACTGTCAACAAAACTGTCATCGGTCATGTCTGACGTTACCTCGATGCTGCTGGAGACCTTGAGAATAGTGACGCGAGTAAAGGGAGTCGAAGCCTAGTTCTCAGCTTGGGAGGCTCATAACGATGTGTCCAGGGAAACGGAAGTGTGACTGGAAATGAGAGAGGCTAGTTCGAACGATTACAATCGATCCTATGCAGACGTTCAGAAGTACCTATAAAAGCGCTAGCGAGCCAACCGATCTAGCCCAGTGTTTGCTCAACGACTTGTCGAAGCCACCGCTGACTGCGACCAAATGCTAATCACCCTGACAGCGTGCCAGATCCACGCACGAAGTAATAGTGGCCAGATAAAGAGGCCCGGCGCTACTCCGGGTCTTATAGAGTTAATTGAATTTTTACTGTTGCATAATTAATTGGAAATAACAGTCCTGTTTCTCCCGCAAGATTTAGCGGTGTATAGCGCTTTATCAGCAGTGTCAACCAGGTTTTCAGGTGTGTCAGTCACTGAACCTGACAATACGCTGATGCCAACGCTGATGGTCACTACTCCAATAGGCGATTCGCTATGTTGAATTGCACTTTGTTCTAATTCGATTCGAATTTTTTCAGCTACCAGGAAAGCTCCAGCGTAATCTGTACCTGAGAGTATGATTGCAAATTCCTCTCCGCCGTATCTTGCAGCAAGATCGCCTGTCCGAGTTACATTTCTTTTTATTATAGCACTCACGGCCTTTAGGCATTCATCTCCCTGTACGTGGCCGTAACGGTCATTATACTTCTTGAAAAAATCAACATCGATCATGATGAGTGCTGTGTCATCAGACTTTCGTTTTGTTCTGCTTGTTTCAGTCCCGATGAAAAAGTCAAATTGACGGCGATTAGAAAGTCCCGTTAATCCATCTTCGAGAGCAAGTAGACCTAAGGCCTTGTTAGCTTCAATGTAGGCTTTCTGAGAAAATTGCAATTCTTTTTGCGCCTGGATTTGCCGACTCATAAATTTGATGAGTCGATATCCAAGAAGGCTCAATATCACCAGCAATATGAATGATATAAACAAGCTGGCGAGTGACTCGCTACGCCAGTCCGCAAGTATTTCATTTTTATCAAATGCAGTGATAATTACAAGAGGGTATCCATCGATACGGCGAAAGCTGGTAACCCGCTCCAGGCCATCAATAAATGATTTTATTATCGCCGTTCCGGAATTCGTCCCGGTAGCCAATAGGGCAAATGCTTGTCCGCTTGAAATATCAGTGCCGACGTCGGCGTCACGAAATGGTTTACGTACCACAATTCGCCCCATTGAAGATGCGAGATTGATAATGCCATTGTTTCCAATGTTTATATCTTTGTAAAGGTCGAGAAAGTATTTAAGATAAACTGTGGCTATCGTTACGCCAGCAAAGCTACCGTCAGGGTGATTAATTCGTCGCGATACTGTTATGATCCATTCGTTTGTTGAACGGCTGCGTATAGATGGGCCAATAAAAGGGGTGGGGTCGGTGTGATCTCGGTGGTAAATAAAGTAGTCTCGATCTGAGTTGTTTGCGCCTGCTGGGATTGTGCCGTTTGAGTTAAGCAGCCAGCGTCCCTGTTCGTCATAAATAAAAAAGCCATGTATTTGAGGTAGGTTTTTTTGTTGTATTTTTAGGGTTTCCCCTAAATTTTTTAAATTTTCCGCGCTGGTACCTTCAGCTTCCAGTCGTTGCTTAACCCCTAAAATCATTGTGTCAGCTTGAGTTAGCGTAGCTGCTATACTAGATGACAGCGCCTTAGAAAGGTTTGACATCTCTGTTTCTTTGTCGTGCAAATGGTACTCCAGAGAGTTAAAAACTCCCCAGATACTTATCGCTATCAATGAGATACACACTGCTGCGATGAAGAGGACGACATGACCAATTTTGAGCTTGGCATCACCCCATTCGACGTCAAAAACTGAGGCCATTTTTTTTAACATAAACCCTTCCATGCCGCTCGTTATGGTGGGGTTAAGCGTACTCCTTTTTTCTAAAAGGGGGGCCAGAACGGTGTAAGTAGCTTAGTATCGTGACCTTAGATTTGTAGATCCGAACGTTCTTCGTCTAGCCGGTTCTGTTGAAAACAGTCGACCCAGCCTGAATACCCATGCATTGAACGGTGGGAGAGCCCCAAGCTTTGTAGATGCATCTGAATGATTGCTTTTGACTGCTGCCCATTCGTCATGCCACCGATTTTTATCGATGTTACCGTGTTTTCACTTTTGCTCCATGTGCCCAGCATGTCTGCCCATTGCTGCGTCAGCTTGGCGCGACCTACTAAGTGCTCCGCATGGTTATAGGTGAGCCGGACTGCGTTAGGTTCGATATGAGCCAGTTGTCGCTCAATCCAGTCAGCTGAAAAGCCCATCTCGTTCAGTCAGGTGTTACCTGCAGTTCTGGTTACGTTGGGGGCTATACTTTCCGCTCCCGCCCAGTACCTTCAGCATTTGGCCGAATGATGCAGCGGCCAGTTATGCCACGTAATGCCCGCAGTATTTCCACTGCTTGAGAGGGTAGGGGAGGCCGTGTTCTCCTTGCGTTTCTTCATCCGTTCGGCGGGGACGCGGCAGATTGCTGCGTTTAAATCAAATTCATCCCGTTGTGCTTCTACCGCTTCACTCGGGCAACAAGTGCACATCGAGAGATGCGAATAGCAGGCACAAAAGCAACGATTCATGCTCCAACGCTTTAATCACCAACTCTATGTTTTTTTTGCGGTGGATGAGGATTTTCTGAAGTGGGTGTTCGGCCCATGTCATCTCTGTGGCGACCTCCAGGCCAATTTGGCGCAAGGGGCTGGCCCATTGTATGCGCTACGTGCCATTGCGACCAACCCGCGGATAGCCGTTGACGGCGCCAGCGTGCTCTAGCGAACAGACCGCCGTGTGCGCATCCTCCACACTGCAAGCTCGAGACGGTTCGGTACCTGTCTCGTCCATTCCGGATCCTCCGTGCTGCAGGACGACCACGTGCCAGTGACAACAGAACAGACGGTAGACAACCGACTGCTCCAGGAACTGCCGGATATTGAGCGTGGCCGCCTGCTGGAGCAGTGTGAGTGCGTGAAACTGACCTCCGGCACGGTCCTGTATGAGCCAGGCCACCCCATCCGATATGTGTATTTCCCACGAACAGCGATCATCTCTCAAACGCTGACACTATACGGTCACCCACCGCTCGAGATGGGCCTGATCGGTAATGAGGGCATGCTGGGGGCAACCCTGACCCTGGGAGTCAATACCGCCCCGATGCGCTCGGTGGTGCAAGGTGCCGGCAACGCACTGAGGATGAGTGGTTTATCACTGCAGCTCGTACTGCGTGATAGCCCATCATTGTCGAACTGCCTCAATCAGTACCTGTACGTGCAACTGATGCAGCTCGCTCAAACTGCGGCCTGCACTCATTTCCATGAGATCGAGCCGCGCCTGGCGCGCTGGTTGTTGATGACTCACGATCGTGCACACGCCAATCACTTCCATCTCACTCACGCCTGCTTGGCGAACAGGCTCGGCGTTCGACGCAGTGGCGTGACCCTGGCCGCCGGTGCACTGCAGCAACGTGGGTTGATCCGCTACACCCGCGGTGAAATCACCATTCTCGACCGCAAAGGATTGGAAGCGGCATCATGCGAATGCTATAGCCCCACTCACGCTATGCCTCTATGACGGCATCGTGAGTCGAGTGCGATGGTGTACGACACTATTTACTATCCAAGTTTCAGGTCAGCATTTATGTGAGGCTCCGTACTGTAGTGGTCTAATGATTCCGGACACCCATTTAGGCAGGACTTGGCGATCTCAAGGAAGAACTGAAGAAATAGATTCACTGATTCATCGAGCGGCGCATGTGCGCTGCTCAGTGAGTGATCGATACTTGGAGAATCTCTAATCACTCCAGTGGATGTTCAGCGTAACGATAGATTTACCATCGAGTGCTACGGTGCTGCGCTTTTCCATTCGCCGTTGCCACCACCCGGTATTTATTCGCCGGCAATTGAACGTACAGCAGGGGCCCCACCTGTCTCAACGACAATAGGGAGGCCCCTTTCTGGCTCTGGATCTGCACGTCGACATTGCTCAGGTACTTATTGTCCGGCCCCGTTGGAAAGATGATATGAAGATCGTAAACCCTTGGTCTGCAGCAGGGCCTTTGACTCATCCTGGCCAATGCCGCCTGTCAAATAGCGGATTCCGTTCTGCTCCTGCGGTTCCAATTGCACAGCCGACATGTCGATCGGCTCATTGGTGGCCGCTGGTAGCATCACGGGAGACGCACCCAACAACAGGGCCAGGGCGAGTCTTGAAAACTTCCGCGAGTGAATGAGTTTCATGATCAATATTCCTTGGTCTGTACTCGAACCAATGAATGTACAGCCCTGACAGACGGCGACACCTTGATCAACCGGTCACAGGTGCAGCGTGCGGAGTT
>Ga0066798_10000762_pt1 | contig 15138 bp, 13 predicted proteins | sample PersoiDNA2013203_FD_70961 | JGI IMG/M metagenome (GOLD analysis project Ga0066798, IMG submission 70961) | Permafrost soil microbial communities from the Arctic, to analyse light accelerated degradation of dissolved organic matter (DOM) -... | ecosystem: Environmental > Terrestrial > Soil >...
CACTGCTAAGGAACCTGAAACATTGGGTAAAGCGCTCGCTGCCAGGCTGATTGCACAAGGCGCGGACAAAATTCTTGCGGCACTTGATGAGCTCCACCCCAAGTAATGCGTGAACTACCGTTAAGTAAGTTTGGTATTGCCATCACCCGCCCCGCTGATCAGGCGCAAAAACTGAGCAAACTGATCACTGAAAATGGCGGAACGCCCGTTTTATTCCCGCTGATTGAAATTACTCCGCTAGAAGATTATGGTGTTTTTGAACAAAAACTCAGTGAGTTAACAGAATACGACTGGGCGATATTTATCAGCAGTAACGCCGTGCAGCATGGTATGCCGAGATTATTGAAACACTTTGGGCATATCCCAGAAAACCTGAAGTTTGCTACGATTGGTCCAGTGACCGCGAGCGAACTCACAAAGTTTGGCGTTAAAGATGTGCTTACCCCGCAAGATCGCTTTGATAGCGAGTCTTTACTGCGTTTAAGTACAATGCAATCGGTCAAAAATCAGCGCATCATGATTTTTCGCGGAGTAGGCGGACGGGAGATTCTGGCAGACACGCTTAAAGCCCGCGGCGCACTGGTAGATTTTGCTGAATGCTATCAACGCATAAATCCGCAAATGGATACAAATTTATTGACAACACTGTGGCAAAATAAGCAACTGCATGCTGTAGTCGTTACCAGCTCTGAGGCCATGCGCCATCTGCTGGATTTAAGTACTAGCAATCAGCAAGTGGCAGACTGGATTAAACATGTAATCTTGTGTGTGAACCATGCACGTATTGCCGAAACGCCAGTGGCATTAGGCTTAAAAGTGGCCATTGCACATGCACCAGGCGATGAAGCCATGTTGCAATGTGTGATCAATGCCCTGGCACCAAACTAGGCTGTGGCTAACACAAACCAAGTAATTGTATTTTTTATATAAAAACAGGCTTATTCATCCGCAGAATTGACCATGACTGAAGAAAACAAAATCTCGCCTGATAATGAGCAAAATAGCAATGCCGCCGTCACGGCACCTGAAGAAGCCAGTCAGGCCACTCAACAAAACTCCATTGAACAACGCCAGAGTGAGGATCGTCGAGCAGGCAGTGGCGCTTCTTTTTTAACCAGCGCTGCTCTGGTGCTTGCCGTGCTGGCCTTATTGGGCACGGCTTGGCAATCCATTAGTAGCCGTCACGGTTACACCAAACTGGAGCGCGGACTCACCGAGCGTCTGGAAAAATTTGATGCAGCCAACCAGCAAAGCCTGGCGCTGGCAAAAAATTCAGATGAACGCAGTATTGAATCAGCTGCGCGTACCAGCATACTGGAAGAAAAACTGGGTGAATCGCTGGACGAGCAGGAATCACTGCAAACACTCTATGAAGAGCTTGCCAATAATCGTGAAGAGCGCTTACTGGCAGAAGTTGAGCAGTTATTAATTATTGCCAACCAGCAATTGCAACTGGCGGGCAACGTCAAGCTCGCGCTACTTGCATTGCAAACAGCCGATTCACGCTTGCAACAACTCGACTCTCTGCAAGTCACCCAACTCCGAAAAAGCATTGCGCAAGATATTCAGCACCTACAAGCCTTGCCTTTGATTGACATCGTGGGCATGAGCCTCAAGCTGGAAAGTCTGGCAGATACTATTGACCATTTACCGCTAGTCAGTGAGCGCCACCCACAGAGCATAAGCCCAGTGGAAAACCTGCAAACTGGGCAAAACCGCTGGCAAAAACTCGCCTATGAAATCTGGCAGGATTTCAAAAGCATGATACGCATAGAACGTATTGATAGAGCAGAACCACCACTGCTGGCACCAGACCAGAACTTCTTTTTACGCGAGAACATCAAACTACGCCTGCTGACCGCGCGTATTGCATTGCTACAGCACGATGAAGTGACGTATCGCAAAGATCTTGAAGCCTCTGAAAACTGGTTGAGAGCCCATTTTGATTTGCGAGAGCTTGAAACCAAAAATGCCTTGGCAACCATCAAAGAATTATCAGCAAGCAATATCGTGCTGGATATTCCTGACATCAGCCCAAGTCTGGCGCTGGTCAGTAAATACAAACTCTCGCTGGAGCGCACCAATATAAATGCGCATGACAGCAAAGCCGCAATCCAAACACCAGCACGCGGAGCAAAATAATGCGTTGGCTATTCTGGATGTTGCTAATTTTGGGGCTAGCCGTTGGCTTAGCTTTGATTACTGGAAATAATCAAGGCTATGTGTTGATTGTGCGGCCACCTTATAGACTTGAGCTATCACTCAACTTTTTGCTGGTATTGATTATTGCCAGCTTTATATTATTGCATGTGCTATTGCGTCTGATTCATTACACAAGGCGCTTGCCCGCCACAGTGCTAGCCTATAAGCAAAATAAGCGACTGCGTGAAGGACAAGCAGCTTTTAACGCTGGACTACATGCCCTGGTTGAAGGTCGTTATAACCTGGCGGCTAAATCAGCATCCCTAGCCATCGACCTGGGCGAAAACGTCAGCATCAGTGCGCTGATTGCAGCACGCGCATCACACAAATTAAGGCAAAAAAGCCAGCGCGATTACTATCTGGCCGAAGCTGAACGCTTGGCACCTGACGACGCATTATCACGTTTACTCACACAAACCGAGTTGCTACTGGATGACCGTCAATATAACGACGCCTTAAACGCTTTGCAAAAACTGGAAAAGATAGAGCCTAAACATCCTCCTGCCATGCGGCTTGCCTTAAAAATCCAGGTACATTTAGGCAATTGGGATAACGTGGTGACTTTGCTACAACAGCTAGAGAAGCGCGATGCGCTTGAATCTTGGCAAATACGCGAGATCCGCCAGCAAGCCCATCAAAACTTGATCAAACGCTATTCTGGCGATTTAGCCAGTTTGCTGGCCTATTGGAAAAAACTGCCAGAAGAAGATCGGCTGAATAACCGCCTGGCCTACCTGGCAGCCAGCACATTGCTGCAAAGCAATGCGCCCGATCAAGCGGCAGAAGTTTTAGGCATGAGCTTAACCAAGGGTTGGGATACCAAGCTTGCGGCACTGGTAGGCGATTGCATTACCCGCCAGCCAATGAAACAACTGGAACAAGCAGAATTCTGGTTACTCAAACATCAGAGCGATGCCAAGTTGCTGCTCTCACTAGGCAAGATGTGTGTACGGCTAAGCTTGTGGGGTAAGGCGCAGAGCTATTTTGAGGCCAGCATTAGCGTTACGCCAAGCGCTGCTGCACATATTGCCTTAGCCAAGCTGTTAGAAAGCCGCGGCGAAACCGAAGCGGCTTTCCAGCATTACCGCCTGAGTACCCAGTTTATTATTGAATCTAACTAGATACAGCTAGTGTCATTCCCGCGCAGAGCCTGTCCTCGATAGTCTTAATCGGGGACGGGTATTCAGACAAGCATCAATTTCCACATTGATCATTTATTCCAGCATCGCTAAAACTTAGCCTTGCCTGGATTCCAGCCGCCGCGGAATGACGGGTAATGATTTAACTGCTATGCGTTAATTTGTGGCACAGCATAAGTAAAAGCATCCGCAAAGAATTCATCCGCAGCTAAACCAGCAGCCTGAAAGCTAGCGCGCGCCGTATCCACCATCATAGGCGCACCGCAGCAATAGACCTGATAAGCGCTTAAGTCCGCCAGATCATCCAATACTGCCTGATGCACCAAGCCAGTTCTGCCTTGCCAGGCATCAGTTTCTAGTGGTTCTGACAACACTGGAATAAAGCTAAGATTGTTGTTTGCATTCTGCCAGCTTTGAGGCAATGCGGGCAAATACAAATCTTTCAGTGTGCGAGCACCCCAATAGAGCAATATTTTACGCTTTGAACCTGTATGCCACAGGTGCTCAACCATGCCTTTAATCGGCGCAAAACCAGTACCGCCTGCAACAAAAATGATGGGTTTATCACTCTCTTCACGCAGGTAAAAACTGCCAAACGGGCCTTCAAGCCGCAGAATGGCTTTTTCCTGCATCTGCGTGAATACATGCTCAGTAAATTGCCCACCTGGTACATGGCGTAAATGCAGCACCAGCAATTCGTCATCATGTGGCGCATTGGCTAGTGAAAACGCGCGCCTTTGACCATCTTTCAACAAAAACTCAATATATTGACCCGCCAGGAATTGCAGGCGCTCATTGCTGGGTAATTTGAGAGACAAGGCTATGACATCATCTGCCAGTCTTTCAATCTTTTGCACACGGGCAGGCATGATGCGCGGCCGTATGCCATTGTTAGTGGTCACCTCGCGACACTCTATTACCAGATCCGTTTGTGGAATCGCACAACAAAACAAAGCTAAACCCTGGTCTTTTTCTGCTTGTATTAAAGTGCTGGCTTGATGGGCTTCATGTTCCACTGTGCCTTGAAGCACACGCCCTTTACAGGCACCACAGGTGCCGTTACGACAACCATAAGGCAGGTTAAAACTGGCATTGATGGCAGCATCCAGTATGGTCTCACCTGCGGCAACCTGAAACTGATGGCCGCTAGGCTGGATAGTGACTTGATAGGACATTCAGAATTTCCTTGGGAATAATGACAGCGAATTGATAGCGGCGTAGCGCTAGCGTGACTAAAAAGTTTAGATTTTTAAGCTTTTGAAGTTAAAAATCAATCCTCACGCCTGAATTCACCTTCAATCACATCATCATTGGCTGCGCGTCTGCTTTTGTGATCAGGCGTATTTGTTGAATCGCCTGGCATCACTTTAGGAGCTGGTATCAATAATAGGATAACTGCTATCACGTCACTGATCACGCCTGGTAAAATTAGCAATATGCCAGCAATGAAATTTTTGGCGGTACCAAATATCGCCCGCAACGGCGTGCGTCCCTGGCTGATACCCTGCAGAAAACGGCTGGCCATGACCTGTTTTTCTTCGCGAATCAGGCGTATACCCAGAATCGCCATAAGAATAAGATAAACTAGCACCCAAATACCATACAGTTGACCCAGCTTAATCAGGATCACAATTTCCAGCGTGGGGAATACAAGTAAAATAAGTAATATAAAAATAAGTGGCATAGCATCGCTAACGAAGATAATGTTTTGTAGATGGCGTGTTTGGCAGATTTTTCAAGTATGCCCTTTTACAGCTTAGCATTTCTATAGGGTCATGATAAATCCACGCTAGCATGTAAGATTAAAATGCCTGAAACTGGATTAAACTGCCTGACACTGCAATTCAGTCTATGCATTTCTAAGAGCTTGCTAAAATTAAGAACTTCCGAGATAAGAACTTCCGGAAATCATCCATGTCAGTATCAGTGACTGTCTGCGCGGCCTATTCAGCCTATCAATATTAATACAAAAATAAGCTATTCAAGCCAGCATTACATCATCAACGTATTATTGGGGAAATTACCATTGGTCATCAAAAGTAACACTAAAGCTGGCTTACTCGGACTTGTTATCGCTATTTGCAGCTTTTTGACTGTATTGGTGAGTAATACTGCATTGGCAGAACCCTTGTCTGTTAGCCGTCTTTTTACCCAAGCTGGTGATGATGACCAGATTCTTAGCCCAGATGAGGCTTTTAAAATCGCGGTTGAAGCAATAGACAGCAATACCCTGCGCGCGGTTTTTCAGGTGGCGCCTGGCCATTATATTTACCGCGAACGCATCAAGTTCGATATTGCACCTTCCACTGGCCAGTCACCAGCCATCAGTATCAGCAGCGTAGAATTGCCACCTGGCGATATCAAGCAAGACCCAAATTTCGGTGAAAGTCATGTATTCCACAAAAATTTTGAGGCGCTGATACATCTCAACACTGCTGGAATCAATACACAAAATAGCAACCCGATCAAACTTTCATTGCTCGCCACTTATCAGGGTTGTAGTGAAAAAGGCTTGTGCTATGCACCAATCCACAAAACAATCGCAGTAACATTACTTACTGATATTTCAGGCAATGCAAGCAGCAATATCTCAGACTCTGCTGCTATCCAGTCAAGCAGCGACCATGCGACAGTCTTGTTGAAAAGTGGCAAGCTGTGGTTGATTGCTATTGGCTTTTTTGGCTTTGGCTTATTGCTGTCATTTACCCCTTGCATGCTGCCGATGATCCCCATTCTGTCTGGCATGATCGTGCGTGACGCCCAAGCGCAAGGCGCAAACTCAAAACCCAGCCGCCTGCGCGTATTTAACTTATCGCTGGCTTACACACTAGGGATGGCGCTGACTTACACCCTGGCCGGCATTGGCGCTGGTTTATCTGGTCATTTATTAAGTAATGCGCTGCAAAATGCCTGGGTACTTGCGGCATCTGCGCTGGTTTTTGTTGTATTGGCTTGTTCCATGTTTGGCTTTTATGAATTGAGATTGCCTTCAAAATTTGAAAGTGCCATCGTGAATACCTCCAACCGTTTTAACGGCGGACGATTGATCGGCCTGTTTATCATGGGTGTCTTCTCCGCTTTAATCGTCAGCCCCTGCGTCGCTGCGCCTCTAGCTGGTGCCTTAATCTATATCAGCCAAACACGAGATGTATTGATAGGTGGGGTTGCGCTGTTTTCAATGGCCATAGGCATGGGTGTACCTTTATTATTAATTGGTTTATCCGCAGGCTTTATCCCAAAATCAGGTGCCTGGATGGTCAATGTGCGTCAATCATTTGGGGTAATCATGCTGGCAGTCGCGGTGTGGCTGATTTCCCCCGTGATTCCAGTCAGCCTGCAATTATTGCTTTGGGCAACATTACTCATCGCTTCTGCTACATATATAGGCGCTTTCAACAACCTTGACGCAAGTGCGACTGGCTGGACAAAATTATGTAAAAGCCTGGGTATTATCATGCTGTTATTAGGCGCAACCTTGATCGTAGGCGCGGCATCTGGTGCTAAATCTGCCTTACAACCTCTCTCGGGCTTAAGCGTCTCATCTGCTAGTGCTGAAAATAAATTAGCTTTTCAGCGAGTACGCGATGTTACTGAACTAGATAACGCTATCAGGAGTTCAGCAGGCAAGACAGTCATGCTGGATTTCTACGCTGATTGGTGTGTTGCCTGCAAAGAATTAGAACAATTTACGTTCAGTAACCCAGCCGTTGCTAAGGCATTGCAAAATATCGTGCTATTGCAAGCCGATGTGACCCAGAATTCCGCTGAAGATGCTGCATTATTGAAACGGTTTAAGCTGTTTGGGCCGCCAGGTGTCATCTTCTTTAATGGCGATGGAGAAGAAATTACGCATGCTAAAACAATAGGCTACAAAAACTCAGATAGCTTTCTTGCCGTTCTAAATACACTTAACTAAATATACTTAATATTAGACAAGCTTAATTGGCTAGCAAACTTCTTTGAGTCACTAAATTCCTATGCCACAAAATAAACTGAAAAAAATCTTGTTATGCGTATTGGCATGCGGCGCATTATTGCTGGCTGGTGTTATTTATTTGGAGATATCGGAAGATGGTGCACCGAATCTCAACTCACTCTCTACTCACTCTTTTTATGCCTCGGCCTGGCCTGACGCACAAGGTAAAACACAAGCCCTGAGCCAGTGGCAAAACAGGGTGAGCGTCATCAACTTCTGGGCATCCTGGTGCCAGCCGTGCACAGAAGAAATGCCAGATATATCCGCCATCTATGATAAATATGCAGCTAAAGGCCTGGTAGTTTTAGGTATCTCAGTGGAAGATCAAGACAAAATGGCAGCCTTTGCCAGTAAAAACAAAGTCAGCTACCCCCTTCTGGCGGCAGACATACAAGGGAGTGACATGAGCAATACGCTGGGCAATGACAAAGGAATTTTGCCCTATACAGTCATTATTGATGCACATGGTAAAATCGTTAAAACATTTGCTGGCAGACTCGATCAAGCAAGCCTGGAAGCCGCCGTGCAGCCACTGTTAACAGCACCATAAGCAGCCAAAGCAATGCCTAAAAATTAAGTACAAAAACGCTTAATTTCTTTAAATTTCCTCAATTCACTGGACAATATCCCCCTATTTGCGGCAAACTTGCGACCATGAATTACAGCCTATGGTCACAAAAAACTGTCTGATATGGTCGCTAAAAGCATAAAATCTGTTTTGGTGTTGCACGGCCCTAACCTCAATTTGTTAGGTTTGCGCGAGCCACAGCATTACGGAAAAAATACGCTAGCGGATATTGATAAGCAGCTGGTAGATAAAGCTAAAACTGCAGGTATTACACTAGATACGTTTCAAAGTAATGCTGAAGTTGAGCTTATTAACAGGGTGCAAGCTTTGGCAACTGCCCCCGTAGATTTTCTGATTATCAACCCCGCCGCTTTTACCCATACCTCGGTGGCTTTGCGTGATGCTATAGCTGCTGTCAGTATTCCATTTATAGAAGTACATTTATCCAACGTATATGCTCGCGAAGCTTTTCGTCATCACTCCTACTTTACAGATATTGCCGTTGGCGTGATTAGCGGACTTGGTTCTCAGGGCTATTTATCAGCGCTGGATTACGCAATCAGTTATTTACATTCTCCATCAATACAATAATCAAATCCGCGCAATTTTTAAAAGCGCGCATATAGAGGTTAATCATGGATTTACGCAAACTTAAAAAATTGATCGACTTAGTAGAAGAGTCTGGCATTTCAGAACTTGAACTCACGGAAGGTGAAGAAAAAGTACGCATCAGCCGCAATATTCCTGGCGCGCAAGGAGTAGTGCAATACGCCCAACCTTATTATCAACCTGCCCCTGCAGCCCCCGCACCTATTGCTGCAGTAGCACCAGCAGCAGATACACCGCCAGTGATTGAAGGCCATGTGGTCAAATCACCTATGGTTGGCACTTTCTACCGTTCACCTTCGCCAGATTCAAAAGCTTTTATTGATATTGGCAGTACTGTGAGTACAGGCGATACACTGTGCATTATTGAGGCAATGAAACTGCTCAACGAAATTGAAGCTGACCACAGTGGCGTCATTAAGGCGATTATGGTTGAAAACGGCCAACCCGTTGAATACGGCGAACCACTATTTATAATCGGATAATCGCTTACTATGTTTGAGAAGATATTAATAGCTAACCGCGGCGAGATAGCCCTTCGTGTGCAGCGCGCTTGTCGTGAACTCGGCATCAAAACCGTTGCCGTGCATTCCGAAGCCGACCGCGAAGCCAAGTATGTAAAACTTGCAGATGAATCGGTTTGTATTGGGCCTGCACCTTCTGGTCAGAGTTATCTCAATATTCCAGCCGTGATTAGCGCGGCTGAGGTCACGGATGCCGAGGCGATACACCCTGGTTACGGCTTCCTTTCTGAGAATGCAGATTTCGCTGAACGGGTTGAGCAAAGCGGTTTTGTATTTATTGGCCCACGTGCCGAGACTATCCGCCTGATGGGCGATAAGGTCAGCGCCAAAAACGCGATGAAAGCCGCTGGCGTGCCTTGTGTGCCAGGCTCAGATGGCGCGCTGCCTGATGATCCTGAAACCATTATCCAAATTGCCAGAAAAATAGGCTACCCAGTCATTATCAAGGCCGCTGGCGGCGGCGGTGGCCGTGGCATGCGCGTAGTGCATACCGAAGCGGCATTGATTGCCTCAGTCAACATGACCAAAGCTGAAGCACAAGCTGCCTTTGGCAACCCTGTGGTGTATATGGAGAAATTCCTGGAACAGCCACGCCATATTGAAATACAGATTCTTTCAGACCAGCACGGCAATGCCGTCTATCTGGGTGAACGCGATTGCTCCATGCAACGACGCCATCAAAAAGTATTGGAAGAAGCCCCGGCACCTGGCATCAGCCAGAAATTGAGGGATAAAGTTGGCGAGCGCTGCGCTGATGCTTGCCGCCGTATCAATTATCGCGGTGCTGGCACCTTTGAATTTTTATATGAAAACAATGAGTTTTATTTCATTGAAATGAATACCCGCGTACAGGTAGAACACCCTGTTACCGAGATGATTACTGGCATTGATATCGTTCAGCAACAAATAAAGATCGCTGCGGGCGAAAAACTGGCTTTCCGCCAACGGGATATTAAATATCACGGCCATGCCATTGAATGCCGTATCAACGCCGAAGATCCATACAATTTCGTACCTTCACCAGGCCGTATCACCACATTCCACATGCCTGGCGGCCCTGGCATTCGCGTGGATACACATGCTTACCAGAATTATCTGGTACCGCCGCATTACGACTCAATGATAGGCAAACTGATTGCTTACGCAGATACGCGTGAACAGGCGATTGCAAAAATGCGCATCGCATTATCTGAAATGGTGATTCAAGGGATCAAAACCAATGTGCCACTGCACACTGATTTAATGAACGATGCCGCTTTTCATCGAGGCGAAACCAGCATTCATTACCTGGAACACAAGTTGGGCATCAGCTCCAAGTAAGCGGAGTTAACACCGCTATGGCCTGGTTATCGCTTAAAATTGAAGCCAAAGACAATACTGCTGAGCTGATTAGTGATGCACTCATGGATATAGGCGCACTATCGGCCATTATCGAAGATGCCAATGCTGAAACACCCGATGAGCAACCCATATTCGGCGAGCCAGGCGACCCTCCCCCAGGTATTTGGCAGCAGAATATCGTCAGTGCTTTGTTTGATGAGCAGATCATCGTTAAAGAGGTCATGCAGTCACTGGCTAAGCTTACTGGCTTGAATGACCTGCCTTACAGCACCGAAATCATTCAGGAGCAAGATTGGGTACGCGCCACGCAATCCCAGTTTGAACCGATTCGTATCCGTGATGATTTATGGATAGTGCCTACCTGGCATAGTGCGCCTAACCCAGAGGCACTCAATATCGTGCTTGACCCTGGCCTGGCATTTGGCACGGGTAGCCACCCCACCACCCATCTCTGTCTGGCCTGGCTGGCAGATCACATCAAAAAACAGGATTCCGTACTTGATTACGGCTGCGGCTCGGGCATTCTGGCAATTGCGGCAAAAAAACTGGGTGCAGGCAAAGTCATCGGTACCGATATTGATGAACAAGCCATTTTATCCAGTGGCTTAAACGCACAGCAAAATGCTGCAGATGCCAAGTTTTATCTGCCTAAAGACCTGCCTGTAGGTGTTTACGACATCGTGGTGGCTAACATCTTATCTAGCGCCTTATCGGTACTTGCTCCCGCATTGGCAAAAAGCTGTAAAGCGCAAGGCCATATCGCGCTGTCTGGTATTTTGCGCGAACAAACCGAACAGGTTTCTAGCATTTATGCACAATGGTTCGATATGCACCCGCCTGTTTTCATGGATAGCTGGGTATTGCTGACAGGCAGCAAAAGATGAGTCTGGTCACCACTTGCCCTGCCTGCGCAACCAGTTTTCTGCTTAAGCCAGAACACCTGGCAGCGCATCGTGGGGATGTGCGTTGCGGTCAATGCGATTTTGTTTTTAATGCGTTGGATAAACTGGGTGAAACGGTAGCCCCAGAAATCATTAAAACAACGGAGAACAGGGAACCCTTAGCAGAATCCATCTCAGAAAACCAAAACATAACAGAGCCAAATACAGAGGATGAATCAGAAATCACCAAAGCAGGTGTGATAGCAGAATCAGAGATTAAAAGCCCCGAAATAGCAGCGCCTCAAGCACCCGTTCAGACAGAACCCAATAGGGATATTAAGCCAGAGGCAGCACCTGAAACCCCTGCAATCAGGGTATATGATGCACCTTTCGATATCTCCACTTTCGACATTTCCCCTTACGATGAAACCTCATTAAAACCTGCTGAAACGTCTCTTTCTGAGCAGCGAAACTATGCTTTCGAGCAAACAGATTTCAGTCTTCCAGACTCGACCGCTGAAACGAGAATCAGCGATACGCCAATTGCATTAGCACACGCCGATCTGGTCGATTACAGAATAGAACCTGCAATAGCTGTTAAAGTTGTTGATGTTGAGCCTGAAAAAAGCAGCTATATTGCCGTGGCAGATAAAGCAATCTCCGCTGCTAAAGCCTATGACGAATCAAGTAGCTTCATTGATCGTATTTCCAAAGTAGATAAATCCAGCCCTAAAAAATCAAAACTTAGCAAATGGCTTTCAATATTACTTGCCATGCTTTTAGTCATTGCTGCATTAGCGCAAACCACTTACTACCTAAGAACTCAGCTTTCTACCACACTGCCTGGGCTCAAACCTTATCTGGTAAAAGCTTGCGCCAAACTTGGGTGCGTAGTTGAGCTACCAAAAAATATCAAGCTACTGGTCATCGATGACTCCAGCATTGAAGAAGATAGCGAGCATGAAAATGTTGTTCATCTTTCCAGCACCCTGATCAATAACGCCGAGTTCGCGCAAGCCTACCCCATGCTTGAATTAACCCTGACGGATGCTAATAATGCGCCAGCCTTGCGGCGCACATTCAAACCCAGTGAATACTTAACGCCTGGCACAAAAATCGCAGACGGCATCCCTGCTGGTGAAGAGTTGCATATCAATTTGGCACTCACCACCAATGGTCAAAAAGTCTCTGGCTATCGCGTTCAAGTCAGTTACTAAATAGTTGCTCTGGTAGAGATTGCTACCCCACTTTCAGCATCATAAGATGCTCCGCAGCATCCACCTCGTTCGGAAAAAATTTAATGTTCTTTAACTCAGGCTATTCCTTGACAACCATATTGACCAACCATATTATTTAGCAGCATTAAATGAGTTATAAAAAGATAACTTAGCAATTAGGTAGCCTCAAAATCAAGCCTAACTTTTCAAACTATATCAGGGGAATTTCAATGGTAAAAATAAAAAACAATCTACTAGTCTCTGCACTTTTTATCGGTATGGTTGGCCTTAGTTCAATGGCACATGCTGACGATACCAAAAAAGCAGGTTCGGGCCCTAACCCTTATTCTGATTGCGGCATTGGTGCTGCATTATTCTCTAAGACAAACTGGGCAGCGGTTACTTCTAACGTCATATGGGATTTAGGAACAACAGCAATTACTTCTGCCACTGCTTCACCTGAGACTTGCTCTGGCAAGAATGTTAAGACTGCTTTATTCATCCGTGATACTTATCAGCAACTTGTTGAAGAAGCAGCCAAAGGTGAAGGTACTCACCTTACAGCAGCACTAACCCTTATGGAATGCGGATCAGCTCAACAAGGCATGGCTATTCAATCTGTACGTGAATCTATGAGCCACGTCATTGCTCAGCCAAATTACCAAGATCAAACTAACCTGGAAAAGTCTGCTGACTTTTTTAAAGTGATCAACAATGCAGTAGCAAGCAGCTGCAGCGTCTAATCTAATTATTAACTTGGATGCAGAAAGCAGGCCTAAAAGCCTGCTTTTTTTATTATGTACAAAATTAATTGGATGTTCGCTCTATTTATTGCTTTACTTAGCATTAACCCCCTCTCTGCTTATGGCCAACTTCTGGATGAGGGAACCATATCACGCATGGCTTCTGACCCTCTGTGGTTAAGACTTTTGCATTACGAAAAACCTGTAGCTATACCTGGCAAGTCTAAAAGTGCCATTCATAGCGAAGACTTCTTTCTGTCTCCATCTGGCTCAGATGACCCCAGAAAAGAACTTGAAGCGGCTCTGGTAGAGATGCAAAGCATCAATAATGAACCGGATAAAGATATACGTTGCCGTTTTCCTGCGCGTGTTTCATGGATTGAAACGCAAACGGACATGAAGCATGATTTTGATTACAAACAGCTTTGCCCCGCATTTTATACATGGACACATGGCAACAGCGGTGTAGCCACTGATATGCGTATTACTTCTATCAGCATAGTGCTGGCGACAGGCTATCTTGGAAATCCAGCGTCGTATTACGGCCATACGCTACTGAAATTCAATAGCCATACGTCGGATAACTCTTCAGACCTGCTGGATAAAACCGTAAATTATGGCGCATTTTCAACACGCGGGGATAATCCTGCAAGCTACATCATCAAAAGCATACTCGGCGGCTATGATGCTGGCTTTAGCCAGATCGATTTTTATTTCCACGAGAATATGTACGGCGAGAATGAAAACCGTGATCTTTGGGAGTATCAGCTTGATTTACCGCAAACCGATGTCGATTTTGTTGTAGCTCATGCGTGGGAAGTACTGGGGAAAAAATATACGTATTATTTCTTTCGCCAAAATTGTGCCTATCGCATGGCTGAAATTGTGCAAGTGTTGCCAGGGTTGGATATTATTCCCCACGAGCGCCCTTTTACTATCCCGCAAACGCTTACTCAAAAGCTTGTTCACGCCACTTATGCAGGCCACCCGCTCATTGCTAAGGTTGTTTATTACCCGTCACGCCAGTCACGCTTTTATGAAAAATACTTAAAGTTAAAACCGCAACAAGCAGCACTTTTGAAGCGTATGGTACGACAAGGCGTTGATATCAACATTGCTGATGTTAATGCATTGCCTGTTGATACTAAGCAACAAATTGTTGATGGTGTCATCGACTACTATCGATTTACCAACGAAAACCCGCAGGCGCCCACCTCGCAATTAGACCCGAATTATCTTAAGGCAGTGGCCGCACGTTTTGTGCTGCCGCCAGGCGGCGCCCAAGAAACAATACAGCGTGAGATATCGCCAGATATGGGCCGTCCACCAAGCTGGGCACAAATTGGTGAAATGTATTCCAGCCACGATGGTAATGCTATCAGCTTGAGAATACGCCCTGCTTATTACGACCAATTAGATGGCGATGGTAGCCATATACGTAATGCATCACTGACAATGGGAGATACCCAGCTTTCAATAAAAGAAGGCAATATCAAACTGCATCGTTTTGATCTCGTTTCTGTGGACTCCGCTAATCAGGGCGTATCTGGTTTAGCGAATGACCGTGGCTTGGCTTGGAAGGTGCGCGTAGGTGCTGAGCAGGCCTTCACTGGATGCCTTAATTGCTTGGTAGCGCGTGGCCAAGCAGATATCGGCATGGGCAGACAAGTCACTCAGCATACATTTCTGGCTGGCTATGTAGGTGGCGGACTTCAAACTGACAAGTATGACCAAGGAGTCGCATTTGCCAGAGCTTCCCTAGAAGTCATTTCGCGTTTTGATGAATATGGGTTGGGCATGAAAGCTAATATCGAACATCGACAAGGGTTAGAATCTGGCATCCAATCTCAAATATTTTTTCGGGGCGAAATCCGCTGGGTAGTATTATCAGGATTAGATTTAAGGCTTGATTACGAACACAGTGACGGGCCAGGTAGTGGA
>Ga0066798_10000763_pt1 | contig 15129 bp, 10 predicted proteins | sample PersoiDNA2013203_FD_70961 | JGI IMG/M metagenome (GOLD analysis project Ga0066798, IMG submission 70961) | Permafrost soil microbial communities from the Arctic, to analyse light accelerated degradation of dissolved organic matter (DOM) -... | ecosystem: Environmental > Terrestrial > Soil >...
CGTCAACAATCCCGATTTTAATTATGGCGAATTCGCCATAATTAAAAGCCAAGAGATAACCCATGCTTGATACTGACACCAAGCGCCGTATTGACACAGCTCGCGACATCCTCGTGGGCAAGGTGCCCGACCCCAAGAGTCAGGTCGAGCAGATCACCATCGCGCTGATCTACAAGTTCATGGACGACATGGATGCCGAGAGTGAGGAGTTGGGTGGCAAGCGCAAGTTCTTCGCCAAAGAGTTTGCCCGGTACGGCTGGGCCAACCTGATGCACGCCGGCCTCGGCGGCTTCGAGATCCTGAACCTCTACGCCGAAGCCATCGCCAAGATGCCGGAGAACCCCGGAATCCCGCTGCTCTTCCGCGACATCTTCAAGAACGCTTATCTGCCCTACAGGGACCCCGAAACGCTCAAGATGTTCCTCAAGGTCATCGACGAGTTCAACTACGACCACAGCGAACGCCTGGGTGATGCCTTTGAATACCTGCTCTCCGTGCTCGGCTCCCAGGGGGACGCCGGACAATTCCGCACCCCGCGCCACATCATCGATTTCATGGTTGAGGTCATTGACCCAAAGAAGACCGAGACCGTGCTTGACCCGGCCTGCGGTACCGCCGGGTTCCTGATCTCGTCCTACAAGCACATCCTCAAAGCCAACACCGACGTCAAGGGTCATAGCGCGCTGACGCCCGACGAAAAGGGGCGCCTGGCGCAGAACTTCAGGGGCTACGACATCTCGCCCGACATGGTGCGCCTGTCGCTGGTGAACATGTACCTCCACGGTTTCGTCGACCCACACATCTACGAGTACGACACGCTCGCCTCGCAGGACAAATGGAACGAATGCGCGGATGTTATCCTTGCCAACCCGCCCTTCATGTCGCCCAAAGGTGGTATTCAGCCCCATAAGCGCTTCTCAGTCCAGTCCAAACGCAGCGAGGTACTCTTCGTGGACTACATGGCCGAGCATCTTACCCCGACAGGTCGCGCCGCCATCATTGTGCCTGAGGGTATCATCTTCACAAGCCAGAGCGCCTATAAACAACTACGCAAGATGCTGGTGGACGACTACTTGGTCGCCGTGATTTCGCTTCCGGCAGGCGTCTTCAATCCCTATTCCGGCGTGAAAACCTCGATCCTGATCCTCGACAAGACGCTGGCAAAGAGAATTGGTACTATCGCCTTCTTCAAAGTGGAGAATGACGGCTTCGGCCTTGGCGCCCAGCGGCGAGCAATCAACAAGAATGACCTGCCATCCACTGCCGTTGCTCTTGAGGCATTTCGTCATTCCTGCGAAGGAACGTCATCCCCGAATGTTTCTATCGGGGACGGGAATCCGGAAGACTTTGATCAAGACCATTACCATAACGCGCTCGTGGTGGAGAAAACCCGTATCGCCATGAACGGGGAGTACAACCTGAGCGGGGAGCGATATCGGGAGAATGGAGCCCGCTCATCCCGCTTCCCGACCATGCACTTGGGTGACGTCGCCGAAGTGATCGCCGGACAATCTCCTCCGGGTGAGTCCTACAACGAGTCATCTACAGGCACACCATTTTATCAAGGCAAGACCGAATTTGGTGAGATGTTCATCGGTCCACCTACAAAATGGACCACCGATCCCCAGCGATTCGCCGAGTCTACCGACATCCTCATGTCGGTGCGCGCTCCGGTTGGCCCGGTGAACCTCGCCACGCAGCAGATCTGCATTGGCCGTGGTCTAGCTGCAATCCGACCCGCTGAGGGCCGCTTGCTTACGTTTTATGCCTTCTACGTCCTTCGCAGCATCGAGAATGAGATCACAGGCGATGCGGGGGCGGCCTTCGCATCAATCAATCGTGGCGATATCGAGAAGATTCAAATCCCTCTCCCGCCGCTGGACGTGCAAAAGGAAATCGTTGCTGAGATCGAGGGTTATCAGAAAGTCATCGACGGCGCTCGCGCCGTCCTCGACAACTACCGCCCCCACATTCCCATCGACCCCGACTGGCCCGAAATGGCACTCGGAGAAGTTTGTAGATTTGTTGATTACCGAGGGAAGACACCCCAAAAAACGACCAGCGGAATCCCACTCATCACGGCCAAGAATGTCCGAGATGGGTTCATAGATCCTGAGCCTCGTGAATACATTGCAGAAGCAGACTACGATTCATGGATGACACGGGGGATACCACAGGTTGGCGATGTCTTGTTCACAACCGAGGCGCCTCTTGGGAATGCCGCTCAAATCACGTCAACAGATCGGTTCGCTCTCGCTCAGCGCTTAATTGCTCTCTGTCCGAATCGAGAGTTGCTCATTGGTGGATTCTTGAAAGATGTACTGCTTTCAAAGCGCATGAGAGAAATCATCTTTGCTCGGCAGAGTGGCACCACGGTCTACGGCATCAAGGCGAGCGTCCTGAAGGAGATGAAAATTCCGGTTCCTCCCCTCGCTGCACAGCAAGCCATCGTCGCCGAGATCGAAGCTGAGCAGGTGCTGGTTGCCGCCAACCGCGAACTGATCGCTCGCTTTGAGAAGAAGATCCAAGCCGCCCTCGCCCGCGTCTGGGGTTCATCCTCAAATCCCGAGGTTGACTGACACTGATCGCCCCATATGAACATCGACCATTCGTGAATTGCTAGGGAGAGACACCATGAACGTGCGACAACGGTTGCAGAGAACCCGCGAGAGGACAAGGCAAGTTTGGACGCGATCGCTGAGTCGGGTCACGTCGAAGCTGCGCCCTCTCAATCCCTGGTCCGTCAATCCAGGAGCCGCTGCGTATGTGGCTGTCGTCGCCGTGACGAGCACATGTTGGTGCGTTGGAAGCATCCGCGTATGGTCAGTAGTCCGGCCGTACTCTGTTCCGGTTCCCGTCGGCGCGGCCGTCTCGTCAGGGACGGTTGTCGCAGTATCTGTGGGGTTGACAGCAATACCACTGGCGTTGGCAATCGTGCTGGGCCAGATGTACGGCGGCCGTGCTGGCCGACTGCGGGTCTTCCTACACGTAAGCGGAGTACAACTGTCGTTGGTGGCTACTGTCACGACAGGGATAGTCGCTGCCGCTCTCGGTGGGCAGTTCCTCAGTTGGGTGACCTTGCTTGGGCTAGGAGGGATCGCTTTTCTGTCGTGTTCCCCCATTCTCAAGGTACTCAACCTGCTGCAGCATCAGGAGCAGTTCGTCGAAGCATGGAAGGGATTCGTAACATCGCGACAGGGCATCATTGCCTCTCAATCTGCGCGTCGTCAAGAAGCCGCCATGGCAACCGAAGTCGCGATCTCTGGCTGGGGAAATGACGTCAAGATCGAAGGCAGATTCTTTGAGCGGTTTCACGGCGATGACTTGAGTACTTATGTCAGGGTTCCTGCCGGAAATGTCGGGCAAGTCGATGCAGTCGATCTGTCGTCGTTGCACCGGTTGCTGGACGTGCTGAGGAAACAGGCAGCGTTGCAGGCAAGCAAGAACTCATCGGCACTCATGCACATCGAGTCGCCAAGTTCCACTACACTAATCACCAGTAGCGGCGAGCCTCATTCTCCTCAACCGCTCCTCATAATCTGCTGCTTGCCAGGATCGACAGTAGATGACCGAGGAAGGGGTCTTGCATTCCTCCGGACGGACGTTCTTCTTGATTCTGACCAGCGTAGAACAATGGCGCGCACGCTGCGACGTGCCTTCCGGATAGACAACTCAGAACGAATATCAGAGACTATCACCGATCTGCAGTCCGAGACGGTGGAATTGTGCGATGACCTCAAGAAGGGGATCCGCTCCAACGATCGCCAACTGGTCGAGCAGTTTCGCCAGATCAGCTTGGGTATTGTTGATGTAGCTGGCACAATAAGTGGACTCGATATTCCAGGAACGGTTCATGATGACTACGTCTATCGTGTTGAAACTCTTGCGCGGGCGACAGATGACGCTCGCTGCTTGGTCGAGAATCCCGCCACACAAGTCGACAGAGAGATCAAGAACATCGTTTTGAGCTTGCCGAGGAACCTCGCGTACGCAGCCGCAGGGACCGGGAACCCAGAAGTCTTCCAGCGTTGTCTATCGATGTTGTGGCTCCAATGCCGGGACAGTCTGCAGCAGCAGCCTGATGCGCCAGACACCCGGCATTGCCTATCTTGGTACGGCGTCTTGTCCTCGGCAATTCAACGCCTAACGGAGCCAAATGCGCCGAGGAAGACTGATATCGACCAGGCCGTGTCTGAGGCGAGGTTGCTTCTCCAGAATCTATCAACCTTGCTGCTGTTGTTCGCAAGACAGCAGAAGTGGAATGCAGCTGACCTGGTTGCCGAGGAGATATCTAACCTGGAGACACGACCATCACCTCGACACAACGATGATGTGACCTCGGGCGACTATTCTATGCGCTTCAGAATACTCGCGTCACTTGCGTACTTCGGACTACATGCATGCCTTGTCGACCTTGCCATGGCGGAGCCCCCTATCCCGGTCCCTCCCGGTCTTATCGAAGCGACGTGGCCAAACGATGACTTCGACTTGCCCGGGCTCCTCAATGTCTATGCCCAGGCGACATCAGAAGGAGCCGCCGATGCTTCGAGTTGGGGGTGGGAGCCACCGCAGCCTCCACTCAAAGCGTACTTCATACGTACGGACGAGGTGCTGGCTTACGGTTTCGTCGCTGTAGCCATCACGTGGCCAGAACCTGTGTTGTTTCAGGACTCAGAGAATTGGCTTGTTGCTCAGGCGAAGAAGCTGGAGCAAGCAGCTGGAGGATCTTCGGACTTGGAACGACTGCTCGGCGCAGGCAGCCTGGTCGACAAGATGCTTAAAGACGATGACAAGGTCACCCGACTTGCGGAACTGGTTAGTGGATCTCGCGAATCGGCTGGTACGCTCATGAGGCTGCTGAAGTACCTGCAAGATACTATGGAAGCGAACGAGCGCATACGAATTAGGACAGCTGTGGTCCGCCAAGACATCATCACAGGTTTCACTACGGACTTGGCGAACCAGTACGACACTAGTGACGAGGAAGCGGTGTTGATACTGCAGAATCTTGATCTACTGCGCACAGGACCCATGCCAGCCGATAAGGATGGTGGCCCAAAGCTTCTTGGCGTCAGCAGGGTCTTGGAGAAGCAGTCGTTCATTGCTGACGGATCAGACTCATGGACTTCAATTGCTGAGGAATATGGAAACGGGCTACGCAAAATGCAGGCAGGAGCCATCATTACGTGGCTTTCCGAGATCAGCACCGCGGTTGACCTTGCCTCGATTCTTGCACCGGACTCTGCACTTCAAGCGAGTGCAGGCGTGCTGCTTGTGGACACAGACGTCGAGTGGTTGCCGTCTGACCTCCAACCACTGGTCGAGAGCTCCGAGTCTCCCAAGCTAGGCCATGGCGCTCCAGACGCGTTTCTTCGCGTCGCTGGGCAGCGATTCCCCATGTATCGTGTCTGGATTGGTAGCGAAGGGACGCCCTGTCTCTTGTTCATCAATAACTCAAACAGTGCCCGTGGCATCCGCGTTCCGTGGGGCTCCGAGGATGCCTGGACCTTGTCAGAGTCCAACGAGGTCAAGGTTTGCCTGAGCATTGTCTCTCGCGATTCTGAAGCCATGAACGCATTGCTGGAGCAGGATCCAGCATGGCTGAAGGAGAAAGCACACACGCAAGAAGAGAAGAAGGCCTATCTTGAAGAGCTTGTCTGGCTCCAAGCGTACCAGCAGCTTGCCTTCGATCCTGGTGTCACTCCAAGCGTCCTCCGTCTGGATTTGCCTAGGGATGAACCCGAGGCTCCACCACAGACTAAGGGTACATCGGATGGCAATGCGAGCGAATAGACGACAAGACCAAAGAGGATCTCTGAGAGAACGATAACTCGATTGGTGTGCCAAGGAGGGCAACCCATGGGAAAACTGATGGACAAGGTAGGAGTCTGGACGGAATCCAAACATGAAATCCTCCGGAAGTATTGCGCGGCCTACACTACGATCATGAACGCTCAGCAGCGTTTCCACTGGTGGTACATCGATGCCTTCGCGGGCTGTGGTGAACAATGGTCCAAAGAGAAGGACTGTAAGGTTCCTGGCTCCCCTCTCGTGGCGTTGAGCATAGAACCGAAGTTCGAGAGGTACATCTTCATCGACCTTAAGCACAAGAAGGCTGAGCACCTCAAGCAACTCGTGCCAGACAGGGATGATGTCGAGGTGCTTGAACAGGACGCCAACTCTGCGCTCAAGACCATCATCCCTCGTGTAGACTATTCGAAGTACATGCGAGCACTTTGTGTGCTGGACCCCTATGGACTCCATCTTGATTGGTCAGTCGTCGAACAGTGTGGACACGCTGGCTCCATTGAACTGTTTCTGAATTTCCCGATACATGACATCAACCGGAATGTTCACAGACAGGATACAACGAGAATCAGGGCATCTGACAGGGGACGGCTGAACGCATTCTGGGGTGACTCCTCATGGCAAGACGTCATGTACAGTTCAGAGGAGAACCTTTTCGGTCTGCAGGATTCCGTGGGAGGTAACAACGAGATCGTCGCAGCTTACAAAAAGCGACTGGAAACAGTCGCTGGGTTCGAGCATGTTCCTGAGCCCGTTGCAATGTACAACAAAAAGAATGCTGACCTCTACTACCTTTTCTTTGCATCTCACAATAGGGCTGCCGGGAAGATTGTATCGGACATCTTCAGAACCTATACTGGACTAGGGGTGAGATATGGCTCTCGGATCAAGCATTGAATGGACGAACTCCACTTGGAATCCAGTCACGGGATGCACCAAGATGAGCAGCGGATGCCAGCACTGTTACGCGGAGCGCATGGCTCATCGGTTACAAGGCACCGGTCTTCCGCAGTATAGAAACGGATTTCAGGTTACACTGCATCCCGAAGCACTGGAACTTCCTCTGCACTGGAAGAAACCCCAGACCATCTTTGTCAATTCCATGAGCGACCTGTTTCACGACGATATTCCGGATGACTTCATCTTCAGTGTCTTTGATGTCATGCGGCGTGCATCCTGGCATACATTTCAGATCCTGACCAAGCGGTCGCGACGTCTTGCGCGGCTGGACAGCCGTCTGGAGTGGGCACCCAACATTTGGATGGGCGTGAGCGTCGAAGCCGCGTCCTACAAGTTCCGCATTGCCAATTTGGCATCCACCAGAGCACGTGTCAAGTTTCTGTCACTGGAACCGTTACTCGGGGATCTGGGACAGTTGCATCTACAAGGCATCGACTGGACCATCGCGGGGGGAGAATCCGGCCCGGGAGCGCGGCCCATCGAACCGGATTGGGTACGCAGTATCCGCGATCAGTGTATTGATGGCAAGGTTCCCTTCTTTTTCAAGCAGTGGGGCGGTGTGCATAAGAAGGCCAACGGCCGTATACTCGATGGACGAACTTGGGACCAGTTGCCGTGTCCACTCACCACTCAGACCATCGTCGTTCACCATCATGCATCATCTGCACCGACTTCTGGCACCGAGCTTACTACTCAGGCTGGATTTACCAGTTGACCCCAAAGATACTTGAAACAGAACCCAGCGTGGCTCGAGGAGAAAGCACAGACAGAGGAAGGGAAGAAGGCTTATCTTGAGGAGCTTGTGTGGCTCCAGGCATACCAGCGACTCGCCTTCTGCCCCGGTACCACCCCAGGCGTCCACCGCCTGGACTTATCTACTGGCGAACCTGATGCTCCGCCACAGACCAAGGATGAGCTATCTCCTTGAAACGGATCAGGAGGCTCCAACCAGCTGCTCGCCACCCTTTCGGTCCCTGACCGCGCACGGCAGCGTCAATCGGCTCGCCCTTGCAGAAGGACCCCTGTTCTGTGATATACTCAGCTTGACAACTTTGGAATAGGGAGCCGTTGATGAAAGCAGTTGAGCAGCTATGCCTCGCCCGCGCGGGACTGTGCCGGTGTCTGCCGTGTTGTTGTGATCTTGGTCAGCCCAGTTGAAACCGGATCTTAGGGCTCTGCCTTTGAAACTGGTCTACAAGTCCGGCGAGGACGATATCCTTGCTGACTTCTTCATTCCATGCCTCGGGGCAAGCAGCTCCTACGACAGGCTGGCCGGCTTCTTCTCTTCGTCGTGCTTTGCCGTTGCCGCGCACGGCGTGCTCTCCTTGATTCAGCACAGAGGACACATGAGAATCGTGTGCTCTCCCAGGCTGCAGCAAGGCGACATCGAGATCATCAACAAGTCACCGGAGCAGCTGAAAGAGGTGTGCACCCTGAGGCTGGGTGAGGAAATAGATCAAGCATCTGAGTCTCTTATCGAACGGGATCATCTTGCGGTGTTTGCATACATGCTCGCACGCGGGTTCCTTGAGATGCGACTGGCCGTGCCAACCTCCGCAGGGACGCCATTTCGAGTGGAAGAGCGCGCTCAGCTGGCCGGATTGTTCCACGAGAAGGTCGGGATAATGCGTGATGAGGACGGCCACGTAGTCAGCTTCAGCGGATCCGTGAACGAGTCGGCAATGGCGTGGGCGGGTAACATTGAGGAGTTCAAGGTATTTCGCAGTTGGGAGCCTGCCCAGCGTGAATACCAGCTCATGGACATCGCCCGTTTCGAGTCCGTGTGGGAGGGCACGGCCCCCCAGGTTCAGACACTCGACCTTCCGACTGCTATTAGCAGTAAGATCGTCCAAATCGCTCCTGCAGAACTTGACTATGAGCGACTCAGGGGGAAATACGAGAGTCGCAAGGCGAAGCAGAAGACGTATCTCTTCCAGTACCAGGTTGACGCTATCGACCGCTGGTTTGCGGCTGATCGCCGGGGCATACTTGCTATGGCGACCGGGACCGGCAAGACGTACACGGGACTCGGGTGCATCCAGAAACTGCAGCAGGAGTCACAGGGGTTTCTTTGCGTGATCTCCGTCCCCCAGTTGCACCTGGTCGATCAGTGGAAGACGGCGATGAGGAAATTCCCATTGCGAGTCGCTCCAATCGTGGTCGCGGGAACAAACGGCACTTGGCGCACGTCACTCTCGACACGCATCAACGATCTCATCGGCGGCTCTCGGAAGCCCGTCGTCGTCGTGGGGACGCATGCGTCGGTGTCATCAGAAGACTTCTTGAGCCTTGTGCGCAGGGGATCCGGCAAGTTCCATGCATTACTGATCGGCGATGAGGTACATCGGCTTGGCGCGCCACAATACAGTGCTGCAATGCTGACGGAGTATCAATGGCGACTCGGACTAAGTGCCACTCCTGACCGCTGGATGGACGAGCTTGGTACGGACTTGGTGCGGTCCTTCTTTGGTAAGACGGTATTCGAGTTTTCTCTGGGCGCCGCAATTCACTCGATCAACCCCATCACTCACCGGACATATCTCGTGCCATACAACTTGTATCCCCGATTTGCCTATCTTACGGATCCGGAAATGCAGGACTACGTGCGCCTAACACAGCAGATAGGAAGAATTGATCACGACGACCCCGACCCGACCCTACGTGGTCACCTGGAACAGCTGTACTTCAAGAGAGCCCGCGTCTTGAGGGACGCGGCACAGAAGGAGGAGGTACTCGGCAGCTGGATTCGCGAACAGTCACATCAGCTGCACCACGCGATCGTGTACTGCTCAGAGAAGCAGATTGACTATGTATGCCAACACTTGAAAGAAGCCGGCATAAGCTACCACAGGTTCACGATGGAGGAGGGTACACACCCCGAGAAGCGCTTTGGTGGTCACACGGAACGGGAGATCATCCTTAGTCGCTTCATTGATGGCACGTACCGCGTCCTGGTGGCTATGAGATGTCTGGATGAAGGCGTGGACATACCTCAGGCTGAGGTGTCTCTGCTCCTTTCGAATTCTTCAAGCCCGGTTGAGCATATTCAGAGACTCGGTCGGCTCTTGAGACCCTGCGAGGGAAAAACCCACGCAATGGTCTATGATGTGGTAGCCTTGCCACCAGTCAACGTGGGCGACAAGTGCAGTGAGGCATTGCTCAAGGTCGAGACGACGCGCATTCGCCAGCTGGCATCGTGGGCCGACAATGAAGTGGAGGCCGTAACGAGCGTTCAGAGAGAGATCATTGGACGGGGGGAGTGATATGCAGAGACAAAGGGTACCTGACATCTGGAACCAGGTGAAAGCTCTCGGTGATGGTCACGATGTCGCGCGTGATTTCCTGATAAGCGTCATGCTCGCCGAAGCATCCGATCCAGACCAGAACCTGGGCAAATACAAGAGCGTCTACGAGAAGAACCTCGAGCAGGCCATGTCAAAACCTGGGAGAGGGCAATGAAGGCCAGTGACAGCGGCTCCACCAGATTTGACAGTCTAAGGCTCAGGAACTACCGTGTTTATCGTGATGCAGAGTTCGTGTTCCCATCCGGTGGGTCGTATGATCTCCACGTTGTGGTCGGACACGGAGGGTGTGGAAAGACAAACCTCATGAACGCTATGTCGTGGTGTCTCTACGGTCAGGAGAGATACCAGCCATCCAAGAGCGAGGGACTTCCGATCGCATTCCGACCTCTAGGAGGAGCACTCGCCGGGGTATCTCCGACGGTAAGCGCCGAGCTCAAAGCATCGAGGCGTGACCCCAATTCCTCCGAGGAGATTGTCGATACGTTCAAGCGATCACAGGGGGACAGTGGGCTGTCGTTCACCCACACACAGATTCGCGGGGGCGAGGTGGTTCAGGATGATGATGCAGAACGCGCCTCGATCACCATTAACAGCCTGATTCCGAAGGAGATGAGATGGTACTACTTCTTCGACGGGGAGAAGATTCAGGATTTCTTGTTCGGGCAGGCGACTTCCAACGTCGAGCCTGCACTCTCCTATCTCTCCAGAATCCGACTCCTTCAGACCACGATGAATCATCTGACCAGCGTGCAAACGGACTTGCAGAAGCAGATTGCGAAGAACAACCCGGCGATGCTCGCTCTCGTTGAAGACAAGGCCCGCGATTCGGAACAGCTCACAAACCTGAGAACCCGCCTGGAGGGCCAGGAGAGGGAGCGGGACATAGCAAAGGAGGAACGGGACAAGTACGACCAGTTGCTCCAATCACAGGGCGGAGCTGCGGACCTGCCCGAACGCCAGACCAAGCTCGAGGCTCAGAAGACGGCCTTGGAGAGCCGTATCAAGGTCGCCGAGTCCGCCTACCGATCTGCATTGTACCGGGTGGCTGGACACGTGTTCGCAGAACCTGCGATGCGCCAATTTGACGCCCTTGTCGAGGAGAAGGAGGGAAGAAATGAGCTTCCTCCTCCTGTCGAACCTTCGCTTATCGAGCGAATTCTGAACGAGGGGACCTGCATCTGTGGCACACCGCTGGCACAGGATGCAGACATTCGAGAGCACTTGAATGCTCTCCTCCGACAAGTCAAGGAGGTCTCGAATCTTGGAGGTGCGGTGGCTCCGATCAGGCAGTACGTGTCATTGGTCGAGAGGCTCCTGGAACGCGAACCCGCCGAGCTTGGCGGTCTTAGGACCTCATGGGCTGAGCTGCGACAGGACCTCGACAGCGTCTGTGTCGAACTCGCTAGTGTGGACATGGAGCTGCAGCAAATAGATGCAGGACAGATTCGGCAGGCTCAGCAGAATCGCACGGCGCAGCAGGAACTGTATGAGAAATACGTGACAGAAATCGCCAGCACCAAGGCTGAGATGCAGCTTCTCGAGAAGCGCCTTGCGGACCAGGAGAAGAAGATCGCGATCGCGCAGGGGAAGGAAGTGAGCCTGAAGGAGGACAAGGCAAGACTCGCGATTGTCAGCGATGCCATAGAGATCGCACAGAGGGTTCTGAGCCAACGCACAGAGATGGTGAGGTCCTACGTGTCTGATAGATTCGGCGAGGCTCTCCAGGAGATGATGTGGCAAAAAGATCTCTATCCGAGGGCGTTCCTGGATGATTCCTACAGAATCCACGTGATGCACGCAGGTGGTGGGGAGGCACTCGCGACGATGGCCGAGTCAGAGAAGGAAATTGCAGCAATAGCATTCATTCTTGCATTGCACGAGGTCTCGGGCTACCAGGGTCCTCTCGTCGTCGACTTTCCGTTCGGGAGAACCACGGGCAAGATGACTGACCAGATTGCGGAGGTCCTCAAATCTCTGAGTCAAGACCGTCAGGTCATCCTTCTGGTGACAGATACCGAATACGCGGCGACGGAAGGCATACTGCAGCCGTGTGTGGCATCACGCCACAGGCTGGTTCGGAGCAATGGGGAGACAATCGTGGAGGCAGAAGCATGAGCGACGAACGAGAAGCTTTTCCTCTCCTCTTCCGCGTTGATGCGGCAGACATTGAGCCGTACGGGAACCGGGACCTGTGGCCATCATCCGGACCGAACAGGCCCTCAAACGGAGAGAAGTTCATCATTGCAATGTCATACGGATTCAAGATGAACGTACGCATGGAACTGAAGAAGCCTGACCCTTCCTTCCAAGTGAGAGGCGAGTACTTCAAAGACGATGAGAAGGCGCTGCTCTACTCCGTCGCTGTGTCTTCAGAAGTGAATCTCGACGTTGTGCTGGACGGCAAGAGGGTTGCTGAGATCGCCGAAGCCTACGCTCACGGTGGCCTCACTCTGTTGGCCCAGAAGCTTGCCGAGGCACCGAGGGGAACGCTGTGGGATGACCTCGAAGCCGAGATCTTGGAGCTCGCACCAGTCACCAGCGACATTGAGGAGCCGCCAACAGCTGACCGTGGAACCTTCTGACGGGACAAGACCGGTCCTCGTTGCGTCGAAGACAGCTCACTCCCGTCTCGTCTTCTTCATTCTCCTCGAAGATGGGAAGCACTCTGTCGGCGAGGCCCGTCAGGCAAGTCACGATTTCGACAGCCACGTGCAGTCACCCCATGAGGAATTCCCGCTCGGAGCACAGAAAGGTACCATGAGCCAGTCCCCGGTGCATCTGGGCGACGTGGCAAGTGAAACGCCATGATCTGCCCACGACCTCGTCCGCACCGTGGCGTTCTATGGAGCGCTACGTCAACTGCTGCACGGGATGGCACTACGGGAGGGGCAGGTTCACTGGCAACACTTGTTGCAGTAGCATGACCAGACAGACTCAGTACTCTAGCACAACATCCCGGGCGGATGTGGCTCGCTCCCGGGATGGTGGCGTTTCTGACCACCTTGAGCAACTCCTTCGGAGTGAGCACTGTCCCAAAGGACTCGGGGATCTCCTTGCGAGAGCTCGTGAGCAGGGCTACCTGCTCAACGCCGAGGTGACCCAGTTCATCGTTTCCGACACCGGCATCCGAGACATGGAATCGCTTGTCGAAGCTATTGTGGAGAGTGGAATCCCCCTTGTGACAGAGGCTCCACAATTGGCCAGCCAGAGGTTGTCAGCTTCCTTGGATGGAGAGACTGTGTCATCCGCCGGAAGCGGTGCGCGAGCCGCCGAGGCGCCTCCCTGGTTCTCGCCAGAGGACGCCGAGTACTACCGGTGGCTCATGCTACAGATCCGTCCGTACGCACGTCTGACGCCCCACGATGAGGCAGGACTTGGCCGGCGCATCGCACAAGGGGATCGAGCTGCCCGCGACCGAATGCTGGAGGACAACGAGCGTTTGGTGATCAACGTGGCAACGAAATATGCCGGCAGAGGCTTGCCATTCTCCGACCTAGTCGGTGAAGGGAATCTTGGCTTGATTAGAGCTGTCAGCAAGTTCGATCATGCGCGCGGGTCTCGGTTCTACAACTACGCCGTTTGGTGGATATTCCAGTCGATAACCCGAGCTCTAGCAGAACAGTCATTCCTCATCCGGATGCCAGTTCACCTGACCGAGGTCGTGAACAAGGCTCAGACATCCAGGGAGACGCTCCTGCGGGAGTATGGACGGGAACCCACCGAAGAGGAGCTGGCATCTGCAACAGAGATTCCCATCGAGAGGATCCCTGAGTACCTTCAGCTCGGCCAAGAAGCGTCGTCTCGGCAAGATACTTCACCCAACGATGACAGACTGCTGCGCGACATAGTAGCCGGAAGAACGCGGGTCACCCCTGAAGATGACGTGTTTGACTGGAACTGCGGCGCGCAACTGGAACGTCTCCTTCAGACGTTACCAGTGCGTGACCAGCGTATCATCATCCTCAGAGAGGGCTTGCAGGGAGAGGACGTGCATACGCTCGGAGAAGTTGGTGCGATGTTTCAGCTGAGTCGCGAACGAATTCGCCAGATTGAAGCCAAGGCCAGACGAAAGCTCAAAGACATGATTGCCAATGAGAGTGGCATTGTTGACGAAGAGCTCGCCAACCATGAAGAGGCCATCCGCCACCGGAAGCTCCTGCACAAGAAACAGGTGAAGCATATCCCCAAGCCGCTCTCGAAATACAACGAGAAGATCCCCATCCACCGACGGGAACCACAGCGGGAAGGGGACTCTACACGTAGAGAGGCGAGCACGAACCTGCACTGGGACGAGCATGCGGACATCCGGCAGAAATGGCTGCTGGGCCGGGTTCTTACGCCGTTCTCAGAACTCGATAGGAAGATCCTCGTCTACAGAATGGGCCTGCAAGGGGAAAGTGAGCACACGTTGGACGAAGTCAGCACGGTACTGAACGTCACGCGTGAACGCATCCGTCAAGTCGAGGCCAAGGCCAAGCAGAAAGTGGAGGACCTGATCGCCAAAGAAGATGAGATTAGGTGGGAGGACACACACAACGACCACGATATCACCCGCCATCGGACGTGATCAAACCGAAGGCGGTCCCCTCACAGTCGTGACTCTCACAATGGCGGTACGAATGGATCGAAGGACTGCCTTGTCGCCCCCTCTCTCCCGCAGCACTGATCCACCGAAAGGATGACTGTTGGGAGTTAGGTAACCACTCCCTTTTCTGGTAGCGAACGAACTTGCCGCCATTGCCGCAATCCTTCAGGAGGAGGCGGGTGCGTGGAGGACGACAAGAATTGGATTCCCGCCTGTGCGGAGAAGCGCCCCTCGCATTGGAAAGAAATGCTCGGGGGAATGACAGATGGGCGCCCACGTGGTGAGGTCCTGGTTTCCTGCTATACTTTCTTGGAGACGAGCATCGGGTGCTATCACGCCCTGGGCCTGCCATGGACACGTCAAAGGTGAGGTGAGCGCATGTATGACAAGGAAAGTGTGGGGAGACTGAAAGCTGCAAAGGCGAAGTGGCAGCAGGGTGCTGACAGGATCCCCGCCGGCAAGACCAGCAAG
>Ga0066798_10000764_pt1 | contig 15127 bp, 10 predicted proteins | sample PersoiDNA2013203_FD_70961 | JGI IMG/M metagenome (GOLD analysis project Ga0066798, IMG submission 70961) | Permafrost soil microbial communities from the Arctic, to analyse light accelerated degradation of dissolved organic matter (DOM) -... | ecosystem: Environmental > Terrestrial > Soil >...
ACGGTACCAAGCACAAGTAACACGCCCACCACCTCAAATGAACCGATGACCACCGGTGGCGAAACGGGTACGTTTGGCGGTAGCGACAGTGGCGACTCGAGTACCGGCGGCGGTACCGGCAGCACGGAGAAGGCTGGTCCCTCCAGCAAGACCGTCAAGATGTATTGCAGCTGATATCTCAGGAAAATCATTCTATGAAACATACTATCCACATGAGATATCGTTCAAGCCGCAACGCAGTGCTGCGTCTGTGGCAACTGGTCTGCCTGCTGGGCTTGCTGAGCTGGGGCAGTCTGGCGTTGGCGCAGGCCGTCGGCGTGGTAACCCATTTGTCGGGGATTCTGACGGCCAAGCATCTGGACGGCAGTACCGCCGTGCTGGCGGTCAAGTCGCAGATCCAGCAGGGCGATACGCTGATCACCGAGTCCAATACCTTCACGCGGGTGAAATTTCTCGACAACGCCGAGATCGTCCTGCGGCCAGGGACACAGTTGGTGGTCAAAAGCTATCTCTATGACGCCGACAAGCCGGCCCAGGACAATGTCGCCATCAGCCTGGTCAAGGGCGGCATGCGCGCTGTTACCGGGCTGGTCGGCAAGCGCAACCATGATGCCGTCAATTTTGAAACACCGACAGCGACCATCGGTATACGTGGCACCAACTTCGGCGCGCTGTTCTGCCAGAACGATTGCGGTGGCGTGCCCAATGCCAGCGGCAACACGCCGCCGAACGGTTTGTACATCGATGTATCTCAGGGCCGCGTGTTAGTGAGCAATCCTGCCGGTCAGCAACTGCTTGAGTCCGGGCAGTTTGGTTTTGTGCTAGATATAAAGACACCGCCGGTGCCGGTGCCGCCGGCCCTGGGGGTGCCTGTGAAGATGCCATTATCGATCAGCAGGAACGTGCCACCCGTGCCACAAAGTAGCAACGGCAAGGACGTTGATTGCATTGTGCAGTAGTTGTCAGTTAGTGCGCGCTGGTCGCCGCAGGGCACCGGCGCGGCAGGCGGGTCTTAGAAGTGCAATACCGCGTCGGCTTGCAGCATGCTGATGTTGCGGTCGCCGGCGCCTTGCAGCAGTTCTTTTTCGATCTGCGCGTACAGGCCGGGTTTGGCGTGGGTGACGAGGATGTCTGGATTGCTGTCGAGCTTGCTTAGTTCTGTCAGCAACAGGCTGGGACAGAAGTGTTTGGACAGGATGGCCAGTTCGCGTTCGCTATCGGGGAAGGCCGCTTCGATGAGCAGGTAACGCAGCTTGGCGATCGTATTGACCACTTCCCACAGCGCGTCGCAACTGGTGGTGTCGCCACTGAAGACCAGGCTGTTGCCGCTGTCGATGTCATCAAGCTGATAGCCGACCGCAGGCACGCTGTGATTGGCGGGCAGGGCGGTGATGCGGCGCTGGCCAATTTCGATGGGAGTGCCGACTTCGATGGTGTGGAAGCGCAGGAATGGATTTTCAGGTGTCGGAATTTCACTGAAATCGGGCCAGATCTGCCAGTTGAAAATATGCTTGCGGATGACGTCTTCGGTAGCGCGCGTGGCATGCATGGTCAACGGTGTGCTGCGGCGGTCGCCGACGCTGTCGAGCATGAACGGCAGGCAGGCGATGTGATCCAGATGCGCATGCGTGATGAAGACATGGTCAATCGCAGCCAGCGCTTCCAGTGACAGATCGTTGACGCCGGTGCCGGCATCAATGAGGATATCGTCGTCGACCAGCAATGAAGTTGTGCGCAGCGTGTTGCCGCCTATGCCGCCACTGCACCCGAGAATTTTTACACGCATTGGTTGAACTGGATTTGAACTGTTGTGACGATTGGAACACGTTTTATACGTGGGAAAATTGTGTCCGTGTTCCCCGTGATCTTGTTTGCGTCGCTTTGCTGGGCACTTGATGCATTGCCGTGCGGCAGCAAAACGTGACAATTTGACAGCATCGCTTGATGTTAAGGGATATGTCGGGCTAAATCAATCAATAAGCGGCAAGCGTGGTGGCAAAACAGCGTCAGAAAATGCGTTGGCAATGGCGTTGAAAATGGTGTCCACGATCACCGTAAAGCGCGCGTTGTTGCGACGCAACTTATTGAAAAAAAAGCCAGATGCTACAGCGCGCCGTCAGCGTTGCAGCGTATCTTTCGTCATGTCCTATTTGCTCTTTTTCTGTTCGTTGAGTCGATCCATATCATGAAAAACAAACACCTCGACATCGCCCACCGCCTGGAAAAGCTCACCGAGCTCAGTCTCGAACTGAGTACCAATCGGAATATCCCGTTGCTGCTGGAACGTATTTTGCAAACGGCGCGCAGCATTACGCTGGCCGATGGCGGTACCTTGTACCGTACCGTGGAAGAAGAAAACAGCCTGTCCTTCTATATCTCTATCAACGACACGCTGGGCATGCATCAGGGCGGCAGCAGTACCGACAAGATCAGCATCCCCAACATCCCGTTGAGCAACGCCGACGGCAGTCAAAATCTGAACGCCGTGTCGGCCTATGCGGCCAACACGCGCAAGTCGGTCAACATTCCCGACGTATATCAGGCCCAGGGTTTTAACTTCTCCGGCATGCGCATGTTTGATGAGAAGTATCACTATCACTCGCAGTCGTTCCTGACCGTGCCGATGCAGGATCATGAAGGCGAACTGGTCGGCGTGCTGCAACTGGTCAACGCGATTGATCCCGAGACTGGGCAGCCGCATCCGTTTTCCGAAACCGATCAATATTTCATCGAAGCGCTGGCGTCACAGGCAGCCATTGCGATTACCAATCAGCAACTGATTTACCGGCTGGAACATCTGTTCGAACACTTCATCAAGCTCATCAATATGGGTATCGATGAAAAATCACCGCATACCGGGCGCCATTGCGAACACGTACCGGAACTGGCAATGATGCTGGCCGAGGCCACTCATGCGACCGAGCAGGGACCGATGGCGTCGTTCCAGATGACCGAACGCGACCGCCGCGAGTTGTGGGTAGCTGGCTTGCTGCACGACTGCGGCAAGATCACCACGCCCAATCATGTGGTGGAAAAATCGACCAAGCTGGAAACCATCTTTGACCGCATTAATCTGATCGATACACGCTTTGAAGTGTTCAAACGCGATGCCGAAATCGCCATCCTCAAGCAGAAGTGTGCACTCGGTGCCGCGCTCGACAGTGCGCAAAGCGATGCGCTGGATCGTCAGTTGCAAGCGCAATGCGAACAACTCGATGCCGACCGTAACTTCCTGCGGCGCGCCAATATCGGCGGCGAAGGCATGAAGCCGGAAGACCAGCAGCGCGTGACCGACATTGCCGCACGTCAGTGGCATGGACCGGAAGGCGATCTGATTGCGGCACTGTCGGAAGATGAAGTGACCAACTTGCGTATCCGCATGGGCACCTTGAATGATGCCGAACGTCAGATCATCAATAATCACATCGTAGTGACCATCAAGATGCTGGAGTCGTTGCCGTGGCCCAAGCAATTGCGCAACGTCACAGAGTATGCTGGCGGCCACCACGAGCGCATGGATGGCAAGGGGTATCCACGCGGCCTGACGCGTGAGCAGATGTCGCCGCAGGCGCGCATGATGGCGATTGCCGATATCTTCGAGGCGCTGACTGCCGCTGATCGTCCCTACAAGCGTGGCAACACGCTCAGCGAAGCGCTGGAAATCCTCGGCGGCTTCCGTTTGCGCGATCACATCGACCCCGATCTGTTCGACGTGTTTGTGCGCAACAAGGTTTATCAGCAATACGCCGACAAGTTCATGAATCCGAGCCAGATCGATGTGGTCGATCACAGCAAGATTCCCGGCTACGTGCCTTGATTGTGCAACCGGCGCCGTCAACCGAGCTTGGTATGGTTGAGGGCGCTGAAGCAAGCTGGCCAATACAGTAAAATGCAGCCTTGTCGGGCATTGCCCGCAGGATTCACCTGACCAATATCGTTCTCGCCGTGCTGGTCGCCAATGGACCACGCATCTGTACCTCCCCCTTCTGAAACGCAGCCTTGCCGCTTACCGTTGATGAAATAGTGCGCTCTTGTGCCATGGCGCAGGTATGCGGCCGGTGTGCTCGAGGCCATTGCGGCAGGTGACCGCAACCGATTCATGGATAGCTTGTAATGACCACCCAAATATCTCGTTGGACCGACATCCGCCAAAATGTGCTGGCCGGCCTGACTTCTTCGTTTGCACTGGTACCGGAATGCATCGCCTTTGCACTGGTGGCGCAACTCAATCCGTTGATGGGTTTGTATGGGGCGTTCATCATTTGCACCGTGACTGCCGTGTTCGGCGGCCGTCCGGGCATGATTTCCGGTGCTGCCGGTTCGATGGCAGTGGTGATCGTGGCCTTGGTGGTACAGCACGGCGCGCAGTATTTCCTGTTGACCGTGATCTTGAGCGGCTTGTTGATGCTGCTGTTCGGCGCGCTGCGACTGGGCAAGCTGATTCGCATGGTGCCGCATCCGGTGATGCTGGGTTTCGTCAATGGTCTGGCGATCGTGATTGCGCTGGCGCAGCTGGAGCATTTCAAACAACCCGGCGCGGGTGGCCCGCAATGGCTGCAAGGCACACCGCTGCTGATTATGGCGGCACTGGTGGCATTCACCATGTTGATTGTGTATCTGCTGCCGCGTCTGACCAAAGTCATTCCACCGGCATTGGCAGCCATTGTCGGCGTCGGCCTGTTGAGCCAGTTGCTGCATCTGCCCACGCGCACGCTGGGCGACATGGCGCATATTGCCGGCAACCTGCCGGTGTTCCATTTTCCCGACGTGCCGCTGAACCTGGAAACCTTGCGCATCGTCACGCCCTATGCGGTGCTGATGGCCATTGTCGGCTTGCTGGAAACTTTGCTGACCTTCAATCTCACCGACGACATCACCGCCACCCGTGGCCAGCCCAATCGCGAATGTCTGGCGCTGGGCGCGGCCAATCTGTTATCAGGCCTGTTCGGTGGCATGGGCGGTTGCGCCATGATCGGGCAAACCATGATCAATCTCGGCTCGGGCGGGCGTTCGCGTCTGTCGGGCATGGTCAGCGGCATGATGATACTGTTGTTCATCCTGTTCCTGTCACCGTTGATCGAACGCATTCCGCTGGCGGCGCTGGTCGGTGTCATGTTCGTGGTGGCGCAGCAGACCTTTGCCTGGGGATCGCTGCGTGTACTGGGCAAGGTGCCGCGTCATGATGCCTTGGTGATTGTGGCGGTGACCATCATTACGGTATTTACCGATCTGGCGGTAGCGGTGTTGTGCGGCATTGTGATTGCGGCGCTCAATTTTGCCTGGCAGCATGCCAGCGAGATCCGGGCCGACGAGGCGTTATCGGAACAGGGCGGAAAAACCTATGTACCGCATGGCACGTTGTTTTTCGCTTCGGCCACGCATTTTCTGGAATTGTTCGATCCGCAAGAGGACCCGCGGCAGGTGGTAGTCGATTGCCGCCACCTGCATCTGGCCGATCATTCGGCAGTGGCCGCGCTGGAAAACCTGTGCGAGCGTTATGCCAAGGCAGGCAAGCAATTGCAGTTGACGCATCTGTCCCGTCGTAGTCGTGACTTGTTGGCGCGTGCTGGCATGACGATTTAAGGGCTGCTGTGGTTCTCATGTGATTGAACCTATGCGACCAGCAAGCGCACCGAACCAGGCCACCAGATCAACGAAGAAAGCGCCATTGCACAACGTAGTCGCGCTATGGAAAGAAGGCGTTTAATAACCCAGATAATCCATCTTGCCAATCGGCACACCCTTGTGACGCAAGATGTCATAGGCCGTGGTCACGTGAAACAGGAAGTTCGGCAGTGCAAACGTGAGCAGGTATGTCTGGCCGCTGAAATGCGTTTCGCGTTCGCGTAACGTCATCGTGATTTCGCGCTCTGCACTGGCGTCGAATTGCGCTGGCTGCAGTTCTTCAAGGAAGCGGATGGTTTTGCCAATGCGCTCCTGCAATTCGTAAAACGTGGTTTCTTCATCCGCAAAACTGGGTGGCTGAATCGCCGCCAGTCGTGCCGCGCCGAACTTGGCGGCATCGCTGGCGCGCTGGATTTGCGCGATCAGCGGGTACATATCTTCAAACAAACGTGCTGATAACAGTTCCTGCGGATCAAGCTGTTGTTGTTCGACATGGGCTGCTGCTTTGTACAACAGCTTGGACAGGACGCCGAGTGCGCGTACGAATACCGGCACCGAGGCCTGGTACATGCTGAGTGTGGATGATGCGGACATGCCATTCTCCAAAACGAGGGAAGTGACGCCATCTCAGGCACATCTTGGATGATCGCAAGATGGCGTCAACTGGAATAAAAAAGCCGACCAGTTCGGCATGGGCTACCGCGCCGGTCGGCAAGGGGACGAAACTTGTTATTTGTTACTTGGCTGCCGGAGTGGCTTGCGCTACTTGCGCGGCAACCGTGTCAGCCGGCTGTTGCGCGGTGCCGGCATTGACATGCCAACCGCCGCCGAGTGCGCGGATCAGATTGACGGTGGAACGGGCACGCTCGCCATCGAGTTGCACGGCGCTGCGTTGTTGCTGCAGTACGGTACGGTCGGCATCGATGACGTCGAAGTAGCTGATCGAGCCTTCGCGGTATTGCACATGTGACAGCGTGGCAGCGCGCGACGATGCTTGCACAGCGGTGTCCTGTGCCATGGTCTGATCGTTGAGGATGCGCAGGTTGGCCAGGTTGTCCTCGACTTCACGGAAGGCGTTCAAGACCGACTGCCGGTAGGCGGCAACATCTTCTTCGTACACGGCGCGGCTGCGGTCGATGGCTGCCGTGCGTTTGCCGCCGTCAAACAGCGGCATACTCAAGGCAGTGCCGACCAGGGGGCCGAGCAAGAAGGTGCGGCTGGACCAGTTGAACAGGTCGCCAAGCTTGTTCGACTCGTAGCCGAGGCTGCCGGTCAGGTTCAATTGCGGGAACCAGGCTGCCTTGGCGACACCAACGCGGGCGTTGGCTGCTGCCATGGCGCGTTCGGCAGCGGCGATGTCGGGACGACGTTCCAGCAGTTCTGACGGCAGACCGGCCGGTACGCTCACTGACAGGCGCTTGAGCGGCAGCGGCGCAAAGCTGAATTCGGCCGGTGTCTTGCCGAGCAAGACTGCCAGTGCATGTTCTGCCGTGGCGCGTTGGCGCGCGATGCCGTAGGACTCCGACTGTGCGGAAGCCAGTTCCGACTTGGCGCGGGCGACATCGACTTCGCTGATGTCGCCTTCGTCGAAGCGGTGTTGCACCAGTTTCAGCGATGCGGTGCGCAGGTTGACGGTGCCGCTATACAGTTCTTGCGTCGCATCGAGTTCGCGCAGCAGAAAGTATTGTTGGGCGACATCGGCTTGCAGCGCCAGGCGTACCGACTGGAACAGTGCTTCGCTACGCTGGGCGTCGGCGGTGGCAGCGTCGACCGTGGAGGCGACGCGGCCGAACAGGTCTGCTTCATACGAGACGTTGACCTGAGCCCGCCACAAGGTGGCGGGCGAGGTGTTGGCATCGGCGGGCAGACTTTGCGACGCCGGCGAGACGCGCTGACGGGTCGGACCGAAGCCGCCATCGATTTGCGGGAACAGACCGGAACGGGCGTCCTGGCGCAGTGCGCGTGACTGGCTCAGACGCGCGGCAGCGGCCTTGAGATCCTGGTTGGCCTGCAAGGCATCGGATTCCAATGCATTGAGACCGTCGTCGTTGAAGATCTTCCACCATTCGCCACGGGCGAATTGTTCGGCCGGTTGTGCGGTTTTCCAGTCGCTGCTTTGGGTGGCTTGGGCTTCCTTGAATGCCACTGAAGTTGTCACCGCAGGGCGTTCGTAGGTCGGTGCCACCGAGCAGCCTGCCAGCACCAGCAAGGCGCCCAGAAAGACCGAGCTGATCCGGGCCGAGTGGCCCCAGCTACGGGGATGGATTGAGAGTGAGTTCATGTCATTTTCCTTTTGCTGTGCGGCTTAGACGCCATCGTGGACGTCGGCGGCTGCGACATGGCTGCCGGCAGTCAGTGGCGCCTCATGCTTGTGGGCGGTGTGCAGCTTCTTGCCGCCGCCGATACTGCGCAACAGCACATAGAACACCGGTGTCAGGAACAGGCCGAACAAGGTCACACCGAGCATGCCGAAGAACACCGCAATACCCATGGCTTGACGCATTTCTGCACCGGCACCGGTGGATGTCACCAGCGGCACTACACCCATGATGAAGGCGATCGAGGTCATCAGGATCGGACGCAAACGCAGGCGGCTGGCATCAATGGCAGCACGGATCACGGTGCTGCCTTGCAGTTCCAGTTCACGGGCGAATTCGACGATCAGAATCGCATTCTTGGCCGACAAGCCGACCAGTACCATCAAGCCGATCTGGGTAAAGATGTTGTTGTCGCCCTTGGTCAGCCAGACGCCGGTCAAGGCCGCCAGGATGCTCATTGGCACAATCAGGATCACTGCCAGCGGCAGGGTCAGGCTTTCATACAAGGCGGCCAGCACCAGGAACACCAGCAAGACACTGATCGGGAATACCCAGACACCGGCATTGCCTGCCAGGATCTTTTGATAGGTCAGGTCAGTCCATTCGAAGCGCACACCGCGTGGCAGGGTGGCAGCAGCAACCCGTTCGGCAGCTTTTTCAGCCTGGTCGGACGAATAGCCGGGTGCCGGTCCACCGTTGATGTCGGCTGCAGTGAAGCCGTTGTAACGCACCACCATTTCCGGACCAAAGGTTTGCTTGACGCGCACCACCGAGGACAGCGGCACCATTTCACCAGCGTTGTTGCGGGTCTTCAGTTGCAGAATGTCATCGGCCTTGGCGCGGAACTGCGCATCAGCCTGGGCACGCACCTGATAGACACGGCCGAAGCGGTTGAAGTCGTTGACGTAGAGCGAACCGAGATAGATCTGCATAGTGTTGAACACATCGGTGATGGGAATGCCGAGTTGCTTGGCTTTCACGCGGTCGAGGTCAACATTGAGCTGCGGCACATTGATCTGGTAGCTGGAGAACATTGGGCCCAGCGCTGGTTCCTTGGCTGCTGCTTTCATGAAGGCTTGCGCCGCCGCATCCAGTTCGGCATAGCCGACGGCACCATGGTCTTCGATCTGCATCTTGAAGCCACCCAGAGTACCCAGCCCCATGACTGGCGGCGGTGGGAACACGGCGGTGAAGGCTTCTTTGATGGAGCCGAATTTCTTGCCCAGTGATGCGGCAATCGCGTTGCCCGACAATTCCTTGCTGCGACGTTCTTCGAACGGTTTCAGGCCGACGAAGACAATCCCGGCGCTGGAGCTGTTGGTGAAGCCGTTGATCGACAAGCCGGGGAAGGCAATGGCACTGTCGACACCGGGTTCCTTGAGCATGATCGCGCTCATCTTGCGCATGACATCTTCGCTGCGGTCGATTGAGGCACCGTTGGGCAATTGCGCAAAGGCCACCAGGTATTGTTTGTCCTGACCAGGCACGAAGCCGCCTGGCACCAGATAACCGACACCCACGGTCGCGGCCAGCAGCAAGGCATACACCACCATCACCGACGACTTGCGCGAAATCACACCAGTCACGCCACGGCCATAGCCATCCGAGGCACGGTTGAAGAAGCGGTTGAAGTGCGCGAAGAAGCCGCCGAGGAAGCGGTCCATCACACGTGTCAGCCAGTCCGGCTTGCTGCCGTGGCCCTTGAGCAATAGCGCCGCTAATGCTGGCGACAGCGTCAGCGAGTTGAAGGCCGAGATCACGGTCGAGATGGCAATCGTCATCGCGAACTGTTTGTAGAACTGACCGGTCAAGCCTGTCATGAAGGCCAGCGGCACGAACACTGCCACCAGCGTCAGCGCAATTGCAATGATTGGGCCACTGACTTCCTGCATGGCGCGGTAGGTCGCATCGCGTGGACTGAGCCCGGCGCCGATATTACGCTCGACGTTTTCCACCACCACAATGGCATCATCGACCACAATCCCGATGGCGAGCACCATGCCGAACAGCGACAAGGCATTGATCGAATAACCGAAGCCGAGCAGCAGCGAGAAGGTACCGACAATCGACACCGGCACCGCCAGCAGGGGAATGATCGACGCCCGCCAGGTTTGCAGGAAGATGATCACCACGATTACGACCAGCGCAATCGCTTCGAGCAGGGTATGCACCACCGCTTCGATACTGGCACGCACGAACTGGGTCGGATCGTAGACGATGCGGTATTGCACCGATGCCGGGAAGTCCTTGGACAAATCCTTCATCGCTGCGCGCACTTGGGTGGACACATCGAGGGCGTTTGAGCCTGGCGCCTGGAAGATCGGAATCGCTACCGCCGGCTTGTTGTCCAGCAAGGCACGCAGACCATATTCGGAAGCCGCCAGTTCGACCCGGGCGACGTCGCCCAGTTTGGTGATGGCGCCATCCGGGCCGCTCTTGAGGATGATGTCGCGGAATTCTTCTTCCGTCTTCAGACGACCCTGGGCATTGACCGACAATTGCACCGGTATGTCAGGCGAGCTGGGCGAGGCACCGATGACACCGGCGGCGACCTGCACGTTTTGTTCGCGGATGGCGGCGATGACTTCGCTGGCGGTCAGATTGTGCTGCGCCACTTTTTGCGGATCGAGCCAGACGCGCATGGCGTAGTTGCCCGAGCCGAACAGGCCAACTTCACCGACGCCCTGGATACGCGCCAGACGATCCTTGATGTTCAAGACCGCGTAGTTGCGCAGGTAGGTGGTGTCGTAACGATTATCGGGCGAGATCAAGTGCACCACCATGGTCAGCGTGGGTGAGCTCTTGATGGTGGTGACACCGAGTCGTTGCACGTCTTCCGGCAGGCGCGGCAAGGCTTGCGCCACGCGGTTTTGCACCAGTTGCTGGGCCTTGTCGGGATCGACGCCGAGACGGAAGTTGACGGTGATGGTCAGGTTGCCGTCGCTATTGGCTTGCGACTGCATGTAGAGCATGTTTTCGACACCGTTGATCTGCTCTTCCAGCGGCGCAGCCACGGTTTCTGCGATCACTTTCGGATTGGCGCCAGGATACTGGGCGCGCACCACCACGGATGGCGGCACCACTTCCGGATACTCGGAAATGGGTAGCTGGAACATGGCCAATACCCCGGCCAGTACCAGCAATATCGACAACACACCCGCAAAGATCGGGCGGTCGATAAAGAATTTTGAAATGTTCATGAGAACTCCCCGTTAATGATTTTCTTAGGCTTTGCCGGCCTTGGATGCAGCCGGTGTTGCAGGTGCGCTATCGGCGACCTTGACCATCGGGACTACGGTCGGTGCCACGACATCGCCTGGGCGCACGCGTTGCAGACCATTGACGACAATCCGGTCACCGGCTTTCAGGCCGCTTTCGACTACCCGCAAACCTTCTTGCGTGGCACCGACGTGAATTTCGCGATAGTTGGCGTGGTTGCTGCCGTCGAGCACCAGCACGAAACGCTTGTCCTGATCGGTGCCGATAGCTTTTTCATCGATCAGCACGGCGTCGTGTGCAGCACCACCGCCGAGGCGGATGCGGGCATACAGACCCGGCACCAGTTGGCCGTCGGTGTTGTCGAACACGGCACGCACGCGGATGGTGCCGGACGAGGCGTCGAGCCGGTTGTCGACCGAGCCGACCTTGCCTTGGCGCGAGTAGTCATTTTCATTCGCCAGGCCGAGATAGACCGCCACTTGCGTTCCCTGTGCACGCGCTGGATTGACGTACTTCAGGAAGCTTTGCTCATCGACGTCGAAGGCGGCGTACATCTTGGCCACCGACACCAGGGTCGACAGCGGCGGTGTGGACGAGCCTACCGAGACAATATTGCCGACCGTGACTTCGGCGCGCGAAATACGGCCCGACACCGGCGCGGTGATTTGCGTGTAATCGAGATTGAGCTTGGCCACGCGCAAGGCTGCTTGGGCTGCCTGGACATTGGCTGCGGCTTCACGGGCGGCGTTTTGCTTTTCTTCGTAGTCGCGCCGGGCGATGGCGTTGTCACCCAGCAGGCGTTGTCCGCGCGCGACATCTGTCGCGGTGTAGCTGGCACGGGCTTCGACACCGGCCAGTTGCGCTTGCGCACGCGCGACTTCGGCGGCGTAAGGACGTGGGTCGATCGTAAACAGCACATCACCCTTCTTGACCAGGGCGCCATCCTTGAAGTGCACAGCAGTCAATGTGCCGGAGACCAGGGGACGGATTTCGACGCGGTCGACAGCTTCCAGGCGACCGGAATATTGCTGCCAGTCGATGATTTGTTTGCGGATGACTTCGGCCACGTCGACGCCGGCAGCCGCCGGCGCTTGCTGGGCATGGGCAGTGGTTTCGACACCGATGGCGGCGAGGGCGCCGGCGACGGCGATGGTGATGACGGCGACGACGGCTGCGGCAGTGATGTAGCGACGACGGAGCGGATGCTTGGACATGGTAGACCTCATTGAACGTTAGATAGGTTGAAAACGAAACTTAGCGGGACCAGCGGCGAGCGCAGCGAAGCGGCGACGCAGGAATTCGACGATTTCCTTGAGCAAAGGAAGGTGGCTGCGTAAGGCGCCGTGCGTGACGCCGGCAAAGCGTGCCACTTGGGTATGTACGCCGGCGCGGATCAGCGCGGAGGCATATTTCTCCGCTTCGGTATGCAGCACATCGCACCCGGCGGTGGCGATGAAGGCCGGTGGCAGCCCGGCCAGCCGGCTCGCTTCCAGCGGTGCCGCATAAGGATGCAGGCGTTGCATGGTTTGCGGCAGATACTGGCGGTAGCAGGCGGCGCAATCTTCGGGCGTGGTATCTGAATTGAGGCGCGCGACGTCGCCCAGCAAGCTCATGCTGGGGTCGAGCATGGGGCTGATCAACACTTGCGCGGCCAGTGGCATTGCGCAACGGTCGCGCGTCATCATGGTCAGGCTGACTGCCAGATTGCCGCCGGCATCGTCACCGGCCACAGCCATGCGACGCGTATCGATCTGCAACTCGGCAGCATGCTTGGCGGCCCACACGGCGACGGCATAGGCATCTTCGGGGGCAGCCGGAAACGGTTTGGCCGGTGCCAGTGCATAGTCCACCGACAGCACCACTGCGTGGCCATGACGGGCAATGTAGTGGGCCTGGGTATCGGCATCGTCGAGATTGCCGCCGACAAAACCGCCACCGTGGAAATACAGTACCAACGGTAATGGCGCGACTTTGCCTGCTTTGCTTTTCGCCGCTACCGGTTGATACAGGCGCACTGGAATGCGGCCGATCGGACCGGGAATGGTGAAGTTGCTGATGGTGGCTGGGCGTGGCGCTTGCATGATGTCGAGGCGGCGATCAATGCCGGATTGGCTAAAGTGAAGCGGATTGTGCAGCACAGCATGGGGCTGGATAAAGCCAGCAAATCCAACATCACTGTTCGTCCAGTTCGAACAATTGGCGTAAAATGATCGAATTAGTTTTGGTAAATGGGGCGTGGCGCTGCCAGTGGCGCGGCTTTCCCGGGTTTTTGGATTGGCCGGGGAAACGCCGCAATAGCCTGTCAATGAGGTTAATTTGTGGCGATTTAGCCGCGTTGATGTGCCCGTTGCCGAACAATTCTTACTTGTTTTAATGGCAATTATGTTGCTATTTGGGAGAAAAAAATGGACCGTTTTCAGGCAATGCAGGTATTTACGGCCGTCGTCGATGCCAACAGTTTCACGCGCGCTGCCGACAATCTCAATTTGCCGCGCACCACGGTGACCACCATCGTGCAAAGCCTGGAAAGCCTGTTGCAGGTAAGGCTGCTCAATCGCACCACGCGCCGCATCAGTCTCACGCCCGACGGCGCTGCCTATTACGAACGCTGCGTGCGGATTCTGGCCGAGGTCGATGAAACCGAGGCGTCGTTCCGCAATGTCACGCGCGGCCCGCAAGGACGCTTGCGCATTGATGTGCCGGCGTCGATTGGACGCTTGCTGCTGTTGCCGAATCTGTGCGACTTTTACGCCAAATACCCCGACATCGAACTGGTCATGGGTATGAGCGACCGCCCGGTCGATCTGGTCCAGGAAGCGATCGATTGCGTCATCCGGGTTGGTGACCTGCAGGATTCGAGCATGGTGGCGCGCCGCATTGGCACGTTTCAGGCGGTTACCTGCGGGGCGCCGCTGTACTTCGAACGGCGCGGCATGCCGCATACGATTGAAGACTTGCAGAGCCATCAATCGGTGCATTATTTTTCCAGCCGCACCGGCCGTACCATTGACTGGGACTTCATGGTCGATGGCGTCGCGCAGGAGGTGAAGATGGCAGGCAAGCTGTCGGTCAACGATGGCGATGCCTATGTGGCATGTGCATTGCAAGGCTTCGGCCTGGTGCAGGCGCCCAAGTACATGATTTTGCCCTATCTCGAAGATGGTCGACTGGTGGAAATCCTGTCGCAATGGCAGCCGGTGCCGATGGCGATTTCGGTGGTCTATCTGCATAACCGCCATTTGTCGCCCAAGGTGCGCGCGTTTGTCGACTGGGTGGCCGAATTGTTCGCCACTTGTCCGCTGCAAAAGGGCTGCCAGAAAGATATTCCAGTGCAGGGAGGCCAATTCGCCGCCAAGCCGGAGAGCAATACCATTCGCGCCGTCATCGAGCAGCAGAACATTGCCGAAAGCGTGTTCTGAACCAGTGCGCGCTACGCCATGCCGCGGCTTTCCTGGAGTCAGGCTTGGTGCAGCAGGGATGAGTGGTGCGGTCATGGTCATATGGGTGGCGAACTGCAATAGTCATCAGGGCGCTGTTGGCAGCATCAGATGGCGCGCCAAAGCAGCGGACAGGGCTATCGCTAAAGCTGGCAGCCTTGATTAAGGAAATCGGAAAGTCGAGATAGAGCAGCAACTGGCTATGCGCAGGCATGCCGGGTCGCGCTGATCTGGTAGTGCACTGTGGATCGCAAGCCGCACACCACCGTCATTCGATGACGGCATCAAGGTGCTTGATGCGGCAAACTTTGGAAATTCATGGCGCTTTGCCTGAGGAGGATTATGCGCGCAGTGCAGCATTTTGCTCTTGCTGAAAGCTGCGAATTAATTGCCTGATTCTCCAGAGTGTTGGTGGATTAGGCAGTTTTATGATTTTTGTAGGGGTATTTCGCCGGTGTTATCGATGTTGCGATTTGCGACAGATGTCGATGCATGATGATGTGGTTGAAATGCGTGCTGACTTCCCCA
>Ga0066798_10000765_pt1 | contig 15121 bp, 17 predicted proteins | sample PersoiDNA2013203_FD_70961 | JGI IMG/M metagenome (GOLD analysis project Ga0066798, IMG submission 70961) | Permafrost soil microbial communities from the Arctic, to analyse light accelerated degradation of dissolved organic matter (DOM) -... | ecosystem: Environmental > Terrestrial > Soil >...
CAAGTATTTATGAAGCAGTTACAATCGCATCAACATGTGGTTGCACTTCGAAATTGAATCCGCCCTTCATACGATAGAGAAGAACCGCATCCCGCCATCGGTTTTGACTAATTGGCGTCACATACAATTTGTGAAAAAGCGTATCGTAAGGTAAGTCAGTTGCTGATAAAAAAAAGACCTGTTACCAGGTCATTTTTTCCGTTAAACAGTTTCTAGCTGTTCCTTACTCAATGGCAAAAAGCGGGGGCGATGATCACCCATGAGTGCACGAAGATCTTTGATTGATATGCCGGTGATCTCATGTAGCCTGATTAAAATCATGTGACCTACTGGCAGCTTCCTTTTTCTAATTTTGCTGATAACCGGTGGCGCAACTGCCAACGAAAAAGAAAGCTTCGCGTCAGATCGGTAACCCAACTTTCGCTTTACGTGATCGAGCAAATTATTTGGATCGTAACGAAACAAATCGTTCGTGCTGTGGCGGGAAGTATCCATATATTGTGTCCGTGAATTACATAGTTGTTGGAAATATCATTATCCAGTTTTTAAAAAAAATGCAAATCAATCAAATATGTTGAGTAGCGTGCATACGAACCAGCTGATCTTCCATCGATCGCAATTCGTCCATACCTAAGTGAGGATGATTTTTCTTAATCTGTTTGTAGATGAGAGATGTAAAGTTGAGGGTTTGCCTGACATCCATTGGTACTGACACGGGTGAGCGCCCCTTTTGAACCAGCCGGATAAAATAGCTTCCCGTCTGCAGCATCATTTCAAACATTTTGTCATGTGATTCACCGTGGCCAGTGAATACGACGTTGGGTATTTTTCCATTCAGTACGGCTAGCACCAGGAACATTTCTTCTGGGGATAGCTGCAGAATTAGTTTGTTACGCCAATCAAATTCGTTCCTATTACCAAGGGCTAACGCACCTTCAACGTTGATCGTATGAATTTGCTTAGAGCGCGTCTGTGCTTCTGATATACACAAGGCGCCTTTCGTGCCGTATACAGAAAAAGAATAATAGGGTGCAGGTGTTATCGCTTTGGGAGCCTTTTTAAATCCAAGCTGTAGAATGTACTCTTTCGCGCTGCTATCAGAACTTGATTTATGCAAAGCTGCAAAGAGTCTTTTTTGCTCGATTTCTGCGGTATCGATCAAGCGTTGTACATCATATTGTAATCCCATGTCTTCCAGACTTTGCTTTGCGGTCATAGACAGGCTACGCACAATGAGTTCAAGGGTGGGTGTAAATTGATCATCCTTTTGATGCTCGATGACTTTACCCTGAGTCGTGCTTAATAGAGCGGCCCATTGATCGGCATTGATAGAAGGTATCCGAGATTGAATACAATAGGTATTAAATTCGTCTAGGTTCATAAGATCTGTCTTTTTGATGTGCATGGTCAAAGTGTTTCTTGGCCAGCCGCTTTCACATAAATTTTCATGGAACGTTCTTCGTAAAGCCCGAGCTTTTCTTTTAGTTCTTCCGTATCAGTACCGGCTAATAACTCATTAACGGCAAAGGTATTGCGTAGTGTGCGTCCACCGCGGCGTGGCAGATCGATGCCAGCACGCTCAAAGGTTTTTCGTATTTGGCGATAGACCGTGGCTTTATCAAGATAGGTGCCATCTGTGTTCGGGAATAGCAGTTCACTCTCTGGGTGCACCGTTTCTCTAAGTTTGACCCACTCGGTTAGTTCCGACACAAATCGCGCGTGAAGAAAGGTAACGTGAGATACATCGTAATTATTATGTCCGTCAGTTGAGAAGCATGCCTCGATCGTTAATTTCCAAGTACCGTCCATTTGTAGGGCGTCATCGAGATCACTTAACTTGAGTGTGATTACTTCAGCGACGGTGAGTCCGGCGCCTAATACGACACACTGTAAGTTGCGGTCACGAATTTTTTTCCAATTGGCGTTTTGTCGGTCGGTACGTTCAGGCGTTGATGGATAGGGGAGGGCGACCAGAAATGACTGGATTTCATCCTCGGTGAGAACGACCGTTTGCTGGTTCCGACCGCGTAACTTGTATTGTTCTTTCAAATGACCAAACAGTAGATGATCAGTAGGGCGGGGGAGGCGATCAAGATAGGTGAAAACACGCTCCAGGAGTCGCAGATAGCGGTACTGGATTTCGCTCTCTAGGACAAATTTCAGCCCAGACTCTGTTTCGTAGGTCTGCGTTAAATAGGCATAAATATCATCTGAATCCACATTAAATAAATCACGCTGGCGCTGAGTAATAAATTTCACAAAACGAGAGAACATCGCTTTATAAACAGTCACAGATTCTTGGGATAATCGAGACTTATTCTGATCACGAAAAGCTGTCTTTTTAAATTCAGGTGAACCAACGTAGGCAACAAAAGCCGCCATAGGGTCAGTTTTCCAATTCGTCATGATCTGTTGTTGCGACATAATGATCTACCGTTGTAGAGAACAATTGAAAGTAACATCAAATCAGGTATTGTCTAATCACTGAAAATTTAATTTAGCATCAAAAATTGTGCCTCGATGTTTGAAGCGTCAGCCTCACTAACACCGGCGAGGGCAGCAAATTCTCGCCAGCGAGTTATCGCTGATCTAGTCACATTGAGAATCGAACGAATTTCACCAATGCCAAAGCGATCAGCTTCAGACAATATGTCCTGGACGTCAAATTCTCTGAATTTTCCATTCACTGACATGAGGTGTTGAGATACCCACTCACTGGATGGATTGTAGGCAAAGGTAATATCGTAGGCGGGACTTAGTTCCCATTGCGAACCTTGCTTCAACAGAAAAGAAAAGTTTTTAGAATGGTCATCGCAATTGCGTGCCATCATATTAAATACCATGCGTCGAAACGCCTGCACCATTGCTTCTCGCGGCAAGTCTAGCTCACGAATTGCCATAAAAAATTGTGCGTAACTATTCGTACCTTTCTTTTTATAGTCCATGTGCGCCATGGCACAGAGTGTCTGCATATGATGTCGAACATTATTTTCTTCACGGTCGAAGCGTCGGGTCATAAAGTGAGCACGTCCATTTTCCTCTAATAGGCGAGAATCAGACATGTCGATATCTGCCGCTTTCGCCATGAGGTAATAGGCATATTCGATACGCCCATATCCCATGCTGCTAGAAAATTCTTTATCCATTCCGACGCCATCGAACTTCAATAACCAGTGCGTAAAGCCCGGGTCGACGTTGGCATGGCCTGATCGTATTTCCTGCGTTACCGGGTTCCATGCAATGACGGCTTTCGCTCTGGCGCCACCTGCAGAGGTACCAACCTCAATGATGCTGCGTAGAGCTGCTTTTGTATGATCATCATCGTCGAAAGTACCTGAGACAACATTCCTCGCTTCTTGCACCAATGAACTTAAAACGATGGCGGTTGATGTCATCTTACGTGGACCGTGCTGCGGTTTAAATTCCAATGCGCCCATGGAACGGGAGCCCATATAGGCAAGCCGATCCAGTGCTGAAATTTGCGAGGGCGGGATACCGCGCTCTGCCATGTAGCGGTTGACAAGATCGTTACCGAAATCATCGGGGAGGGCATCGGCCAGCATTGCCGGCAAGCGCTTATAAGTGGCTTCGGGCAAGTCAGAAAACATGACTGGTTCATTTGTCGATTTCAATGGCATTTGGAGGGGAGCGAGCTCGATGGACGATTTTCTGAATTTATCCGCATACGAAAACACATAATAGCCGTAGGTAGGATCGAGCGCGACGGCGCCAACGACTTGCCCCCAGATCGACACTTGAATGACTTTTGTTGACGTGTACCGGCTCTTCATAGTTGAGGTCGCCATTAGTTACTCCTTGTTATGTCGACGTGCGCGTTGGCGTGGTGCTTTGTTTGTCAGTAAGGTCATGGGGTTAATGGTCGCGACAGGGGCGAGCGATTGTATCCATTCTGTTTTATCGAGTCCGCGAACCACTTTAATAAGGGTTTTCACGGATGCGCCATGGCCATTTTCAAGGTTTTTCAAGGCGGTGACGCTGATACCAGCTTGAGAGCATAAGGTTTGCTGGTCGATATTTTTGAGTAATCGAATGCGTTTAATGGTTTCACCGAGGAACGACTCGAGTTCTTCATTATTTAAATGATTCATTTAATAGCCTTTAAAAAAGCCCAAATGTAATTTAAGTGAGATAAGAGATTTAATTAAATACATTATAGTACAAAGATACATGTCCATCAAAAAACTCAATACTGGCATCGATATGCAACGAATTAATTTCCAACCTGGTTCGATCGGACAGGCATGACCTGTATGACCGTCACAATTACGATCATACAGGTTTTCATATAACATTGAGCAGCATAAGAGTTTTAAAGAAAACTCATAGTCGTACAAATTCAGAAAACGGATTGAAATAAGCCTATTAATGACATCGATTACTCACGCCAATAATGCAATTAACGCACAAGCTATGATACTGACAACCATAACGGTTAATCGACCCAGTCCCCCTTTGTTGAAATCGCCTTTTATCACTCTTTTTATTCTTTCTTTTCTTTCTATTCTTTTCACTCTTTCGGGAGGGACGAAAAAACCGAGCTGGCAACATAGTGGGGAGTTGGTCAACGGCAAGGCACGATCGGAGTTGGATGGGTGTTTATGGGTTTTTTGTTTGTGGGTTAATTGCATTATTGGGGTTTCCTTTTCCGCTTCTCTCTTCGCTACTTGTTTGTTGATTTGAGTACGGTATATACACGGTGAAAACAAGGTGTTTCGTATTGCCAGAATTGTGGGGTTACGCCTTGGGGTAACTCAGATCCCGTTGAGAACTAACGTATTATCCATGCACGCATGGTGTGACCGCCCTGGAGACCCACACAGACCGACTTGCACGCTTCTTATCCATGCACGCATGTAGCAACCTGAAGATCTAAAAAAAAGCTCGGACTTTATGATTCTTACCCATGCACGCATGGGGCGACCTAAATGAGGTTCTAAAGCGATTGGGACAATTACTTCCTATCCATGCACGCATAGGGTGACCGCGTCGTGACATCCGAATGCTCAGCTTGCTCCATTCCTATCCATGCACGCATGGGGCGACCTGAATGTTCCATATGGAAATTTCGTCTAATAGCTTCCTATCCATGCACGCATGGGGCGACCGCTCAATTTGAAAATATGAAAGCGCTCGTAGTCTTCCTATCCACGCACGCATGGGGCGACCTCTTATTGCAACTATTTGATTAATAAAGACAATTTAACTATCTTGACTTTTGCCGATTTTTGATCCAAATTTTTTTGACCGAAAAAATTAATTAAACACTAAAGTTATCAGGGAATTATCGTATATTTTCAGCAGCTGGAATTCAAATTACACTGTAATTTTTTCTCAATTTTTCCCGAGTAACCTATCAATTACTAAAAATGTGAGATGTTTTTATACATCCCCAACAGCCGTTTTGCTGCTGCCGTGTACGCCGGCATCCATGAGTCAGACCAAATCCTCGCGTCAAGAATCCATATCCTGCGATTTTTGACACCATTGCGTCGAATCAGCCGTCCTAAACCTTGTTTTAAAATGAGAAGCGTTTCCTTTGCAATAGCGGTAGCAAACGTTTTTTCAATACGGTGCAACATCACCGTTGAACGATTAAGACCAATCGGACTACAGACAATCACGAGATCCGTCAATAATGTATCTTCATGCGCTGGTACGTTTTCTTGTTCTAAAGTCAGATTTAGGCCTGTCCATGCCGGACCCAGTGCAAGTAAAATCGGTCGCTTACCCTCAGCATGAAATTGCACAAATAAATCTTTTGTGACTAAAAATTTGCGGCTGCGGATATGCTTTATCGACCGATCAAATACGTCAGGATGGCTCAGTGACAACTGATCCATTATTCCGTTAATTTGATCATATGAATTGGCTAATACTAAAGTGCCACCCACAGCAGTTCTCGCGTTTTCAGCAATGACTTCGGCTAAATTAGCGTACCACCGATTGTTCACTTCATCGTTTCGGTCCTCTATCTCCGGACGGCTTAATGCTGCATATCGCTCAGGCTTCGGGATATAGAGTTGAGGTAATGTTAATAAATAATCAGACGTCACCGGATAGGGATAAGCGAGCCTTTGGTTTGGGATTGCTAAATTTCGAACAACGTAATCACATTTTTGCTCCCCATATGCATCCGTAATATACATTGTTGCCGAGGCCAACACGGCGCCTTCGACTGCTTTCCAGATCGAACCCGCTTCCATAGCAACATCGTTTTTACCTATACTGATAGAGGGGTATCTCCGGTCAGGTGAAAATTGTAAATGCATGCTAAATGACTGCGTTGAGTTCATCTCATTGACCATATGTTTGAGACTTTTCCCAACTTCTTTGATGTTTGCGTCATCATAAAATGTCCGACTTGAGCAGAAATTGGCGAGATCCGTTATCCCTTGACGCACTTTCTCGTATTGCTCTGGATAATCGTTGAGCTTCATCCGGAGATCGTCGTTCGAAATTGCCATACAATATCGCATGAGGTTTTTAGCCAAATCCGCACCCGCGCGCGCCTTCGATGTTTTCTTCAAGCCATGACTACGACAAAACCTACTGAGTCGATATGAAAGTGAAAATAACGATAGGTTATGACTATTCATCCGTGACAAGGACTCCTCCAACAAATGAGCCTCATCAATAATCAGGACTTTGGGCTTTGGCAACAAATTCCATTTTGTTTTTTGTCCCAATGCCAGCATTGCATGAGTACAAAATATCAAGTCCGAACCAATGTGCTTTTCCTTGTTGTCTTCATCGACTTTTTTACGCGTTGCCAGCTGACGCAACGCTTGCAGTTGCTGACGTGACTCCGAGTTTTTAGTGGTATCAGTGGCATCCGTTCTGAGCACAAAATCGTCAAGAGGAATATTTTCGGCTAAATCTTCCAAATCGGACATAAGCCAACGTAATGAGATACCTTGTTCCTCGGCCACTTGTCTGAGTGCGTCATCTTTAGCATGAATACCGCCGGCGCGGACCCATTGCGCAACAGCAGGATCTTGTGAACTTAATTCTTCATCTTCGAGCCATTCTTTTAATTTGATGTCATCCGCAAACTCCCTCGATCCAGGTAGGATCGTTGCAGAAATAGATCTACCATAATTATCCTCACCGTAGCGAAGCTCTCGTAATTCGCCCCATAACTGATTCATCACAACAACCGTGGGTGCGGCAATGATGACCGGCTTTGATCCTTGATCTTGAATGCAACGTATTGCCGCTGCAACAAGAGCACGACCTTTGCCCACACCAGTGGATGCTTCTGCAATGACGATTTTTCCTGCATCGAGTCCAGCGGTGATCCCGTGGTAAAACGTAATTTGTTCTGGTCGTGCTTTAAAAGGCAGTGCACCAGAAATCAGTGTAGGCACTGATAGTTCTGCTTGGATTCTGTCGTGCTCCGCGTCGGCCAAACCTGCGACTACTTGTTGAAATGTTCTTCCAGTGTTTTCAACGACCTCATGAATTTGGGCAGCCAGAGCAGGGGGAAAGAAGACGCTCACGCGCGGCACACCTTCGATTGAAATTTCCGTAGGTTGTAATTTGTTCTTTAACGCACCTTTGACTAAATACCGATAAGCATCAGATGTGTTTGCACCAGGATGGTTTTTAACAGGTTCAATCAGAGCCACCTGGTAATTGCGAGCAAGAGCAGCGTTCATATAAATTCCAATTGTAAAATCTAAAATAAAAAATACAGCAAGTAGGAAATCAAAAATAAAAGTGTAAATTCACTTGCCATATTTTTTTTAATGACATAGGATTTATTGTACCAGTCAACCAACTATTTGGATGGAAAAATGTATAAAGAACTTATTTTGTTTCCAGAAAAGTTCAAATCCGAGCGAATTTATCCGGAAATGAGCAGAAAAATAATCAGTGATGCGTGCGCGGGTCACAGTATTTCGCCAGCCATCTTTCGCCGCATGGAAAACGGCAAGACAATCAACACCCGCATTGGAGACGATCGGGAAGGCGAGGGCTTTGCAACGCCACCAGAAATTATTTTTGATGGTGGATTGGGATTTATAAGACTCTATGGAATCGGTCAGTCGGGATGTGCCTTATTAGATGATCAAACCCCGTTAATCGTTTCTGCTGTTGCAAAATACGTCAGTGGATCCTACCGAATGGATATGAAACACGGCGATTGCACGCTCGAAATGAGCGAACCTACCCTTTATTCAATCCGGCGCTTAGTCATGGCCAAATCACCAGATGCGATGCGCCACTTTGTCAATGTCCCAGCAATAAATCGACAAAGTGAAATCGCTCTAGTTTTAAAACGAGGAATATTCGCTATGGCGAAACACCTTGATGGCGAACCAGATTCCACGTCTTTTCTCGAAAATTTAATTCCAGCAGACGATATATGGGATATAGAAATCCTGGAAGGCGAACCCGCTCTCATGATGATGGGTAATGGCATTCACGTTGCAGGATATAAAAATGTGACCTTCTCCACTACTCTCAAACTGAATGGACCTTGGACTGCAGGCAAATTACAGTCCAAAGGATATGGGTTAATTCGTCGGAGGATTGAGCGATGAGCATAAACGTTACGTCGTCTCTCATCGTTGCAAAAGCGCGTGGCGCTGATCCTGAAGGGGTTGCAGCGAAAAAGGAGGGCACTTGTGCATTTTGCGGGCTGCATATTGGAATCGGTGATATGTCGAGCGAATTTAGCGTAACAGACTCCTTTATGGACGATCTGTCATTAGCAGCGCGCGGTAGTTCGATGGTGTGTGGCTACTGTCCGCCACTAATGACTGCAGCGGGGATTCGAGAAACGGGATATGGATTATTTACCGCGTCAGGATCAAAACCATTCAGAAAATGGAAAGACATTGCAGAGGCGCTGACCACTCCCCCAAACGAACCATTTGTCGCTGTCTATGCGACGGCCAACAATCAACATATGGCGTGGCGTGCACCGGTCAACTTCTCGCCAGAGTTATTTTATGTTCGTGTCGGTTTGCGGGACTTGAAAATTCGTCATGCTGTGTTGATGCGTGCGGTCGCAGTTAGTCAAGAGGTTGCCAACGCTTTTCAAATCGAATCGACTGATAAAACATTAGCTCATCCGTTTCTGAGACTGTCATTTGATTTGACAAAAATCGGTCATGCAACATTGCGATTGAATAGTTCTAAAAATTCAATCACGCCAGAAACACGCGCTGAATTATTCAAACAATACGAAGAGCAAATTCATTTTTTACGAAATTTATCACTCGGTGAAACGTGGGGCTTACTTTTCTTACTCACTCCTGGCGCCGGAAGTAAGTAGCCATTACCTGTATTTTCAGTTCGACTAACCACTTTTATATGAAAGTAATGATCATGTCTAAAAAAACTATCACCCTACACGCTATTCTGAGCACATTGTCCCCTTTAAATATTGCATCTCCTGAGAAATTTCGCTACGAAGTCAGTGACTCAACCGGCTACGGTATGGTAAAAAATGGCACAACTGGTGGCATCGCTTGTTCAGGTATTCAGCGCCGTCGCTTTCCAACAAAGGCGGTAGAAGGCGTGGACTTTGGCGTGCCACTCATTGCAGCGAACAACATCGCCAATCGTTTGCGCCGACAAGCTGCTAAGCTCGTCAAAAAAATTCTTAAGGAAAACAATCAGCAAATCACTATTCAAACGTATTCAGCAATTACCTGCGGTGCCGTCACCGGAAATCCAGATACCCGCGACTCTACCTTAGCGGAATACCGTGCATCATCATCACACCCACTCGTGGGTTTATTTGGTGGTGGACCACGCATGTTCCCTCGGAGATTGCGCGCTTTGGACGCATTGCCTGTCATGAGTGGTCTTCGTGAAGCAGGTTATAGCATTAAACATCCAAACAACTCAGGACGTGAATCTACCTCAAGTCTGACTAGCGCTACTTGCTTTCGCAGATGTGATGATATTAGTGCTTTATTAGATGTTGATCTCATGGAAAGCACAATCGAAAATTTCGAGGAAGCTTTTGAAGCACGTCAACTTCTTATTTTGCAAGACAAAAAAGATAAAGACAATGATGAAAAGGGTAACCGCAACAGTACAAAAGCGTGGAGTGCCTTTGAATTCATTAATCCTGGCGTCGATTTTGATTTTACTCTCGAAATGACAAATGTCACCGATGCTCAAATTGGTTTGCTATTAGAAAGCTTAGATCAATTTGCAAAAACATTGATTGGTGGTCAAACACGAAATGGACTTGGCCGCATTAAACTGCAAGACGTGGTGCTGGCAGATTCTACGGGAGATACGTCGTTCGACGGAACTTCTATTTTCAACAATAATTCCTTGATTCGCTCCCATCGCGATGTTGTCCCATTCATAAGCGCATGGGATGAAGCAAAAGTATCAATTACCGGCGCTGAATTGGATGCCATGTTCAAGCTACCAGTTAATACTGAAGATGAGAAAGAAGCCAAGGCCCTTGAAAAAGCCGCAAAAGCTGAAGCAAAAATGGCTGCTAAAGCGTCAAAATCAGCTGAAAAAACAGTATAAGGAGTGGCTATGCAGCCCTTTAAAGTGACATTTAAGCTTGCGTCGCCCCTCTATATCAATAACGAATACCCTATTCATTTGGATGCATTGTTGGCGTACGCTTGCGTCCAAGACTTGGAAGCGCAAGGCGTTCCAGATTCTTGGTCACAAGTTGATTCTTACATGAAGGAATTAGGCATTCTTGATCATACAAGTGGCGATCAATGGGTTTGGAAGGCATCTAAATTATTTGTGGACGCCTGTAGTGAAATCCAGTTCGCAAATCAAATACGCAAATCTGATCCAGATATGTATTTTGATGAAATGTTTGATCCCATACAAAATCCTTCAGGTGTATGGGTTACTGGCTATAAAAAAGATGGCTCTATTCGTGCTGTCTCTGAAAGCACTTTTAAGATCAACACGGCAAGTGGTCAGCATCGTGGTTATCAGTGGCTTAATGCCTCTCAATGGGTCAATGAAATAACCGCATTTGGTATTGGTGACATAGACACTGTTTCTTACTATTTAAACGAATACATCAAGTATGTCGGGAAAGTAGGAAGAAATGGTTTTGGTCGTGTAGCCAGTATTTCGGTGACTCCTCATGACTGTCCTGATGATTGGCGGATGCGCATTTTACCTTTGTCTGAAGAAGGTAAAGAGGGGGAGGTTTATGCAAATGTTCAAGCATGCATACGAGCACCTTATTGGAATAAGCTGCAACGCGTAATAGCTAAAGAGATAATCATTTGAGTAATCAGATATTACGTTATCCTATCCCTATTTCAGATAGGATAACGTTTCTATTTGCAGAGTATGGTTCGCTAGAATGTGATGGCCATGCTGTCGTTTTGAGGCAAGGTGATATAAAGACTCATTTCCCAGTTGGGTCAACGACAGTCATCGCTATTGAACCTGGAACCGTAGTTACTCATGCTGCCGTCAAAGCTTGCGCAGAATCTGGATGTCTATTGATTTGGATTGGTGAGGGTGGTGTTCGTTGCTATGCTGCTGGTATAGCTAATTCCTCTCCTGAACACCTTCTAAAACAAGCGCAATTACATTTAGAATCAACTAAGCGACTCAACGTGGCCCGTAGAATCTATAGGTTAATGTTCGATGAAGATCCACCATCCGGTAGAAGCATTGAACAGCTGCGAGGTATAGAAGGGGCGAAAGTAAAAATCCTATATCGAGATATAGCGGAAAAAAAAGGGATTCGATGGAATGGTCGCGATCAAAAAGCAATAAAATTCGATCCTCTGAATAGTGCAATTAGTTCTGCAAATGCCGCGCTATATGGTCTCGTTGAGGCAGCTATTGTAGCTCTTGGATATTCGCCATCAATTGGATTCATTCATAGTGGAGACGTACGATCTTTCGTCTATGATATCTCCGATACACTAAAGTTCACTACCGTTGTTCCAGCTGCAATGGAGGCATTCTGTCAAGACAACAACGTTACCGAATCGAAAATGAGAAAGTTGTGTCGTGATATTTTTAGACAACAAAATATGGTGGCACACATCATTGCTCGTATTGACTATGTTCTTGATGAGAGATTATGACCCAACTTGTTGTCATCGATATTTGTGGTGCTAAAAAGAGTTTAACTGGGCATTTGCAAAGAATAATGTTGGAAATTCGCCCTGGTACATTCGTATGGAAGTTGTCAGCGCGAAAAACTAAGCAGATTTGGGAAGAAATAGTAAAAGAAGAGTGTAGTGCGATTTGTATTTTTGCTGCAAAAAATGAAACTGGTTTTGTTATTGCGACGCATGGTGAAAATGCACGACAAGTTGCTGATAACTTTGGTGTTCAATTAATATCTTTTCAAGCAAAAAATACGAAATCAAAAATCGGCAAAAGTCAAGAGCGTTAAATTATCGTTATTAATCAAATGGTTGTAATAAGAGGTTGCCCCATGCGTGCATGGGTAAGAAAGAATTGTGGATGAACGATTACAACGAGCAATGGGTTGCCCCATGCGTGCATGGGTAAGAAGTAGTGAGGAAGAAAAACGAGTTCTGAACCTTGGGTTGCCCCATGCGTGCATGGGTAAGAAAAGCAGGGATTGGATAAACGCAACACGTGAAAAGGTTGCCCCATGCGTGCATGGGTAAGAATCACTAATAGAAAAAGTATCAGCTTCGATTCTTGGTTGCCCCATGCGTGCATGGGTAAGAAGTATATCGCGTATGAAAAATGGAAAAAAACACGGTTGCCCCATGCGTGCATGGATAGGAAATGTGTAATCATAACTCTAAGATTTTTGATGTTGGTCGCCCCATGCGTGCATGGATAGGAATTGGGCAAAGCGGCTAAGATGATGCGCACTCGGGGTCGCCCCATGCGTGCATGGATAGGAAGAATCACACACAAACACCCTCGCTTCGCGTTGGGGTCGCCCCATGCGTGCATGGATAGGAAATATTAATTTGGGATTTTTTGTCCTTTGTGTCTGGTCGCCCCATGCGTGCATGGATAGGAAAAAAAGAAGAATACATGCCTTGGCAAATCAAGCGGTCTCCCCATGCGTGCATGGGTAAGAAGGTGGTTGGATAAAGATAGTGTTGAGATCGTCAGGTTGCCCCATGCGTGAATGGGTAAGAAGTTCTCGCTGTAGCTCTTGATTCTTATTTTTTTGGTTGCCCCATGCGTGCATGGGTAAGAAGTCGGCGCCGGCCTTGAACCACCGTTGGAATTTGGTTGCCCCATGCGTGCATGGGTAAGAAATACATGTTCCCAATTTCAACCGTGGCTTGATGGGTTGCCCCATGCGTGCATGGGTAAGAAGTTTAGATGACCGACGTGCCGCGAGGATTGCATGGTTGCCCCATGCGTGCATGGGTAAGAATAAATCGATTCCAGTCCCATTTGGGCACATCGAGGTTGCCCCATGCGTGCATGGGTAAGAATGAGATATGTAAAGTCAAATCCCTGACTACGCAGGTTGCCCCATGCGTGCATGGATAGGAAAAAATCAGATAAAAGTTAATTACACTTGCCATGGTCGCCCCATGCGTGCATGGGTAAGAAGCACATATTAGATTTGTCGAATCTAAAAAATCTGGTTGCCCCATGCGTGCATGGGTAAGAATTTGGCAATCGTCAACCAATACATTAATTTTTCGGTTGCCCCATGCGTGCATGGGTAAAAAAAGATGGGACTCCATCGCAGGATGCAAGTCTCCGGGTTGCCCCATGCGTGCATGGATAAGAAGCAGATTTGGAACCTTTGCTGGTTGAACTCTTAGGTCGCCCCTGCGTGCATGGATATTAGTCTATGACTATCCAAAAAATATTTGTACAATCGTCGTTTTGTAGAAGTTTCAATTAATCCCTAAAATGCTTAATTTCCCACTCTTCGTATACTTATTTGCGGCAACAACGATAACACTTTTGTTTATTCGTAACCCTCTGGTATGGCCGGTATCTATGGTTCTAACTCTTGTTGTTGCTTACTTTGAGCATCGAATAAACGCTAACGGGATAGCGTTCGTCGTCGTTATGTTGGCTCTATGTATAGCAGTAAGATTAGATCGCTACGGAAATACAACAAAAAACATTCTGAAATGCCTCATAGGATTGTTTGGTCTAATGTTGGCACTACATCTAGTATTTGGCTTTAATAATCTTGTGTTGTTAAAAAACCAACAAATTTCCGCGAATGGCTCTTTGTTTACCCAATATATTAACCTTGATAAGGGAATTGCCGGATTATTGATGGTTGCCTCATTTTGCCAACCAATGAGCATGCCCAATACAGTTGTTTTAAAAGATAAAAAGACTTGGCTTATTGCTCTGTTCACTATTTCGATCACATTGATTTTAGCAATAATCACTGGCGTAACGCGATTTCAGCCCCAATGGACAAATTACACTGTTACGTTTTTAGTAGTTAATTTGTTTTTTACATGCATCGCAGAAGAGGCATTTTTTAGAGGTGGTATCCAACAAGGCATATCGAAACTGTTACCTAAATACCCTATAGCTGCGGTTGCTGTTTCTGCGATCACATTTGGACTCAGCCATATCGGAGGAGGTGTAAAGATCGTTTTTCTAGCCACGGTAGCAGGTCTAGGATATTCTTTGATATACCAACATACCAAACGTATTAACGCATCTATTGCCACACACTTTGCATTTAATGCAGTCCATTTCCTCTTGTTTGTGTATCCGTCAATTGCCTGACCAAGTTCAGCTCGCTAAACCTTCCCATGGCAAAAACGAGGATTCTCGCGGTCGTGGGGCTGCAACGTCAGGTTGGCGTTTGTACTACGAACTTTTTTAATATACGTCGACGAATTTGACACTACCCCTGTGATAACCGATATAATTAGCTTCACTCTCGTTAGGCAACTAACATCGTTATTTTAATTCACAGCTAATTTGCTGGCTGTGATAACAATATTATTTGCGAATATTCGCAAAGTATGTCTTGTTTCGAGACAAATCCACTTCTTTGATTGCTAGCTCTTTTGTTCTGAATTTTATCCAAATAGCGCGTAAAACACCGTCCTTCAGGGCGGTGATATCAGCGCGGGAGGCGGCAGCCTTCTTGCTTTTCAGATGAATCACGATATACTGATTATACATACAGTTATCAGCA
>Ga0066798_10000766_pt1 | contig 15121 bp, 16 predicted proteins | sample PersoiDNA2013203_FD_70961 | JGI IMG/M metagenome (GOLD analysis project Ga0066798, IMG submission 70961) | Permafrost soil microbial communities from the Arctic, to analyse light accelerated degradation of dissolved organic matter (DOM) -... | ecosystem: Environmental > Terrestrial > Soil >...
GCATAGACTCCTGAGGATAGATGGCTGGAAGTGTGATCAAGCCGCCAGGCGGGCGATCTCTTCCTGATAATTGGCTTCAGTCCAGACCCCGTTGTTGTACGGGCAGCCTGGACCGGTGCGATTGAGATGCGCCACCAGCGCGCTCAAGTCATGGATACCGGCGCCATACGCACGTTCGATCGAGTCGCCCAGCAAATCTTCGTATTGCGTCGGCGTGCGACGGCGTGCCTGATGCGGATTGAGATAGACCTCTGTTACTGTTGCAGTCATTATTGACCTCCATTTTTTACGCGCTCGCGAATACGCTCACGCACAGGTACAAAATCGTAAGTGGGATAGCATTCCGTACGGAACACGCCCCAGGCCGAACGCTCCAGCTCAACGTTGACCAGCGGCAGCAGCGCCGGTGGCAATTCCAGCGTGACAATCTGGCCCAGGCCAATGGCCACCGTCCAGGACACCACGCGGGTTCCCGCCACCGGAAAACGCTCCCACCAGTCCACCTGCTTCATGTGCGACTGGATCTGTTCCAGGTTCTTCGACTGATCGTGCTTGAGCAGCACGGTCAGCAGCATGGTTTCCGGTTGTTGGTCAGTTGTGCTCATGACCTACACCGTCTGTGCTTCAAGCGGAATGGCCCAGGCGTCGTAGCCATAGACCCAATCCGCATTACCACCTTCACGCAACCAGTTGTTGCCGCGCGAACCGATCTGAATCTTGCTGGTGCGTTCCAGGCGCAGTTCTTCGTAGGTGTGCAAGGCATTGCCAATGCCGTCGGCCGAAGTCACCTGTTGCAGGCAACGCGCCAGTACCACACCATCCTCGATCGCCATACCAGCACCTTGCGCCATGAACGGCATCATCGGATGGCTGGCATCGCCGAGCAGCGTCATATGGCCCTTGGACCAATGCGGCAACGGATCACGCTCGTACAAGGCGGTCTTCAATACGTCGTCACAGGCATCGAGCAGCGCCGTGGCGTCGGGATGGAATCCGGCATAGCTATCGCGCAACTCCTGCACGCTGCCCGGTGTGGTCCACGATTCCAGATGCCAGGTTTCTTGCGCCGTGGTGGCGAAGATGAAGATGTCCTTGCCGCAATTGAGCGGGAAGGTCACGATCTGGCTTTCCGGATTCGGGCCCCACCATTTGGTGAATGCCTGCAAATTCGGCACCTGCGCCACGCGCTCGGCCGGGATCACAGCGCGGAATGCCACCACCCCGGTAAAACGCGGATGTTCCTTGCCAAACATGGCAGCCCGGACCGCTGAATGAATGCCGTCGCCACCGATCAAGACATCGACGCGGTCGCTAGTGCCATCAGTGAAGTTGAGCGTGATGCCTTGTGCATCTTCGCTGATGACTTCAGCACGCTTGGCAAATTGCACCCGCTCGGCCGGAAAGACGTCTGCCAGCGCGGCCAGCAAATCGGCACGATGGATCGTCAATTGCGGCGCGCCGTATTTCTTTTCGGCGGTGTCACCCATTTCCAGGCGCGAGGTTTCTTCGCCGCTATTCCAGGTGCGGCTAATACGGTGGCTCGGGCGCGCTGCGGTTTTGCGAACCGCAGTGCCAACGGCTTGGCCGAGACCGTCCAGCGCACGAACAGCATTGGGCGTCAGATTGATATCAGCGCCCACGCGCAAAAACTGCTTCGATTGTTCATACACCACCACATCATGGCCGGCACGGTGCAAGGCAATGGCAGCGGTGAGACCACCGATGCCGGCACCCAGAACACCAATTTTGAAAGTAGACATCAACAGATCCTTATCAAGATTTAGCGCGGTCGGTCAGGAACTTGCCCGAGGGACCTTCTGCATTTTTTTGACGACGCGTGTTGCCATCGATACCGCCATCAATGGCCCACTCGGCGAACACGGTTGGACCAGGTTCAAAATCGCGTGCCTGCCAGTCGGCGTCGAGTTGGTCTTCATCGGCGTAATACTCGATCAAGCCACCAGCGGGATTCTTGAAATACCAGAAATACGCCGACGAAATCGGATGACGGCCAGGGCCGAGCTGGGTATCCCAACCCTTGCGCGACATATGCATGCCACCACCAAATACTTCGTGAATATCGCGCACGGTAAAGGCCACATGATTGAGGCCGGAACGTGCTTCCGGCGGTTGCAGCAGGAAGATATCGTGATGGCCGCCGACATCGGCGCAGCGCAAGAACGCACCGCGTTCGGGATAATGATCCGAGGGCACGAAGCCGAAGTTGTCGCAATAAAAACGTTCGCAGGCCTTGACGTCCTTGACGAAGAACACCACGTGACCGACCTCGATTGGCGCCGCGCGGTCATAGACCGGGCTGCGTTGATTGATACGGTTCTTTTCATTCCAGGTATTCATCTGCGCACATTCAACCTCAACCTCATGCTTGAGCGACACCTGAAAGCGCACCGCCAGACCGTTCGGATCCGTGCAGCCGACACGTGCACCGGTGTTCACATATCCGGGCAACTCCTTGATGCGACCAGCGAACTTTTCCAGCACGTCGGCAGCCGACACACCCCAGACCACTTCGCGCAAGGTCGAACCGGCTTCAATTGCCGGTGGCAAGCTGGCGTCGGCGCTGCTGCGCACGATCACGCGACAGCCGTTTTGCGAAGCAAACACCAATGCGTCCTCAGTCTCCTGCACCAGAGTCATGCCCCAGTCGAGAAAAAACTGTTTGCACTTCGGCAAATCATCCGCGCCGTAAGTGATTTCATCGATACCTAATACATCCATGTCATTCTCCTGCTGCTGATTCGGTGCGCAACCGGTACTACCGGTTGCGGCGTCGTTGTGCTTGCTATGTCAGCCGGCCCATGGCAACGGCTGTTCGTTCAGGCCCCAATACATGCTCTTTTGCTCCATGTATTGCAGAATGCCAAGGCGGCCTTTTTCCCGACCGAGGCCGCTGTCGCGCCAGCCGCCGAACGGGGCCGAAATCGAAAACTGTTTGTAGGTGTTGATCCACACATTACCTGCCTGCACCGCCCGGCCAAAGCGCCAGGCCTTCTTGTAGTCGCGCGTCCAGATACCTGCCGCCAGCGCGTACACGCTATCGTTGGCTTGCGCGATCAAATCCTCTTCATTGTCGAACGGCATCGCCACCAGCACGGGTCCGAAAATTTCTTCCTGACAAATGCGCTGGTCATTGCTGACCCCTTCGATGATGGTCGGCGCGTAGTAATAGCCGCGCGCAAATTGATCCCCTGCAAGACGCGTACCACCGGTACGGATACGGCCGCCATCACTGATACCCATCGAAACATACGATTCGATGCCTTCGCGATGCCGTGCCGTAATCAGCGGCCCCATTTGGGTGCTTTCATCGGCAGGATCGCCCACGCGCAGGGCAGCCGCGCCCGCCGCCAGACGTTCCATGAAACCGTCGTAAATGCTGCGCGCCACGAACAGGCGCGAACCGGCAATACAGGATTCGCCAGAGGAACTGAAAATGCCATACAGCACACCAGCGACTGCATGATCGAGATCAGCGTCGTCAAACACCATGGTCGGTGACTTGCCACCCAATTCCAGCGACACCGGCATCATCTTGTCAGCGGCGATGTGGGCGATATGTTTGCCGGTAGTGGTGCCGCCGGTGAACGACACTCGCTTGACCAGGGGATGCAAGGTAATGGCGTCGCCAATCACTGATCCCTTGCCCGGCAACACACTAATCATGCCCTTGGGCACACCGGCTTCTTCGCAGATTCTGGCCAGTTCCAGCGCCATGAGCGGTGTCACTTCAGCCGGCTTGACCACGACCGCATTGCCTGCTGCCAATGCCGGCGCCATCTTTTGCGCTTCGCTGGCAATCGGTGAGTTCCATGGCGTAATCGCCGCCACCACGCCCATCGGTTCGTACACGCTCATGGTCAGATTGTCGCCACGCATGGGCGTGATGGTTTCTTCCAGCGTTTCGCAGGCGGCTGCAAAAAACTGGAAGGTCGCTGCCGCACTGCCGACCAGATTGCGGGTCTCGCTGATCGGCTTGCCGTTGTCCAGCCGCTGACGCTGTGCCAATGGTTCGGCGCGCTCGCGAATCAGTTGCGCCACGCGGTACAGCACTACAGCGCGTTCATGCGGTTTTTTCTGAGCCCAGCCGCTGGTGCGGAAGGCCAGATCAGCGCCGACGATGGCTTCTTCGACATCAGCCACACTGGCGGCATTCAAATACGCCACGGCTTCGCCGGTGGCCGGGTACAACGTGGCATAACGATCACCACCACCGAGTCGCCATTGACCGGCAACGCAAATCGGCAAGGTGTCGCTGAGCTTGATTTCGTTCATTACGCAATTCCTTTAGATGGACAAGGCATGCGCCCGATTGCCGAGCGCCCGCACCACACTGAAGACGGTCAAGGCCGAGGTCTTGGGGTTGGCGGCCAGCGGTTTGCCGCGCATGGTCAACTCAAAACCGCCAAAGGCGCCCTTGGCTTCGACGTGGTGCACGTTTTCGCTCACACCGGGGTCGGCATACAAACGCACTTCGGTATGATCCAGACCAAGTCCGGCCAGTGACAGGGTGGCGGCGACGTTGGCATTCTTCGGATACAAACGCGCTGCTTCGCGCGCCGTGCCTTCAAAAATCAGCGTCGCCTCAGTCAATGCATCCAGCGCGAACAAGCCATCTGCCGGCGTGTCTTTCCAGGCATTGGGCGGCTTGCGACCGGTGTAGACCACCGAATCCAGACCGCCGACGCGTGCTGCCGACAAGGCATCAATCGCACCGATGGCACCGGACAACAATTGCACCTGGGTCTTGCCTTCACGCGCGGCCGCCTCCAGTCGTTCCACCAGGCCCGGCTCCGACAAGGCGCCAATCGACACCACCATGCAGGGAATGCCGCGCAGCAAGGCTGGAATGATGTGTTCTTCAATCGCCCTGTGGCCGGCGCATTCGATCAGCAGATCAGGTCGCTGAGCGGCGTCGAGCTTGGACACGACACGCGCTTCCGACGCCAGCGCTGCGATCGAAATACGCGCCGAATCCATATGCGCCTCAGGCACGATGACGACATCGAAGACAACTTCCGGATCGCTCTTCAACAATTCCATGACACCGACACCAATGGCGCCGCAACCGATCATCGACACATGCAACATGCGCTTCTCCTTAGGCAGCCGTGGCGGCAGCAGCGGTTTCGACAGCGGCATTGACCGGCGGACCGGCAAACGCGGTCTTGAAGCTGCCAATCGTGAGCATGTCGATTTCCAGCAGGAACGGGCCGGATTCAGACAATGCCATTTTCAGTGCGGCTTCGACATCGGCCAGATTGCTCACGCGGGTATGGCGCAGACTCAAGGCCTGCGACAGTTGCGCATAATCCGGTGTGTGCAGATCGACGTAATGACGGCGGCCGCCGTATTGCACGTCTTGAATATTCTTGATGACGCCATAGCCCTTGTCATTCATCAGCACGATGACCATGTCGGCCTTTTCCTGCACTGCCGTGGCCAGCTCACCGAGATTGAGAATGAAGCCACCGTCGCCGGCCAGACAGAACGTCTTCTTGCCAGAGGCGGTAACGGCAGCGCCGATGGCGGAACCGATACCCATGGCCAAACCCTGGCCGATACCGCCGCCGAGCGCATGCACGCCCGCCAGCGGATCGAAAATACGCAGGTAACGATTGCCCCAGGTACTGTTCGACACCGTCACGTCGCGCACCCAGTTGAACTTGCGGCCAGCGGCCTTTTGTACCTGCTCCACCAGTGCACTATACGGACCGAGGCCGTCAATCAGACCGGCGACAGCGATGTCGCGCGCCTGCTGCAGGTCACCCATGAAGGCCGGATCAACCTGCATGCTTTCCAGGCGATCAGCCAAGCCGTCCAGCGCCAGCGCCGCATCGCCGCAGACAAAGTAATTGCTGTTGTAGCAGCGGCCTTCGGCGGATGGATCGGCATCGATACGGTACAGCGGACGCGGCAGCTTCAATTCATATTTGAGCGTTTCATTGCCGCGCAGACGCGAACCGACCACCACGATAGCGTCGCAGGTCTGGTAGAAATTTTCGATCGGCTTGTGCAGATTGAACGCGCCCAGCGAGCGTGGATCATCTTCGGCAACAATGCCACGGCCCTGGGTACTGGTGACCACGCCAAAACCCAGCGCCAGCAGACGCTGCACTTGTTTGCTGGCATGCCGGGCACCGCCGCCGAGCCACAGCAATGGACGCTTGGCCTTGAGCAACCGTGCTGCCAGTTCATCGAGCGCATGGTCGGACGGCGCCTGCACCGCAATCGGCAAAGGCTGCAAGTCGGATGGCATGGCAATGAGCGAGGCTTGAATGTCGATCGGAATCTCGACACTGACCGGCCCCATCGGCGGCGTCAGCGCGGTTTGCACGGCCAGCTTGATAGTGCTGATGGCAGTATCGGCGCTGCGAATGCGGAATGCCGCCTTGGAAATGGCCTTGAGCATCGACAACTGATCCGGCGCTTCATGGATATACGCCAGGCTTTGGTCGAGGTATGGCGTTTCAATCTGACCGGTCAGATGCAGCAGCGGCGTACCGGCGGTCAAGGCTTCGACCATGGCGCCGGCAGCATTGCCGGCAGCAGTACCGGTGCTGGTCAGGCAGACGCCCAGACCACCAGTGGTGCGGGCGCAGGCGTCGGCCATATTGGCGCCGCCGGCTTCGCCGCGCGCCGGGATGAAGCGAATCTTGCCGCGCTCGCCGAAGGCATCGAGGATCGGCATGTTATGAATCGAGATCACACCAAATGCTGCCTTGACGCCGCATTGTTCGAGAAAGGCTGCGATGGCGCAACCGACGGTAACTTGTTCTGCTGGGATTTGCTTAGGCATGGCGGGAAAGTCCTCCTGAAACATCGATATGGCTGCCTGTTGTGTACGAAGAAAGCGGCGTCGCGAGAAAAACGATCGCGCGAGCGGCTTCCAGGGGAAAGCCGAGACGGCCGAGTTGAATATGCTTTTTTTGCGCCAGCGCCTGGGTCCATTGGGTCCAGGTCTGGTCGTGCTCCGTGCGCGTTTCATAGCGACGGCGCCATTGACCGGACTCAACCAGGCCGATCAGGATGCCGTTGACACGAATGTGTTGGGTGCTCAATTCAGTGGCCAGCGAGCGCACCAGGTTATGAATACCGGCGCGCGCCGCCGAGGTGGCGACCATGTGCGGTTCCGGCTGGATTGCCAGCAACGAATTGACGCAGACAATTGCCGCTTCGCCGTGGGCCGCGCTCATGCGCTGCAGTTGCGGCTGGAAGGCACGGGTCGGATAAATCACCGAGAAAAATTTCAAACGCAGTTCTTCGGTCCAGGCCGCATCCTCGGTATCGGCAAAGGTCGACACGCGACCTTGACCGGCGTTATTGACCAGCATTGACACCGCGCCGAGGTGTTGTTCGACGGCGTCGGCAAATGCCTGCACCTGCTCTTGCGAGAGCACGTCACACACGGCTGAAAACAAGTTGGCCTGCGGGAAGCGCGCACGTAATTGCGCCTCCACCTGTTGCAGGCGTTCCTGGTTGCGGCCGCAGAACGCCACCGCCGCACCGGCTTCGAGCAACAGCTCGACTGTCGCCAGGCCAATGCCCGAAGAGCCGCCGGTGACCACCGCGACTTTGCCTTCGAGTTCAATCATGCTCATGCTGATTACTCCCGCCACATGTTGACGACCTTGCCCGACTTCTGCGGCGCATGGTCCAGCAGGCGCGACAGTTCATCCGCCGTGTCGCGTACCCGCAGTAAGATCTGGTCGAGCTGACTGGCCTCGATATGCGGTGAAGGAATCGTCGCGCCCATGGCGGCGACCACCTTGCCCGAGTGATCGCGCACGGGGGCGGCAATGGTCGAGATGCTGGTTTCAAAGAAACCTTCCTGCAAGACGTAACCGCGGTGCTTATCGTTCTGCACCATGTCGAACAGTTCCACCACGGTCTTCGGGGTATTGCTGGAGAACACTTCCAGATGTTCTTCCGGATACAGGTCGCGCAGTTCCGTCAGCGTCAGGTCTTCCAGCAGCACACGGCCAAGCACGGTGGCATGCGCCGGCAGGCGGGTACCAACATTGACATGGCTGGCAAACGCCGTTTGCGTGACCGACTTGGCGACATACACGATGGAGCGGCCATCGCGCACCACCAGATTGCAGGCATAGCCGAGCTCGTCACGCAGACGGTCGAGCAACGGACGGCCGATTTCGGTCAGTTCCAGCGAGGCCAGGTATTCGAAGCCCAGACGCAGCACTGCCATGCCCAGGCGATAGTCGCGGCCGCCGTCATTGCGCTCGACGAAACCCATGCGCTCCAGTGTCGTCAACAGGCGAAATACGGTCGAACGCGGCACATCGAGACGGCGCGCCAGTTCCGGTGCCGACAGTGTCTTGTCCTGGCGGCTGAATTCGCAGAGCAGACGCAAACCGCGCTCCAGGCCTGGTACCAGGTACTTTTCTTGCATGTCTTCTTCTGGCAGAACGGGTTTGTTCATGATGTTGTTTTGATTTGAGAAAATTGATAAAAATGTCCGCGTATTGCTGCCGCCACCGCACCAGCCTGTTCGATGTAGCAGGCGTGGCCGGCACGATCGATCAGCCGAAACGGTATCTGTAAATCTTCTGCCAATGCACGGCTGTCAGCCGGCGTGGTGACCACATCGTCGGCGCCGCAATAGACCGCTGCCAACGCGTCCGGCTTGGCGTGTGCCAGATCGCCGCCGACACCGTCGATGTTTACGTAACGACGTAAATCGTCGCCACACAACAGGTGTACCGCTTGCGTATAGCCTTGCGGGTTCAGCCACTGAATATTCCAGCGCACCCAAGCACGTTGGGCATCGCTGGCCTGCGCCGACAACATGCGGGCCGGACTGCGCTGCGCCATGCCATCGACACCAATGGTGCGCAGCGTGTCGAGACGCTCCTGCGCAATCTGCTGACCGCGTACGCGCCGTGCGGCGCTGCCATATCCCAGCGCCGGGCTCATCAGCACGATCTTGGCGGCACGCCGATAACCGCCGCCAGCATAGGCCGCTGCCATCATGGCGCCGAGCGAATGGCCAACCAATACGCAATCGATGATGCCTAGTGCTTGCAGGAAAGCGTCGAGCTGCTGCGCGTAGTCGGCGGCTGTTGGACGCTCTTGTGGCAATGCCGTGGAGCGGCCGTAACCTGGCGCATTCCAGGCAATGACGTGCGCATCTTTTTCCAGCCGCAAGGCACACTGCAACCAGGATGCCGCGCCAGAGCTGATGCCATGCAGCAGCACCACGACGGGACCGGTGCCACTGCCGCAACTACGATAAGAGACAAGCCCGAGCGCAGTCTCGATTGTGCTTTCGGCAAAGCGCCCCTCCAACAGACTGAGGGAGTCTTTCAATTCTTCGGCACAGGTGACCGGTGTCAATGTGGTCATGGTCATGGCAATTCCTGGTTCAGTCGTGGCTCAACCGCGCTTGATCTGCGCCAGCGGATGATCTGCTGGATAGGTCGGGGTGAGCGGCTTCTTGGCGCCCAACATTACGCACATCAAGGCATCTTCTTCGCCAATGTTGATTTCTTCGCGATAGACGCCGGGTGGTACCGACACCACGTCGCGGTCGGTCAGGATGGTTTCGAAGCGCTCGCCATCTTTTTCCAGTACCAGCTTGAGCTTGCCGCGCAACACGAAGAACACTTCTTCGACGTCGATGTGCAGATGCGGCGGGCCTTCGTGGCCGGCTGGAATGATCATGGTCGAGAAGGTGAAATTCTCGGAGGGAATCACGTTGGTGTCGGTCGCCACGCCGGTGCCGCCGGTGCCGATATAACGCATTTGCGCGCGGCCGTATTTTGGATCGTAGTCAGCCTGGAACTTGAGTGCATTCCAGTCATATTTGCGGGTCGACAGGCGCGCCACGCGCGACTCCATCCACTCACCGAAGCTGGCACCTTCAGGTTGATCCCAGCTGCTTTTGACGTGGTTTTGTTCAGACATGTCGGTCATCTTGTTTCTCCTTGCTATGGATAGGAAAGGGGGTGATCAATTCATTACGAAGCCGCCATTGACGGCCATGACTTGTCCGGTATAAAAGCGCGACAAGTCGGACAGAGCAAACAAGACGGCACCACAGACATCTTCCGGCAACTGGTCGCGCTGGATGGCGCGGCGGTCGTAGTAAGTCTGATGGCGTGCCTTGGGGACGTACTCGGTGGCCTCCACCAGCGTCAGGCCAGGCGCCACCGCATTGACGGTGATGTTGTCGGCACCGAGTTCACGGGCCAGCGAACGGGTCATGCCAATGACTGCACTCTTGCTGGCGACATAGGCCAGTAAGTTCGGCGCACCCCACAAGGGGGTGTCCGACGACAGGTTGACGATGCTGCCGCGTCCTGATGCGCGCAATGCCGGCAGGCAGGCGTTGGTCATCAGCCAGGTGCCGCGCACATTGACATCCATGACCTGGTCCCACATGTCGATGCTCAATTGCTCGGAGGTCTTGCCGCCCGAGTTGGTGATGGCCGCATTATTGACCAGACCGTCGAGGCCGCCCAGCCACTCGATGGCAGCGGTGGTGCTGGCATCGATCGATTGCGGATCGGCCAGGTCAACAGTGAAACCGGCGACGTCGAGGCGACGTTTCTGTAGCTCGGCCACTGCCGCCTGCAAGCTCTCTTGCAGGATGTCGGCCATGGCCACTTTGGCACCGGCTGCGGCAGCTGCCTGGACAAAGGCCAGGCCGAGACCACGTGCGGCACCGGTAATGAGGATGCGACGGCCGGCCAGTAATGGATTGCTGGAACTCATGTTCAATTCGTCCTTAGACTGTACTGGTATGCACTTTTGGCAGGTAGTGCAAGACCTTGCGTTCGGCCCAGACCACGAATCCATAAGTGATGATGCCGATCAATGTCAGTGCACAAATAGCGACGAACACCGCGGCGGTATTACCCTGCCCTTCGCCATCGACCAGCAGATAGCCGAGACCTTCGTTGCCGCCCACCAGCTCGCCGACGGTGACGCCGATCACTGACAAAGTCGAGGCAATGCGCAAGCCCGAGAACAGGGCCGGCAAGGCAGAGCGCAACTCCACCAGATGGAAGATCTGCCAGCGGCCGGCATTGAGCGTGCGCACCAGATTGACCATGTCCGGGTCTACCGTGCGGATTGCTGACAGCACATTGATCATGATCGGGAAGAACACGATCAGCACCGCCACGATGATCTTGGGATAAACGGTGTAGCCGAGCCACATCACGAACAGCGGTGCGAACGCCACTTTCGGAGCAATCTGCAAGGCCAGAATGTAAGGCGACAGCATCGCTTCGGCACGTGGCGACAACCCCAGCACGACACCAACACCGAGACCCAGCAAGGCGCCGAACAGGAAGCCGAACACCACTTCCAGAGCGGTGATGCCAAAATGACGCAGCAGGTCGGCGCTGTTCCACATCACGACTGATTCCTGCACCACATGTGACAGGTTAGGCAGGATGTATTGCGGCATGCCCATCCAGCCCGGGCCCCATTGCCAGGCGGCCAGAAACAGCAGCAGCACGACCAGGCTGCCGCAAACTGTGCGAGTACGTTCGCTCAGCAGCGGACGCTTCGCCGTATTGGCGGGGCTGGCATAGCTTGCGGTGGTACTGGCGGTATCGGGCGTCTTCATAGGATTGACCGTGGTAGAGGTGTTCATTTATCGCGCTGTGCCAACAAATTGATTGGTGTAAAGCTCGTTGACCGGGGTTGCCTTGTTCACGATGCCTTCGCTGACATAGAACTTCTGGACGTTTTCCATGCGGACCGGATCGATCTGGCCAAGGATTTTTTGATTGGCATAGACATACTTGCGATACATCTCGAAAGTGGCTTCGATGCTGGCTTCCTTGCCCTTGTAGGCAGGCAGTGCGGCGACATAGTCAAGCGCGGCAGCTTTCGGGTCTTTCATGATGTCCTGCATGCCGCGCAAGGTGGCACGCACCAGACGCTTCAACAGTTCCGGCTTGTTCTTGATGGTGTCGTCAGAGGCCAGAATCGCTTGCGCCATGCTCTTGAAACCGCTGTTGTCGAGCAATTCGACTTTGGCACCGGCATCGGTCGCGTTGACCACCCAGTCAGGCACACCGGCAAATGCTGAAGCCTTGCCAGCGGTGAACACTTGCCATACGCCGGCGGGACCGGCCGCTTGAATCTGCACATCGTTCTTGCCCAAGCCGACGGTACGCAAGCTACCGAGGAAGGCGTAATAAGTGGTGTCGGTGTACGACATCACGGTCACGGTCTTGCCTTTCAAGTCCTTGAGCGACTTGATGTTTTCGTTGGTGTTGGCAGCCACCATGGTGACCGAACCGGCACCCAGCACGGCGATGGCCTTGACCGGAATGCCGTTGGCGCGCACCACGATCGGAGTATCGCCAATGGCGCCGCCAATGATCGCATTGCCGGCACCGATTTGTTTGGCGACATCGACGCCGCCTTTGGCGACGACGAAGTTGATCTTCAGGTTTTCATCGGCGTAATAGCCTTTGTGCTGCGCCAGTACCCAAGGGGCAAAGGCCGGCGAATTTGGCGGTGCGGGCAACAGATAAGTAACTTCTTCCGGAGCGGCATGCGCCACGCCAGGGACCACTGCGGTAACGGCTGCGGCGCTCAAAACCAGTGTGCTGCAGAAAGAGGTGAGAAATTGTTTCATGCTGGCTTCACTCCTAATGTTCGGTAATTGGGTTGAATGTTCAAACGTGTGTGCGGCGATATTCAGTGCAGTTCTGTGGTTTCCTTGCCGACTTTCAGCAATTCCATCAAGCGTCCTTGCAGCGGGCCGATTTCCGGCAACTTGCGGCGTTCCAGTGGGTTGTCGCGATACGGCAGGTCGACCACGATTTCTTCGATGATGGTGCCAGGACGTTCACTCATGACCAGCAGGCGATCGGACAGCGCAATCGCTTCGACCAGATCGTGGGTGATGAACAAGGCTGTCTTTTTCTTTTCGTAGAGCATCTTGGCCAAGTCTTGCTGCAATACCATCTTGGTTTGCGCATCGAGGGCCGAAAATGGCTCGTCCATCAGCAACACTTGCGGGTCCACCGCCAGCGTGCGCGCCAGCGCAGCACGTTGGCGCATGCCGCCCGAGAGCTGGTATGGATAGTGCTCCTCAAAACCCTTGAGATGACACTTGGCCAGCAACTCGTCGGCCACGCGTCGGCGTTCAGCGGCACTGACGCCATCGATTTCGAGACCCAGCGAGACATTGGCGCGGATGTCGCGCCAAGGCATCAGCAAGTCCTTCTGCAACATGAATGCCACTTTGCGCACCGGTTTGGTCACCCGTTCGCCGCTGACCAGCACTTCGCCGTGGGTCGGCAGGTACAATCCGGCGCCCATGTTCAGCAAGGTACTCTTGCCGCATCCGGACGGACCAATGATGGAGACCACTTCGCCACTGCGAATCGACAGGTTGACGTTAGTGACCGCAGCACGGGCCTGGGAAGTCTGACGGTCGACGAAGCTTTTGCCGACGTTGCGAAATTCGATTTCGATCATGTTGCCTCTGGCTGGTTAATGTGTGCTCGGGCATTGCGGCCTCGGCACTTGTTACACGGCGCTTGCTGATGTCGCTGTAATACGACTTTTGCTCACTACAACCACCGCTTGTCTCATATATAAAACACTAGACCAAATATGAAGGATATTCACTGAAAATATAACAGATATTCGCCAAAAAGATAGTCTGTTTTGTTTCATAGGTGAGATAGTGGTTTATATAAGAACTATTTATTCATTTAAGCAAAACTTAGGCCAGGTAAAACCAGGTATTTTTGTCTCTTATTTCAGACAATGACTCACTAAAGAAACGCATTCATGTGCGGTAACGGTGCGAGCTGCACCAATTTCAGACCATGCAGCGCTCAGCGGCTTGGTTATAAGCCTTTTGTCTTGCGGATTTCCGCTTCTATTCCTGACTTTGCGCGGATCGGGCGCAGTTAGAATGTGATCGAGGATGGGTGACGTGTGGCTGCTGAAAACGCGACGCTGAAGGCGCTGTCCGAGAATTGACCAACTATTTTTATTGATCGTCATTGACGGTGGATTGCGACCTGCTCGTACTGCTGCACTGATGAAGGCGAGGGCTCCTGATGTTGACCCCCTTGCCGGCGATTGACTTGTATTCCGGAGGGGTAACATGAAACAGCGACATCTTGTTTATTGCATAGGCCTGCTCGGCGTGAGCTTATTGAGCGCCTGCACTAGCCCGGAACCCATGATCCCGGGCCCGACCAGCGTGCGGCCGGCTTATCCGGTGGCCAACATCGAAGGTAATGGCTCGATCTTCCACGTCAGCAGCGCGCAATTGTTTGAAGAGCCGACCAGACTCAATGTCGGTGACATCATCAAGATCGACATTTCCGAAACACTGACCGGCAGCAACAAGTCGACCACCACGGCAACGCGGGATACTTCGCTCAAGCAGGTCGGTCCTGGCACCGGTCCTAACTCTGCGCTGAGCGGTTTGCTGTCATCGATCTTCAACCTCAATGCCACCGCTTCGGGCAGCGATTCGTTCAAGGGCTCGGGCCAGACTGACAATGCTAATACCATGACCGGCACGTTGATGGCCTCGGTCATCGAAGTATTGCCAAACGGAAATTTAATGGTGGCTGGTGAAAAACGCATCGGCATGAACAACTCCGTCAATGTCCTGCGCTTTTCGGGCGTGGTACGCACGCGCGATATTCGCGGCGGCTCCGTGGCCTCCAGCAATGTTGCCGATGCCCGACTGGAACAAGTCGGCGGTGGTGCCGTGGCCGACTCGGTCGGACAGACTCCCGCTCAGCAGTTCTTCCGCAGTTTGTTCACGTTCTGGTAACCAGAGGGTGGGCGCCATGCAAGTGGCGCTTGCAGTGGGCACGGCAGCGTTGGGCGTTTAGGCTATTGAGTTAAGTCTTCTCCTCGCTGCATCTTTTCTGTTCTTGGTTGCTGATGCTGTGTGTTCTTCGGACGAGCTAGCCGGGGGCGGGCTGGCAGCCGCTTACCTCAGTGTGTAGTTGACTCTTTGTGTTCTTCGGACTACCTAGCCGGGAGCGGCCCGGCAGCCGCTTACTTTTCTTGTCTCGCCAAGAAAAGCTAAGCAAAAGAAGGCGACCGCGCGATCCTGGCCCCTACGGGGTTCCCAGCGATG
>Ga0066798_10000769_pt1 | contig 15076 bp, 17 predicted proteins | sample PersoiDNA2013203_FD_70961 | JGI IMG/M metagenome (GOLD analysis project Ga0066798, IMG submission 70961) | Permafrost soil microbial communities from the Arctic, to analyse light accelerated degradation of dissolved organic matter (DOM) -... | ecosystem: Environmental > Terrestrial > Soil >...
GCGTTCGGCCACGAGGTGGACGATCTCCTCGTACACCTTCGGATAGAGCGTCGCGAACGAGAGGTCCTCGAGCTCCCACTTGATCGTGTTCATGCCCAGGCGGTGCGCGAGCGGCGCGTAGATCTCGAGCGTCTCTCGAGCCTTCCGCTCCGCCGAAGCCGCCGAGACGAAGCGCCAGGTGCGCGCATTGTGCAGCCGGTCGGCCAGCTTGATCACGAGCACCCGGATGTCCCGGGCCATCGCGACGACCATCTTGCGGACCGTCTCCGCCTGCGTCGCGTCCCCATAGGTCACCCGGTCGAGCTTCGTGACCCCGTCGACGAGCATTGCGACCTCGGGCCCGAAGTCCGCGCGCAGCGCATCCAGCGAGTAGTCGGTGTCCTCCACCGTGTCGTGCAGGAGGGCGGCCGCAAGTGTCGGCGGCGTCATGCCCAGTTCGGCAAGGATGGTGGCGACCGCGACGGGATGGGTGATGTACGGGTCACCGCTCTTGCGGAACTGACCTCGATGGGCCTCCTCGGCCACCGCATATGCCCGGGAGATGTGACTCAGGTCGGCCTTGGGGTGGTTGTTCCGGACAGCGGCGAGCAAGGGCTCGACCGCGGGTGACACGGAACTGGGCCGGCCACCGAATCGCACCAGTCTCGACCGGACCCGGCTGCCCGAGACCGCGACCTCAGGGGGCGCCTCGGGCGCCGTCGCAGGGGGCGCCTCGGGCGCCGTCGCGGGGGGCGCCTCGGGCGCTGTCGCGGGTGTGCCCGGGGATTGAACGGGATCGCTCATCGCGGACACCTCCCTCTTCAGCACCGACCGACGGCCATGGTCCCAGTCTACGGGCGTCCGCTCTAGGCCGAGAGGATGACGTCCAGGTCGCGACCGGTCAGCAGGGCGCGGCCGTTGAGCGCAGAGATCTCCAGCAGGAACGCCAGTCCCGTGACCACCGCGCCGGCATCCTCGAGAAGCCGAGCGGTCGCGGCCGCCGTGCCCCCGGTGGCGAGCACGTCGTCGACCACCAGGACCCGCATGCCCGGGGAGATCGAGTCGGCGTGGATCTCGATCGCGGCGCTGCCGTACTCGAGGTCGTACGACGTCTGTAGCGTGACGTGCGGCAGTTTCCCGGCCTTTCGGACCGGCAGGAATCCGACCCCGAGGCGGTGGGCGACGGGTGCCGCCAGGATGAAGCCGCGCGCCTCGATGCCGGCGACCAGGTCGACGTCACCGGCCCAGCCGGCCAGATGGTCGATCACCGCCGAGAACGCCGGTCCGTCGGCGAGCAGCGGGGTGATGTCCTTGAAGACGATGCCGGGCTCCGGGTAGTCGGGGATGTCGCGCACGAGCGTTCGGACACGCTCGGCCATCCGCGCGTAGTCCAGCGTCTCGGTCACGACACTCCCCGCTCTCAGGGTCAGCGCTTCGGGTTCCCCGGCGAGCGACGCTTCTTCCGCTTGGGCTGTGCCGCCGTGCCCAGGTGCCCGCCGGCGTGCAGCGGGGCGGCGCTGACCGTGATGGCGGCCGGGACCCCGGAGGCCGTCACCGCAACGCCCGCCGCGACCCGGCGCTGCAGCACCGCGGTCGTGTGCTCGGCGATCCCCCGCTCCCGGGCGCGCAGTGCGACCTGGAGCGGCGTCGCGATGAAGATCGACGAGAAGGTCCCGGCGATCATGCCGACGAAGAGCGCGAGGGCGATGTCGCGGAGCGTGCCGGCCCCGAGCAGGAACGAGCCGATGAACAGGATCGCGGCGACCGGCAGCAGCGCCACGACCGAGGTGTTGATCGACCGAACCAGCGTCTGGTTCAGCGCGAGGTTCGCGAGCTCGGCGTAGGTGTGCCGCTTCTGGTCCGCGACGCCCGCCGTGTTCTCACGGACCTTGTCGAACACGACCACTGTGTCGTAGATCGAGTAGCCGAGGATCGTCAAGAGACCGATCACGCCCGCGGGCGTCACCTCGAAGCCCACCGCGGCGTACACGCCCACCGTGAGGATCAGGTCGTGCCCGAGCGCCACCAAGGCTGCCACCGCCATCCGCCAGTCGCGGAAGTACAGCGTCATCACGATCGCGACCAGCACCAGGAAGATGACCAGGCCGCGAAGTGCCTTCTGGGTCACGTCCGCGCCCCAGCTCGGACCGATGAACGTCGACGTGACGTCCGACGTGGCGACTCCGTACCCGGACGCCAGGGCCGACCGAACCGCCGTGACCTGATCGGCGGTGAGGTCGCCGGCCTGCACCCGCACCGAGTTCCCACCGACGAGCGACACCAGCGGGACGGCCGCCCGCTCGACGCCGATGACGGCATCCGTCGCGATCTGCTGCGAGGTGTTCGAGACGTTCGAGACGAGGAACTGCGAACCGCCGCGGAACTCGATTCCCGAGTTCAGACCGCGCGCCAGGAGGAACGTGACGGCAAGCGCCACCAACGCACCCGAGAAGAGGAACCAACGGTTCCGGTGGCCGACGATGTTGTAGGAGCGCTTGCCGGAGTAGAGGTCGTTGCCCCATTGGGCGAATCCCGCCGCCATCAGTTGTCGCTCCCCTTGCTCGATGCCGATCCCGCGTCGGCGGCATCGTTCCCGTCGGCAGCCGCTTGTGCACGCGCCGCTGCGGCACGGCGCTCCGCGATCGTGAGCCGCGGTCCGTCATCCGCAACCTGAGGCGCGGCGCCAGCAAGCGCCGGCCTGGCCACCTGCCCACGTCCCCGGTATCGCGCACCCGCCGATACCAGCTGGTTGGGATCCAGGCCGGAGAACTTGTGCCCCTCGGCGAAGAACGGGGTACGCGCCAGCAGACGCAGCACCGGGTGCGTGAACGTGAAGACCACGACCAGGTCGACGATGGTCGTCAGGCCGAGGGTGTACGCGAAGCCCCGGACGCCACCGACCCCGAGGAAGTACAGCACGACGGCGGCGAGGAAGTTCACGCCGTCGGCCGCAAGGATCGTGCGCCGGGCCCGCTCCCAGCCCTGTTCGATCGCGGCCAAGAGGGTGCGGCCCTCGCGCAACTCATCGCGCACCCGCTCGAAGAACACGATGAACGAGTCCGCGGTGATACCGATCGAGACGATGATGCCCGCGACACCCGGCAGGCTCAGCCGGTAGCCCTGCGTCCACGACAGCAGGGTGATCAGCCCGTAGGTGATCGTGCCGGCGATCACGAGCGAGGCCACGGTCACCAGACCGAGGGTGCGGTACTGGAGCATCGAGTAGATGACCACCAGGACCAGACCGATCAGGCCGGCCAACAATCCGCGCTGCAGCTGCTCGGCACCGAGCGTGGCGGAGATCTGTTCCTCGCTCTGGACCGAGAACGTCAGCGGCAGGGCGCCGAAGCTGAGCTGGTTGGCGAGGGTCGCGGCGGACGTCCGAGTGATGTTGCCGCCCGAGATCTCGGCCTGTCCGTTGAGGATCGGGTCGTTGACCGCCGGGGCTGAGATGACGAGCCCGTCCAGGACGATCCCGAATTGGTTGAAGGGCGGTGTCGCCGGTTTCATCCGCGTCGTGATGGCGCCGAACTTCTTGGCGCCGGCACCGGTGAACTGAAGGTTGACGACCCATTCGTTCGTCACGACGCCGTTCGGACCCATCTTCAGCCCCGAGTCCGCGCTCGACAGGTCCTTGCCCTCGAGCTCGACCGGGCCCAGCAGGAACTTCTGGGTGCCAGTCGGGTCGCAGGCCACGAGGGGGCGCGCAGGGTCGTCGGCGCCGCCGCCGCGCCGGTTCTCCGGCTTCGTGCAATCGAGGCCGTCGAACACGGCCATCAGGCCCGGGGTCAGGTACGCCGGATCGCTCGCCGAGGTCGGCTTGGCTGGGAGGTCGGTCGACTGGGTCGTGGGCGCCGCGGTGGGTGTCGCAACGGCGGACGGCGACGCCGTGGGTGTCGCAACGGCGGACGGCTTCGCGGTGGGTGTCGCACCGGCGGACGGCTTCGCGGTCGCGGTGGCCGACGCCGACGGCGTGGCCGTAGTGGACTTCGCGTCAGGCGCTGCCACGCCCAGAACGGCGCGGAAGCGCATCTGTGCGGACTTGCGCACGAGGTCGAGCGTCGCCTGATCCGGCTTCCCGGGGATGCCGACGACGATGTTGCGGCCGCCCTGGCTGGTGATCTGCGCCTCGGACACGCCGGACGAGTCGACCCGCTGTCGCATGATCCGGATCGCCTCGGTGATCGTCGTGTCGCTGACCGTCGCGCCCGTGTCCAGAACCGGCGTCAAGATGATCTGCGTGCCGCCCTCGAGGTCGAGCGCGAGCTTCGGAACCAGGGTCGCCTTCGAGAACTGGGTGCCGGCAACGATGGTGCCGAACAGGGCCGCGATCGCGATGGCGAGCACGACGAGCGTGCGCATCGGGCGGGATCCGCGCGTTTGTGAGACCACGGGTCTGTCTTCTCTCCTACCGGCGCGCCCGCTGCGGGGCGCATTCTCGGGCCGGGCGCGTGGGGCGCCGGCAGGTCAGTTCGAGGTCGGCTTGCCCTTGTCGCCGGGGTCGAGCGAGGAGATGTCGTCGGGCACCTCGACGGTACCGGTCCCGGCGGCGTCATCCTCGTCATCGGGCACCGCAACCGGGGGTTCTGCCAGTTTCGCGATGGCGCCGCGGATCCACACGCTCCGGCTCCCGGCGGACTCGAGCGTGATGGCATCGCCGTCGACCTCGACAACCGTGCCGAACAGCCCGGATCCCGTCATCACGTGCTGGCCAGGCTCCAGGGTCGCCCTGAAGTCCATCGCTGTGCGCTGGCGCCGACGGGTGCGGCCGCTCATGAACCACAACCCCCCGAGGGCCAGTCCGAGGAAGATCAATGCGCCTGGGTCCATGAGCTGTGCCGGTCTCCTCGCGTGGTCTTCGGTGTCGGGCGCAGTCTAGGCGAGCGCGGTCGCACAGACCAATGAGTCCGACGTCCTAGTCGAACAGGCCCGAGGCGTCGCGGGGTGCCGCCAGCCCGAGGTGCTCCCAGGCGGCCGTCGTCGCGACCCGGCCGCGCGGGGTCCGGCCGATCAAGCCTTCGCGTACCAGGAACGGCTCGACCACCGTCTCGACCGTCTCCGGTTCCTCGCCAACCGCCACCGCGAGAGTGGTCAGACCGACCGGCCCACCGCGGAACCGCTCGCACAGCGCCCGCAACACGGCCCGGTCCAAGCGGTCCAGTCCGCGCACATCGACCTCGTAGACGGCCAACGCTGCCCGCGCCGCCGCGAGATCGAGGCGGCCGGCTCCGCGCACCTGGGACCAGTCACGGACCCGCCGGAGCAAGCGGTTCGCGACCCGGGGCGTGCCGCGCGACCGGGACGCGATCTCCTCGGCCGCGTCGCCGGGGAGCTCCAAGCCCAGCAGGCGGGCCGAGCGGACCAGAACCCGCACGAGCTCGTCCGCGGCGTAGAAGTCCAGGTGGGCGGTGAAGCCGAACCGGTCCCGCAGCGGCGCGGGCAGCAGGCCGGCGCGCGTGGTCGCGCCCACCACCGTGAACGGCGGCAGGGTAAGCGCGATCGCCGTCGCGCCGGGGCCCTTACCGACGATGACGTCGACCCTGAAGTCCTCCATCGCGAGATACAGCATCTCCTCGACCGGGCGCGCCAGTCGGTGGATCTCGTCGACGAAGAGCACCTCGCCTTCCGCCAGTGAGGAGAGCACCGCGGCGAGGTCACCGGCGTGCTGGATCGCGGGTCCGGAGGTGATCCGGAGCGGCGCGCCGAGCTCGGCGGCGATGATCATCGCCAAGGTGGTCTTGCCGAGTCCGGGCGGTCCCGACAGCAGCACGTGGTCGGGCGCCGCACCGCGTCCGAGCGCCGCGTGCAGCACCAGCGCGAGCTGGTCCCGGACCACGTCCTGGCCGACGAACTCGTCCAACCGCCGTGGGCGGAGGGCCGCCTCGGCGGCTCGTTCGCGGGCATCGGCGTCCGCATCGACGACCCGCGGCGCAGAGCCGTCGAGCTCGGAGTCGATCAGCTCAGCCACGGGTCACCCCGCTCAGCGTCGCGAGAGCGGCGCGAAGCACGACCGCGACCTCGGCGTCCGTCGTCGGCCCCGGTCCCGTCCCCACCACCGAGGCAACCGCGTCCTCCGCCGGGCGCGCGGTCCAGCCCAGACCGACGAGAGCCTCGACCACCTGACCACGGCGGTCGGCTCGCCCGGCCGCGACCCGGCCACCCGGGCCGGACGCGGAAGCCGGCCCGGTCGGCGGACCGAGGCGGTCCGCGAGCTCCAGCACGAGCCGCTGCGCGCCCTTGCGGCCGATGCCGGGCACCCGCATCAGGGCGGACAGGTCCTCACCGGCCACGGCACGACGCAGCCCGTCCGGAGTGTGCACCGCAAGCATCGCCATCGCGATCCGAGGCCCGACGCCCGACACGGTTTGCAGCATCTCGAACACCTCGCGCTCGTCGGCATCGGCGAACCCGTAGAGGGTGAGCGAGTCCTCACGCACCACCATCGAGGTCTCCAGCCCCGCCGGCTGCCCGACTCGCAACGCTGCGAGCGTCGCGGGCGTCGCCTGGACGAGGTATCCGAGCCCGCCGACCTCGATCACGACGCTGTCGAGCGAGACGGCTTGCACATTGCCGCGCACCGATGCGATCACTGGGCGCCCCCGGGGTAGCCGAACATGTGTACGAACAGAACCGTACCGGCGGGGCGCGGCCCGCTCCAGCACGACGCGCCGAGGCCGCTACGGTCGCCGGGTTGCCCGCTCGGCCTCGGCCCACGCGCGTTGTGCGGCGGTCGGGCCGGTCCCGCCCGGGGTCGCCGCTCCGGGCGCCGCCCGCCACAGGTGGCAGATCGCGATCGCGAGCGCGTCAGCGGCGTCTGCGGGCTTCGGGACCTCCGGCAGCCCAAGGATGCGAGCCACCATCGCCTGTACCTGCGCCTTGTCTGCCCGGCCCGAGCCGGACACGGCGGCCTTGACCTCGGTCGGCGTGTGGACGGCCACCGGGATGCCCCGCCGGGCCGCCGCGAGGATGGCGACACCCATCACCTGGGAGGTGCCCATCACGGTGTGCAGGTTCCGCTGTGCGAATACCTGTTCCACCGCGACGGCGTCCGGCTGGTACCGGTCCAGCCACTCGTCGAGCTCGGTGGCGATGTGCAACAGCCGGTCCGCGAGGGCCGCGCCGTGCGGGGTGCGGCTGACGCCGACATCCACCAGCACGACGCGTCGCGACGGCCGCGAGTCGACGACCCCGAGCCCGCACCGGGTCAGGCCCGGGTCGACACCGAGGACGCGCACTGTCCGACCGGCGCGGTGCTACTCGGTGTCGAGGGCCGCGAGGACCTCGTCCGAGGCGTCGAAGTTCGCGAACACGTTCTGCACGTCGTCGCTGTCCTCGAGGGCGTCGATCAACCGGAAGATCTTCCGGGCGCCATCCTCGTCGACCTCGATCTGGGTCGCTGGGACGAACTGGGCCTCGGCGGAGTCATAGTCGATCCCGGCCGCCTGGAGCGCCGTCCGCACCGCGACAAGGTCGGTGGCCTCGGAGATCACCTCGAAGAAGTCGCCGAGGTCGTTGACCTCTTCCGCGCCGGCGTCGAGCACCGCATCGAGGACGTCGTCCTCGGTGAGCGCACCCTCCTTGGTCACCAGGATCACGCCCTTGCGCGCGAACAGGTATGCCACCGATCCGGGGTCCGCGAGCGAGCCGCCGTTCCGGGTGAAGGCCACCCGAACGTCGGACGCCGCGCGGTTGCGGTTGTCGGTCAGGCACTCGACGAGCATGGCGACGCCGCCGGGGCCGTAGCCCTCGTAGGTGATCGCCTGGTAATCGGCGCCGCCGGCCTCCTGGCCGGAGCCACGCTTGAGGGCACGATCGATGTTGTCGTTCGGGACCGAGGACTTCTTGGCCTTCTGGACGGCGTCGAACAGGGTCGGGTTGCCGGCCAGGTCACCGCCGCCGCTGCGCGCCGCCACCTCGATGTTCTTGACGAGCTTCGCGAAGAGCTTCCCGCGCTTGGCGTCGACCACGGCCTTCTTGTGCTTGGTGGTGGCCCACTTGGAGTGACCCGACATCTGTGTACGACTCCCCTAGCTGTTCTCGCGGACGATCTCGACGAACACGCGGTGGACGCGATCGTCGTCGGTGATCTCCGGGTGGAACGACGTGGCGATGACATTGCGGTCCCGCACCGCGACGATCCTACCGGCGGCCGGACCAGCACTCACGGTGCCGAGCACCTCGGCGCGCGGCCCAACGCTCTCCACCCACGGGGCGCGGATGAAGACAGCGTGCAGCGGCGCGCCCGCCACGCCCTCGATCAGCAGGTCCGCCTCGAAGGAGTCGACCTGCCGCCCGAAGGCGTTCCGGCGGACCGTCACGTCGAGGCCGCCGAGGGTTTGCTGGCCCTCGATCCCGTCCAGCACGCGGTCCGCGAGCAGGATCATCCCGGCGCACGAGCCGTACGCCGGCAGTCCCGCGCGGATCGCCCGCTGGAGCGGATCGAAGAGGTCGAAGGCGCGCAACAGCTTGTCGATCGTCGTCGACTCCCCGCCGGGGATGACGATGCCGTCCACGGCCGCCAACTCACGCTCCCGGCGGACCGGGACCGCGCTCACGCCGCAGCGCTCGAGCATCCGCGCGTGCTCGCGCACGTCGCCCTGCAGAGCCAGCACGCCGACGGTAGGAGCCACGAGCGGTGATTCTACGGTGCGCGTGGGGCGTCGCGGACGGCGTCGTCCGAGCCGGACGGCTGCACCACGGCGCCCGGTGCCGAGCAGCGTTGGACGAGGCCCGCGAGCCGGGTCAACCCCCCCAGGAGCGCGGACCGTTCGCTCGCGAGAGAGACGCGAATCTTGCGGACCAGCGGCAGGCCGCGGCTCTTCATCGCCGCCCCTCAGGCAGGTGCCGCACTGTCCCGTCCCAGCCGCCGACGAGCCCGCGCACGAGATCGGCCAAGCCATTCGGGAAGACCTCCTCGGTGACCATCCCGAGGGCATCCAGCTCCCACCAGCACAGCTCATCGAGCACGTCGAGCTCGATGTCGGTCCAGCCGTCACGGCTCAGTCCCGCGACGTCCACGGCATCGGTCCGAGCGAGGTAGAACTCCTCGTACTGTCGGCAGTGCTCGGCGTAGAAGTCGAAGACCGCCGAGCGGGTGAAGACGGGGCCGATCAGGGTGTCGGGTTCAAGCACGACTCCCGTCTCCTCACGCACCTCACGCACGGCCGCGGCGCGGGCGTCCTCGCCGGCATCGATGCCTCCGCCGATCGTGAACCACCAGTGCCGTTCGGGCCGGTCGACATCGTGCCCGCGCATCAGCAGCACGCGGTCGGACCGGTCGAGCAGGATCACCCGAGCGGCCCGGCGGAACCGCAGACCGTCGGCACCTGGCACCCACTCCGGTCCGAGATTCAGCGCGCGTCCGCGGGCTGCTGGTGCCCGCTCGTCCACCGGCTCGTCGGCCGGGCCCGACGTCACCAGCCGCGGTCGGCCAGGCGGTGCGACACTGGCAGGTCGGCGACGTTGATGCCCACCATGGCCTCGCCCAGCCCGCGCGACACCGAGGCGATCACGCCCGGGTCGTCGAAGAAGGTCGTGGCCTTGACTATCGCAACCGCGCGCTCGGCCGGGTTCCCGGACTTGAAGATCCCGGAGCCGACAAACACGCCCTCGGCGCCGAGCTGCATCATCATCGCGGCGTCGGACGGGGTGGCGATGCCGCCGGCGGTGAACATCACGACCGGGAGCTTGCCGGTCTTCGCGACCTCGACGACGAGCTCGTACGGCGCCTGCAGCTCCTTCGCGGCGAGGTAAAGCTCCTCCTCGGGGAGCGAGGTCAAGCGCCGGATCTCGTCGCGGAGCGTCCGCATGTGCGTCGTCGCGTTCGAGACGTCGCCGGTTCCGGCCTCACCCTTGGAGCGGATCATCGCAGCACCCTCACCGATTCGCCGCAGCGCCTCACCAAGGCTGGTGGCGCCGCACACGAACGGAACCGTGAACGCCCACTTGTCGATGTGGTGGGCGTAGTCGGCCGGTGTCAGCACCTCGGACTCGTCGATGTAGTCGACGCCGAGCGCCTGAAGCACCTGCGCCTCGACGAAATGCCCGATCCGCGCCTTCGCCATCACCGGGATCGAGACGGCCGCGATGATGCCGTCGATCAGGTCCGGGTCGCTCATCCTGGCGACGCCGCCCTGGGCGCGGATGTCCGCGGGCACCCGCTCGAGCGCCATCACGGCGACGGCGCCGGCGTCCTCGGCGATCTTCGCCTGGTCGGGCGTGACCACGTCCATGATCACGCCGCCCTTGAGCATCTCCGCCATGCCGCGCTTGACCTTGGCAGTGCCGACGACGGGCTGGTTGTTCTCGGTGCTCACAGAGGCCTCGCTCATCCGGCTCAGATGGATCCGGCCGCGACACAGCGGCGTACTGCCATCCTAGTCCGCGCGCACGCCTACCGTGAGGCCGGCCCGGCCTCACCGAACGCGTCGGGCCACGCGTCGTCGATCTCGAAGGTCTCCGGCATCGGTGCGTGCCCCGCGATCCGAAGCGCCCGCACCAGGACCTTGCGGCGGACCCGGCGCGCCTGGGTCACCGCTTCGTTGTGGAACCGGCGCGCGAGATGGACCCGGTACCAGGCGCCCGCCAGCTCGTCGAGCAGCTCGGGTCCGGTCGGGATCGCGTGCATACGTTCGACATCCCGAGCGGTGCCGAGGGCCGCGCGGAGGGTGCGGGAGAGCTCACTCTCGGTCTCCTCGCGGGTCTCGTACCGCGCTCCCGAACCACCGTTCGCGGCGGCTGACGGCGCGCTCGCGTCCACCAGGACCGCGAGATCGCGCGGAACCCCAACCATCGCTGGGCTCTCCCGGCCGACCGAACCGAGCGCCGACCACGCCGCGTCGGCGACCAGCACCGAGCTCACCGGATCCATCAGCTCCGAAGACGCGAGCTCAGCTGCCACCATGGCGCGCCGGACCAGCTGCCGATCGAGAGCGACGCGCGATGCGGCGACCTTGCGGTGCAGCCGGTCCATCCGCGACGACGCGACCCAGACCCACCAGCCGAACAGCAGCAGGATCAGCAGGACGAGGGCGAGAGCCTCCTCGAACCTCATGGCTGCCCGCCCTCCGCCGCGGTTCCCCAGCGGCCCGCCGACCGCGGGTCCTCGACGACCCGGACCTCGTCCGCTGCGCCCGCGACCACCATCTCGTACACCGCGACCACTCGATCCGTGACGCCGGACCAGTCGTACTGCCGCACCGCGGCCGCGCCGGCTCGTGCGATGGAGTGGCGGAGGTCGTCGTCGCCCAGGACGGCGTTCACCGCGGCCGCGAGATCCGCAGGGTCGCCCGCGCGGAAGAGCCGACCGGCCGCACCGTCGTCGAGCACCCGGCGGAATGCCCCGAGGTCGCTTGCCACGACCGTCGCGCCCGCGCTCATCGCCTCGACCAGGACGATGCCGAAGCTCTCGCCACCGGTGTGCGGAGCGCAGTACACGTCGATCGAACGCAGGAAGCGCGCCTTCTCCTGGTCCGTGATCGAACCCAGGAACTCGACCTGGTCAGCGAGCGGCCCGAGCACTGCGCGCACCTCGTCGTGCCCCGTCTCGCCGCGGCCGGCGACCAGGAACCGGGTCCCCGGGTGGCGTTCCAGGATCGCCGGCACCGCGGCCAGCAGGACCTGGAGACCCTTGCGCGGCTCGTCGATGCGACCCAGGAAGCCCACCGTCGGCGCATCCGGCGTGCCATTCCAGCGAGGCTCGGGCTCGGCCGTCGCGAAGGTCTCCACGTAAACGCCGTTCGGGATCACGACGGCGTCCCCACCCAGGTGCTCGACGAGGGTGCGCCGGGCGTCCTCGGACACCGCAATCCGAGCCGCGATCTTCTCCAGGCTGCGCCGCACCAGCGGATACGCGATCTGGAGCGCCCGGGACCGGATCAGCGCGGTGTGGAACGTCGCGACGATCGGACCCTCAGCGATCCACAGCGCGAGCATCCCGAGGCTGGGGGTCACCGGCTCGTGCAGGTGCAGCACGTCGAAATGGCCGGCGGTCAACCAGCGCCGCACCCGCGAGGCGGTCAGCGGGCCGAAGGTCATCCGGGCGACGGAGCCGTTGTAGCGCACCGGGATCGCCTTGCCGGTCGAGGTGATGTAGTCCGGGAGCGGTGTCTCCTCGTCGGCCGGCGCGAGCACCGAGACGGTGTGGCCGCGAGCGATGAGCGCCTCCGCGAGGTCGCGCACGTGGAACTGGACGCCACCGGGCACGTCGAAGGAGTACGGGCAGACGATGCCGATGCGCAGGCTCCGGCCGGTCATGCCGATGCCCCGTCCTGGGCTCGCACCGACGCGTCACGTTTCGGATCGAGGTCGCTCACGAAGACTCGCTGCAGCATGTGCCAATCCTCAGGGTGCTGCCGAACCAGCCCCTCGAACACCGTCACCCAGGCCTGGGTGAGGTGCGGAACCAGCTCGGCGCTCGGGAGGTCCGCCGGAATCGGGATCGGCTCGGCGAAGTCCAGCACCACGCCCCACGGCGTCCCGGCGGCCCGACGACGCGCACCCTCCAGCCGCTCGTAGTAGACGACGACCGGGACCAGGACGCGAGCGGAGGCGACCGCGAGAGCGGCGGGACCCGCGGCCATCCGCGCGCGCTCGCCGAAGAAGTCGACCTCGATCCCCTTGGCGGTGAGATCCCGATCCGCGAGCAGCGGGATGACCCGGGCGCCGTTGCGGGCGACCCGCACGAGCTCCCGGAACACGTCGGCACCCGAGCTGGACAAGGGGATCGCCTCCACGCCGAACCCGCTGCGGAAGCGGGTGAACGCCTCGAACAGGCTCGGCGGCTCGAGCCGTTCCACGACGGTCGTCACTCGGCCGATGTGACGGCGCGCCCAGGCACCCGCGAGGTCCCAGTTGCCCAGGTGGCCCAACGCGAGGATGACCGATCGCCCCTCCGCGATCTCGCGGACCACCACCTCATGTCCAACGGCGCGCACACGTGCGTCGACCTGAGCCTCGGAGAGCGACGGCATCGCGAAGATCTCCGCGAAGTAGCGCAGGTATGAGCGCATCCCACGTCGGCTCAGGGCGCGGATCTGGGTCGGCGTCGCGTCCGGGCGGACCCGGACGAGGTTCTTCTCAAGGCGACGCACGCCAGCGCCGCGCCGGAACCACGCGGCATCGGCGACGCACACGGACAGACCCCGGCGAAGCCAGTCCGGTAACCGTCCGCCCCAGCGCCAGCCGAGAGCGAACAGGGTTCCGGCGTTCACCTTGCGCTCATCGCCTGACGGTGGACGGTCTGCATCCGCTGCACCACGGTCACGGCGCTGGCGACCGCAAGCAGTCCGAGGATCGTGACCAGCACCGCGCGGGGCAAGCCCAGGCCGACCAGGAAGGTCGCGACGAGCACCGCGAGGAGGCGGTCCGCACGCTCTGCGATACCGACGTTGGCGGTCATGCCGAGCGACTCGGCACGCGCCCGGGCGTACGGCACGAGGGCCCCGAGCGCGAGGCACGCGACGGCCAGGCCGGCGCCGAGGTGGTCATCCGTGCGGAGCACGAAGTACAGGACGAGACCACCGAACACCGCGGCGTCCGCGACCCGGTCCAGGGTCGAGTCGAGGAACGCGCCCCAGTCGCTGGCTCGCCCGGACCGGCGCGCCATCACGCCGTCGAGCGAGTCGGAGAAGACGAATGCCGTGATGACCAGCGTCCCGGCGAAGAGGTGGCCAAGCGGGAAGAGCCAGAGTGCGGCCACGGCGACGCCGAGGGTACCCACGATCGTCACGGCGTCCGGCGAGACGCCCCAGCGCAGCAGCACGTCGGCCACCGGTGTGAACAAGCGGGTCAGACCCGCCCGAAGTCGTCTCAGCATGCTCGACGCTCGCTCACCTGGTCGCCCCCGGCCAGGCTGCCGCGATCCGACGGCGGGTGTCGTCGAGCAGCTCGGGGAGCGCCTTGGTCCGCGCGATGATCGGGAGGAAGTTCGCGTCGCTCGACCAGCGTGGGACGACGTGCTGGTGCAGGTGCCCGGCAATGCCGGCGCCGGCGACCGCACCGATGTTCATACCGACGTTGAACCCTCGCGGCTGCGAGATCCCGCGCAAGGTGCGCATCGCGTCCTGCGTGAGTCCGCCGAGCTCGGCGGACTCCTCTTGGGTCAGGTCGGTGTACTCCGAGACATGCCGGTACGGGCAGACGAGCAGGTGCCCCGGGTTGTACGGGTAGAGGTTCAGCACCACGTATGCGAGCTCGCCACGAGCAACGACGAGCGCCGTCTCGTCGTCCTGCTCTGGCGCCCGGCAGAACGGGCAGCCCTGACCGGGCGCTCCGTCAACCGGTCGATCCACACCCTGGATGTAGCGCATCCGGTGCGGCGTCCAGAGCCGTTCGAACCCGTCGGCCATCTCAGCCGGACCGAGCGGATCGGCTCCGGTCCGGTGCCGCCCGGCGGAGACCTCGTGCTCCGGATCGCTCATCGGCTGCTCACACCTGGACCCGGTCGCGGATCGCGGTCACCACGCGCGCGATCGCCTCGTCGATCGGCACGCCGTTCTCCTGCCGACCATCGCGGTATCGGAACGAGACGGCGCTCGCATCGACGTCCTCGCCACCCGCGATGAGCACGAACGGGACCTTCTGGGTGCTCGCGGTGCGGATCTTCTTGCCGAAGCGGTCGTCGCCGTCGTCCAGCTCGGCCCGCACCCCGGCCGCCTTGAGGCGCGCGACGACCTCGCCGAGGTAGTCGTTGAACGGCTCCGCCACCGGGATCGCCACCACCTGCACCGGCGCCAGCCAGGCCGGGAACGCGCCCGCGTAGTGCTCGGTCAGCACCCCGAAGAACCGCTCGATCGAGCCGAACAACGCGCGGTGGATCATCACCGGGCGCTGGCGCGAGCCGTCCGGGGCCGTGTACTCGAGCTCGAAGCGATCGGGAAGGTTGAAGTCCAGCTGGATGGTCGACATCTGCCACGTGCGGCCGATGGCGTCCCGCGCCTGGACTGAGATCTTCGGGCCGTAGAACGCGGCGCCGCCCTGGTCCGGAACAAGCTCGAGCCCGGACGCCTCCCCCACCTCGCGCAGGGTGGCCTCCGCCTCGTCCCAGAGTGCAGGTGCGCCGACGAGCTTGTCCGGGTTGCGGGTGGAGAACTCGAGG
>Ga0066798_10000773_pt1 | contig 15032 bp, 14 predicted proteins | sample PersoiDNA2013203_FD_70961 | JGI IMG/M metagenome (GOLD analysis project Ga0066798, IMG submission 70961) | Permafrost soil microbial communities from the Arctic, to analyse light accelerated degradation of dissolved organic matter (DOM) -... | ecosystem: Environmental > Terrestrial > Soil >...
GGCACGGTCAGGGTCGTCCCTGTGATGGCGAGCTCGACCTCGAACGCCTCGCTCCACAGCGGTGGGCCGACCTCCCGCGCCTCGAAGCGCTCGGCGTGCAGCGTCCAGCCATCGGCCCGGCCGGCCGCAGCCTCGGTCGCGTCCACGAGCCGCCGCGGCCCGCAGCAGAAGATGCGGCCTGCCGGGCCTCCCGCCACGAGCCGGTCGAGGTCGAGCCGCCGGCCCTCGTCCGCGGGGTAGAGGACCACGCGCTCGGGGTGGGCATCGACCAGCTCCTGAGCGAACGCCATCGTCGATCGTGACCGTCCGGCGTAGTGCAGCTCCCACACGGACCCGGCGGCCTCCGCAGCGGCCAGCATCGGCAGCACCGGAGTGATCCCGATACCGCCCGCCACGAAGACGGTCCGCAGGTCGGTGACGGCGTCGAACACGAAGTGGTTCCGGGGGCCGCGCAGGCGCACCGCAGACCCCACGGCCAGGTGGTCGTGGACAGCGGCCGACCCGCCTCTCCCGAGCGGCTCGCGCAGCACGGCAACACGGTAGGAGGAGCGGTCGCCCGGGTCGCCGCACAGCGAGTACTGGCGTTCGAGCCCCCCGGGCAGCACCAGGTCCACGTGCGAGCCCGGGGTCCACGGCGGCAGGGGGCGGCCGTTCACGGCGACCAGGTCCAGGGCGACGACGTCCCGGGCGACATCGCTCCGGTTCCGGACCAGGACCGGTCGCTCGATCTCACTGAACACGCTCATGCTGCACCTCCTGCGCGGGCCGCTCGGGGCCGGGGCCGGCTTCGTGACGACCCGGGCCAAGGCTACGAGGCCTGTGTTTCGTCACCGCAGCAGACCGTTACACGGGAGGCCACCGGCCGTCACCTGCAAGAAACGCCGTGTACCTAGCGTGAGCGCCTGGTAGGACCAAAGTCCCACTCGCGATGTCGCACCCGTCCGGGTGAGGTGCGCGCTCCGACGGAAGGAACGCGTTGAGCACCTTGCCCCGCCCGCTGGAGCGCCTGACCGGTGCACGACTCGCCGACGGTCGCGTGGTCGACGTCATGATCGAGGGTGACGTCGTCACCGCGGTCCTGGAAGCCGGCTCCCTCGGCATCGGTCGACCCGAGACGACCCTCGAGCTGGACGGCTTCCTCCTGCTCCCCGCACCCGCCGAGCCGCACGCCCATCTCGACAAGGCGCTCTCCTGGGATGCCATCCGTCCGCCGATGGGCAACCTGGAGCTCGCGATCGCCTCGTGGCGGGCACATGCGGCCGAGATGACCGTCGAGGAGATCGCCGGGCGGGCACGCACACAGGCCCTTCGGATGCTCGCCAATGGAACCACGGCCATCCGCACCCACGTCGACATCCTGCACGGCGCTGATCCGCTGCGCGGGGTTCGGGCCTTGCTGCAGGTCCGTGACGAGCTGCACGGCCTGCTCGACCTCGAGCTCGTCACGCTGGCGAGCTACGAGACCCCCGTCGCCGACATCGACGCGGCGCTCGAGGCCGGGGTCGACGCGGTCGGCGGCGCACCGCACCTCGCTCCCGACCCGGTCGCCGAGGTGCATCGCCTGCTCGGTATCGCACAGTCGCACGGCGTCGGGGTGGACCTTCACACCGACGAGAGCCTCGAGTGCGACATCACGCTGGACGTCCTGGCCACGGCCGTCCGCGGCTGGGACCTGCCGGTGTCGGCGGGGCACTGCGTGCGCCTCGGCATGCTCGACGGCCCGCACCGCGACCGGGTGATCGCCGACGTCCTGGCCTCCGACGTCGGGATCATCGCCAACCCGATCACCAACCTCTACCTCCAGGGATGGGCGTCCGACGTCGCGATGCCGCGCGGACTGACGGCCGTGCGGGCTCTTGTCGACGCAGGTGTCCGCTTCGCCGCGGGCGCCGACAACGTGCGCGACCCGTTCAACCCGCTCGGCCGCAGCGACGCACTCGAGACCGCGATGCTGCTGGTGGTCGCCGCGCACCTCGCGGTCGACGAGGCGTACGCCGCAGTGAGCACCGGGGCACGGAGCGTCATGGGCCTCGCGCCGGCAGGTATCGAGGTCGGCGCCCGGGCCGAGCTGCTCGCGATACGCGGCACGGACCTCGTCGACGTCGTCGCCAACGCATGCGCGGACCGCTACGTCATCCACGCCGGGCGACTTGTCGCCGCGAGCGAGACCCACACGGAGGTCGCCACCCCGGCCCTGTCCCCCTCCGTCCTCCACGCGAGGTGACCATGTCCCTGACGACAACACCCACCAGTGCCCCCGCCACGGTGCAGGCACCCGCCACTCTCCTGGGCTTCCGGGACGTCGCGATGACGTTCCCGGACGGGACCGTCGCGCTCTCCGAGGTGAACCTGACGGTGGGACGCGGCGAGTTCGTCAGCGTGGTCGGACCCTCGGGGTGCGGCAAGTCCACGCTCCTGCGCATCGCCTCGGGACTCGAGCAGGCCACCACGGGTTCCGTCGAGCTCGCGACGGACCACATCGGCTACGTCTTCCAGGACGCGACGCTGCTGCCCTGGAGGGACGTCCAGGGCAACGTCGAGCTCCTCGCCGAGCTCAAGGGACGCGGGAGGAAGTCACGCGCCCAGTCCGCACGCGAGGCGATCCGCCTGGTCGGACTGACGGGCTTCGAGAATCACCTCCCCAAGCAGCTGTCCGGCGGCATGCGCATGCGCGCCTCTCTCGCACGGTCGTTCGCGCTGGACCCCGAGCTCTTCCTCTTCGACGAGCCCTTCGGCGCCCTCGACGAGATCACGCGCAGCCGCCTCAACGACGAGCTGCTCCGGCTGTTCGTCGAGCAGAGCTTCGCCGGCCTGTTCATCACCCACTCGGTCGCCGAGGCGGTCTACCTGTCGACGAAGGTCGTCGTGATGTCGGGACGTCCCGGCAGGCTCGTCGCGACGTTCGAGGTGCCGTTCCCCATGCCGCGCGACCCCGACATCCGGTTCTCCCCGGAGTTCGCCGAGCTTGTCGGCAAGGTCTCGCACGCTCTCAAGGAGGCCCACAGCTGATGACCACCGTGGCCCAGGACGTCACCGTCACCCCACGTCGAGCCGTGCGGACGCGCAGCGTGAGTCTCCGCCGGCTCGTCTCGTTGTCCCGGCCGGTGGCGGCGTTCCTTCTCCTGATCGGGATCTGGTACGCGGTCTCCGCCGTGTACGCCGCTCGCGGGCTGCCGTACTTCGTGCCGTACCCGCACAAGGTCCTCACCGCGATGACCGATCCGACCCGCCTGCAGGACCTCCTCACCGCCCTCCTCAACAGCACCCAGGTCGCGATGACGGGTCTCGCGATCGCGATCGTCCTGGGCATCTCGTGGGCAGTGGTCATGTCGCAGGCGCCGTGGGTCGAGCGATCCCTCTTCCCGTACGCGGTGGTGCTGCAGTGCATCCCGATCCTCGCGCTCGTCCCGCTCATCGGGATCCTCTTCGGCTACAACTTCATCGCCCGGGTGATCGTCACGGTCCTGATCTCCCTCTTCCCGATGGTCTCGATGACGCTCTTCGGGCTGCAGTCGGTCGCCCGGCAGCAGCGTGAGCTGTTCCAGCTCCAGGGTGCCGATCGCTGGACCCTGCTCACCAAGCTCCAGTTCCCTGCTGCCCTTCCGTCGATCTTCGTCGGCCTGCGGACCTCGGCCGGGCTGTCGGTCGTGGGCGCCGTGGTCGGTGACCAGTTCTTCCAGCGCGGGAACCCGGGGCTGGGTGTGCTGATCCAGGTCTACGCGTCGCGACTGCAGGGATCGGACCTCTACGCGGCGATCATCGTCGCCTCGCTTCTCGGCGTGGCGGTGTTTGTGCTCTTCGGCTGGCTCGGCCGGCTCGTCGTCGGCCGCTGGTACGACTTCGCCTGATCACCCGAGGCCGTGATCCACCGGCGACGTCAGCCTGTCCCCAGATTTCTCCACCGCGTCACCCCATCGTCCCCCACCCGAAAGGGAACAGCCATGCGCACCTCGACCCGCACTGTCGCCACCGCTGGGATCGTCCTCGCCACCGCGGCCCTCGCTGCCTGCGCCGGAGGCGCCCAAGCTGGCAGCGCCGGGACCACGTCGGCCACCGCCGCCTCCGGCGGGGTCGACCTCTCCGGCGTCTGCCCGTCGACGATCGTGATGCAGACCGACTGGAACCCCGAGGCGGACCACGGACACCTCTACGAGCTCGTGGGTCCGGGGTACACGGTGGACGCCGGTCAGAAGTCGGTGACCGGCGACCTGGTCCTGAAGGGCAAGCCGACCGGGGTGAAGATCCAGATCCGCGCCGGCGGCCCGGCGATCGGGTTCAGCACGGCCTCCGCGCAGATGTACCAGGACAAGTCGATCACGATGGGCTACGTCTCGACCGACGAGGCCGTGGAGATGTCGGCCAAGTTCCCGACGACCGCCGTCTTCGCCGAGAACGACAAGTCACCGATGATGGTCATGTGGGACCCCGCGAAGTACGCGGGCGTGACGACCATCAAGCAGCTGGGCACGGCGCTGAAGCAGTCCGGCGGGGTGCTCCGGTACTTCAACGGCGCCGCGTACATGAGCTACCTGGTCGGCTCCGGGATCCTCGACAAGGCCGTCACGGACGGCAGCTACGACGGCACACCGGCCAACTTCGTCGCAGCCCAGGGCAAGGACGCGCAGCAGGGCTTCGCCACCGCCGAGCCGTACATCTACGAGCACGAGGTCGAGGCCTGGGGCAAGAAGGTCGACCTCCAGCTGATCCACGACACCGGCTACCCCGTCTACCCGGAGGCCATGTCGGTGCGCAGCGGCGACCTGACGACGCTGGCGCCGTGCCTGAAGAAGCTCGTCCCGGTCATGCAGCAGGCCGACGTCGACTACATCTCCAGCCCGGCGACGACCAACGCCCTGATCCTCGATCTGGTCACCAAGTACAACAACGGGTGGGTCTACTCGAAGGGCGTCGCCGACTTCGCCGTCCAGCAGATGAAGGACCTCAAGATCGCGTCCAACGGCGACAACGCCTACGTCGGTGACATGGACGCGTCCCGCGTCACGGACGTCATCGGCATCGTCGCCCCGATCTACGCCAAGACGGGAGACGCCCCGAAGGCGGGCCTCAAGGCGAGCGACCTGTTCACCAACGAGTTCCTCGACACGTCGATCGGCTTCTGACCTGCGCGGCGGTGGGAGCGGACCGTCGGTCTGCTCCCACCGCCCACAGCCCGCGCCAGACACGGAAGGACACCTGATGAATGCCACCACGACCTCGGCGAACACCGTCGACGCCCTCGTCTCGGAGCTCCGAGGGCTGATCGGCGAGCACGGCGTCACCACCGAGCTGCGCGCGCGTGAGAGAGCGAGCCTGGACGGCGCCAAGATGTCCCCGGTGATCCTCGAGCTGCTGCCGTTGGGCCTGGCCGACGTCGTCGCGTTCCCGGCGGGCGCCGAGGAGGCAGCGGCGGTCGTCGCAGCCGCGGTGCGTCACGGCATCGCCGTGACACCTCGGGGCAAGGGCACGGGGAACTACGGCCAGGGCATCCCGATGCCGGGAGGCCTGGTCCTCGACCTCACGCGTGCGCGCGCGATCGTCGAGGTCGGTGACGGATGGGTCACCGCCGAAGCCGGCGCGACGATGGTCGCGATCGAGGCCGCGGCGCGAGAGAGCGGCCAGGAGCTCTGGATGTACCCCTCGACCGCCCAGTCGACCCTGGGCGGCTTCCTCTCGGGCGGCTCCGGCGGAACCGGGACCATCAGCCACGGCTCGAACCACGACGGCTTCGTCGTCGCGCTGGACGTCGTCCACGCGACGGGCCGGACGACGCTGGTGCACGTGGAAGGGCAGTCCGCCCAGGCCTACGTCCACAACTACGGCACGGCAGGCATCATCGCCCGCGCCACCGTCCGGCTCGAACCCCTGCAGGACTGGCGCGGACTGTATGCCAGCTTCGCCGACCAGCACACCGCGTTCACCGTGCTGCGCGAGCTCGGCAGGATCGACCCGCTCCCGCGTCTGGTCTCTGCCGACCCGGCCGACATCGCGGCGGCCCTCCCGTCCGACCCGGCCGTCCCGGCCGGCCGCGCGAGCCTGCGGGCGATCCTCGAGCCTGCGGCGCTGGAGGCGGCCATCGCCCTCATCACCTCGGCGGGAGGTCGGGTCGAGGAGGTGCGCGACGGGCCGCAGGCCTCACTCAAGCTCAGTGTCCTGAGCTACAACCACCCGATCGAATGGCTGCAGAAGAGCGACCCCGGCACCTACGTCCACCTCGAGGTCGCTGGTGATGCCCTGGTCGACCGTCTCGACGAGGTCCAGGCGGTGCTTCCGGGGGGGCTGCTCCACCTGGAAGCAGGCCATACGGTCCCGATCGGCATGCTGGCCGGGGTCTACGAGGGCCCCGAGCGGTTGGACGCGGCGATGGCAGCGCTCGGCGCCCTGGGAGTGGGTGTGCACAACCCGCACCAGTGGAACGTCGACTTCGAGGTCGAGCGCACCGTCGAGCTGGCCCGGATCTCGGACCCCGACGGCCTGCTGAACCCCGGCAAGCTCCACCCGGCCTACGCGGGCCCGCGCAAGGGGTCGATCCGATGACCGGCGCACCGCCGACCCGCAAGCTGGCCGAGCTCAGCGGTCCGGCGACCGCCACGCTGCTCGGCCCCGACTCCGTGCTCGTGCTGCCCACCGGCGCGATGGAGCACCACGGACCGCACCTGCCGCTGCTGACCGATGCACTGATCGCCGAGGGCGTGGCGACGGCTGCGGTGGAGCGGGCCGCCGGCGCGGGTCTCGACGTGTGGCAGCTGCCGACCCTGACCTACACCAAGTCCGACGAGCACTCCTGGGCCAGCGGCACGATCTGGCTCAGCTGGACGACGCTCATGTCGACCTTGGTGGACATCGGTCGGTCGGTGGCCGCGACCCCTGCGCGCCGGCTCGTCTTCATGAACGGCCACGGCGGGAACACCGCGCTGCTCGGGGTGGCCCTGCGCGAGCTCCGGCGGCAGTTCGGGCTGCAGACCTTCGCGATGCCGTCGGGCATCCAGATCGCCGGTGCAGGCGCGGACGAGCCCGACGAGCACGGACTCGGCATCCACGCGGGATACGGCGAGACGTCGCTCGTGCTCCACCTGAGGCCGGACCTCGTCGACATGACGCTGGCCGAACGCAACGTGCCGACCCACATCGCGGACATGACCCACCTGGGATTCGGCGGCACGACTGCGCAGTTCGGCTGGCTCAGCAACGACTTCGGTCCCGGCGGCGTGATCGGGGACCCCACCGGGGCGAACGCCGCCACGGGCGCCGCTCTCTTCGAGGCGTCGGTCGTACGGTCGGTCGAGGTCCTCACGGAGATCGCCACCTTCCGACACCGGGCCGCCGACTCGTGAACGGTCCGGACCAGCCCACGCCCCGGCCGGCCGGGGCCCGGCCGCCCATCATGATGCCCGAGGAGGCATGGGACCTGCTGCGCGAATGGCTGCCGGCGAACGACGACCCGGACCGCCCGGTCGTGACGCTCGCGACGGTGGATGCGGCCGGCGAGCCGGATGCCCGCACCCTTCTGCTGAGCGAGTTCGACCGGGAAGGTCTCTACGTCCACACCGACTCAGCCTCCCGGAAGGTCGGCCAGCTCACGGCGCACCCCGCGGTAGCGGTCGTCGCGCGCTGGCCGGAGCAGCTCCGCCAGCTCGTGGTCCGCGGGCGCGCCGAGCAGGCGTCCCCGGAGGAGATGGACCGCGCCTACCTCCGGCGTTCGCCCTACCTTCAGCAGCTCGCCTGGCTGAACACCCCGGACGTGGCCCGGCTGCCGGAGCAGGACCGCCGCTCCCGGTGGGCCGAGTTCAGCGCAGCTCACCCCCAGGGAACCCTGCGCCCTCCAGCCACGTGGAGAGGTTTCCTCATCCGCCCGACCAGCCTGACGTTCTGGACCGGCGATGCGGAGGCCGCAAGCCACCGCCGCGAGCTGCGCCTCGTCGCCGGCCGCTGGATCAGCGAGGACCTGCCCGGATGACGACCTTCTCCTGGGTGGTCCGCGGCATGGCCGTGCTGCCCGAGGGGGTACGCGAGGTCGAGGTCGCCGTCACCGACGGTCGCATCAGGGCGATCGCACCCGTCGGCGAGCACCGGCTGCACGGCGAGCGGGAGACGGACCTCGCGACGGACGAGGTCCTGCTGCCCGGCCTGGTCGACACGCACGTGCACGTGAACGACCCCGGCCGCAGCGAGTGGGAGGGGTTCGGGACGGCGACGCGGGCCGCGGCCGCAGGCGGCGTCACGACCATCCTCGACATGCCGCTCAACAGCATCCCGCCCACGATCGACACGGACGCCCTGGCCCTCAAACGATCTGTTGCGCAGGGCGCCGTGGCCGTGGACGTCGGGTTCTGGGGTGGCGCGGTGCCGCAGAACCTGGGCCGGTTGCGGGAGCTGCACCAGGAGGGCGTCTTCGGCTTCAAGTGCTTCCTCGCACCCTCCGGCGTGGACGAGTTCGAGCACCTCGACACCGCAGGGCTGCACCGCGCACTGGCCGAGGTGGCCGCCTTCAACGGCCTGCTCCTCGTGCACGCCGAGGACCCGGCGGTTCTCGGTGCACACGCCGGGGTCGGTGGGCGGGACTACGCAGGCTTTGTCGCCTCGCGGCCGCCGCAGTCGGAGGTCGACGCGATCCGCTGCGTGGTCGACGGCGTGCGCCGCACCGGCGCTCGGGCGCACATCCTGCACCTGTCGTCGGCGGCCGCCCTGCCGCTGCTGCGGGCGGCCCGCGCCGAGGGCCTGCCGATCACGGTCGAGACCTGCCCGCACTACCTCGTCTTCACCGCCGAGACCATCCCCGACGGTGCCACCGTGTACAAGTGCTGCCCGCCGATCCGGGACAGCGCCAACCGGGACGCGCTCTGGGCGGGCCTTCTCGCGGGCGACATCGACCTGGTGGTCAGCGACCACTCGCCGTCGACACGCGAGCTCAAGCTTGCCGGTGACGGCGACTTCAGCCTCGCCTGGGGAGGCATCGGCGGGCTGCAGGTCGGCCTTGCGGCGGTCTGGACCGAGGCGCGACGGCGCGGGGTCGGGCTGGACGCCGTCGTGCGGTGGATGGCGGCAGCGCCTGCCGCGCTTGCCGGGCTGGCTGCCAAGGGGGCCATCCGGGTCGGTGCGGATGCGGATCTCGTCGTGCTCGCCCCGGACGAGCCGTGGTCGGTCCGCGCAGCCGATCTCGAGCACCGGAACAAGATCAGTGCCTACGACGGCGCACCCCTGCACGGCGTCGTCCGCGGGGCCTGGCTGCGCGGGCAGCAGGTCCATCCGGCGGCCGCTGACATGCGCGGACAGTTGCTACACGGCGGAAACACGGAGGTCATCTCCCCCCGGCAGACTGCGACCATGACAGCCCGACTCATCGCCCACCAGTACGGCAAGGCCGAGACCCGCGTGGTACGGATCGTGCGGGACTCCCCGCGCCACGAGATCCGCGACCTCAACGTGTCGACCGCTCTGCGCGGTGACTTCGACGCGGCGTACCTCGACGGCGACCAGTCCGCGGTGCTGCCGACCGACTCCCAGAAGAACACCGCGTTCGCCTACGCCAAGGAGCACGGCGTGGCCTCGCCCGAGGCGTACGCACTGACTCTCGCCCGCCACTTCGTCGACGACATCGAGCCGGTGCGGGCCGCACGCGTCGACGTCGAGGAGTACGCGTGGACCCGGGTCGAGGTCGACGGCGCCGGGCACGACCACACGTGGGTCCGCGCCGGGCAGGAGGTTCGCACGGTCGCGGTGACGGTCGAGGGCGCCGGTGACGACCGCACCGTCGCGGTGATCGGCGGCCTGCGTGACCTGGTGGTCCTCAAGTCCACCGGGTCGGAGTTCCACGGGTTCCTGAAGGACGGGTACACGACTCTCCCCGAAGCGGACGACCGGATCCTCGCGACGTCCCTCGTGGCGCAGTGGCGTTATGCCGGTACCGACATCGACTGGGACCAGGCGTACCGCCGGGTCCGGAGCACCATGCTCGCGACGTTCGCGACGCTGCACTCCTTGGCGCTGCAGCAGACGCTCTGGCACATGGGACGCGCCGTGCTCGAGGAGCTGCCGGAGGTGGTCGAGGTGCGGTTCGCCGCTCCGAACAAGCACCACTTCCTCGCCGATCTGAGCCCCTTCGGTCTCGACAACCCCGGCGAGGTGTTCTACGCCGCGGACCGGCCGTACGGTCTGATCGAGGCCGTGATCGCGCGCGAGGGTGCCGCCGAGGCTCCCTCGGCCTGGACCCGCTCGGTCGGTGCACCGTGACGCCCGAGGACGAGCGGTGGCTCGGCGAGGCGGTCGCTCTCGCCACCGCGAACGTCGCGGTGGGTGGCGGTCCCTTCGGTGCGGTCGTCGTGCGTGCCGGTGTGCTGATCGGTGCTGGCCAGAACCGCGTCACACGGGACAACGACCCGACGGCTCACGCCGAGGTCCAGGCCATCCGCGCCGCGTGCCGCGCGACCGGAAGCTTCTCCCTCGAGGGCGCGACGCTGTTCAGCTCGTGCGAGCCGTGCCCGTTGTGCCTCGCGGCGTCGTTGTGGTCACGCACGGACCGCGTCCTGTACGCGGCCGACCGCCACGACGCGGCCCGTGCGGGCTTCGACGACCGCGCCTTCTACGACCTCTTCGGCCAGGACCGGGACACGTGGCCCATGCCCGTCCTCGCACATCGGGTGGTCGGCTCCGACGAGCCGATGGACGCGTGGTTGTCACTGGGCAGCAAGGTCGCGTACTGACCAGGTGCGCAGGCCACCGGCCGCGCAGCTCCCGCGCCGGCTCAGCTCCCCCGGTAGGTGGAGTACGCGAACGGGCTGAGCAGCAGGGGGACGTGATGGTGGCTGTCGTCCTCGACGTCGAAGACCACGAGGACCTCGGGATGGAAGCCGCGCTGACCGGTCGCATCGAAGTAGGCGCCGGTGTCGAACCTCAGGCGGTACCTGGCGGGGGGAACCCGATCGGGTCCCAGCTCGCCGGCCCGGCCGTCGCTGTCCGTGGTCGCGGTGGCGACCGGTGTCCAGTCCCCGCCCACGAGGACGGCAAGCTCGACGGTGACCCCGACGGCTGGCCGGCCGAGGGCGGTGTCGAGGACGTGCGTGGTCAGCTGGCTCATGCGGTCTCCTCGGTGAACAGGGTGCGCAGTCGCAGCAGCGCGATCTCGCGCAGCTGGGCGGCAACCTCAGCTACCTCCGCGTCGTCGTCGAGGGTCAGTCGGCGCTCGAGCTCGGCGAGAACCTCCGGCCGGCTGCGGCCCGCGGCGCGGATCAGGAAGATCCTGCCGAAGCGCTCCTCGTACGCCCGGTTGCCGCGCGCCATCGCAGCCACCAGCGCCGGGTCGTCGGTCTGGGCCGCCGACTGCTCCCGGCGGCTCAGGGCTTCATCGACACCCGCTCCGGAGGGGAGCTCCCCGATGCGCGGGTGCTGCGCGAGCGCCTCGGTGACCTCGCCGGGCGTTAGTCGCCGGGCGGCGCGATCCGCCACCCGTACCAGTGCGTCGAGGTCGCGGTACGGCGCACCCGCAGCGACCTCCTCGACCCAGCGGTCCACGTGCAGGCTCGTCAGCAGGTGCGTCCTGGTTCCGGGTGTGTCCTCGATCATCGTTGCGCCTCTGCCGTCGAAGGGACCCGGCCGCCTCGGCCGGGAGGAGCCACGAAGAACGGCGGGGCGCCATGGCGACTGACCGCCCGGACCTGTGCGGGATCGTGCTCGCGGCTGGTGCGGGCCGACGCCGGGGCACGCCCAAGGCGCTGGTCACCGGGCCGGGCGGTCCCTGGCTGGCTCTCGCGACCACGCTGCTGCTCGAGGGTGGCTGCGGACGGGTCGTCGTGGTCCTCGGCGCCTCGGCGCAGGAGGCGCTGACCTTGGTGCCCGTCGACGACCGCGTGACCTCCGTCCAGGCGCACGGGTGGGCCGCCGGGATGGGTGAGTCGCTGCGCACGGGTCTGGGCCATGCGAGCGGTGTCGCGGCCGTGGTGACCCTGGTGGACCTGCCCGGAACACCGGTGGACGTCGTCCGGCGCGTGCTGGGAACCGGCGCCGCAGCAGACGGGGACACCCGCCGCGACGACGTGGGCGGCGGCACGCTCCGGCAGGCTGTCTACGGCGGTCGCCCCGGCCACCCGGTCGTGATCGGCCGCGATCACTGGGCGGCGCTGCGCGACGAGCTCGCCGGAGACGGAGGTGCCCGCGACTACCTGGTTCGCCGTGGCGTGGCCACCGTGGAGTGCGGAGATCTGCACCACGGGCGCGACAGCGACACGTGAGCGACCTCGTGCCGAGCGCCGTCGGAGCATCGTCACCCCTCCTCGAGCTCGCCGAGCTGTCGGTACGTCCTGTCGACCGCGGTCACCCGACGCGCCCCGGCGGCTCCCGTCGCGGTCAGGACCGCGTCCGCGAGCACGGCGATCAGTGCCGCAGCAGGCGCGTGGCTGTCGAAGGCGCCGCCGGTGTCCAGCGGGCACTCGAGCCAGTGGTCGACCTGCGCGACGTACCTGCGCGAGCTGGCATCGCCCATCAGCGCCACCCGTGCCGGGGAGTCCGCCAGCACGGACACGAGCCGCGCGAACACCGCCGGCCTGCGACGAGGTCCCACGAGGACAACGACGTCCTGGCCGCCGAGGTCCGCGAGATCCTCGCCGAGGCTGTGCCCGGCGGTGGGCAGCAGGTGGACGGCCGGACGCGCCTGCACGAGCTGCTGGCGCAGCATCTCGGCGAGCGGTCGGCCGGACCGGAACCCCAGCACGAGTACTCGGTCCGCCGCGGCGAGAGCACGTGCGAGCGGCGACAACACCGGCTCCGCCCGCTCGAGGCACCGCGCGACGTTCGTGAGCTCCCGGGCGATCCGCTCGGAGGTCCCCGGTGACCGGTCCGCGGCGACCGGGGTCCCGCTCGCCCGCAGCGCCCGTGCCTGGTCGCGGACCTCCTCCGCCCCCGCGTAACCGAGGCGACGGTAGAGCCTGCTCACGGTCGCCTTGGAGACACCGCTGAACCTGGCGAGCTCGCTTGCGCTGTACAGCGCGAGGTCCGGCAGTCGCTCGAGCATGACGTCCGCGACAACACGCTCGCGTGGTGTCAGCTCGGCGTACGTCGCCTCGAGCCGTTCCGCCACGCCGGGACGGACGGCGTCCTGCCCCACCGGGGTCACCCGGCGTCCCTCGCGAGCGTGTGCACCGCGGCGTCGAGCGCGTGGATCGCGGCAGCCACGTCCTCGGTGCGCACCGACTCGTCCGCATGGTGGCTGATGCCGCCGGCACACCGGACGAACATCATGCCGACGGGTGCGATGGCCGCGACCGCCATCGCGTCGTGGCCCGCCACGCTGTACAGCTCCATCGGTGCAGCGTCCCCGGTCGACCGGATCGCGGCGGCGATGGCGGCGCGGAGGTCACCGTCGCACGCGACCGCGGGAGCAGAGTGCGTCTCGACGGTCGTCACGGCGACGCCGCGCCGCGCGCCGATGGCGTCGAGCTCCGCGAGGACCGCACCGAGAGTGGCGTCGCGGGAGTCATCCGTCGCGTCGCGCAGGTCGATGCTGAGCTCGGCCAACCCCGGGACGACGTTCACGGCATCGGGCTCGACGCGCAGGTGACCGACGGTCGCGGGGCTGCCCGCCGACCGAGCGATCCGCTCGACCGCGAGGACCGCCTCAGCGGCGGCCGCGAGCGCGTCACGGCGACGCTCCCACGGCGTCGCGCAGTGCCGCGACTCGCCGGTGAACGTCACCAGCAGCCGCCGCGCTCCCGCGATCGACGTCACGACACCGAGAGACCGATCCGCCTCCTCGAGCAGCGGGCCCTGCTCGATGTGCACCTCGAGGTAGCCGAGCAGCTCCTCCGGGCGGCGCGCGGCCGCACCGATACGGGCCGGGTCGAGGCCGAACCGCACCGCGGCGTCGCGCAGGGTGACCCCGTCGGCACCCGTCAGGTCCCACCACTCCTCGCGCCAGGTGCCTGCCACGGCCCGGCTTCCGAGCAGGGTCGCACCGAAGCGAGCTCCCTCCTCGTCGGCGAAGGCCACCACCTCGAGGGCGAAGGGAAGGCCGTCGGCAGTCTCAGCGAGCCGCCCGGCGACCGCGACCGCCACGAGCACGCCCAGGATGCCGTCGTACCGGCCTGCACCCGGAACCGTGTCGAGGTGGGAGCCGAGCAGCACCGCAGGTAGGCCGGGCCGGGAGCCCTCGAGCCGCCCGCACAGGTTCCCCGCAGCGTCCTGCCGGGTGGTCAGACCTGCGTCACGCATCCATCGGCCGACGAGCGCGTTCACCGCGGCGTGCTCGTCGCTGAGGTAGACCCGCTCGATCCCGTCCGGTCGGCTGGACAGGGCGGCGAGCAGGTCGCAACGCTCCATGACCGTCCGGGCGGCATCGAGCGCGGTCATTGCTCCGCCTCGAACGCAGCCAGCGCCGCATCCACGCCGCCGCCTGCGGGCACCGCCATGCCCTCCGCACGCAGGGCGTGCTCGAGGGCGGCCAGGGTGGTGAGCACCGCATCACGACGAGCGTTGTAGCCCATGGTGCCGATCCGCCAGATGCGACCGTGCAGCGGACCGAAGGAGGTGCCGATCTCGATCGCGAAGTCCGCCAGCAGGCGGCCCCGGACGGCGTCCCCGTCGACGCCCGCGGGGATCTCGACACCGATCACGTTGGCCATCCGGTGCGACTGGTCACCGAACAGTGTCAGGCCGAGCCCGAGCAGTCCCGCACTCATCGCCGCTCCATGGCGCCGGTGTCGCTCGACCGCCGTGTCGACGCCCTCCTCGAGCAGGATCCGCGCGCACTCTCGCGCCCCGTAGAGCGCGGTGGTCGCCTCGGTGTGGTGGTTGAGCCGGGCCGGACCCCAGTAGTCGAGGATCATCGCCAGGTCCAGGTAGTTGGACCGGATGGGCGCGGCGGCCACCGGTGAGGCGGCGTCACGCAGCCCCGCCTCGATGCTGCGACGCCGGTCGAGGACGGCGACGGCGCGCTCGGACAGTGTCACGGGCGCGGTCCCGGACGGACCCGCCAGGCACTTCTGCAGCCCGGCCGTCACGGCATCAAGCTCCCAGGCGTCGGTCTCGAACGGGTTGCCGCCGAGGGA